>JACCDZ011704103.1_pt1 | contig 12829 bp, 7 predicted proteins | sample 7449551 | NCBI WGS metagenome assembly JACCDZ01 (sample SAMN15323452, study PRJNA562643) | freshwater metagenome | isolation source: river surface water | place: USA:Blue River Watershed | collected 2017-08-18
AGAAGTTTCGACCAAATAAAGCTGAAATCCAAAAACGCGTGCATAAGCTATTGGAGTTAGTGCAATTAGATTGGACTGCCGACCGTTACCCATCGCAATTATCCGGCGGGCAGCGCCAGCGTATTGCGCTGGCTCGTGCGTTAGCGGTAGAACCCAAAGTGCTGCTACTTGATGAGCCTTTTGGTGCTTTGGACGCCAAAGTTCGCGCAGAGCTTCGCCGTTGGTTGCGCCGTTTGCATGATGAAATTCATGTGACTTCGGTGTTTGTAACCCATGACCAAGAAGAAGCCTTAGAAGTTGCTGATCGCATTGTGGTGATGAATAAAGGCCGTGTTGAGCAAGATGGCACGCCAGAAGAAGTATACGACCATCCAGCAAACCCATTTGTTTATGAATTCTTAGGCACCGTTAACTTGTTCCATGCGCGAGTACGCCAAGGCGACACCTTAATCAAACAAGCGCAAGCAGATAGCCCAGCCACTGCTGGCGATGTCGAACAACCGGGCCTTGCTTATGTGCGCCCGCATGAAATTGATGTGCTGCTGCAGGCAGAGCCTGAAGCAATAGCCGCCAAGTTGGACTTAATTACTGTGGTTGGCCCCGCTGTGCGCTTAGAGTTTTCTTCAAGCGAACATGCGTTGATTCACGTTGAACTCGATAAACTGCGCTTCAAACAGCTGGGTTTATCCATTGGCCAACAAACGTACCTAAAACCGCGTTACAACCGGGTGTTTTTGGGCGAAGGGATTTAAACAAAAGGCCCGTTGGTGTAGACAACAGGCCTTTCTACATTTGGCAGTCCGCTAGCCAAGCAAAGCGTTTCAAAGTTATTGGTGCGTCTTGGATATTCCGCAACACATCTTAGCTTTTTATCGCTCGCGAGCTGCACTTAGTGCCGGTACTAATAAATCTCGCCAGCGCTGATATCCAGCTTCACTTGGATGCAGGCCATCGACAAATAGCCTAGTGTTTTGACGCCCTTGTGCATCGACAAAGGCCGGGTACAAATCGAGCCAAACAGTAAATTCGGCAAATTCCGGGCTTTTCGCCAACGCTGCCAGTTTTGCATTCACCGGCAGTACCACACTACTATCACGCGCACTTTCCGCGGTCGGTAAAATTGACTGTAAGAGGATGCGCGCTTTAGGCTTACGTGCATGCAACGCGCGCATCACCGCAAGTACACCAGCATAAACACTCTCGGCCACTGGTGCTTCGGCGGCATAGGAATTATTAATGCCGACCATCACCACTAAAAATTCCGGATTAAGCGCAACTGCATCCAAATGACCAAGGCCACCTTCAGCTTTTGGCAGCAGTCGGTGCAACAAATGTTCTGTGCGATCGCCAGAAATCCCGATGTTAATCGCTAAATTTTCTGGATTAACCCCAGCAAAAGATTCATCCCAAATCCGGCGCCCATGCAAACGCCCCGGGATCCATGGGTCATCACCCAGCAACCAAAAATCAGTAATAGAGTCGCCAACAAACACTAACTTCACTTTGGCCAGAGTAGCCGAATCAGCCATCTGCGCATTGATGGCTGCTTGTCGTAATTGCCAATATTCGACTCTGGCGGTCGGTTGTGTCGAAGTAAACTCTGCAGCCGCAATCGGTAACACGCTCAAACTAATAACGGCAGAAACGAGCATTGCCGCCCGCTGCAGCCTTTGCTGATAAGGTTTTGACAAAGTGAAGCTCCCGAGAGGCGACTTGCTTATAACTGATGATTGAACTTAGTCTAAGAGACCTAAAAAAGATATGTGGATTTTACCATGGCCAACTTTAGTAAAATTCCCCAATACACCATCGCCAGTGACGTTGGTGCTGAGCGCGATGGGATCGGCATTGAGATTTATCAGGACAATCAGCTACTGCTCGAAGTCTTTCGTGACGATCGCAAAAAGCGCAGAGCAGTAACCCTGTATCAACCCGCGCTCGATCTCGAGTTGGTTGAGCAGGCCATTGCGCTATTTAAACAAGAAATCCCTTGGGATTTTCAAAAATAACTGGGGATGCCAACTCGCCGCGCTAGCCCGTCACACTAGCGACTCATGCCAGCAAGTCACGCTCGCAGTTATCGCTAACCACGGCGAATAAGTGCGAAGCTGCTGGCGCCAACTACTTCGATTGCTGAATAGCATCCGCTGTCGCACTCAACTCAGCAACCGCTTGTTCACGCACCGGCGCGTGGCGACGAAAGCGGCTTAACACCAAGTACACCGCTGGCGTGCTGTAAAGCGTGAATAATTGACTTAGCGCCAATCCACCAACAATAGTGATGCCCAGCGGTTGCCGCAGTTCTGCGCCCTCTCCCATCCCCAGCAGCAATGGCACTGCGCCTAACATCGCGGCTAAGTTGGTCATCAAAATGGGCCGCAGCCGCTGCTGTCCCGCCAGCACTATCGCATCGAATGGCGACAGGCCTAAATCGCGCTCAGCTTTTAACGCAAAGTCGACCAGCAAAATGGCGTTTTTCATCACAATGCCGATTAGCAAAAACAAGCCGAGCTGCGCAATCAAACTAAGCGCGGTATTGGAAAAATACAGCGTCAACAATGCGCCAAGTGCAGCACAAGGCAAAGTCGATAAGATAGTCAACGGCTGTAGCAAACTCTCGTACAATATTCCAAGCAGTAAATACACCGCCAGTACTACGCCAACAAACAACCAGACTTGGTTGCCTTGGTCGAAGGTGGCATTACGCTGATCTTCGCCATTAACGCTAAAAATACTAGTCGGCAGCATCAGCTCCGCCAGCAACCGGTCAATGGCGGCATCGGCTTGCTCGGCGGTGACGCCCGGCGCTAACGCATAGCCAATGCCTTTTGAGGCAAACTGATTATCATGGCGCACTCGGTCGCTAGCGAGGCCGTAATCGTAACTGGCGATGGCACTGAGTGGCACACGCTCGCCATTTGCAGTGATTAACATCAACTGTTTCAACACTTCTGGCTGCGCGGTATAACCTGGAGCCAACTCCATCACCACCCGATATTGGTTCATATCATCGAATAACGTCGCGACTTGGCGCTGGGAAAATGAGTTATTCAGTAAAGTTGCGATTGTTCGCATATCCACGCCAAGTCGCTGCGCGGCTTCACGGTCAATTTGCAGCACGACTTGTTGCGCATCTTCGCCACCAGGCGAGTTGACATCGACCAATTCCGGCAACTCTTTCATGCCTTCAGCGACCTTTTTGCTCCACTTGCCAAGCTCCTGCAAATCACCGGACATCAACAGCACTTCATAATCGCTGCTGGCAAAAGGTGATGACAACCGAATGTCCTGATCAACGCTTAGAAACAGCATGCCGCCAGCAATTTTTGGCGCATTTGCTCGGATGCGATCCACCACTTCCTGCGCTGACACCTTACGCTCACTCAGTGGTTTTAAGCGCACGCGCAAAAGCGAGTTACTCAGCCCCATCGCGCCGCCACTAGCGCCCGTGACATCCGCAATCGCCGGATCGGTCATCAAGTATTGGCGAAAGGCTTCAATTTTTGGCTGCATGATTTGAAAAGAAAACCCATCGTCACCGCGGACAAAGCCATTGAGCTGGCCAGTGTCTTGGTCGGGCAACATGCCGCCAGGCAACGTTTGAAACAGCCAAATATTTAAACCAAATAAACCAGCGAGCACCAGCAGCACGGTTTTCTTAAACCCAAGCACAAAGCGCAAACTCTGCTGATAACGTTGTTGTAACTGAGCAAACAGACTTGGCTTTTCCGCAGTGGTTTGCTTGGTTTTGCCGCTAGGTTTTAATAACGCCGCCGCAAGTGCAGGCGTGAGCGTTAGCGACATCAATAACGAAATCAGCATGGCACCAACTAAGCTAATCGAAAACTCTCGAAACAGCCGTTCGACCAATCCACCCATAAATAAAATCGATAAAAACACCACCACCAAAGCTAAGTTCATGGCGATTAAGGTATACCCGACTTCGCCCGCACCATCACGCGCGGCTTGCAATGGCGTTTTGCCCATATCCAAATGGCGTTTGATATTCTCTAAAACCACAATGGCATCATCCACCACTAAACCGGCAGCAACGATAAGTGCCATCACCGATAAATTATTCAGTGAAAAACCAAACAGATACATCACCACAAAAGCGCCAACTAACGACACCGGAATAGCGAGCGTTGGAATAAGCGCGCTACGCACACTCTTTAAAAACAGTAACACCACCGCAACCACTAAGCCGATGGAAATCGCCAGGCTAATTTCGGCTTCGTTTAAAGTGGCGCGGATGACTGGCGAGCGGTCCATCACCACCGCTAAATTCGAATCTTTCGGTGATAACGCTTGCAGCATCGGCAGCTGCTGATAAATCGCATCGATTGTCGCGACAATATTGGCGCCGCTACGCCGACTAATTTGCATAATGACCGCAGGTTTATCGTTATGAAAGCCCGCGCTATAACGGTTTTCCGTTGAGTCGCTCACCAATGCCACATCGGAAAGCCGAATAGGCGCGCCATCCACAGTTTTAATAATTAGCTGCTGATAGTCACTGGCGCTGCGCAAAGTTTGGCTGGTGGCGATTTGCCAACGTTCATTGCTCGCTTCAAGCACGCCCAGTGGCACATTGGTGTTCATGGCGCTGATGGCGGTTCTCACTTCATCCAGCGCAATACCATAGTGACTTAACATCGCCGGATTTAACTGTACTCGCACGGCTGGCAAGGAAGATCCAACGATCTCAACCTCACCAACACCTTGAATTTGCAATATTTTTTGACTAAGAATAGTCGCGGCACTGTCATAAAGTTCTGGTGCCGATAGACTACTGGAGCTCAGCGCCAACGCCATCACCGGCATTTGTGACGGGTTAAATTTACGATAAGTTGGATTGCCCGGCATGCCCGATGGCAGCTGCGCCCGCACTGCATTAATCGACGCCTGAACATCCCGCGCGGCTTCATCGACATTGCGGTCGAGTTCAAATTCCAAGCGGATTTGTGTTGATCCTTGGTTAGAATTGGAGCTGATGCGTTTGATGCCCGCAATACTACCGAGCGCGCGCTCCAGCGGCGTTGCCACTGTTGCCGCCATGCTCTCCGGACTTGCGCCTGGCAAGTTCGCCGTCACCACAATCATTGGGAAATCCACTGCGGGCAGCGGCGATACTGGCAGTTGACGATAGCTAATCAACCCCAACAAGACGATAGCGAGGGCTAGCAGACCGCTAGCCACAGGACGCTGAATGAATAAGTTAGCCAGCCTCATGATAACTCCGGCTCCGCAGTATCCGCTTCCCGACTTAGATGGCGGTCAAACCACAAATACACCACCGGCGTGGTAAATAACGTCAGCACTTGGCTGACCAGCAAGCCGCCGACCATCACTAAGCCCAGCGGCTGACGCAGTTCTGCACCCGAACCACTGGCAAGCAGCAACGGGATAGCGCCAAATAATGCCGCTAAGGTTGTCATAAGAATTGGTCTAAAGCGTAGCAACGCCGCCTGATAAATCGCTTGCTCCGGCGTTAAGCCTTGCTGACGCTGCGCTTCCAGAGCGAAATCGACCATCATGATGCCGTTTTTCTTCACCAGACCGATCAGCAATACAATCCCAATAACAGCTATTAAATCAAGCGGTTGCTGCCATATGATTAACGCAGCTAAAGCACCAACTGTGGCAGAAGGTAATGTGGATAAAATGGTCAGCGGGTGGATTAAACTTTCATACAAAATGCCAAGCACAATGTACATAGTAACCACTGCCGCCAGCACCAACCACAAAGTATTGCTAAGTGATGCCGCAAACGCTTCGGCGGCGCCTTGCAGTTTCATTTCAATGGCTGCTGGCAACTGCTGGCTTTGAATAGTTTCTTCAATCGCCGCCACCGCTTCACCTAAGGAATAACCATCAGCTAAGTTAAACGACAAGGTCACTGTCGGAAATTGGCCTTGATGGTTTATCAGCAGTTTCGCCGGTTGTTGGCTAATACGCGCAATGCTGCTAAGCGCCACTGGTTGGCCCGACGCCGAATTGATATATAACTTATCTAGCGCCGCCAAGCCTTGAGCTTGCTCAGGGTCTACTTCCAAAATCACCCGATATTGGTTTGCTTGGGTGAACAAAGTGGCGATTTGGCGCTGACTGTAAGAACTCTGCAAAGTGGTACCGATTTGGCTCACGCTAATGCCCAATCGTGCAGCAGCCGTGCGGTCGATGTCGATGAAAGCTTGGCGTCCTTCTTCTTGCAAATCGTGGGCAACTTCGCTCAGTTCCGGCCGTTGTTGCAGCGCCGCCATGACATCTGGCAATACCGCCGCCAGTTCAGCACTTTCTGGCGAACTTAGTGTAAATTGATACTGCGTACGACTGACTTTATCTTCGATGCTGAGTTCTTGCACACTTTGGAACCAGCCTTTGATGCCAACCACCTGCGCGGCGCTTTGTTCCAGTTCATTGATAATGGCAACGGCGGATAAATCGCGCTCAGCATGCGGTTTTAAATTAATTAAAATTCGGCCGCTGTTTAAGCTGACATTACTGCCATCAACCCCAATAAACGAGGTAAGACTCGCCACCGCTGGATGCTGTAATAACACTTTACCGAGCGCCTGCTGGCGCTCAGCCATCGCTGCAAAAGACACATCTTGCGGCGCTTCGGTCACCACTTGAATGACACCACTATCTTGCACAGGGAAAAAGCCTTTGGGCACCGCGAGATAAAGTAATGCAGTTAACACCACAGTCCCCACCATCGCCAACATGCCGAGGCGTTGATGACGCAGCACCCAAGTCAGCATTTTGCCGTAGTGCGCAATAATCCTATCCATCCAATCCGGCGCTTGTTGATGATGCTCCGGCAAGGTTTTTAATAACTTGGCACACAACATGGGCGTCAGCGTCAACGATACCAACAGCGAAATTAAGATGGCGATGGCAAGGGTCACCGCAAATTCAAAGAATAAGCGTCCGACCACATCGGCCATAAACAGCAGCGGGATCAACACGGCGATTAAAGAAAAAGTCAGAGAAATCAAAGTAAACCCGATTTCTTTCGCACCTTGCAGCGCCGCTTGTAACGGCGATTTGCCTTGTTCACGATGGCGGGCGATGTTTTCCAGCATCACAATGGCATCATCCACCACAAAGCCGGTGGCGATAGTCAAAGCCATTAACGTTAAGTTATTGATAGAAAAATCAAATAACACCATCACGGCGAAAGTGCCCACCAGCGATAGTGGCACTGCCAAAGACGGAATAATGGTGGCTGGCACAGTGCGCAAAAATACAAAAGTCACTGCAATCACCAAACCAATGGCAAAAATCAGTTCGTGTTGTACGTCACGCACTGACGAGCGAATACTTTGCGTGCGATCCGTTAATACAGTTACTTCCAAAGCAGCCGGTAAGGATGCGGTCAACTGCGGCAAAATTTCCCGCACACTATCGGCCACTTCGATGACGTTGGCTCCCGGTTGGCGCTGAATATTAATTAACACTGCCGGTTGTTCGTTTGCCCAAGCGGCTAAGAAGCGATCTTCCGCGCCTTGTTCAATCCGCGCCACATCACCAAGCCGTACCGGCGCATCGCCTTTAAAGGCAACAATCAATTGCTCGTATTCGGCAGTGGTGCGAATTTGATCGTTGGCATCTAACATGGTTGACCGGAACGGACCGTCGAAACTACCTTTCGGTTGATTAGTATTGGCGGCAACGATGGCAGAACGCAGCTGCTCCATGGTTAAGTTGAGGCCAGCTAAAGCGGCTGGGTTGGCTTTGACCCGAATAGCTGGACGTTGACCGCCCGCAAGACTTACCATGCCAACACCACCAACTTGCGACAGTTTTTGCGCAATCCGCGTATCGACTAAGTCATACACATCCGGCAGCGTCATCGATGAAGAGCTCACCGCCAAAGTCAAAATTGGCGCATCGGCAGGGTTCACTTTGCGATAGATCGGCGGCGCTGGCATATCGTTCGGTAACAGCGATGATGCAGTATTGATGGCTGCCTGCACTTCTTGCTCAGCAACCCCCATATCGACCACCAAAGCAAATTGCAGTGTTAGCACAGAGCTACCCGCACTGCTGCTGGACGACATTTGCTTGAGCCCCGGGATCTGGCCAAGCCGCCGCTCTAATGGCGCAGTGACAGTGCGCGCCATCACGTCGGGGCTTGCGCCTGGGTAAAAGCTAAACACTTGAATAATTGGGTAATCAACTTGCGGCAATGCGGCAACCGGCAACAACCGATAGCTGAGGATGCCAGCAATCAGCACTGCCAGCATCAACAATGCTGTGGCGACCGGCCTTAAAATAAAGGGTTTTGACATATTCATGGCAAGGTTCAGCCTTTGCCAGCGGCAGCTGGTGCCTGATCAGCGGGTTTGCCTGCCGGTTTACCTGCCGCAGTGCCATTTTTAGCCGCAGCTTTTTGCTCTGAGGTTTTCTGCAGCACGCCATCGATTTCCAACACTTCCACTTCGCGACCCGGGCGCAAACGGTCAAGCCCTTGCATCACCACTGGCTCACCAGCCGCCAGGCCGGAGCGCACTTCGATGCGCCCATTATCAACCACACCAAGTTCTAATTTGCGCATCACCGCTTTGCCCTCGGCGATGGCATACACAAAAGTTCCTTCCGAGCCATACTGCACGGCATCTTGCGGGATGGTGATAGCCCCATTTTTCTCAGCGACATTGAGGCGGACATTAACAAACTGGTTTGGAAATAACGCATCGTCCTCGTTGGCAAAGCTGGCTTTGAGTTTCAAGGTGCCAGTCGCAAGGTCAATTTGGTTGTCTAAAGTGGTCAGCTCACCTTTACTCAAAATTTGTTTTTCATTGCGATCCCAGGCTTCAGTAATTAGCGGCTTGCCTTCAGCGACTGCAGCGCGAAGGGATTGCAATTGGTTTTCTGGAATACTAAACATCACATACAGCGGTGAACTTTGGGTAATAGAAACAATACCTTCGGCGCTATTCGCTTGTACCAAATTACCGGCATCCACTTTGCGAAGGCCTAATTTTCCGCTAATCGGCGCGACAATTTTGGTGTACGACAACTCAAGTGCCGCCGCATCAATTTGCGCCTGGTTCGACTTCAGCGAGCCTTTCAGTTGATTCACTAAGGCTTGTTGCGCGTTCAGTTGTTGCTGCGAAATTGAACTCTGTGCTTTCAGCCGGCTGTATAGCCCTAAATCAGCTTCGGCATTTTTTAGCTGCGCGAGGTTTTGTTGCAACTGACCTTCGGCTTGGGAAAGTTTGACCTGATAAAGCGCAGGATCGATTTCCGCCAACACTTCACCAGCTTTGACGTACTGTCCTTCTTGGAAATTTAATTTTAGCAGTGGTCCACTGACGCGGCTTTGCACCAGTACTGTATTGCTGGCAGTCACGGTGCCGATGGTTTTAAATTGGACTTTCAGATCGGTGGTTTGTGCTGAAACCACGGTGACCGGCACTGGCGCATTCCATTGATTAGCACCTGGCCCACCGCGACGTGGACCTTGGCCTTGCGGACGCTGGCCCTGTGCTGCCTGACCTTGCGGGCGTTGACCTTGTGGCGCTTGGCCCTGTGGACGTTGCCCTTGCGGGCCTTGTGCAGTTTGTGCCGGCATGCCAGCTGAATTATTCGCGCCCTCTGCTTGGTTTGCCTGACTAAACCACCAATAACTAACTGCCGCAGTTGCCACAACCGCACCCATCAAGCCAATTTTCTTTATCGACATCAGACCCTTTCCTTTGAACTACCAGAGGGTCAGTCGTTTGGCTGACCCGCTAAATTACACTGGCAAATCCGGCTGCGCGGATTTGCTTTTTCTCCGCATCTGGCAACGCAGTTAACAACTGCAGTTTTTGCAATCGCGCCAGATACAAACATCGACTCACTTTTTGTGATGGCGCCGAACCATCCTGCCATTGCTGTTGGAGCAAAATGGCTTGCACCACCTCAGCTTCAAAACCCCACAGAGTCATGACAAAAGCTGAGACAGCTAAATAACTTAACCCTTCACCATTTGCTTGTTCTTGCAGCGCAGGATCGTCAAGGTCAAAACCGTTTTGCAATAATACTAACTTGCCAAAACCACTTAAAATCGCCGTGATAAACACTTGGTCTTGCATGGTGCGTGGATAACCACAGCTTAACGATAACTGCCGACAACGACCGGCATCCGCAAGTATTGCATCAAGTACCGATTCGTGATCGGCGTGTCCGAGTTCCGCCTGCCGCGCTTTGATTGACAACATCAACACCAAGGTTTGCAGCATCTGAAAGCCTAACCGGTTGATTGCGGTATGCAGCGACCAAGTTTCGCTGGCAAACCCCATATACGGCGAATTCACCAACTGCAATAAACGCGAAACTATCAGCGGATCTCGACTCACTAGTGAGGTCACTCGCACTAACTCGACCTGAGGATCCTTTAAAAGCTCGCGAAGTTCCTGACAAATCGACGGAAATACCGGATATTCAGTTAAGCGCCCAATTAAACGGCGCTCTGACTCCTGCAGCGGTAACAGGCTTAAACGTGCCGCATTGGCAAATAGCTGCTGCAAATGGTCATAACTCAAATCGTGGCCAACAAAACTATGAAAATGCTCCAAATGGTTCAGGATCACATCTTCATGTTGCGGCTCTGTGACCACCACCCGCAACGCCAACGGCGCCATAAAACAGACCAACCGTTTTTCTTCGAGGCCAGCAATAATGCCGGTGGCATCAAAGAACAACAAATCGATGGCATCGTCATTTCGCGGTGCCGTTAAATAACTACCCACGGTGGGAAAACTGCGTAACTGCCAGCTTTGATCGTCTTGTTGGCAATAGTGCTTTAATAAGCTTAACAATGCTGGGTCTAAGGTAATCGCAACAACTTGATACATCTCATGAATCCCCACCGAGATGCCGATTGCCGTCACTTTATCAGTGACAAAACCATCGGCGAACCTAATTTACATAACCTTTGCAAAGCGGCCAACTTCACAAAACTTCGTCGTAGATAACTTGTAGTTTGGCTCATTTTCGCGGTTAGTCGAGCCTTATCGTCTGGCCTAAGCAGAACTAATTCCGGCCAGCGACTCATTCGCAAGTCTTGCCGACGATAACGCATTCTCGGATATTAACCCTTACACTGCTGATAACAAGCTGGATCACGTGGACAGTGATTCCCGCGCGAGCAAATCAGTTGCGCTGGTTTATCCAAACTACGCGCAACCCAGTTAATATTTAAAATATTGCTGATAGTGGTCAAAGTCGCTTTGATTGAATTTGGCACCTTGGCAAAGCCGCCTTCGCGATTACACAAACTCTTTAACTCCAAGGCTAAAGTATCCGCATCGATGCCCTGCGCATCGATTGCAGGGTTCAAATCAATCCCTGCACAAAGCACATGGGCATTACCTGCCAAATCAGTAACCTTGGTTGATTCACAGCAATAAATCCGCGGCTGACCTTGTACTTCTAACAACGATAACTGTGCGGAATGCTGTGCTTCTGCGGCCTCAAACATACGGAATACCGCCCAGTGCTGACAAGGATCTTCCACTTGTCGCATATTGCCCCAAGGCAGCGGGATGCCGTTGCCGCGATATACCGCTTTTAGTTTGCCAGGGGTGTAGGCATCAAAATAATGCCAATGACTATAAGGCGAGACTGCGGTCATCCGCCGCATCGCCACAGATGCCGAAACACCGGCAGCTTTATGGCTACTAATTTCATAACCGTGGCGGTCTAATAATTGCCGAAACGGTAACTTCGGACATAACAAGGCGCCAGCAAAAAAACTTGATTCAAAGTCGCGCCAGGCATGCAAAATGTCCTGAGGTGCCAAATTGGCATTACTATCAGAAACTTCCTGCGCGCCGCCCACCATCATTGAGCTTTTGACCCCGTCTTTATTGTGCAGCACCGCATGGCCAATATGCACTGCCAACTCATATTTCAAACGAGTCGGATGGCGTTGCAATATGCGGTTTAAATGCAAGGTTTGTGGTGGCAGAAAAAATGAGGTCGCGACGTTTTTACTCAAAACGCCAAGCTCATCTAACACTTCTTTTGGCGTCTCATCAAACCAACTAATTTTCAGCCCAACCTCGGCCGCCATCTGCAATAAATCCTCGGGCGACAAGGGCATTTGCTTGCGTCCGACTTCTTCAGCCGCGCGTTCAAGTTCGGGAAAGTGGTTTTGGTGATGTTCCTGGTGCGCGCGAATGAGCAGCTGAGCAAACTGTTTACCGCCAGTGCCAGTTTGTGACAACAATTCCGGAATGGCGATTTGCAAAATGTCATTGGAAAACAAAAATCCCGGCTCTAAAGCCATGCCGTGGATACCACCGCGACTGCCTTTTTGCGGAGTAATGTCCGGCTCGGAGTCTTCGCCGTCCAAAAACCAATCCAAATCTTTTTGAAAAACTTGGGCAATAACCTCGAGCATTTCGACGGCAGGAACCCTTTTGCCGCGTTCAATCATCGACAAATAGGACACGGATGGCGCATGTTCAGCGTCGATGCGAATGCAGCGAGTGGACAAGTCTTCCATAGTTAAGTTATTGCGTTTCCTCAAGTTTCTGATTTTAGTCCCGAGAAAATGCGACTGTCTGAGTAAACTTTTTGTATTCGCCATTTTGTAAAATTCACACTGTAAAGTTTTAATTGTCAAATTTTGCACTAAAACAACATAGACTAGTTTCTAAGCAACGGCAATCGCTGTGGCCAAACCAGTTAAAAAATGAACGAACGCCCGCCACCCTACCGGGCCAGACAACAAGAGTGAGCGAGGACTTTACCATGAACATGACAGCAATCGACATGCACCAGCAAACGCCAATAGATGCTTTTATCCGTCAGGAAATCAGTGCAATTA
>JACCDZ010056640.1_pt1 | contig 12827 bp, 10 predicted proteins | sample 7449551 | NCBI WGS metagenome assembly JACCDZ01 (sample SAMN15323452, study PRJNA562643) | freshwater metagenome | isolation source: river surface water | place: USA:Blue River Watershed | collected 2017-08-18
GCGGAACTCATCGTGGAGCGGGAAGTGAGAGCCTCCCAACAGAGACTCCGAATACATTAGCGCAGACCAACCCCGTTATCGGTTTTTTGTACTTGCAACAACGGGGCGGACCATACATTTTTATGGGGTGACTGCGCTGTTATTTCACTGCGACAATCTTCATGGTGTTCGACGCACCAACAGTTTCCATCACATCACCATGGGTCAAAATCACCAGATCGCCGGGTTGCAAACCCAAGGCTGATTTGGCAGCGGCGATGGCTTCTTCAGCAATGTGGTCCTGGCTAATGCCATGGCTATCGAAATACACTGGGTAAACGCCACGGTAAAGTGCCATCTTGTTCAGGGTTTTTTGATGACGTGACAAGGCAATAATGGCATGACATGACGTAATACGGCTCATTAACTTGGCGGTATACCCAGACTCCGTCAACGCAATAATCGCTTTGATGCCTTCTAAGTGATTGGCCGCGTACATCGCAGATAACGCGACTGTTTCACTGATCTCAGTAAATACCACGTCCAAACGATGTTTTGAGGTTTGTACTTTAGGCTGACGCTCAGCACCGTCACAGACTCGCACCATGGCTTTGACTGTTTCAGTTGGATACTTACCTGCGGCGGTTTCAGCGGAGAGCATCACCGCGTCTGTGCCATCTAACACCGCATTGGCGACGTCCATGACTTCAGCCCGAGTAGGTAACGGGTTTTCAATCATGGTTTCCATCATTTGTGTGGCGGTGATCACCACGCGATTTAACTGGCGTGAACGCGCAATAATACGTTTTTGTTGGCCAACTAACTCGGCATCACCAATTTCAACACCTAAATCGCCACGAGCGACCATCACGGCGTCGCTGGCACGAATAATGTCATCCAGAGTTGCATCATCGGCAACGGCTTCGGCACGTTCAACTTTAGACACAATTAACGCATCCGAACCCGCCGCGCGCGCCAGTTCACGTGCTAAGCGTAAATCATCGCCACAACGTGGGAAAGATACCGCTAAGTAGTCGACATCAATGTAAGCGGCTAACGAAATATCCGCTTTGTCTTTCTCGGTTAATGCCGGCGCAGATAAACCACCGCCTTGGCGGTTGATACCTTTGTTGTTACTGAGCTTGCCAGCAACAGACACTTTGGTATGAATTCGAGAACCATCGACATGGTCAACAATCAATTGAATGCGACCATCATCTAACAGCAACACATCGCCTGGATGTACATCACCCGGTAACTCTTTGTAGTCAATGCCCACTTGGGTTTCATCGCCAAGACCTTTGGCTAATTGAGCATCTAAAACAAAGTCCTGACCTTCTTCAAGGATCACAGAACTGTTTTTAAAGGTCGACACACGAATTTTCGGACCTTGCAGATCGCCTAGGATAGCAACATGCGCTTTGCATACTTGAGCGGCTGCCCGCACCATTTCGGCACGTTGCTTATGATCGTCTGCGGTACCGTGGGAGAAATTGAAGCGGAACACGCTGGCACCAGCATTGATTAGTTTTTCAATGGCGGCTTGGCTATTAGTGGCCGGACCTAGGGTTGCAACAATTTTGGTTCTTCTTAGCATTGGCTGCTCCTGCCTGTTGATCTCGGAGTCGGGCAGGGTGCCCGACTGAAACTCGGCTAGTTTAGTGTAATTAAATTACAGAATACAGCGAAAATATGAAAAAAAACTACAAATGAAAGGGCTTAACTGCTCCGATCAGCCGTGGTAATCCTTTTTGTCGAACCGTGAGCCACGTAAACTGTCTTTTACTTTCTTTAGGTTTTCACGGAATTTTGAACCGCGTCGCAGTGTAAAGCCAGTTGCAAGAATATCAATAAGGACTAATTGCGCCACTCGAGACGCCATCGGCATATACATATCGGTATCTTCAGGCACTTCCAGCGACAATACCAAGGTGCATTCTTTGGCCAGCGGAGAATCTTGTGCTGTGATGCCAATCACTGTGGCGTCATTTTCGCGGGCTATTGTTGCGATATCGCAAAGGTTTTTCGTACGGCCGGTATGACTGATACAGACCACCACGTCACCTTCACTGCTATTAATGGCGCTCATACGTTGCATCACGATGTCATCAAAACAAACCACGGGGACGTTAAAGCGGAAAAATTTGTTTTGGGCATCATGTGCTACCGATGCCGATGCACCGAGGCCAAAAAATGAAATTTTCTTAGCTTGGGTTAACACATCGACGGCGCGATTGATGGTAATGATGTCGACATGTTGGCGTGCAGCGTCGAGCGCCGCCATCGTTGATTCAAAGATCTTTGCGGTGTAAGCCTCTGGGCCGTCATCTTCTTCGACGTGACGGTTCACATATGGCGTACCGTTGGCCAAACTTTGCGCGAGATGTAATTTGAAGTCTGGGAAGCCTTTGGTATCTAAACGGCGACAAAACCGGTTGACGGTTGGCTCGGATACATCCGCCATTTTCGCAAGTGCTGCAATACTGCTGTGAATGGTTGTTTGTGGATTGGCTAAAATAACATCGGCGACCTTACGTTCCGATTTACTAAAGCTATTGACGCTATTGACTATTTTTTCTAGCACATTCATCGGGATCACCTGCGTTGTGTAGTCGCCAGCTGTCGTAATTCCACGCGCTATGCTTAGCGGTGTTAACCGAGTTATCGGTTGAAAACAGCAGCGAAAAAATTGTAATTCGTTTTGTTGCCCTACTAAGCAATGTACAACAAAAGAAATGAAGTTACGACATTTATATGTCTTTAACGCTAGAGTGCCTTATCATAGGCTGACAGTCAAAGAATATCCGCTTTCATGTAATTAAATTACATCGGAATTGGTTTACAAGCGCATTTTGCTCGGCTAGTATGCCGACAAGTGTTGTAAAATTACATCTTATATAGGGTCATCGCATGACAGTAACAGCACACTCCAATAAAGCCTGTGACTTAATTCTGTTTGGTACCAAAGGCGACTTAGCACGCCGTAAGTTATTGCCAGCATTATATCAATTAGAGCGCGCCGGCTTATTAAACTCAGATTCTCGTGTTATCGGCGTTGCCCGTGATGCGATGAGCACTGCTGAATATGCTGAGTTAGTTCACACCAATTTGGTGAAATTTATCAAAGAACCGATCGACAGCGACGTATGGTCTCGCTTACAAAGCAAGTTGCAATATGTGCAAATTGATTTGTCGAAAGAAGACGATTATCTGAAACTTGCCGATGTTGCCGATCCGACAAAACGTATTCCCGTTAGTTATTTTGCGACAGCTCCTTCGCTGTTTGGCAACATCTGTAAAGGCTTGCACGCCGCCGGATTATCCAAAGCCCCATCACGTGTCGTTCTCGAAAAGCCGATTGGTCATAGTTTGGAATCTTCCAAAGTCATTAATAACCAAGTGGCCTGTTATTTTGAAGAATCGCAAATTTACCGTATCGACCATTACTTAGGTAAAGAAACAGTTCTTAACTTATTAGCACTGCGCTTTGCGAACGCCATTTTTGCGTCGAACTGGGACCACAATGCCATTGACCATGTGCAAATCTCTGTGGCAGAAGAAGTCGGCGTAGAAGGTCGTTGGGGTTACTACGACGATGCAGGTCAGATGCGTGACATGGTACAGAACCACTTATTACAAGTGTTGTCGTTAATTGCCATGGAGCCGCCAGCACGGTTGGATGCCGATAGTATTCGTGATGAAAAACTGAAAGTTTTAAAAGCGTTACGTCCGATTAATCTATCTAACGTGCAAGAAAAAACCGTGCGCGGTCAATACGCGGCAGGCTTTGTCGGCGGTAAAGCGGTGCCTGGCTACTTAGAAGAAGAGGATGCGCGGCCCAATAGCAAAACTGAAACTTTTGTGGCGATTCGTGTCGATATCGATAACTGGCGTTGGGCTGGCGTGCCATTTTATCTGCGTACCGGCAAACGCATGCCAAACAAAGTCTCTGAAGTGGTGATCTGCTTTAAGCCGCAACCACACAACATCTTCCACGAGACCTATAAACAGTTACCCGCCAATAAATTGATCATTCGCTTACAACCGGATGAAGGCGTAGAAATTCAAATCATGAACAAGATCCCAGGCTTGGGTGAAACTATGCAGCTGCAACAAAGCAAGCTGGATTTGAGCTTCGATGAAACCTTCCAATCTCAGCGAATTGCGGATGCTTACGAACGTTTGTTGTTGGAAGCGATGTTAGGCAACCAATATCTGTTCGTTCGTCGCGATGAAGTCGAACAAGCCTGGAAATGGGTCGACGGTATTTTAGATTCTTGGAAAGCCACCAACGAAGCACCGAAGTCTTATCAAGCGGGTACCTGGGGCCCTGTCGCAGCCATTAGCTTGCTCGCTCGCGACAACCGGAATTGGGATGAATAACGATGCAAATCCGTTATTTTTTTACCGCTGCAGAACTTAATCAACGCTTTGCTGACCAGGTTGCTGCGAACTTAGCCTCAGCCATTGCTGAACGTGGGATAGCGACGCTGGTCGTCTCCGGTGGTCGGACACCGCAAGGTTTTTTCAAGGCGTTGGCTGCTAAAACACTCGACTGGTCAAAAGTGACCATTACCTTGGCAGACGATCGGTTTGTCCCTTTGCAACATGATGCAAGCAATGAGCGCCTTGTACGTGAATCGTTGCTGGTTGACCAGGCTGCCGCGGCTAATTTTGTCAGTTTATATGCGGATTTCCCGACAGCAGAGCAGGCGGTTGACGTTTTAAATCAACGCGTTGCTTCATTACCGACCTTTGACGTGGTCATTTTAGGAATGGGCGAGGATGGTCATACGGCGTCATTGTTCCCTTGCAGCGCAGAACTTGCCGCGGGCCTTGCCGATGATGCGCCAGCATTATTAGCCACCAACCCCACGACGGCGCCGCATCAACGGATTAGTTTTAGTCGTCAACGACTGCAAGACAGTCGTGCGGTGTTTTTGCATTTGGTTGGTGAAAGTAAATTACAAGTTTTAAAACAAGCGGCCTCAGGCGATGATGTTTTTCAGATGCCTATCCGCGTTTTTATCAAACAAGCACAGCCAGAACTGACTGTGATGTTTGCTGCAACATAGAGGTAGACTATGCATCCCGTTATTTTAGAGGTCACTCGTCGGATTGAAGAGCGCAGTAAAAAAAGTCGCGCTATCTTTTTAGAGCGGTTAGAAAAAGCTCGTCATAAAGGGCCGCACCGTGGTGCTTTGGCTTGTGGCAATTTAGCCCATGGTTTTGCAGCTTGTACTGCAAGCGAAAAATCAGACCTACGTAGTTTGACTAAAGCCAATATCGGGATCATTTCCAGCTACAACGACATGTTGTCAGCGCATCAACCTTATGAAACCTACCCAGCACTCATCAAGCAAGCGTGTGTTGACGTCGGTAGCGTGGCGCAATTTGCTGGTGGCGTACCAGCGATGTGTGATGGTGTGACGCAAGGGCAACCAGGCATGGAATTGAGCCTGCTCAGCCGCGACATTATTGCGATGTCTGCAGCTGTGGGTTTATCGCACAACATGTTTGATGGCGGCTTAATGCTCGGCATTTGCGACAAAATCGTACCTGGTTTATTGATGGCGGCACTTAGTTTCGGTCATCTACCATTTGTGTTTGTGCCGGCAGGCCCAATGCCATCTGGTATCCCAAACAAAGAAAAAGCACGTGTTCGCCAGCTTTATGCAGAAGGCAAAGTTGGCAAAGACGAATTATTAGATTCAGAAGCAAAATCCTACCATGCACCGGGTACTTGTACGTTCTACGGCACAGCGAACTCAAACCAGCTGGTGGTGGAAATGATGGGCCTGCATTTACCGGGGTCGTCGTTTGTGAATCCAGGCACGCAACTGCGCGATGAATTAACCAAAGCAGCCGCGCGCCAAGTTACCCGTTTAACTGACCTTGGCACCAACTATATGCCAATCGGTCACATCGTCGATGTGAAATCCGTGGTCAACGGTATTGTCGGTTTGTTAGCAACCGGTGGTTCTACCAACCACACTATGCATTTGGTTGCGGTCGCTCGCAGCGCCGGTTTTATCGTCAATTGGGACGACTTCGAAGACTTGTCTAAAGCTACACCATTATTGGCCAAGATCTATCCAAACGGCGAAGCAGACGTGAATCACTTCCAACAAGCCGGTGGCATGTCTGTGCTGATCCGTGAGCTGCTTAAAGGCGGCTTAGTCCATGAGGACGTCAATACGGTCGCTGGTTTTGGCCTGAGTCGTTACACGCAAGTCCCAACTATCATCGATGGTCAGTTGCAGTGGATTGACGGTCCAGAGAAATCAGGCGATGACAAAGTATTGTCCTCAGTTGAACAACCCTTTAAACCGACCGGCGGCGTCCATGTGCTGTCTGGTAACATCGGCCGTGGCGTGATTAAAACGTCGTCACTGCGTGCTGGCACCGAAGTGGTCGAAGCACCAGCGGTGGTGTTTGGTGACCAACACGAGCTTGAGTCAGCGTTCAAAGCCGGTTTACTCAACAAAGACTGTGTGGTCGTTGTTCGCTTCCAAGGCCCGAAAGCCTGTGGTATGCCTGAACTTCACAAGTTAACGCCGCCACTGGGCGTGCTACAAGACAAAGGCTTTAAAGTGGCGTTAGTCACCGACGGCCGTATGTCAGGCGCATCAGGTAAGGTGCCTGCTGCTATCCATGTGACACCCGAGGCGGTTGAAGGCGGTGCCATCGCTCGAATTCAAGATGGCGATATTGTCCGCGTGAATGCTCTTACCGGTGAATTACAAGTGTTGGTTGACGATGCGGAATTTAACGCACGTCCACTGGCTACCCGCGATATGTCAGAAAGTTACTACGGCATGGGGCGTGAAATTTTTGGTGGTCTGCGCACCGTATTAACTGGCGCAGAACAAGGTGCATGCAGTTTGTTCACCACTGAGGAGCATTTAAATGGCTGAGTACGCCATCGTCGCCGATATCGGCGGTACCAATGCTCGATTTAGTCGTGTGCATTTAAGCAGCTTAGTCTTGGACAAAGTCCAGGTGTATCCCTGTGCCGATTTCGCCACTTTATCGCTGGCCTTGCAGTACTATCGCGAACAGTATGAGTTGGCAGAGCTTGACCACGTGGCGATTGCTATCGCTTGTCCCGTGACTGGTGATTTTGTCAAGATGACCAACTTTCATTGGGAATTCTCCATTGAAGCGGTGAAAGCGGAGCTTGGTTTAGCGCAGTTTATAGTTCTGAATGATTTCACCGCTGTGGCCATGTCACTGCCTGCTATCTCTGACGCCGAATTGGTCAAAGTTGGTGGCGGCGAACGCGACCTTAGCAAGCCGATGGCTGTGTTAGGTGCAGGGACTGGTCTTGGCGTGGCCCATTTGATCCCAACTGCACATGGCTATATTCCATTACCTGGTGAAGGTGGTCATACCGATTGGAGCGCACAAACAGATCAAGAATGGTTTATTCAACGCTATTTAAGCAAACATTTTGGTCATGTATCCCCTGAGCGTTTGCTGTCAGGCCCGGGCCTTGAAAGTCTGTATCTAGCACTTGCTGCCTATCAGCAACTAGATGTGCCAGCTAAATCTGCCGCTGATATTGGCAAAGCCGCCGTTGACGGTAGCTGCGCACTATCTAAAGCGACAGTGGATCAGTTTATGGCAACCCTTGGTAGCATGGCCGGTGACTTAGCCTTGTTACTCAGCACATTTGGTGGCGTGTATGTCGCCGGTGGCATTATGCCGCGGTTTATTTCACTGGTTGATCAAAGTGAATTCCGCAGCCGGTTTGAAGCAAAAGGGCGTTTTAGCAGTTTTAACGCTCGGATCCCAACCTATATCGTCACAGCGGAACAACCAGGATTGTTAGGTTGCGCTGTGTACTTAAAACAAACAATGGCGGGTTAACTTTATGTCGTTTGCAAATTGGCAACTTAAACCTGAGACCTTATTTGCACAAGGTCCAGTTGTACCGGTGATCGTGATCAAGGATTTAGCGACCGCAGTGCCGTTAGCAAAAGCCTTGGTGGCAGGTGGTGTCCGTGTGTTAGAAGTGACACTACGCACACCTGTCGCCCTTGAAGCGATTGAATTAATGGCCAAAGAAGTACCCGATGCCATCGTTGGTGCTGGTACTGTCACCACCCCTGAACAGCTGGCCAAAGTGGCGGCTGCGGGGGCTAAGTTTGCCATTTCACCAGGCCTGACGCGTGAGCTATTGGCCGCAGGTAAAGCAGGGGACATTCCACTGATCCCAGGCATCGCATCCATTTCAGAGTTGATGGAAGGGACAGGGGTTGGCTACACCCACTTTAAATTCTTCCCCGCAGAAGCTGCCGGCGGTGTGAAGACCTTAAAATCAATCCATGGCCCGTTTTCTGACATTCGGTTTTGCCCAACCGGCGGCATTAACGAAAAGAACTTCCAAGAGTACTTGGCGCTGCCAAACGTGGCGTGCGTGGGCGGTAGCTGGATTGTGCCGGATGACGCCATCGCCAACGGTGATTGGGATCGCATCACACAACTGTGTAAAGATGCGGTGGCCAAGGCGCGTGGTTAATCCACGCCCGCGTTAAAAAACCGGCTAAGTGCCGGTTTTTTTATCCATGCACATAACCATCGAGCCAGTGCCAGAAGACGTCGGTGCATTGGGTGATGTTAAAGCGCATGAATCGGTCGGCATCGGCTTGCTGACTAAAATGCCCGCCTGGGGCTAGCACAATGCGAGCGTCGCGCGCGGCCAGCGCCAGTGCTCGGGCGCTTAAACCTTCAGGTAAACACATCCACAATGCAAAGCCAGCTGTTGGTTCGTGCCACGGATACCAACCACGCTTGGCAAATTGCTTCAGAACCTCCATACGACAATCGTCTAAACGACGATGCAACTGTTTAATATGCCGACTATAGCCACTGCTGGTCAGCACTTTGTAGATCACACGTTCGACGGTTGCTGGCGTTGACGTCGTGGTCATTAATTTTAAGTCGGTCAAGGATGCCACGATAGATGAAGATGCCACGATGTAACCGACTCGCATGTCCGCTGAAATCGTTTTGGACAGGCTACCTATATAAATCGAACGCTCAAAGCCGGTTAGGCTGTTGTACCTAAGCGCGTGAGTGCTTTCAAAATCTGCATAGATGTCATCTTCAATCAGTAGTACTTGATGCTGCTTAAGCAGATCAAGCACTTTGAAGGCAACAGGGGGCGTTACGCAGGTGCCGACTGGGTTTGATAGCACCGAGTTGGTCAAATAGGCGCGAATTTTATGTTGTTGCAGTAACGTGGCAAGTGCTTGCAGATCTGGCCCCTGTGCTGTCCGTGGCAAAAACACCAATTCCAATTGATGCAAACGCATAATCGCTTGAAAGTTATAGAAACCAGGATCATCCACTAGCACTTTTTCGCCAGGCTTTAACAACAACCGCACGACTAAATCCAGCGCATGCGTGGCAGATGCCGTCAGCAGCATTTGCGCAGGTTCTAGCGCCATGTTGAGCTGACTCAAGCGATTGACTAAGTATTGCCGTAGCGGCAAATAACCTTGGGCAGGACCATAATCGGTTAACGCTTGGCCTTCGCGGGCCACACTTTTGAGCGCATCTCGTAGGTCAGACTCCGGCATCCACTCCGGCGTCAGCCAACCGGCAGCGGGTTTATGCCAATCCGACTGACGCTGCAACGTCTGGCGCATCAACGCCACTTCAGTGGCCAAGGCGCTACTTTCGTTTACGGCATCGTTGAGTTGCAGTACGGGATGCTGCCGTGCCACATACACACCACTGCCATGACGACTGACGGTTAAACCCTGTGCCGTTAGCCTTTCATAGACCTCGGCGACGGTAAATTTGCTAACGGCGAGGTGTTCTGACAGTACGCGGACACTTGGCAACTTAGCGCCGGCATGCCAGTGCTGGCCACGGATCTGTTGTTGCGCAAGTTGCAGCAATTGCTGAGTTAACGTCATCTGTGACGCTTTATCAAGCTGCCAAGCCTGTAGTGGGATTTGCATCGTTTCCTCAAACCAGTGTATTGGTGATGATACCAAGACAGTTGCTGTAGATATCACTGAAGTGTCCTGAGTGTACAGGGCTACATGCCGTAAGGTAAAGACTCAGCAGGAGACATCATATGCAGCAACTGAGCAGCACGCTTTCGATAAAACTAGCGAGTAAATTTTCGCCTAAATGGACCAGCAAACAACAAGGATATGCCTTTGGTTTACTCGGTGTTGTATTGTTCTCAGGCGGCATCCCAGCCACCAGATTGGCCGTGCTCGAATTACCTGCCATCTTTGTCGGCGCTGGGCGCGCGATGGTGGCCGGGCTGTTGGCAGCAGTGCTGTTGTTGTTGGTGCCCGCCGTGAAACCAACTCGTGGTGATTGGGCAGGTCTGGTGATCGTCGCTTTTGGTGCTGTTTTTGCCTACCCAATATTGTCAGCTGTTGCCTTACAACACATGAGTAGCAACCACGCCACGTTAATCAGTGCGCTGATGCCACTGATGACAGCCATGTTTGGGGCCTATTTGGGGAAACAACGACTCAAGCCTGGTTTTTGGTGGTGCGCAGTCGCAAGTAGTGCGCTGGTCATAAGCTACAACTTGAGTCAACAACAGGCGTCCGCTGTGTCTATAGGTGATGCCACCATGTTTTTTGCCTGTCTTTGTTGTGGCTTGGCGTATGCCAAAGGTGCGCTTCTGGCAAAAACGTTAGGCTCTTGGCAAGTCATTTGTTGGGCCTTGGTGTTATCGTTACCGATCACGATGCCTTTGACCCTGTGGCAATTGCTGCAGATTGATGTGTCAACGGTCAGCGCCGGTGGTTGGTATGGATTTGCCTATTTGGCGTTGTTTTCGATGTTTCTCGGCTTTTTTGCTTGGTACAAAGGTTTGGCACTGGGTGGCGTTGCTCAAGTCAGCCAACTGCAACAACTAAGTCCGTTTTTAGCGATATTTTGGGCACATTGGTGGCTTGGCGAGCTGATTTTACCAATGCAAATTGGGGTTGCCGTGCTGTTGGTGAGTCTGATTCTGCTCGGCCGCAGGCTGGCCTGACGAGTCAGTTTAGGGTATAATGCGCGCTTCGCCCAGCACAGTGCTGGGCCTTTGTTTTTTCAAAGGGCTCTTCTGTGATCGCAACCGCTAATATCACGATGCAATTTGGCGCTAAGCCATTGTTCGAAAACATTTCTGTCAAATTCAGTGACGGCAACCGTTACGGCTTAATCGGCGCCAACGGCTGTGGTAAATCCACCTTTATGAAGATTTTAAGCAAAGAGCTTGAACCTTCAGCCGGTAACGTGATGGTCGAAGCGAACATGCGTGTCGCTAAACTGCACCAAGATCAGTTCGCCTTTGAACAATACAGTGTTATCGACACCGTGATTATGGGCCATGCGGAGTTATGGGCGGTCAAAGCGGAGCGTGACGCTATTTACGCCAATCCAGAAATGTCAGAAGAAGATGGTTTACGCGTGGCCGATCTTGAAGTCCAATTCGGTGAAATGGACGGCTACACTGCAGAAAGCCGTGCTGGCGAGCTGTTGTTAGGCGTCGGTATTCCGTTAGAACAACATTACGGCCCCATGTCGAACGTGGCTCCCGGCTGGAAACTGCGGGTATTATTGGCGCAAGTACTGTTTGCCGATCCGGACATCATGCTGCTCGACGAACCCACCAACAACTTGGACATCAATACCATTCGTTGGTTAGAAGATGTTCTGGCTGAGCGTAACGCCACTATGGTCATCATCTCGCATGACCGCCACTTCTTAAACAGCGTCTGTACTCACATGGCCGACTTGGACTACGGTGAGCTGCGTATTTATCCGGGCAATTACGACGAATACATGCTCGCGGCCACGCAAGCACGTGAGCGTTTGTTGTCAGATAACGCGAAGAAAAAAGCCCAAATCGATGATTTAAAAGCCTTCGTCGCACGGTTCTCCGCCAACGCATCCAAAGCGCGTCAAGCGACTTCACGTGCCCGGCAAATGGATAAAATCAAGCTGGAAGAAGTCAAAGTCTCTAGCCGCGTCAACCCATTTATTCGTTTTGAACAAGCCAAGCCTTTGTATCGCCAAGCCCTTGAAATTGAAGGCTTGTCAAAATCTTACGACGATCGCAGCATTTTGAAAAACATGTCTTTGCGCATTGAAGTGGGCGAAAAAGTGGCGATTTTGGGTGAAAACGGGATCGGTAAAACCACTTTATTAAAATGTTTAATGGGTGATGAAGCCATCCAAGCGGGCACCATCAAATGGTCCGAAAACGCAGCAATTGGCTACTACGCGCAAGACCACGAATACGAGTTTGCTGAAGACATGACCTTGTTTGACTGGATGTCACAGTGGAAACAACCAAGTGACGACGAGCAGGTGGTGCGCGGTTATTTAGGCCGCTTGTTATTTAGCCAAGATGACATCAAGAAAAAAGTCAAAGTGCTGTCGGGTGGTGAAAAAGGCCGGATGTTATTTGGTAAGTTGATGATGCAAAGGCCAAATATCCTGATCATGGACGAACCAACCAACCACTTAGACATGGAATCGATTGAATCGCTGAACATGGCTCTCGAGATGTACAAAGGCACTTTGTTGTTCGTCAGCCATGACCGTGAATTCGTGTCCTCGTTAGCCACGCGAATTGTTGAGATCACCGACCAAGAAATTCGTGATTACTCAGGCAATTACGAAGAGTATTTGGCGAAGCAGTTGGCGAAATCGTAACGTCACCACCTGAAAAAAACCGCCGATTTCGGCGGTCAGATTAATGACAAACCCCAGTTTTTCTGGGGTTTGTTTTTTTGAGCACCGTTAGGTCTCTTTTTCTAGCTGTTGCTTGTTGCAGGCTCATTATGTTTGAGATGGATAAACTTAGAAGAGCGAAC
>JACCDZ011377131.1_pt1 | contig 12826 bp, 19 predicted proteins | sample 7449551 | NCBI WGS metagenome assembly JACCDZ01 (sample SAMN15323452, study PRJNA562643) | freshwater metagenome | isolation source: river surface water | place: USA:Blue River Watershed | collected 2017-08-18
CGGTAGGTGTAACACCTATCTTCCGTGGTGCACCTGGAGTGGGTAAATCTGATGTTACTGCTGAGGCAGCCAATGACATGAATCTACTGTTGATAGATATGCGTCTTAGTCAGTGTGACCCAACTGATTTACATGGTTTGCCTTTCTTCGAGGACGGGATTGCTAAATACATTCCGTTTGATACATTCCCTTTGTTAGGTCGTGACACACTGGTTTATAAAAACCGTAGTGTGAATAACTTGGCCCAGAAGCTTATTCGTTTACATAATGCTTCTGAAATTGAAACAGTACTTCCAGGACTGGAGTTAGCCCCTGATGACTTAACCAAGTTACAGAAGCTTATGGATTCAGGTGAATTTGGTTCTGACCATATTCATGTACTACTCAAGGCTCGGAAGTTTTCTGAAGAAGACTTGAAGCATTACGATGGTTGGTTACTGTTCTTAGATGAGCTTCCTAATGCACCTATTGAAGTACAGCAGGCTGCCTACAAACTTATCCTTGACCGTAAGGTGTCTAGCTACCAATTGCACCCTAAATGCTTCATTGCGTCAGCAGGTAACCGTGAGGAAGATGGTTGCTTTATTCAAGAGATGCCTAAGGCACTGAAGACTCGTCTGTTGCACTTGGATACTCGTATCCTGTTAGATGACTGGGTTCATTGGGCTTTGGCCCATGGGGTGTCTACTTGTATTACTGGTTACTTACAGTATCGCAAAGACGACTTCATCAAAACCAAAGAAGATTCCAATGTGGCTACCTATCCTTGTCCTCGTACATGGAAATTTGCCAGTGACTTGTTCACTCAGGTAATTGGTAACACACCTGTGAATGAGCTTCACAAAGACACCAACAAACAGTCAATGATTCGTAAATTGGTTTGTGGTGTGGTGGGTGACCCTGTAGGTACTACATTCATGGATTACATCCGTTTCTATGAAAGTTTGCCACCCCTCGCAGATATTGTAGCCAATCCAGACACTCATAAAGTGGATTACGACTTGGGTATTAAATTCGCTATCATGGGCATGCTCTCTGATGCAGTAAATGAAAGTAACTGCTCTGAGATTACGACTTACTTATCTCGGTTACCAAAAGAGATGCAAGTCATGTACATTCGCAGCTTATTGGGACGTAAATCTGATTTACTCTCAAATGCTAAAGTAAGTGAAATGATGACCCAAGTTAGCAAATCAATTTACGGTTAAAACAATGGGACACCTTAGGGTGTCTCAATTTTTTATTGTTAGGAAAACTCATGGAAGTATCCAGTGAAGTAGAAAGTGCTATTGAGCACACTCGTATGATTATGGCCTTAGAAAGCCAAGTAGCATTTATTAATGCTCTGTTGTTTAACTTGCGTTTTCAATGGACAGACAAAATTGCTACTGCAGGTGTAACAGCTCGTTCATTCTATTTGAACCCTGAGTTCTTCATGAAGTGTTCTAAGGAAGAGCGTGTAGGCTTATTCATTCATGAATTGCTACATGTAGCCTTAGACCATGTATCTAGAACAAACAGTCGTGATCCATTCATTCACAACATTGCTTGTGACTTCGTTATTAATGGATGGATTGATGACTTAATCAAAAAGAGTAAGAGTGCCCAAAGCAAGGCTAAATTTGCATTACCTGCAGGTGGTTTACTTGATCACAAGTATGACAACATGACTTCTGAGGAAGTGTATGAATTACTTATTCAGAATGCAGAAAAAGTACAAGGAGATAGTATTGGTGGTGACTTACCATTAACCAATCCAGTGTTAGATGAGCTTGATAAAGACTTAGACGAATCTATGGGTATCCCAACACCCACAGAAGAGGAAGAACAGAAGATTCGTGATGAACTGGTTATCCGAGCCAAAGTGCAAGCTGAGGTACAAATGGGAGCCAGTACAGACAATTTACCTGCAGAGATTCAAAGGTTCTTTGAAGCTTATATGAATCCTGTCTTATCTTGGAAGAAGCTTTTAGCTGCTTTCATGAATGATTCTTCTCGCAATGGATTCAGTATGTCACGACCTAATAAGCGTCACACAGGCCGTGGAATGTACTTACCAAGTCAATCCAGTAATAACAAGCTGTCTGTAATTAGCTTCGCCATAGACACATCTGGCTCTATCTCTAATCAAGACTTCCAGTTATTCATGAGTGAGGTTCACCATGTATTAAAGGGCCTCAAACCAAGCAAGCTAGAGCTATTACAGTTCGATCAAATCTTGCAAAGTGTGGACATAGTTAAAAACACACGGGAATTATCTAACGTAGAGATGTATGGTGGAGGTGGTACATGTATCACAACAACCATCAAACATTTCTTGAATAACAAGGAATCCAAAGCTCTGGTAGTAATTACTGATGGTTACATCTATGACTTGAACAGATTACCCATGGTTAATAAACCTGTTCTCTGGGTGGTCTATGACAATCCCGATTTTAAAGAACCCTTTGGCAAGTCTATTCACTTTGATAAAGATGATTTAGAAAAATCTAAATAAGAAAGGTTACTCATGCAATTCCATGTTGTTATACGTGCTCGTCAAAATCACGGACGAATGAAACGAGAAATCTGTTTGGGGGTATTCAATACTATCCAAGAAGCAGAAGCATTTGCTTCTCAGAATACTTTCTCATACGTCACAAATAAATGCCCTTACTGCAACACAAAGGATAAATAATGATTCAATTAAACCAAGGACAACAGCAAGCCTTGAATCAAATCAAGGCTTTCTTAATGCAAGAAAATCAGAAGTACTTCATATTGTCTGGTTACGCAGGTACAGGCAAAACCACTCTGTTAAAGGAAGTAGAAAAAGAATTACCTACTCTGATGAAACTCACCTCTGACTTAAAAGGCAGAGCACAGCACCTTACGCTTGTGTACACAGCTACCACTAACAAGGCTGCAAGTGTACTGGCCTTATCTCTCAAGCAAAGTGTCCCAACTATTCACTCATTCCTGAAATTACGCCCAGTGGTTGATGGTAAACGTACTTACTTGGCACAAGCCTCAAACATGCTCTTACATAACACCTTAATCATTATTGATGAAGCCAGTTATGTAGACAGTGAGCTTGCTGAAATCTTGGATAAATCCACAGACAGCTCTTGCAAGATCATCTATACAGGTGACCGTAATCAATTGGCCCCTGTTTCTGATGGTATCTGCTATGCCTTTAACCAAGGCTATCCAATGGCTCAATTGACAGAGCTAATGCGTCAACCAGAGTCTGACTTACAGAATCTGTGCTTAGCCATGTTTGAATCTGTGGATACAGGCTTATTGCCTAAGGTGTACCAGAATGGTAAGGACATCTCTCTGATGAACCGAGAAGACTTTGAGAAAGCTATTCTCAATAGTATGACCCAACCATCTTGGAAGCCTGCAGACAGCAAGTATATTGCTTGGCGTAATGCAGCAGTCAACAAAGTAAACCAAATGGTTAAGGCTGAGATTGCAGGCCAACCACGATTCTCTGAGGGTGACCTAGGTGTTTGTAACAGTTACATCAAGAATGGTAACTTCAAGTTCAGTACTGATTCAGTAATCTTGGTTGAAAACATCACTCATGATTTAACTGAGTATGGTGTATCTGGTTACACATTCACAGCAGATGGTGTGAAGTTCTTCTCACCTTACGATGTAAGTCTTATCGAGAAGACCTACAACACTCTGTTCGATGAGGGTGACAAGATTGCAGCCCGTAACATCAAAGAGACTTGGATGGATTTACGTCCTGCGTATGCGTGTACTGTACACAAATCTCAGGGCAGTACATTCCATACAGTCTTCCTAGACTTGAAAGATATTAAGGTATCTTCATTTTCCCCCAAAACCCAAAGTATGTACTTCCGTATGCTCTACGTAGGTATCTCTCGTGCATCTCACAGATTGGTGGTATGCGCCAGTTAAGGAATAGATATGTCCGAAAACAGAATTGCAGATCATCTATGTGATTTCAAAATGAAACCACTAGAAAAAGCTTATCTTAAAGACAGGGATTACTTTGTAAACCAAGTAGCGAGTAAGGATCCTATATTCGTAAATCTGTCTTCAATCAATCTTCATTGGAAAGGTAGCCTAATAGCTTTCTATGGGACAGGTAAAGGAATTTCCTTGGATTTATTTTATGTAGACAAACAGAAATACAATCCAATGGGCTTAGCCCCTGTAAAGGAATACTTACTTAAGAAAGACGATACCAAAAGACTTTGCCAAGGCTTCATTGTTGAGTGTTCCCGTGTTTGTGAAACCATGGAAGATTGGTTTAAAATCATCCCTCCGTTGCTATGTACAAATAAAGAATTTCCTCAATTTGCTAACAAAGTTTACCCCAAAGAACAAGCAACAGTATTTGCCAAGTGGTCTGAGTTCACTGCAGACCTTTATAAAGATCTTCTAGTCAGGGATATGGAATGAGCCAAAACAAGTTAGCTGTTCTGCTTAAGGACAGTAGTAACATTTCCTCAGAGGTTTCCAAGTATTACTTGGAGCCTCTTTCTAATAATCAAGCCATGTTAAAAGAAGACATAAGTGTTTATCCACTTCCATTCTTCTTTAATAAGATCACCGTAAAGCAAGCAAAGGAGCAGATAGACAAGCTTTTGCCCAAGCTACGAGCTGATGGTATTACTCACCTGTACGTAGCTGATGCTGCGTATTTTAAGGTGCTTGCAGGGCAACAGAAAGCTGAGCCTCATCTAGGCTACAAGTTTCCATGTGCCATTAAGGGCTATGAAGATATGGTAGTCACCCTAGGGGTGAATTACTCATCTATTCAATACAATCCAGGCAATTACGACAGACTGCTCTTGTCTATTCGTACCCAACAGCAAATCCTGACCAACAGTTTCCGTGAATTAGGTAAGGACATTTTTCATGTGGCTTTGTATCCTAAAACCATTGAGGATGTTCGTCTGACTATTGTAGATGCACTCAAACACTCTACTTTAACCATGGATTTAGAAACCTTTTCATTGGATCCATTCAAGGCAGGCATAGGTACTTTATCACTGGCTTGGAATAAGAATTGTGGAACAGCTTTCTGTGTAGACGTAGATAGACCTACTCAAGAAGCCATGAAGATACGTCAGTATCTGAAACAATTCTTAGAGCACTATCAAGGCAAGCTTGTATTTCATAATGCAGGCTTTGACGTAAAGGTGCTTATTGCTCAGCTATGGATGAAGCACACCCGTGACTACAAGGGCATGTTACGTGGCCTGCAAATCATGAAAGATAAATACCATGACACACTAGGTATTGCTTTCGTGGCTACCAACAATGCAGCAAAGAACTCTTTGAGCCTGAAAGACTTAGCTCATGAGTTTGCAGGCAACTATGCAGTTGAGGGTATCAGTGACATAACCAAGATACCTACAAACAAGCTGCTTGAATACAACTTAGTGGATGCCTTATCTACTTGGTTTGTTCTTGAAAAGTACATGCCAGTAATGGAACAGGACTCTCAAACAGAGTTTTATGAAACCATGTATTTACCATCCATTCATTACATCATCCGTATGGAATTGGTAGGTATGCCTATTAACCCTAACAAACTGGAAGAGGTTAAAAAAGAATTAGAGGGTATTGCTGCAGAGGCATATCGTTGTATCCAGAATCATGAGAGTGTGAAACAAGCTCTTAAGATCATTCGTAAAGATGCAATGGATCTTGCCAACTCTAAATTAAAAACCAAACAACATCCGTTATCTAAGTTTGATTCAATTGAGTTCAACCCTAACTCAAGTCCTCAGATGCAGAAGTTGCTTTATCAGATTGTTGGCTTGCCAGTAATCAGCTATACAGCAACCAAACAACCATCAGTAGATGGTGACACCCTCAAAGAGCTTAAAGAGCTCTCTACAGAAGAAGTAGGCTACTTGCTAGACCACATTCTTGATTACCTTAACGTGGGTAAGATTCTATCTACATTCATTCCTGCCTTTGAAAAAGGCATTGTTAAGAATGATGGTTACAAGTACTTGCATGGCAGTTTCCACTTTGGGCCTAAGTCTGGACGACTATCATCCAGTGACCCAAACATGCAGAACTTACCTAGTGGTAGTTTGTACGGCAAAGCAGTTAAGTCACTGTTCCAAGCTCCCCCAGGGTGGCTTATGGTTGGTGCAGACTTCGCCTCTCTAGAGGATAAGATTAATGCTTTATTAACTCAGGACCCAAACAAAATTAAGGTGTACACAGATGGGTATGATGGGCATTGCTTGCGAGCATTTGCCTACTTCCCAGATGAACTTCCAGGAATCATTGATACACTGGCTTCCATTAACAGTATTCAGGATCTATTCCCTGCTGTGCGTGGTAACAGTAAGGCCCCTACATTCCTATTGACCTACTTAGGTACATGGCGTGGATTGATGAAGAACTGTGGATTCTCTGAAGCCAAAGCCAAACAAATTGAAGCTCGTTTCCGTGAGTTGTATAAAACTTCATTTGAGTGGGTAGCCAATAAGATGAACCAAGCCACTAAGGATGGTTATGTTACATTGGCCTTTGGTTTACGTATGCGTACACCTGCATTGAAGAATGCTGTACTTAACACCACCAAGACCCCTAAAGCTGCAGAGCAAGAAGTACGCTCAGCAGGTAATGCAATATCAGGGCAGTCTTATGGTTTGCTTAATAACCGTGCTGTCATTGCTTTCATGAAGAAAGTTGATGAAGCAGGTTTGAGTGAGGATGTACTACCTATCTCACTTATTCACGATGCGTCTTACTTCCTTATCCGAGATGACATTAATGTGGTTGAGTTTGTGAACAGAAACCTAACTACTGAAATGTCTTGGCAGGAATTGCCTGAGATACAGCACCCTCAAGTTAAGTTGAGTGCTGAGTTGGATATTTATTATCCATCTTGGAAACAGGCCATCACATTACCCAATGATGCCACTAAACAAGACATCATTGATTTAATTAAAGAGTCACAGAAACCAAAGGAAATCAAATGAAATTAGCATTAACAGTATTACGCTCAAACTTGATTGAGCATGGCTTAACTGACAAACCTTTCCAAGAGTTTGATGTTTCTAAATTACCTGAAACAGCCTTTGCTTTCCATCCTCGTGAAGTGGTGGATGATCCAGAGAACGTGGTAGAAGCAAGCAAGTATCCTCAGATTCTTGGTTACGCTGTGCTGTTCTGCACTCATGCCAATGGTGACAAAACCTTTGTTACTTATGAACGTCCTGCCAAGGCCACTGAGGGACGTTTACGTGGCTTAGCCTCTCTTGGCTTTGGTGGACACGTAGAGCCTGAGGATGAAGACACTGATGCGCTCTCAACCATCAAATTAGGCTTACAACGTGAACTGGAAGAGGAAACAGGTTTGTGTATTGACTTGGATAAAATTCAATTCAAATACCTAATTAATGACCTTGCCAATCCAGTAGGCCAAGTACATGTTGGTTTACCAGTGTTAATTGAAATTCCAGAACGTGATATGTACCTGCTAGAAGACTCCGAAGAAATTGATAATCTTCAATTTGCTTCTGCAAAAGGTTTACATGGTTACATCAATGACTACGAACCGTGGTCTCAAATCCTGATTAAGGAATTACTGTGAAACCAATAAAAAAGCAAGCTATGCAACGTATTGATAAAACAGCTCGTGAGTTGTTTGTTAATTCAGAAGTGCCACCTGCTAAAGCCTATACCTTGGCACATGAGCTAGAAGTGGCTCGGGAAGAGTTTCTCACTGAAATGGTTATGTTACCCCCAGTAACCACAGAAGAACCTCTAATTTAAACTACAGCAGCCTACGGGCTGCTTACTTATATGGTGGTTACCATGTCGGATCAATACTACTATGACTTTCATTCTAATGATGATGATGTTCAGAAATTGCTTTTTAAATGGCTAACTAAAAAAGGATTTCATGAACATGCTGCCTTAGTTCAAGAGGGAGATTGGGCTTACATCAGTAATATGGAAGATGTAATCAGAGAGTTCTCATTAGCATTTCCAAAAGTCAAATTGGAGATGTGTTCTGAAATTGATAACAATGAGTATTTCAGCATTTTTTATAATGGCAAAGAAAATTACATCAATAGACGCATAGAGAATGCTGAAGCCAGACAACGTGTATTAAAGGAAATGGGATTTGAAGATGAAAACCAAGACTAAGAATTTTAATTCACTCTTACGACAGCAACGCATGAACGGGTTACTTAATGGCAAACCATCAAGTGACTTGTGGTACATGCTTCAAACCATGTGTATATGGCAAGCAATGGAATGGTTCAAGAACAAACACCATAAATGGTTGGGTATCTATCACCTGACTGTATTTGCCACCTGTGAAAACCTCATAGGCTTGGTGCACAACTGTGAGCTATCAAGAGCTCACGCACAGTTATCTGTTAAGTACTTAGAGGGTACAGCAGATGATACTGATATGCAGATTACTTTACATTATCTGCAGGGAGACTTCGGACAACTGGCTAAAGACTTCACCAAAGAGATGTTAGACATTGCTTATCTACTGATATTGAAGTACAGCATTGAGGGTATGCGTACACAGCCTCTATTGGCTTTGTATCCTCAATTACTGGATAAGATGACTTTGTCTTCTACTCAAGAAATCACTCAACTGGATAAAAGTGAAACCAAAGAATCATTCGAGATGATAACATCCTACCTGTTCTTGTTTTACTCGCAAGGAGATGAAGTACCTCCTGAAAAGTTTACTTTGGCTTGGGCCAGAGAAAACAAACAGAAGCTTCTAGGATCCTATCAAGCATTACAGGAACTTCATTCTATTGCTGTAAATAGTATAGGCAATAAGATGAGTTTCTTAGGTCTCGATGTTTTAATGGAAAAACGTACTAATGATCAAATTCGATTTAAAGAAGTGGTTAGCAGACAACTCAACGTATCCAATGGTGAAACGCAAGCCAGTTGATATGGGCAAGTCCTATATCAGTATGTTGTACACCTATGAACCTGCAATTGAAGTGGAGGGTGATTCCTTGGCCACTGTACGCGATGGAGACACAATTGAACGTGTAGCCTATGGTTACCATCAGATTGTCTCTTAACGCGTGTACAGTGCTCCTAGGGGCCTAGAAACGCATGAAGAATTCTAACAAGCAGTTAGGTTATAAAGTCAGAGACATTTCTGATGGTAGGGTAGGTAAGATAGTCTCTCGTGAGCATCTGGTTACAGAGCGAACCAAGAGGGTAGCTGCCAACAGAATCAAATATGATACTCTTCGTAAACTCAAAGAGGATACAGAAGAACTTTAACCAAGCCCCGAGAGGGGCTTTATTTATTAGAGGTTAATTATGGAAGCATTTTATTTTGGTGACTTGGTGAAACACTCCGAGTATGGAACAGGTGTAATTCTGGCAGCTATTGACTTCACAGATGCGCCCACTCGTTACACAGTGGCTTGGAAGAACTTAGAGGGTGGTATGTATAACAGATCCTTTAGTTATGAAGAACTGGAATTACTGGTTAAGAGTCCACTGGATCCTGAGGAACAACCATGGCTTTGATATGTGAAAAGTGTGGCAACAGTGATTACAAGCTTACTAAGGGCTTATGCCGAGACTGTGAGGAAGAACGTCTAAGGGTAATCCGAGCAACTAATATAGCCAATACTGCTGTACTGGCTAAAGATATTCCTTACTATCAAGAGTGCAACTACGTAGTGGATATAGAGCTACATAGTATTACAAGGCAGTTTAACCAGTATGCAGAAGACTGGGGAGGTTTTGAATACAATCCAGATTTCCAACGCGGTTATGTATGGACACAGGAACAACAGATTGCCTATATGGAATCCTTTGTATCCAATGTGCTATCTGTACAGCAAAGAACCATTACACTCAACTGTCCTGAATTTGGTAATTACAATGACAAGAGCCCATGTGAATTACATGGCTTCGTTATTGTTGATGGCTTACAACGTGTAACAGCTATTCAAGCATTCCTGAAAGGTGAGTTCAAAGTATTCGGTAAGTTTACTTACGAGGACTTGGATAACTCTAGATTCTCTTTAAGACGTAAAACAATCAAGGTACAAGTGTTTGCTTGGAGAATGAAGAAAGACATTCTTGAGTATTACTTGTTATTTAATAATGGTGGCACTGTCCACAGCAAAGAAGAAATCCAGCGAGTAAGAGCTATGTTGGAAGACTGCAAGGAAAAACAATGAAATGTGTATTACTTAAATACAGACTAGAAGTCTGGAAAACTACAGTACTATTTCAAATACTGGAACAGCATGAAAGTCAGCGTGTAAGACAAGGAGAATCTTCTCTGTATTTTGCAGATGCTATCTTGAAAGTAACTTCTGCTGACCGTCCTGAGATCACTACAACCCGTATTTATTTACGTGGTTTATATTTACAAGCAGATGACAGGGTTTGTTCTTTGGATTTTAAAACCCCAGAGAAAGCTCAAGCATATAAAGAGAAAGTAGAAGCTACTTTACTATCCTGGGGCAAGAGTGGAGGATTCCCTAACAGAGACAAAACACCAACAATAGAACATTCTGACGGAACTACTACTATATATGCTTAATTAAAAAGCCCTCCAGTTGGAGGGCTTACTTTATGCTGCATTGAGAATGCTTAAGAACATCTGAGCATAGCCTGCAATCTTGATGTTGGCATCAGTACCATTTACTACTTTTCGAGCCAGTAAGAAGTTAGTACCTGAAGCATTCACAGCACGGCCTAACTTGTAGCCAGTGAATGTACCCTCAAGCATACCCACAACCAAAACCTTAGCAGCAATGTTAATGTCCATGGCTAAGTCTGGATTATTTACTAAATCAACATTAAGACGTTTGCCCATCTTATCGTAGTTGTCCCACCACGTAAGCTGTACAAAGCCTCTACCATAGTAGATGAATGGATATTCCGATTCCACATACACATCAGTACGTCTGCTATCTTTAAAGCAGTACTTAACACCCTTAGAGTTAGTTTTCCAGACTGCATACGCACGATTACCACCTCGGTCATACTCACGTATAGGTTGCATCTTTTTATCAACCTCGTGGTACGCTGTAGCCAGTATATAGGCCATCTGTGGTCTGGTAAGACTTGGATGGTTTTCAAACTCATTCAAGATGGCTTCATAACCATCTACCTGTGATTGTGACAAGGCTCCGACTCTTGTACGTAATCCAGTATAAAACTTAGCTTTGTTCATGCTTATCCTCTTTATTAGGTGGATCAATCTTCTTGTAGCCAAAAGACTTGGCAAAGTTTTCAATTACTCCCTTTGCAAGGTTTGGTGCAGCAGCTTGTAAAGCATCCATTAGGTAAGTACCTAGTGAACCTGCAACCAAACCAATAATAATAGACAGCTTGGGGTATTCAGGAGATACGAAGTAATCAGCAGCTACAAGAGCTATTGCTACCCCAATTAATGTATCAACCACACTCATAGAAAAAGACTTTGTTTTGTCTTTAACTGTGGTTCTCAGTGAGCTAAGTAAACCCCCATAGACTGCTAACATACTTGAGCTAGTAAGCCAGTCTACCCAATTCATTATGCGTCCTTAAGTTGTGTTAGGCGTTCCTTAGCATTATCAATAATCAGAACTCCTGCCCACCAGTTAATTATGGCTAATGGGAAATATAAGACCATCCCAGGAGTTAATGGAGGATACCCATTCAAATATCCGATACCTATAATTGACCAAATAAAAGCTGAAACAATTAAAAGAAAACCACTGGTGATATTAGATTCAGTAGTGGCCTTTAGCATATAAGCCAGTTGACCCAAAGCTAAAATAATAAATAGAGCACCCATCACCTCAGGATTGATGTAATGAATCTTTGAGTAGGTAGGAAGCAAATCCATGGTTCGAGGATTGGATAATGCAATGATCACCCACACCACAAGCATCACCATATTAAGCATTTCCAGTGCCCGAGTACCTGTGCCAAATAGCCATTGTCTACCTACCTCAGGTAGGAACAATAAATTAAGAGCTATGCTTAAAGACTTACCTACAAGACTAAAAGACTTTTTTATCGTGGTTTTCATTTTGATACCTCACTAAGTTGATTAATAATAATTTGAAGCTGTGCAGCAGTTTCAGAGTTTTGATTTGAAATCTGTCTGTATATTATCTGCAATCTAGTAAGAGCTGACGATATTTCTAACCGCGTTTGAATTATTTCATTTTGCAATTGCTTGTTATCTTCAAGCATCTTGCCAAAGCCTGCATAGCGAGTAGCCAGTATTTCATCTACCAAAGCCACCAACTCAGGGCTTACACCTACACTGGCTTGTTGGTTAAGGTACTTACGAGCCATTCTTAAGTCCTATCAGTTTGGCTACAGCAGCTTGTGTTTCAGCCAATAGCTGTGACTGCTTAGCAGTGAGCTCAACTATCTCAGTCTTAGCAATACTGAGCTGAATAGCCAGAGCTTCATTATTAATCTGTGTTTGTCTCAGCTCTTCAAGAGTTGAAGTAAACACCCCTAATTCAGCCATCAAATGCTCTCTAACAAGAACTGCTATCTCATTATTGAGAGTATCTCTACTGACAATTACATCACCTAGTTTATCCATTAAAAAACCCATCTATTTAAGATGGGCTTCATTCTATATTACTTGGTTAGTGCTTCATACAAAGAATTAGGTGAATACTTGTATGGTCTGGGCATTAGCAATGCTCCTGCTACTGCTTCACTACAGAACCACTTATCAGAGCGTTCACGTATAAAAGGTATCTTGATACCCAATGCACCACACAAATCATACTTATCACCTGAATAAGAACTGATAAACCAATTCATGTTACGGATGTCTTCTTCTTCCATTTCAATAGGTACTAAGTCC
>JACCDZ010257250.1_pt1 | contig 12823 bp, 9 predicted proteins | sample 7449551 | NCBI WGS metagenome assembly JACCDZ01 (sample SAMN15323452, study PRJNA562643) | freshwater metagenome | isolation source: river surface water | place: USA:Blue River Watershed | collected 2017-08-18
GCTACGGGGCTCGAACCCGTGACCACCGGAATCACAATCCGGGGCTCTACCAACTGAGCTAAGCGCACCATCGAAAACAGACTGCTTGGGGGTGACCGGTGAGAATCGAACTCACGATAGGAGGGTCACAACCTCATGCCTTAACCACTTGGCGACGGCCACACCCAAGCAGTCTGTTGAATTGGTCTCCGCAGCAAGATTCGAACTTGCGGCCTCCTGCTCCCGAAGCAGGCGCGCTACCGGACTGCGCTATGCGGAGAGTGGCTGACCAGGCAGGCCTCGAACCTGCGACATCCGGAGTAACAATCCGGCGCTCTACCAACTGAGCTACTGGTCAATAAAATGGTGCCCAGAGCGGGACTCGAACCCGCACGGCCTTGCGGCCACCAGGACCTGAACCTGGCGCGTCTACCAATTCCGCCACCTGGGCAGGTGGTCTTGCATGTATGGTGTCGCCACGTGGTGTCGAGCCACGCCCTCCTGTTTTTCAAACAGGCGCTTCCACCGGGTTAGCTTTAGCGACAAAGATGGCGCTCCGTAGGGGATTCGAACCCCTGTTCCCTGGGCGAAAACCAGATGTCCTAACCGCTAGACGAACAGAGCAATGAGTGGAGCCTCCTCTCGGATTCGAACCGAGGACCTGCCGCTTATCTGGCGCAAACGGGGCATAAATCCGCTGCTCTACCGCTGAGCTAAGGAGGCTTTGAAACTATATGGCTGGCCAGGCAGGCCTCGAACCTGCGACAACCGGATTAACAGTCCGGCGCTCTACCAACTGAGCTACTAGCCAACAAACTGGTGCCCCCGGCTGGAATTGAACCAGCGACGCCTGCGCCTTCAACGCAGCGCTCTACCAGCTGAGCTACAGGGGCGAAACTATGCTGCGACTGCAGCGGCCAGGAGACAGGCTCCCAGCGAAATTGGCGGAAGTGGAGGGATTCGAACCCCCGGACCCATTTCTGGGCCTGATGCTTTCGAGGCAACCGCATTCGACCAGCTCTGCCACACTTCCAAAACCTGGTGGGGGCGGCTGGATTCGAACCAGCGAACATCCTGACTCAGAATCAGGCGGCTTAGACCTCTTGCACACACACCCCTACAAACCTGCTTTTGTGGGCCGGCCGGATTGAGGGATTGCAGCCCCTTGCACCGACTTCTGGACCTGGGGCCAATCCCCGCAGCAGCTGCGTGCGTCGACCACGCAGCCCGCATCCAGCGCCAGCCTTCGACCTCCAACCTGGCGCGCGTTCATACCGCGATGCAGCCCACAAAAACAGACTTAATGGCAGCCGCACTTGGACTCGAACCAAGGACACCCGGAATCAAAATCCGGTGCTCTACCAACTGAGCTATGCGGCAACAAAATCGCACCCTGCCGCTGCCAGGGTTGCCGATACTTGCCCCTTATGGGCTGGCCTCGATGCACGGCGCTGCGCGGACCCACTGACCTGGGAACCCAGGCCAGCTTCATTTTTACCGACCGGTGGGCATAGGACCGGTCCATCCAGACCGCGCCAAAGGAGGACGCGCAACCTGAAATTCAGAAAACACAGTGCATAGCGGGAGGGATTCGAACCCCCGACCAACGGTTTTGGAGACCGCGACTCTACCAACTGAGCTACCGCTATGCACTGCATTCGCAGTGTTGAAACTGGCGCCGACGAAGGGAATCGAACCCTCATAAGGCGGATAGACAATCCGCTGGCCTACCAATGGCCCACGTCGGCGTGGCAGGGGTGGCTGGATTTGAACCAGCGATGCAGGAGTCAAAGTCCCGTGCCTTAGACCGCTAGGCGACACCCCAACTGACTTTTAGAAAAGAAAAATTCTCAATGCGGTCAGCCCGACTTTAGCGCCGAAACTGAGCTCATCCTTTTCGCAAGGAACCTTCTGAGTTTTCACAGTGGTCTCCTCGGTGCCATCAGAAGCCATCTTCTTGGTCACCGATATGGTTTCCGTGCATTCCGCCTGGCTGACTACTGCCGGCTTGGGCGGGTCAGGCACTTCAACCTTTGGAATGAACAGTAAGGCCAGAATGCCGGCGATACTGATGGCCAATGCTGCAACACGACCGCTCATGAGCTACCTCGCATTGTTCTTGGCGCTGCCGGCAGGACTCGAACCTGCGACCTTCGGTTCCGTAGACCGACGCTCTAATCCAACTGAGCTACGGCAGCGTAAAACTGGTACACCCGACGGGGCTCGAACCCGCATTACCCAAGGTGAAAGCTTGGTGTCCTAGTCCAAAATTAGACGACAGGTGTGTTGAAAATGGAGCGGGAAACGAGGCTCGAACTCGCGACCTACGGCTTGGGAAGCCGTCGCTCTACCAACTGAGCTATTCCCGCAAAACCTGGCTCCGGAGAGTGGGCTCGAACCACTGACCAACAGATTAACAGTCTGCTGCTCTACCAACTGAGCTACACCGGAACAGAAAAAAATGGAGTGGGCAAACGGACTTGAACCGTTCTAGCCGGATTTGCAATCCGGTGCATAAACCCCTCTGCCATGCCCACATAAAACTTGGTGGTCAATGCTGGGCTCGAACCAGCGACCTACGCCTTATCAAGACGCCGCTCTACCAACTGAGCTAATCGACCGAAGAAAGCAATCCCGCGGGCCCGTGCATGTTTAGGCATAGCCGGCGTGTCGTATCCAGAATCACCGGGTAGTCGTAAACTCAATCCTCTGGACGGAGCGCTGACCGTTGGGTACAGACCGGTGATGCACCTGGTCCGCGTTTGCTCTCAAAACTGGTGCATCCTGCAGGAGTCGAACCTGCGACCCTCTCCTTGTAAGGGAGACGCTCTACCAACTGAGCTAAGGATGCGAAACTGTGGTTGCCGACGCTGGATTCGAACCAGTCTGCCTCTCGCTTATCAAGCGAGTGCTCATCCACATGAGCTTGCCGGCAACAGTAAAAACACTTTGTGGGCGAGGTAGGAATCGAACCTACACAGGCTTATTTGGGTGCGGGGCGTTTACAGCGCCTTGAGCTCATCCGTTGCTCAGCTCGCCCACAAAGTGCTCTCGGTTGTACGTGGAGCGGATACCGGGAATCGAACCCGGGTCTTCTGCTTGGAAGGCAGCGGCTCTACCATTGAGCTACACCCGCATAGTTGGTGGGCCGTCTTGGATTTGAACCAAGGAAGGCTGAGCCCCGCAGATTTACAGTCTGGGGCAGATTACCGCATCTGCAAACGACCCACGTGAATTGGTGCCGGCAACAGGAATCGAACCTGCGACCCCCTGCTTACAAGGCAGACGCTCTACCAACTGAGCTACACCGGCATGTCCATCAGCAAAAAATACTTTCGAGTAGTATTGCATCAAATGCACGTATTCGCAAGTACATTTTGATGATGGAGCGGGAAACGAGGTTCGAACTCGCGACCTTCTGCTTGGCAAGCAGATGCTCTACCAACTGAGCTATTCCCGCATGTTGAACCGGGCCGTCCCCGGTTCAGTGACCAATTTTACTCACACGTTAACGCCGTGTTTTCATCCTGGCCGCCGCCCATTTGCCGTTCCAGTTTCCTGGTTTTACGTGCCGGCTACGGTCTCGTTCCGTATTACACGCTTAAGTGAGGCCCAAACAAAAACCCCCGGTTTGCTTGCGCATTCCGGGGGTTCTGACTTGAACCTGTAAGGTCTGGGTTACTTACGTTCCCATCCTCCCGGAGTGCACGGATGCCAGATTGCGTTCAAAGCGCGGCTCATTGCCACCACAATCAAAGCCCAATTGGCCGCCAATCGACACAATCTGACCACGCACGGAGCCTTGCCACGCTTGTTGCGCGGTTCCGTGATAGTTGTGGTTGAGATAGTGTTTCATGGTTGCAATTTTCCGTTTCAGGTTAAGGGTAAAGGTTTGTCAGTGCCCCTCGGTGGGGCTGATGTGAGCAAGTATAGCGACTACTCGCACCATGTCAACACTTTTTTGTGCACAATCTGCCACTTTTTTCTAATTCAGGCACTGCTGCCGCGTAACTTGTTGACTGTGCACGGTTTTTAAATGGCACTAGCTTGTAAAATTTTTTGCCAGCAGGTCGCTTTGCCGATTTACAGGGCAAAACGAACTATGGCGCCTTGGCCAACCACGCGGCGTCGTGGTGCACTTTGGTGTCGTACAGTGAGAACTCGATGATTTCTTTGTCCACCGAGTACCCGGCTTTCCGGAGGGTCTCCCCTATGTGAGTCACCATGTCCGATACAGCTTCGTAAGGGCCTTGGTAGTCACGATAAGTCAGCATGACCACGATGTGGTCTGCGGTTCGTTTGAAGGTGTTTCGGGAGAGGTGGCAGTTCAGCGTGCGGGCAAGCTCTCGCAACTGCTCCAAAGCGGGACCTTCTTGAGTTTTCACGCCGAAGTGACATTCGAAATAACAGTCCTTGGGCATTACCGGATTCGCATGGGCGATGGATGGCGCTGCCGGGTGCCAGGGCACGGTTTCAATCTTTTTGCGGACCACCCGGAGTCCGTGTGTGGCCAGAATCTGGCTTTGACGTTCGATAGCAGCGAGCGCGTCCGTATTGGTGCCGAACACGACTGAGCTGGTCATCACATCCCGGATAACCTGTTGCCCTTGCGTCTGAAGGTCCAGCAGGATGGGCTTTACTTGAGCGTCGTGGCACGCCAGGCGGAACGCATCGACATCCGGTGCCTCGGCCACGGTAACGTGCAGCTCATACGGCGTACCCTTCGGCGTCTTGTCGGCCAGCTGGTGTTCACGCGCCTGCAACTCAGCCCAGTAGTCGGCTTTCTTCTTCAACATGGCTTCCATGTCCTGGTCGTCGAAGCCCAGACTGTAGATAACGGATAGGGCGACCAACATGGAATCAACGCTCTCTTCCAGCATCCGCTGGTGGGTAACGAATCGATGGTTAGTCGCAAACGCGTTGTCAAACGGTAGCGCGACTTTGGCCAGCTCTCCAGCTTCCTCCATCAGCTTCAACACCTTCTGAGTAATGCTCTTTTTGTCGGCAAGCGACAGCGCCTTCACGTAGGCAAGCAAGTCCGTACGCATGAGTAAGTACCTGGGGTTAGATACGAATAGTCTACCGTGAATAGCGCATGGCGTCGAGGCGAGCCGGCGGATAAACGCAAAACGCGACACCTGCATCGATGTCGCGTTGTAAGCTGGGGAGGTTAGGCACCGTTTTCCAGCGAGTCGGCCATTTCGTTCAGCAGGTCTTCAAGTGCCTCAGGCCCGGCATCGAACGGGTTCCTCCGGACGTTCAACCGCGGCCGCGGCGTTTCTGCCGGCACCGGTGTCGGCGCTTCCTCCTGCGCGGACTGCTCTGCGTGGCTGTTATCAACGCTTGCCGTGGGTGCTTGATGTTCGCCCTGCGGTGCGGTCGCGTTTTCGTCGATGAGCTTGAGCATCGGCTTTGCCACAAAGTCCCTGGTCGCGTAGTTCACTGCAGCTTTATCGCGCTTCTTAGGGAAAGAGAGCTTGATGTTGCAGATAGGGTAGTCGCCTGCCAACTTGAAGAAGCCTTGCAAGTTGGCCAGCCGCTGGAGCTCTACCGGCATCACCGCGCGCTGGGTCTGAATCTGCTCCGAGAGCGACGCCGAGCCACCGGTATCGGACGACGATTCCCCTCGCGTCATCCGGGATACCTCTGCTTCGCCGATGTACTTGGACACATACTCAGCCGTATCCGCGTCCGAGCAACGCAACACCAGCCACGAGGACAGACAGGACAGAATGGTCTGTGCGGCGTGTTCGCCGTAACGGTCTTTGAGCTGCGATACGCTCTGCAGGCCAATTAGCAGGCAGCCACCCATCTTACGGGCTTTGGTGGCGATGGCCTCAATCGACTGAACCTTACCGATGGACGCAAATTCGTCGATGATGAGCCATACGCGCCGCTGGCTGTTGGCCGGTAGGGCCAAAATGGTTCGCGCGGCAACGTCCAGGGCACAGGAAATCATGTCGCGCAGGGAGTCCAACTGGTCATCCCGGTAGGTCATGAACAAGAAACCAGGGTTTTCGGCGCGAATGAAGTCAGCTACCGAAAACGGGTCGTTGCTGTCTTCCAGGTAGGCGTAGGTCGCCAGGTATTTCGAAGCGATGGTGCGGATGGAGCCGAACGTCTTGTCCGACACCAGCTGGCCCGCCGCCGCGGTACCAGCCAGCAGCGGTGTCAGCTCATCAATAGGTGCCGCCTGCACATAGTAAAGAAGCTTCTTGATGGACAGCTCGCCGCGGTCATGCAACTGGCGAAGCACAGAAGTAACGAGCGTCTGGGCATAACCGTTCCATTCCTTGCTTTCACCCACGCCGTCCGGAATCATCGACTTGGCCAGTGCTTCTGCGTCCCACGGGCCGGTCATCTCAGCGGTCGGTGACCAGGGCGCGCAGCGGTCGTCGAAGGGGTTCAGGATGCGGTCACGTCCCGGCCGGTAGTAGCGCGAACAGAACTCACCGCCAGAGTCGACCACCAGGGCGATATCCCCGCGGGCCTCCAGGTGGTCTAGTAGGCCGGTGATGGCCACAGACTTACCTGAACCGGTAGAACCGACGACAAAGAAGTGATACGGCTCAGCGGAGCGCGGAATAGTGACCCCGCCCATCTTGAAGCTGTCCGTGAAGTCGCTACCCGGCAGCTGTTTGCTGGTCAGCTTGTTAACTTCAGCCGGCGCTCCTACCGACGCGCCTCGACGCAGCTTTTCCTGACGACGCAGTTGGCGTGCTACCAGATTGAGGAGTGGTCCCAGGCCCGCGCCAATACCGATGAAGGCAATTTTCTGCGTGCCTGATAGCTCAATACCCAGCACGACGAACGCAAGGATGGCCACGGCAGCCGCCGCAACATAGAGAATCAGGCGCATGGCCTTCGCTGCCAAGGGAAACCAGTTCACCCAGCGAGCCGAAAGCTTGCGCCAAATAGTGAACAGCATGTAGGCGGAGAACCCGAACGTCAGGCAGTAGCCCTGGTCCGTGGTTAGCCAGTTGAGCAGGGTGTCGAGCATAGTGCGTCCTATCAATCAAAAACAGCCTGGAATCCAGGCGCTGGCAAAGTATAGGAAGGCCAGAAGACTATGTTCCTGGAAAACTCACCATTGTCCAGCGAGACTCGCTTAGCGCAGCCCAATGGAAAAAGCTCCCAGAAGGGAGCTTCTTCAGCAAGCTTTCGATTAGAGCTTCATCACAATCGGCTGCCAGAACTGACATTCATCCCGGCGTATACCCTTCATGGCATGGCCACAGTATTGTCGCTGGTTGAGGTCAATTACACAGGGGCCTGGCTCCTCACCCGGCGGAAGTTCACAATGACAGCCATAACGGGTAGCGCGCGGTCGCTCTGGCGTAGCGGGCTTAGCAAACGCGACAACAGACGACGCCGGCTTGGGCGTTGCGATGGCCGGGGCAACGTCTGGCGCTACCGCAGGCTCTTCAGGCACAACCAAGGGTTCCGCCACCGGCTCTGCGCGCCGCGAGCGCGTAACAGCCGGCAACACATTTTCATCTGGGTCTTGTTCAGCCTCGGTCGCTACCGGCAAGACTGCATCAACCACCGCCGCTACAGGCGTCTGCACCGGAGCCGCCGGCGCAGCTTCCTCGCACAGCGCTGCTAACTGCGCATCCACCGCAGCAACGTCAACGTATTCATCAACATCAACCTCGAATCGATTGTCGTAGCCGGGCCGGGCAATCACCAGGCCTAGCGCCGCATCTTGCTGAAGGCGTTCATTCAGCCAGTTGGCCAGGCGCTTGGCGTAATCCAGCTTATCCTCGTAGCCCGCAAAGTCGCCATCGACAATCAGTGCTACATCATGCGCAAAATCGTCCGACTGAAGCACAACCCGGTCGTTACTCCACTCATTAACCAGCCAGGGACCCCGGTCTGGTGCGGGTTGAACCGGTGTAGGCACAACTGCCGGCAATTCGGGCTCGGTGCGTTCAATAGGGGCTGTTGTTGACGAGTTACCGCTGGGTAGGTGGTTCGCCACCTTGCTAACAACACGGCTGAGCGCAGCCTGCATGACGGGTTGAGAAAAAAAGCTCTTCATATTGGTACCAGATTTGTTGTTATCTACCTTGGCTTCAGCACAAAGGCAAGTACGCGCGGGGCCATGGCCAATGCCGCGATTAGCCGCAGTATAGCGCATTAGCGCCTATGTGACAAGATGTGTTTTCAATGCCAAAGACATCAAATAGCGCGGCAATAACTCTGAAAAACGCTGATAAAACCGTTACTTACCTATCTTTTTGGTGCCGACAGTTGCCTTGGCAACCTTGACTTAAGGCAAAAATAGGTGTAGAGTTCGCAGCTATATTGAGTTTACTGCATACAAATCTGCGGCCGACACCGCGACCTTATAACCTGCCCGGTTTACGCCGGGTACTAAAGGACGACTCATGGAAGAAAACACAGCCAAGGTCTTCGACGAATCGGACTTTGATGTACTGGAGGGCCTAGAGCCCGTCCGCAAGGTGCCGGGCATGTACACCCGAACCAAGAATCCGCTGCACATCACTCAAGAAGTGCTGGATAACGCTATCGACGAAGCCCAAAACGGCCACGCCAGCAAGGTCGACTTGGTTCTGCACAAAGACGGTTCCATCTCGGTTTCAGATAATGGCCGCGGTATTCCGGTAGGCCTGCACCCTAAGCAAGGCATTCCTGTCGTGGTGTTAGCGTTCACCAAACTTCACGCCGGTGCCAAATTCCGAAAGGGCAACAGTTACTCGCGCTCGGGTGGCTTGCACGGGGTTGGCGTGTCCGTGACGAACGCGTTGTCGCATCGCCTCGAGGTGGAAGTAAAGCGCGACGGCAAAGTTCACCGCGTGAACTTTGTCGATGGCGACAAGGAAATCTCGCCGGTAGAGCAAATTGGCGACTGCGGCCCGCGTACGAGCGGCACTCGCGTGCGTTTCTGGCCGAACGGCAAATACTTCGACAGCGTTAACCTACCGCTGGGCGAGCTGGAGCACCTGCTCCGCTCGAAAGCTATGCTGCTGCCTGGCTTGACCGTGAAGTTCACCAACGAGAACACGGGCGCTGAACAGACCTGGCGCTATGAAGAAGGCTTGCGTGCCTACCTGCGTGAAAAGCTGGAAGGCTTCGAACTGGTGGGTGAACTGTTCCAAGGCACTGCGCACCTTCCTGACACGGAAGACCAGGGCACGAATGCGGGCGATGGCGCGTCATGGGCAGTCGCCTGGACCCAAGAAGCCGGCAAGGGCGAATCCTACGTCAACCTGATTCCTACGCCACTGGGCGGCACCCACGAAGCGGGCCTGCGCACCGGCCTGTTCGAGGCATTGCGCGATTACTGCGAACATCACGCACTCCTGCCCCGCGGCATCTCCTTGCAGGCCGAAGACGTGTGGAGCCGCGCACACTTTGTTCTGTCCGCCAATATCGTGCACACCCAGTTCCAGGGTCAAACCAAAGACAAACTGACCAGCCGTGAGGCGGTACGGGTGGTCTCCTCGGTGTCCAAAGACCCGTTCATGCAGTGGCTCATGGCTAATCCGGACTCCGCCAAGAAAATCGCGGAGCTGGTCATCAAGCAAGCCACAGCCCGTCTGCGGCAGGGCAAGGTGGTGGAGAAACGCAAATCTTCTGGCGTGGCCACACTCCCTGGCAAGCTGACCGATTGCCAGATAACGGATATCTCCCGCAACGAGCTATTCCTTGTGGAAGGCGACTCGGCCGGCGGCGGATGTAAGACGGCGCGCGACCGGGTTTATCAGGCGATTCTGCCGCTTCGCGGTAAGGTTCTGAACACCTGGGAAGTAGCGCGCGGCGAGTTGTTCGCTAACCAGGAAGTGCATGACATCTCGGTGGCCCTGGGTATCGACCCGCATGACCCGGATGCGCCGGAGACTGTCCTTGATGGTTTGCGCTACGGCAAAGTCATCATCCTGTCTGACGCAGACGTAGACGGCTCGCACATCCAGACACTGCTGCTGACACTGTTCTACAAGCACTTCCCTCAACTGGTCGCACGCGGCCACGTGTACATCGCCAAACCTCCGCTTTTCCGCGTCGATGCCCCGGCGAAGGGTAAGAGCAAGCCGGCTCAGAAAATTTACTGCCTAAGCGAGCAAGAGCGCGACGAGACGGTTGGTCGACTCTTGCGCGATGGCTTCAAGCAAGAACAGCTGACCGTTTCCCGATTCAAAGGCCTGGGCGAAATGATGCCGGCTCAGCTTAAGGATACGGTGCTGAACCCGGATACCCGCCTTCTACTCCCCGTGCACATCGAAGACGTAGCGCAGGTCAATGCAGTGTTCAAGCTGCTGATGGCCAAAGGCGAGTCTTCTTCACGCCGCACCTGGCTGGAAGCCAAAGGCAATCTGGCTGACCTCGATATCTAAGGAGAACACCATGGCTCAACCTGTAAAAATCAGTGGCCGCGAATTCAAGCGTTTCTACAACGACCCCGTCTTCTGGGCTCCAGAAGGCGAAACTTGGCACGATGACACCCTGATTCGTGTAAACGGCGCAGACCTCTCTGAAGACGAAGACCCGAGCGCTGTCCCGGACGATAGCGTGGTTGAAATCGTCTGTGGCTGGGTATACGGCGTGCCGCACAAAGCCCTGGCTGAAAAGAACATGGGCGCTCCCATCACGGAAGAGATGGACCTGTGCGAATACTTCCAGCTCTGGCACAAGCATCAGACCACCGTCACGATGGTTGTTGAGTGCGGCCGCTCCCAGGTCGATGCCGTCATCGCAGCGGTGATGGCAGCCGGCGGCCAGGTGCATCGCTGATGAGCAAGCTGCCAGTGCGTGTGCTGAACCGAGCAGGCGCTGAACGTCGCACTCCGCTGCCCGGTGAGGTATGCATTTCTGTTTTCAATCCTAGGCAAAGTCCGTCCCAGCTGGAAGGTTGGGCTGACGTTCTGCGCCTGGGGTTTCATGATACCGACCGGCGCGGGGGCGGCTTCACGGTGATGAGCCTGGCCGACGCCGACCGAGTATTGGCGTTTTGCCAGCAACATCGAGACGCCCCGCTTACCGTGCACTGCGAATTCGGTGCTTCGCGCTCGGTGGCTATCGCACTGTTTGTCGCCCTGTGGCTGCAGCGACCGCTACTACTGCTGCACGACGTTCTAGCCCCTAATTCCTGGGTACTGCGCCAGCTGAGCGTGGCGGCCCTATACAGAGGCTTTCGGCACTTGGATTTCCGTCTGCTGAGCGTGGCGCTCGGCGACAAGTGCGACCTGGCACCCCAGGTTGTGCCGGCGGCGATTGCCGAAACCTTCAAGCACTGATTACCGGAGACACTCCATGAGTGACCAAACACAAGAAACACTGACCCCCGAAGAAGAACAACGTAAAGCCGACCTGCGCGCGCGAATGATGCGTGGTCAGGAAAAGATGCGCGAAATGCGTGCTGCTGGCTGGAAGCCGGTTCACAAGAACCCCATCGAGCAGGCTCTGGACAAGCCGAACTCCCTGAAAGCCGCCATCAAAGCGAAATGTTGGGAGTGTGTCGGCGGCGACCACGACCCCGGCGCCAAATTCCGTGTCCGCGACTGTGCCGTCGGCACAGTCTGTCCGCTCTATCCGCATCGTCCGTGGCAAACCGTCAAAGGCGGCGTTCAGACGACCGAGGACGGTATCACGGTCGCCAGCTCGGATTCCGAAGATACCAATGACGACTAACCGTCAGTTGACCCTAGAGGAGAAAAACAATGGCTGACCAGGAGTTGATGGAGCGCGTAGAGCCGCCGGCCGACGCCGTGAAAATCGGCGAGTACGCCGAAAGCGCGTATCTGGCCTACGCCATGAGTGTGGTCATGGGGCGTGCGCTACCGATGGTGTGCGACGGGCAAAAGCCGGTACAACGCCGTATTCTGTACGACATGCACCGTCTGGGCCTCAACGACAAGGCGAAACCGGTGAAGTGTGCCCGTTTCGTCGGTGACATCCTGGGTAAGTATCACCCGCATGGTGACAGCTCGGTGTATGACGCCGCCGTGCGTATGGCGCAGCCATTCTCGCTGCGCTACCCGCTTATCGACGGTCAAGGCAACTTCGGTTCTCGGGATGGCGATGGTGCTGCAGCGATGCGGTACACCGAAGCACGGCTGACCCCGATTGCTGAGCTGCTGCTGGGTGAGCTGGATATGGGCACCGTCGATTTTGCACCGAATTACGACGGCACCATGCAAGAGCCGACACTTCTGCCGGCTCGCCTGCCGGTACTGCTGCTCAATGGCGCATCGGGTATTGCGGTCGGCATGGCCACGGAAATCCCGTCCCACAACCTGACGGAAGTGTCACTGGCCTGCGAGCACCTCATCAAGCACCCGAGCGCCACACTGGAAGACATCCTGGGCATCTTGCCGGGCCCTGATTTCCCGTGCGGTGCCCAAGTCATCTCCTCGGCGGAAGACATCGCCAAGGCCTATTCTACCGGCCGGGGTTCGCTGCGTACGCGTGCGCGCTGGACGGTAGAGCATCTGGCGCGCGGCCAATGGCAGATTGCCATTACCGAGTTGCCGCCGGACACCTCGACGGCGAAAGTCATGGAGGAAATCGAGAGCCTCACCAATCCGCAAATCAAGTCGGGTAAGAAAGCGCTGACTCAGGACCAGGCTAACCTGAAAAATCTGGTGCAGTCCGTAGTCGACCGCATCTCAGACGACTCAGACGGCGAGCACCCGGTACGACTCATCATCGAGCCCCGCTCTTCCCGTCAGAGCCCCGACGAAGTCATGCAGGTACTCCTGGCCCACACCAGCCTGGAAAGCAATTTCCCGATGAACATGGTGACCATCGGCCGGGACGGTAAGCCCCAACAAAAGAGCCTGATGCAAGTGCTCAGCGAGTGGGTTGAATTTCGTTTCGATAC
>JACCDZ011994533.1_pt1 | contig 12823 bp, 8 predicted proteins | sample 7449551 | NCBI WGS metagenome assembly JACCDZ01 (sample SAMN15323452, study PRJNA562643) | freshwater metagenome | isolation source: river surface water | place: USA:Blue River Watershed | collected 2017-08-18
AACAGGTGATGGATGAGGTGGTGGCTGAAGGGTGCGGCGAGGTCGGTGACGAGGCGCAGGAAGTCGGTTTGGGCGGTGTCGTCGGCTCGGTCGGAGATGAGTCGCACGGCAGCGAAGGGGATGGCATGGTCGCGGCAGACCTGGGCCACGGCGGCGCCTTCCATTTCGACCGCCAGGGCATCGGGATGGTCGGCACGCAGGATCTGACTTTCGGAGTGAGTGCTTACAAATCGGTCACCGCTGAGAATCAGTCCCTGGTGGATGCGGGCGCGTTGAAGGTCGATGCCGTTCCAGCCTTGGGGCCATTGGGTGACGGTTTGCGCCAAGGCGCGTTCGGCCGCTTGTCGCAGGCGCGCAGACCATGCCGGGTCGGTGGGGTAGCGGCTGAGGTTGTCCAGGGGCACGACGTGGCGCGGGAACAAGGGCGAGGCGTCCATGTCGTGTTGCAGGAAGTCGCTGGCAACGACCGCGTCTCCGACCTGCACGTTTGCCCCCAAGCCGCCAGCGACGCCGGTGAAGACGATGACGTCGACCTGGTGGCGCTGGATGAGGAGGGCGGCGGTGCTGGCAGCGGCCACTTTGCCGATGCGCGACAAGACGGCGACGAAGTCTTGGCCGTGCCACTGGCCGGGCCAGAATTCACGCCCGCCTGCACGGTCAGGGACACCCTGGCTGCGGGCAATGACGGCGCCGAGTTCTTCGGGCAAGGCCCCCATCAACCCCAGTTTCACGCGGCCTGGCGAAGTTCGCGGCGCAAGATCTTGCCGACCGGGGTTTTGGGCAACTCGGTGCGGAATTCGATCACGCGCGGTTGTTTGTAGCCGGTCAGGTTGGCGCGGCAGTGGGTGCGGATTTGCTCTTCGCTCAAAGCCGGGTCTTTTTTGACGACCACCAGTTTGACCGCTTCACCGGATTCGGCGTCCGGGATGCCGATGGCGGCGCATTCGAGCACGCCGGGGCAGGAAGCGACGACTTCTTCGACTTCGTTGGGGTAGACGTTGAAGCCGCTGACCAGGATCATGTCTTTTTTGCGGTCGACGATTTTGAAATAGCCGCGCTCGTCCATGACGCCGACATCGCCGGTGCGGAACCAGCCTCCCGGCAGCATGACTTTGGCGGTTTCGTCGGGGCGCTGCCAATAACCAGCCATGACTTGGGGCCCCTGGATGGCGATTTCACCGGGTTGTCCGGTGGGCACTGGCTGGCCTTCGTCATCGACGATCATCATGCGTGTGCCGGGGATGGGCACGCCGATGGTGCCGCTGAACTCACGCGCGGTGGTGGGGTTGCAGCTGGCCGAAGGGCTGGTTTCGGACAGGCCATAGCCCTCGCAGATGGGGCAACCGGTTTTTTCCAGCCAGAGTTTGGCCACGGCCGCTTGGACCGCCATGCCCCCCCCCAAAGACACCTTGAGGTTGGACCAATTGACGGTGCCGAAGTCGGGGTGGTTGGCCAAGGCATTGAAGAGGGTATTGACCGCCGGGAAGGTGTGAAAGACGTGCTTGGACAGTTCTTTGAGAACCGCCGGAATATCTCGCGGATTGGGGATCAGGATGCTCTTGCCGCCGATGCGCATGGACAGCATCATGTTCACCGTGAAGGCGAAGATGTGATAGAGCGGCAAGGCACAAACGTTGGTCTGTTGCTGGTCGGCCGGCACCTGTTGCATGGCGGGCGCGTTCCAGGCTTCAGACTGGATGACGTTGGCGATGATGTTGCGGTGCAACAGCACGGCGCCCTTCGAGACTCCGGTGGTGCCACCGGTGTACTGCAACACGGCCAGGTCATCGGGCCTGAGGGTAACGGCCTGGAGGGTTTGTGAAGCGCCCAGCGCCAACGCCTCGTTGAAACGCAACGAAGCGGGCAACTGAAACGCCGGCACCAGCTTTTTGACTTTGCGCACCACGTGGTTGACGATCGCGCCTTTGAGCAAACCCAAGCGGTCGCCCATGGCGCACAGCACGATGTGCTTGACGGGGGTCTGGGCCAGGCATTGCTGCAAGGTGGCGGCAAAGTTCTCGATGATGATGATGGCCTTGGCCCCCGAATCATTGAGCTGGTGCTGCAACTCGCGCGCGGTGTACAAGGGGTTGACGTTGACGACCACCAGGCCGGCGCGCAACACCGCCGCCACCGAAATGGGGTATTGCAGGACATTGGGCATCATGAGGGCAACCCGATCGCCCGGCTGCAAGCCCAGGGACTGAAGGTACGCCGCCATGGCCCGACTTTGGGCATCGAGCTCGGCATAAGTGAGCTCTTTGCCCATGGAAGAAAAAGCCACTCGGGATCCGTATTGCTGGAAAGCCTCTTCGAGCAAGCCGACCAGCGAGCTGTAGGCGTGCACATCCATGTCAGCGGGAACCCCGGGGGGATAAGCCGACAACCACGGGCGATCAGTCATGAGACCTCCTGTTGCAGCACAGCAGCGAATCCGTCAAGCTCGGCAACTCCGGTTACTCGACGGCTTTGACCATGTCTTCGACGACTTTCTTGGCATCGCCAAAGACCATCATGGTTTTGTCCATGTAGAACAACTCGTTGTCCAGTCCGGCATAGCCAGCGGCCATCGAGCGCTTGTTGACGATGATGGTCTTGGCTTTGTAGGCTTCCAGAATGGGCATGCCGTAAATCGGGCTGCCTTTGACGTGAGCGGCCGGGTTGACGACGTCGTTGGCGCCCAAAATGATGGCCACGTCGGCTTGCCCGAATTCGCTGTTGATGTCTTCCATTTCGAACACCTGGTCGTAGGGCACTTCAGCCTCGGCCAGCAACACATTCATGTGGCCGGGCATGCGACCCGCCACGGGGTGGATGGCGTATTTGACGTTGACGCCCTTTTCGGTAAGCTTGGCGGCCAGTTCTTTGACAGCGTGCTGGGCACGTGCCACGGCCAGTCCATAGCCCGGCACGATGATGACGGTTTCGGCGTTGCCCATGATGAAGGCCGCGTCGTCGGCGCTGCCGCTCTTGACATTGCGCTGTTGCTGAGCGCCGCCAGCGGCGGTGCCGGCGTCACCGCCAAAGCCACCCAAAATGACATTGAAGAACGAGCGGTTCATGGCCTTGCACATGATGTAGCTCAGGATCGCGCCCGAGCTGCCCACCAGCGAGCCGGCGATGATCAGCATGCTGTTGTTGAGCGAGAAACCGATGCCCGCTGCCGCCCAGCCCGAGTAGCTGTTGAGCATGGACACCACCACCGGCATGTCGGCGCCGCCGATGGGGATGATGATCAGCACGCCCATGACGAAGGACAGGGCCAGCATGGCGTAAAAGGCCATGGGGTCTTGGGTGAAGGTGTAGATCAGACCCAGCCCGATGGTGGCCAGGCCGAGCACCAGGTTGAGTTTGTGCTGACCGGCGAAGACCACGGGCGCACCCTGGAACAACCGGAACTTGTACTTGCCCGACAGCTTGCCAAAGGCGATGACCGATCCGCTGCAGGTGATGGCGCCAATGCCAGCCCCCAGGAACAGTTCGAGGCGGTTGCCGGTGGGGATGGGGGGAATGGTGCCGTCGGCAGCTTTGGCGACGATTTGGAAGGCCTGGGGCTCGGTGGCGGCGGCGATGGCGATGAACACCGCGGCCAAGCCGATCATGCTGTGCATGAAGGCGACCAGTTCGGGCATTTTGGTCATTTCGACGCGCTGGGCCATGATGGCACCGGCGGTGCCGCCGACCAGGAGGCCGACCAGAACATACACCATGCCGACGCCGCCGTCGGCGGCCAACTGGACGATGAGCGCAGCGGTGGTGAGCACGGCGATGGCCATGCCGGTCATGCCGAAGACGTTGCCCCGGATGGAGGTGGTGGGGTGCGAGAGGCCTTTGAGGGCCTGGATGAAACAAACGCTGGCGACCAGGTAGAGCAGCGTGACCAGATTCATGCTCATGCTTTGTCTCCCGCGGCCGGTTTTTTGTCTTTCTTCTTGAACATCTCCAGCATGCGTCGGGTGACGAGGAAGCCGCCAAAGACGTTGACGGCCGCCAGGGCAACGGCCAGCACGCCCATGGTTTTGCCCAAGCCGGTTTCAGTCAGGGCCGCCGCCAGCATGGCGCCGACGATGACGATGGCGGAGACCGCGTTGGTCACGGCCATGAGGGGCGTGTGCAACGCGGGGGTGACGGTCCAGACCACGTGGTAGCCGACATAGATGGCCAGCACGAAGATGATGAGGTTGGTGATGGTGGGGGATACCAGTTCCATGATTATTTCCTTTTGACCTCGCCGCCCTGGGTCATGAGACAAGCGGCGACGATGTCGTCTTCCATGTCGACCTTGATGCCGCCTTCTTTGGGCAGGATCAGCTTGAGGAAGTCGAGCACGTTGCGGGCATAGAGCGAGCTGGCGTCAGCGGCCACCAGGGCAGGCAGGTTGGTTTCGCCCACCAGCACCACGCCATGCTTGGTGACGGTTTGCCCTGGCTCGGTCAGGGGGCAGTTACCGCCTTGGGGGGCAGCCAGATCGACGATGACCGAGCCGGCTTTCATGCTCTTGACCATCTCTTCGGTGACCAGCACCGGGGCGGCACGGCCCGGAATGAGCGCGGTGGTGATGACGACATCGGCCTGGGCGACGCGTTTGGCGACTTCGGCCTTTTGGCGGTCGAGCCAGCTTTGCGGCATGGGGCGGGCGTAACCGCCCACGCCTTCGGCAGCTTCTTTTTCTTCGGCGGTTTCGTAGGGCACGTCGATGAATTTGGCGCCCAGCGACTCCACTTGTTCTTTCACGCTGGGGCGGACATCCGAGGCTTCAATGACGGCGCCCAAACGCTTGGCGGTGGCGATCGCCTGCAAACCGGCCACGCCCACGCCCAAAATGACGACCCGGGCAGCCTTGACGGTACCGGCAGCGGTCATGAGCATGGGGAAAAAACGCTGATAGCGGTCGGCAGCAATCATGACCGCCTTGTAGCCGGCGATGTTGGCCTGGCTGGAAAGGACGTCCATGCTCTGGGCCCGGGTGGTGCGCGGCGCAGCCTCGAGGGCAAAGCTGGTCAGGCCGGCAGTCGCCAGGCGCTGCAAGCCGTCAGCGTCAAAGGGGTTGAGCATGCCCACCAGGGTGGTGCCGGGTTTGACGTGGGGCAGTTCGGCGGCTTGGGGTGCGCGGACTTTGAGAACGAGTTCGGACCCGTAGGCCCCGGCGGCGTCGGTGAGTTGAGCCCCGGCGGCCACATAAGCTTCATCGGTCACGCTGGCCGCAACGCCAGCACCGGACTGAACGCGGACTGCATGGCCTTGGGCCACGAGCTTTTTCACCGTTTCAGGGGTCACGGCGACACGCGTTTCTCCGGCCAGTGTTTCGGCTGGAACGCCTATCTGCATGGAATACTCCTCTTGGCACAGGGCTGGCACCCGGCACCGGTTGATGTCATTTTGCTGACCGATAGCTTACATGAGAATCGGGGCTTTCACCCCGAGTCGGTGCAAACCCTAGACGATTACTCTGAATCGGCAGGATCAAGCCTCGAGCTCAGTGCCGCATACCGGGCTGATTGTCCCTCAAAAAGTCCAGCAACAGGCGGTCGAAGTCGTCAGGGGCTTCGAGATTCATGAGATGACCAATGCCGGGCATGACGGCCAGACGGCTGCCCGCGATGTGTTGGCCCATCTTGCGCATGACGTCGGGGGCGGCGTTGGGGTCGTTTTCGCCGGCAATCAGCAAGGTAGGCACCGACACTCTGGCCAGTTCGGTGCGGCGGTCAAAGGTCACCAGGGCTTCGAGGCCCCGGCGATATGTGCCGGGGCTGACCCCGGCCATGCAGTGTTCGGCCAGCCGCAATCCTTCGGGCAGGGCGCGCGGGCCGGCCATGGCGGGAACCAGCTGGCGGGCCAGCTCGGCCATCGTCTGGCCAGCCAGGATCGGGGCCATGCGCTGTTCGACAAATTGACGCTGCCAGTCGCCGTTGGCGCGGCCAAAGGCCGCGGAGGTGCCACACAAGACCAGGTTTTGGATCAGTTCAGGGCGCCGCGCCATGACTTCTTGCGCCACCATGCCGCCCATGCTGTGCCCCACCAAGGTGACTTGCTGGCCACGGCGGGCCGCCAACGCTTCGATCAGGTCGATGCAGCGCTCGGACAAGCCTTTGAAGGTGTAGGGCTCGATCGGATCGCTGTGACCATAACCCGGCATGTCCCAGGCGACCGCCCGGTAACCGGCTTCGGCAAAACTCTCGAGCTGGGGGGCAAAAGCCAGGTGACCGCCGCCGATGCCATGCAAAAACAGCACCAATGGCCCCGACCCCAACGAGGAGTGAGTCGGCAACCGGCTCATGTCAGTTGCCCATCGCGCACCACCACGTCACCATCGAGCGCGATGGTGCACTGGCGCATGGGCAGGTCGAAATGGCCCAGGGTGTGACGACCGGCGACCTCGTTGGCCCCGGTGCTGTAGAGGAAGTTGCCGGCAAAGGCGCGCAACTCGGTGCCGTTGAAGTCGCGCTTGTCGAGCAACGCCATGCTGTCCCAGCGTGCTGCCGGGTTCAGGCCGTAACCCACGTGGCTGACGGCATAAGCCGAGCGATCGCCCCAGGCGGCGATGTAGCTGCGCATGAGGTCGGCGTCGAGCCCTTGTCCCTGAATGGCGTCAATGTGGTCGTTGGCGATGCGCAAGGTGACGGGCTGTTCGAGGTAGCGCTTGAAGGTCAGGTTGACATCGCCCTGGGCCAGCACCAGGGTGCCCTGGACGCTGCCCGCACGGGGAAAAGCCAACACCAGACCGCCCGGCCAATGGGTCAGGGTGCCAGGGCGCGCGGTGGTGCCCCAGTTGCCACCGACCACCGCGCCCTGAAGGTCCACCGATAAATCGGTGCCTGCGGGCGAAGTGACTTGCATGCGGCGGGCGCCACGCAGGCGTTTGATGTGGTCTTTGACACTGGCCTCAACCTGATCGCTGGGCAGCAGGCGGCACAAGGTTTCGGGGTGCTCGTTGCTGACATAGATGACGCGGGCGCCGCCCGCCAGGATGGCGGGCAGTTCGGGGGCGTGCATCAGGCCCTCCACGGTGCAATCGACCACCACCGTCGATGCGGCAAGGGCCGACACAACCGGGCCCATGCCCATCAAGGCGTGGCAAGCTCCGGTGGAGCGGATGACGGGCAGGCCCGTCGCAGCAGGCGGGGAAAGAACCTGGGTGACAAAGGGAGAGGCCCCAAGCCTGGCGGCCGCCAAACGCGCCAGTTCGACCAAAATCGGGCGGCTTTGGGTTTCGCAGAGCACGGCGACATGGGTGCCGGCCGCCACCCCGCAGCGACCCAACACGGTTTCGAAAGCGTCGATCCAGGCGGGTTCGATTCGTTCTTGGAGCATGAAGCGGTTATACTAGAGTGCACCCATTATGACAAGTGTACAAGAACATGGATCAGCGTAAAAACCACCTGGACGCTCTGGCCAGCACGCTGTTGCTGGTGTGTTGCGTGTTTTGGGGCTTTCAGCAGGTTTTGGTGAAAGTCACGCTGGCCGAGGTCAGCCCGGTTTGGCAAGCTGCCCTGCGCTTTGCTTTGGCAACGGTCTTGTTGCTGGCCTGGATGAGCTGGCGCCGCGTGCCCCTGTGGAGCGCCGACGGCAGCGCGCGCGCGGGTTTTGGGGTGGGGCTCTTGTTCACAGCCGAGTTTGTGTTCATTTACTTGGGTCTGCAGCACGCCACGGCATCACGGCTGACGATTTTTTTATACACCTCGCCGTTTTGGGTCGCCTTGCTGTTGCCGGTCTGGGTCAAAAGCGAACGCATGGGCAAACTGCAATGGGCAGGGTTGTTGCTGGCGTTTTCGGCTGTGGCTTACGCCTTGCGCGATGGCTTGCAGTCCGACAGCCCGCACCACTGGCTGGGCGACCTGATGGCGCTGGCCGCAGGTGCGTTCTGGGGCTTGACCACGGTGGCAATCCGCAGCACATCGCTGGGCCGGATCAGCCCTGAGAAGTTGCTGTTTTACCAAATCGCCAACTGCGCGGTGTTGTTGCCCGTGGTGGCCTGGGCGCTGGGTGAAGAGTTGCGCTTCGATTACAGCGCCTGGGCCTGGGTCTCGATCGGGGTTCAGGCCGCCGTGGGGGCGTTCGCCAGTTACCTGATCTGGATGTGGATGCTGGGGCGCTACCCGGCGACGCAACTGAGCACCTTTGCCTTTTTGACGCCACTGTTCGCGCTGCTGTTTGGCACTCTGTGGCTGGGCGAGCCCCTGACCCCAAGCCTGCTGGTGGCGCTGGCCGGGGTGGCCGTGGGCATTGTGCTGGTCAACCGCAAGCCCTCAGCTTGAGGTCACGGCCGGATGGGTGTAGAGAACCGACAGGTCAAAACGCTGACCCCTTGCATGGTCTTCGATGCACTGCAAGACCAATGGGCTGCGGTGGCGCTCGACACTGGCGCGCACCTCATGGAGCGTCATCCACAGGGTCCGAACAATGCCCTGATCGAGTGATCGGTGCGGTTCAGGTGCGCCCACCTGGCCCCCCAATGCAAAGCGCAAATAGGTGATGTCTTCGGCCGGGTGACCGTCTCGGGCCGGGCGTTGAAATCGCGACAGATAGACACCGACCAGATGATCGGGCTGGAAGGGGTGGGTGGTTTCCTCGATGGCCTCGCGGGCGCAGGCCGAAATCAGGTCTTCGCCCGGTTCAAGGTGACCGGCCGGGTTGTTCAGGCGCAAACCTTCAGGGGTGTGCTCTTCGATCAGCAGGTAGCGGCCTTGATGCGCAATGACCGCCGCCACGGTGACACTGGGCTTCCAACGGGTATTCATGGGCCTTATCATAGAACGCATGAACAACCTACAGACCCGATTTGGCAGCGGACAGGAAGTCCAGCGCCTCGAAGACGATGCCTTGCTGGCCGGCCGTGGCCAGTTCACCGACGATGTGCGCCCCGACGGTCAAACTCGCTTGTGCTTCGTGCGCTCGCCGCATCCGCATGCCCGGATCGTGTCGATCGACACCCGGGCGGCGGCGGCGATGCCCGGGGTGCGGCTGGTGCTGACCGGGGCCGAGTTGCAAGCCGCCGGCGTCAAAGTGATGGCCAAGCCGATCATGCACAAGCGCGCCGACGGCGGTCGCCCGGCGTCGCCGGATCGTCACATCCTGGCGGTGGACCGGGTGCGTTTTGTCGGCGAATGTGTGGTGGCCGTGGTGGCCGATACCGAACAACAGGCGCGCGATGCCGCCGAAGCGGTGGTGGTTGACTACGAGCCTTTGCCGCATGCGGTGACCCTGACCGATGCGCTGGCCCCCAACGCCCCGCTGATCAGCGATGCCCCCGACAATCGGGTGGCCGAGTCCCGCCATGGCGACGCCGCCAAGGCGCAGGCTGCTTTTGCCCAGGCGCGCCATGTGGTGAAGCTGGACATCACCAACCAGCGGGTGGCGGCCTTGTCGATCGAGCCGCGCAGCGTGCAGGCCCACATCGAAGAGGGCCGGCTGGTGATCCGCATGAGCTCCCAGATGCCGACCGGGATCCGAACCCAGGTGTGCGACCTGCTGGGCCTGAAAGAAGACCAGGTGCGGGTGCTGGTGGGCGATGTGGGCGGCGGCTTTGGCATGAAGACCGGCGCCTACCCGGAAGACATCGTGGTGGCCTGTTGTGCCCACCGCTTGCAACGACCGGTGAAGTGGATCGCGGATCGTTCGGAAGAGTTTTTGTCGAGTTGCCACGGGCGTGACATCGAGTGCCACGGCGAACTGGCGCTGGACGAGCAAGGCAAAATCCTGGCGTTGCGCATCCAGACTCGGGCCAACACGGGGGCGTACCCCAGCATGACCGGGGTCAGCATCCAGATCATGATCGGCCCCTGGGTGCAGACCAGCGTGTATGACATGGGCTGCATCGACTTCCATTACACGGCGGTGATGACCAACACCGCGCCCACCGGGGCCTATCGGGGCGCCGGGCGCCCCGAGGCGATTTTCAACATCGAACGGCTGATCGACGAAGCGGCACGGGTCAGCGGCATCGACCGGCTGGAGATCCGCCGGCGCAATTTCATCCGGCCTGAACAGATGCCCTACACCAACCCGATGGGGCAGACCTATGACACCGGGGCGTTTGGTCAGATGATGGAGCAAGGCCTGAAGCTGGCCGACTGGGACGGTTTTGCAGCCAGGGCGGCGCAATCCCAGCAACGCGGCCTGTGGCGCGGCCTGGGCATCGCCACCTTTTTGGAGTGGACGGGTGGCAACGCGCTGGAAGAAAACGTCAATGTGCGGATCATGGCCGACGGCGTGATCGAAGTCTTCAGCGCGGTCAACCAGATGGGTCAGGGCATTGCCACGTCGTTGGCACAGCTGGTGGTCGATGTGTTCGACGTGCCCTTGTCACAAGTGCGGGTGGTGCTGGGCGACACCGACCGGGGCAATGGCTTTGGCAGCGCGGGTTCGCGTTCGCTGTTCACGGGCGGCTCGGCGATCAGCGTGGGCTCGGCACAGGCGCTGGACAAAGCGCGCCAGTTGGCGGGCGAGGCGCTGGAAGCGGCACCCGCTGACCTGATTTATGCGCAGGGCACGTTCGGGGTGGCGGGCACCGATCTGAAGATCGGGCTGGGACAGTTGGCACAACGCCAGGCTCAGGGCCGGATCGAACTCGACAGCAAAACCGCTGCCAGCGGACCCAGCTGGCCCAATGGTTGCCACATCTGCGAGGTCGAGCTGGATCCGCAAACCGGCGAAGTGGCGGTGGTGAGCTACACCTCGATGAACGATGTCGGCCGGGTGGTCAACCCGATGATCGTGCGGGGCCAGCTCGATGGCGGGGCGGTGCAAGGCATCGGTCAGGCGCTGATGGAGCACATGGTCTACGACGCCGGGTCGGGCCAGCCGGTCACGGGCTCGCTGATGGACTACGCGGCACCGCGCGCCGACGTCATGCCGGCCTGGTTCAACACCCACATGGACCAGAGCGTGCCGAGCAAAAACAACGTGCTGGGCGTCAAGGGCGTGGGTGAGTTGGGCACGATTGGCGCCACACCGGCGGTGGTCAATGCCGTGGCCGACGCACTGGCGCGCAACGGCCGCCCCGATCTGTCGCCGCTGCTGCAAATGCCCTTGACCCCGGCGCGGGTGTGGGCGCTGCTGCAGCACCCGCGCTGATGGCACCGCACCTCAGCTGAGGTGCGGGCCGATGACCTTGGCGATCTCAAACATCGTCACCGAGTCCTTGCCAAAGACGGCGCGCAACTTGTCGTCGGCGAGGATGGTGCGTTTGTCTTTCGGGTCTTGCAGCCCCTGCGCCTTGATGTAATCCCACAGCTTTTTGGTGACTTCGGGCCGGGACACCAAGCCTGAGCCGATCACGGCTTGCAAAGCGGGGCTGGCGGTCAGGTTGCCCGCGCGCGGGGCTTTTTCTTTCTTGACCGACGGCTTTTTGGCCGTGGACTTTTTGGCCGCCGCTTTTTTCGCCGCAGCTGCGGGGGCAGGGCGTGCCGCCGTCTTGCGGGGCGGGTATTTGCTTTGGCGGGGCTCGAATTCGAAGATCACTTTGCCCTGCCCGGCGTCATAAGCCAAAAAGGCCTTGAACGGGCGGCGCGTGCGCATGCTGACGAATTTGTCCAGCAAGTCGGTCTTGCCGGTTTCGAGCAGCTTGGTGATTTGCTCGGGGGCCACGGGCTGCTGCAAGATGATCTTGCCGGTTTTGAAGTCGCAACTTGGTGTGGGCTGGGCGTCGGTGGGCACCGATTTCTCACACAGATAGTTGCTGCCGTGCTCGCGCACCGAGGCGCCGCATTTGGGGCAGGCCCCCAGCACGGCCTGGTTGCTGAGGTCGACGATTTCACCGCTGTCGGCGTTTTTGTCGTCGCCAAAGTCAAATTCGAGTTTCCAGTTCTGCTCTTCTTCGTTGTAAACCAAGGCCATCTCGGCGGTGAAAGGCCAACCGGCTTTGGAACGAAATCCATCCAGGGGGCCGATGCGCTTGTCGCGCAAAAACTGCTCCACTTCAGCCAACTCAAAGGTGCGTCCTCCGGGTGTTTTACCAAAGGAAAAGCCGCAGCCCTCGCTGTCGCCCGTGGATCCGGCACACGCATAGCGGCGGTAGTTTTCTTTCACCACGCCGCCACACTTGGGGCAGGGGGTGGTCAGGGTGGCGTAGTCCCCCGGCACGCTGTCGCGGTCGTACTCTTTGGCCTTGCGCACCATGCGCTCGGTCATGGCGGCAATCTCTTGCATGAAGGCCTCACGCGACAGCTTGCCTTGCTCCATCTGGGCCAGTTTGTACTCCCACTCACCGGTCAGTTCGGGGCGCGAGAGTTCTTCGACCTGCAACCCGCGCAGCAAGGTCATGAGCTGAAACGACTTGGCGGTGGGGATGAGCTCGCGACCCTCACGGAGCATGTATTTTTCGTTCAGCAAGCCTTCGATGATGGCGGCCCGGGTGGCCGGGGTGCCCAAGCCCTTTTCCTGCATGGCTTCACGCAACTCGTCGTCGTCCACCAGCTTGCCTGCGCCTTCCATCGCTCCGAGCAAGGTGGCCTCGCTGTAGCGCGCCGGGGGGCGGGTTTTGAGCCCTTTGGCCTCGACCGACTCGTTGCGCACGGTTTCCTGGGCCTGCACCGGGATCAGGGTCTTGCCATCGGCGCTGTCTTCGTCGATCTCTTTGCCATAGATGGCCAGCCAGCCGGGTTTGACCAAGACCTTGCCCTCGGACTTGAAGTGATGGGTCTGGCCGGCATGGGCGACCCGGGTGGTGCGGGTGGTGACCAGGTATTCGGCGCTGGGGTAGAGCACGGCCATGAAGCGGCGCACCACCAGGTCGTACAGTTTTTGCTCAGCCTCGGACAAACCGCTGGGCGCCTGCAATGTTGGGATGATGGCATAGTGATCGCTGACTTTGGCGTTGTCAAAC
>JACCDZ010082880.1_pt1 | contig 12821 bp, 11 predicted proteins | sample 7449551 | NCBI WGS metagenome assembly JACCDZ01 (sample SAMN15323452, study PRJNA562643) | freshwater metagenome | isolation source: river surface water | place: USA:Blue River Watershed | collected 2017-08-18
GATCATTTCTTGATCAAAGAAAAAGCTACCAAATATAACACGTTGATTATTTGTACTAAAAATCACTGACTCCAAATCAGTTTTGCAAATTTTTAAAGTAAATAAAAGAAATGACAATCTTTGAGAAAGTTTAAATTCTTGAAAATTATGCAATGTCTGAAAATAGTTTTTATAATGAAAGAAAATCGACATCATATACACGCTATTATACATGATACTATTTTCTAATCAAAAAACCACCTTATTCAGGTAGTTTTTTGATACGTATGCATTCGTAAGCCGAATTCTGTTTTCCCTCACGCAAAGCGTTTTTGGTATCGCAATAATTTATCTGGGATAATTGTTACCAATCACCTCGAGCGGCACTCTATGATAAACATAGCACGGCCTTGCACACAGGTAAGGATTTTGCCGTTTCACTTTCATATTGCTATGAACTTATTCCATTAAGGAATCCTAGCATTTCTGCATTGGCGTCACTGCTCGCACCTCTATGATTACTCACGATGGGTATTACCCACTACCCTGCTCCATAATTAATTATGGATGTGTTCGGACTTTCCTCTCTCAGGAAATTCCCAAGAGTAATTGCGCGATGCACACACTGGAAATATAGCACATATCATTTTAATAACAAGTTATAGTAAAAAATAAAAACTACCGTTCTAGTAGTTTTTATAATAAACTATGCCTCACAACCAACACAAATTGCATCAGAAACAACAGTTATTTTCGGTTTTTTTGTATCCAATTCTTGTAATTTTTTACGTCCAAATTGTTGTGCCGCATTCATACTGTGTTGGTAATACAATGTTTTTACTCCTTGTTCCCAAGCGTGCAAATATAATGCATTCAAGTCTTTTGCTGACATTGTTGGATCAATCATAATATTCAATGATTGAGATTGATCAATATATTTTTGACGTTCAGCTGCTTGATTAATAATTGCTTTTTGATCAATTTCACTGAATGTTCGGAATACTCGTTTTTCATGCTCTGTTAATCCTTCCAAGTGTTGTACAGAACCATCATTATCACGAATACTATTCCACGTTTCAGTTGTGTTTAAACCTTTTTCATCAAGTAATGCTTCGAGAGTTGGATTTTTAATTGTTACCTTCATCTTGTCTACATCTTTCACAAAAGCGTTCGACATAAGCGGCTCAATGCTTTGTGACACTTGCCCGAGGATAAATGCAGATGAAGTTGTCGGAGCAATCGCAAGCAAAGTCGTGTTGCGTCGTCCATAACCTTTCAAGACTTCTGGTTCACCGTATTCTTGTGCCATATCAGCAGATGCTTTATAAGCTCGTTCTTTGATAGTTTCAAAAATTTCCTTGTTCAATCGAAATGCTTCCACATCATCAAAGGCAAGATTATTTTCTTGGAGAAATGTATGCCAACCAAGTACCCCAACTCCTAATGCTCGATGATCTTTTGCAAATTTATAAGCTCGCTGCATAAATTGAAAAGCTGATTGCTTGTATGCATCATCACTATCTCGATAACTTTCGAGTCGTACCATAAAATCACTAATTACTGTATCCAAGAATAAAGTTAATGTTTCTACTGCATCAGTATCTTTCCATTCATGATAATGCCGTACATTGAGCGAAGACAGACAACATACAAACGAAGCTTCATCATTTGAAGGTAAACAAATTTCTGAACAGAGATTACTCGCATGAATTTTCATTCCTTTATCCTTGTACACATCAACGGTATTATTATTTACCGTATCTCTAAACAAAATATATGGATATCCAATTTCCGTTCTTCGTTGGATAATTTTTGCCCAGATTTTTCTTTTTTCTTGATCTCCATTAATCATGGATTGCAACCATTCATCACCAACCGTTACCGCATAAGTTGATTCTTGGATTGGGTGACCTTCTTTTCCAATATTCAAAAATTCTTCGATGTCTGGATGTTCAATAGGTAAATATGGAGCAAAATGCCCTCGCCGCACCGAACCTTGACTCACAATATTAATTAAATTATCAAAGAGTTCCATGAAATGAACCGAACCAGATGAATGTCCGTTTCCTTTGATTATAGCTCCTCGTCCTCGCAAATCACCAAAATACCCCGACGTCCCTCCTCCAAATTTTGTCATCATACCAACTTCTGCATGTGTGTACAAAATACGAGACATATCATCAGCAATATAACTCCCGAAACAACTAATCGGAAGTCCTCGTTCCATACCATAATTAGACCAAACCGGTGATGCAAGCGAATAAAATCCTCGTGACATATAATCATAAAATTTATCTGCAAAACCAGGTTTATTCAAATATTTTTCCGCAATTTCTGCAATTTCTCGGATGCGATCTTCTGCAGTAATATCACCCACTAAATAACCTTTTGCGAGGAACGCTCGACTATTTTCATTTAACCAGTACATAATAAAGGGCTATAAATTAAAGACTAATAAATATTAGAAAAGATCATCACTGGTGATGCTTTTACTTTTTTTATTGTAATTGATTGATTTTTTATTAAAGAAATCACCATGTTTTGTAGCAATTACCTCATCATAAAACCATTCTGATTTCGCCAAGAGTGATGCGTCAGTCTCAAAAATTTTCGGTACACCGATACTCTGGAGTGAATTATTGAATCGCTGCTTGATAAATTCAAGTACGACATCTTTGGTCATGAAATCAAGTTCACCCTTTTCGAAGATCCAGTCAACCACTGCCTGTTCAGCCACGAATACTTCACGACAGAGCGTGATAACTTCCTGTTCGAAAGTTTCATCGAACCATTCTGGATGTTCTTCCTTGACAATATTGATTAAATCAATACCGAACAATCCGTGAATTTGTTCTTCTTTTGAGGTTGCCTCCACCGCATTGGAAATCCCCTTGAACAAGTTTCTAAACTTGTTGAACGACATAATAATGAGGAACTGAGAAAATAACGAAACATGTTCCAAAAATAGTGAGAAGAAAAGTACTGATTGTGTGTAATTTCTATTATCTTCACTTCGTGCATTCATGAGCGTTTTCTCCAAGTAATTCACCCGATTCATGAGCGCAGGAATGCCGTCAATCGCATGGAATATTTCATTGAGTCCGAGAAGTTCGAGTAAGTGTGCGTACGCATCAGTATGTCGCACTTCACTTTCTGCGAATGTTGCTCCCACTGCCCCAATTTCAGGTTTCGGCATTTTCTTATAGATATCTCCCCAGAATGTTTTCACGGCAACCTCAATCTGTGCAATTGCAAGCATTGCGTTTTTGATTACGTTGCGTTCCGATTCAGAAACATTCGTTTTAAAGTTTTGAATATCGCTCACAAAATTAAATTCAGTATGCACCCAATATGAATGTCGGATCGCACTCACATATTCATATAATTCTGGATATTCATATGGCTTTAAATGGAGACGTTTTTTAAAAATATCTCGTCTCCGTTCCTGATTACGTTTTTCACGATATAAAATATATGCTTTTGCAACTTCAAAATCACCTCGTTCTGCAATTGCTTTTTCAGCCATATCCTGAATCACTTCAACATCAGGTAGTGTATGCTCATCAAAAAATTCTTCCGCTTTTGCAACAACTTGATCCACCAAGTTAATAATTGCAGACTTCTCGATAGTAATTCCAGTTGCATTATATGCCTTCTCGATGGCGATTTCGATTCGAAAACGATCAAAAGGAACTATTGATTCGTTTCGTTTTTTAATAAGTGTAAGGACCATAATCAAAGAAAAATTAAATTAATAAAAAATATAATTTTATTATACCTTACTTACTCAGAAAAATACAAAGAAAAACTTTACTTTTTAAAGTAAAAATATCAATCAACAACAAAATAAAAAATTTGTAAAAGTGTGGATTAAAAAAACTTGATAAAACATACGTTTATCAAGTTTTCCACAGTACCCTATTTACATATTTATTTTCTATTCTCTTTCTTTGATTTCTATTTTTTGTCCAAGAGTTAGTCCGAGTATGTCCGAATTATTTGCTGCAATCTCAAGAATATATTTTGCCGGTCTTGATGAAACAAATGATTGAGGGTATGTATCTGGCGAAATATCTATTTCTCGATGAACAATAAATCCCTGTTCATCAATCCAAATTATATCAATAGGAAATGACATGTCTTTCATCCAAAAAGAATAAAAACCTTGTTCTGGGAATACAAATAACATACCTTCATTGTTATGTAGTTTTTTAAAAAAAGAAAGTCCTTGGGAACGCTCTGTTTCAGTATCTGCAATACGAACCTTGATAATTTGTTGATTTGGAGTAGTAATAAATGCAGAAAAAGGAATAGATTGATTAGAACGAGTATTTAATACGAATTTATTTATAAAAAAATATCCACCGATCGCAATTATACACAGTCCTATTAATATTCTGAAAAATGTTTTTTGAGAAAATATCATATATTCACCAATTATATCATATTTAATAATTTGATTCTTAAAAATTTTATGTTAATCTGTCACTATGAGCACATTTAATACAAATAAAAAAGAAACAGCTCGAGAGCTCTGGGATACAATAAAGTTTATAATTATTGCAGCACTTATTGTTATTCCAATACGAATGTTCATTTTCCAACCTTTTATTGTAAGCGGAGAATCAATGCATCCAACATTCAATAATGCTGACTATCTCATAATTGACGAGATTTCATACCGTTTCAAGCAGCCTGAACGCGGTGATGTTGTTGTTTTTCGATATCCTAATGATCCAGATCGATTTTTTATCAAAAGAATTATCGGACTTCCTGGAGAAACAATCACCTTCAAAGATCGTTCAGTTTTTATCAAAGATAAAGAAAATAGAACAGAAACAAAACTTGATGAGCCCTACCTCTCACAAATAACTATTCCTGGAGAAAAGAAAGAAGTTGTCATTACTGAAGGAAATTATTTTGTTATGGGAGATAATCGTGGATTTTCTTCTGACTCTCGAGCGTGGGGACTCCTTCCCAAAGAAAATATTACTGGAGTTGCAAAACTTCGACTCCTTCCTTTTAAAAGTATTTCTCTAAATCCAGGAAGTGTTGAGAAGTTTATAAAAACAACTCAAGAATAGCACTTAAAACACTTTATACTATATAAAGTGTTTTTTGCATAAATTTTGCACAAGTTTTGTAAACATGGTATAGTAACGCCATATGGCTAAAAAAACAGCACCTGAAGAGAAAAAAACTTCAAATTCTGGAGAAATTCAATCACCTAAAGGAATGCAAGATATTCAGGGTGAAAAATACTATCAATTGCAAGGACTTTTTGAAAAAGCACAAGAAATTGCCGTATATTATGGATTTGACCCTATAAAAACACCTCATTTAGAAGATATTCGAGTTTTTGAAAAAAGTCTTGGAACTGGAACCGATGCGCTCGAAAAAGAAATGTACACATTAAAAACAAAAGGTGGTGACCAACTTGCATTACGACCGGAAGGAACTGCAAGTGTTATGCGAGCTTATTTAGAAAATGGAATGCGTAACCTTCCACAACCAGTATCACTCTATTACAACGGATCTTTTTTCCGTCACGACAAACCTCAACGAGGACGCTATCGAGAATTTAATCAATTCGGACTTGAAGTAATAGGCACTGAAAAAAGTATTGCTGACGCTCTCATTATTCAAACTTTTGTAAAAATAATTGAAGAAGCAGGTTGCCCAAATATTATTGTTGATATTAATTCAATTGGAGATAAGGAATCTCGAGCGAGTTATTTAAAATCACTCACTGCTTTTTATCGCAAGAACATCAATCAACTTCCTGCAATTGATCGAGAACGATTAAAAACAAATCCTCTGCGTATTCTTGATTCCAAAGAACCAAAAACAATCGAACTCAACGAAGAGGCACCTGATTCTGTATCACATCTCACACCTTCAGCAAAAAAACACTTCAAAGAAGTACTCGAATATTTAGATGAGGCAGGTATTATTTATCGAATTAATAAATGCCTTGTTCGTGGACTTGATTATTATAGCCATACAGTATTTGAAATCATTGAATCAAGTGATGATTCAGAAACAAATGGACTTGCACTTGGTGGTGGTGGACGTTATGATGGGCTTGCAAAAATGCTCGGATCTAAAAAAGAAATCCCTGCTGTTGGTGCAGCGCTTGGTATGGATCGTATTATAGAATCGTCATGGTGTAAGGACTTGTCACCTCGTATTATGGGAGATATAAAATTCTATCTCATTCAACTTGGATTTGATGCAAAAATGAAAACATTACCAATCTTGGAAATTCTTCGTAAAGCAAAACTTCCTGTCTATCAATCAATTTCTAAAGATAAACTTGCAGGGCAACTTGCTCAGGCAGAAAAAATGAATGTGCCGTATGTTATTATTTTTGGACAACGTGAAGCAATAGATGGAACCGTGATCATTCGTAACATGAAAAACCGTTCACAAGACACTGTAAAAATTAACGAATTACTTATCTATATCAAGAAGTTAAAATAAAAAACACTGAGGAGTGTTTTTTATTTTAACTAGCTAAATTTCAAAAAATCGGTATACTGCAAATAGTTATGAAATCGTCAGAAATACCTATTTATCAAACACCTGATTCAGTACTCAAAACTATCTGTACTCCTATTCCTCCTGAAAAAATAACCACACCAGAGATTAAAAAAATCCTCAATGAAATGTCTCAAGCTCTTGCAGAATCGGGTGATGGCGTAGCGATTGCCGCACCGCAAATTGGTCATACGGTTCGTATTTTTACTGTTGCTGGTAGTATTATTGATGACATTAATAATTACCACGGTGAACACACCTCTCCTGACAAGGTATTTATTAATCCAGAAATTATCAAAGCAAGTAAATCAAAGAAATTAATGCGTGGTGAAGGATGTTTGTCGGTACGATTTGTGTATGGAACTACAGAACGGTCAACTCGAGTAACAGTAAAAGCTCACAATGAACATGGACAAGAATTTATCATGGAAGGTACAGGACTCCTTGCGCAAATCTTCCAACATGAAATTGACCATCTTGATGGAGTACTTTTTATTGATCATGCTCACGATGTTCGTCGTATGTCTCCAGTTGAACAATCAGATTATGAAAAACAGCTTGAACAAATGAAAAAAGAACGTATGCGTTAAACTAAAATACTATGAACAAAAATCTCTCTTTTATTTTTATGGGAACACCTGATGTTGCCGTAGAAAGTCTCGAAAAACTTTTTCAATCTGGATATATTCCAAAACTTATCGTAACGGCACCAGATCGTCCTGTAGGACGTGGTCTTGTTATGACTCCACCACCCGTAAAAATTTGGGCAGAAGAACATAATATCCCAACTATCCAACCAGAGAAATTAACTCCGGAAATCGTGGATGAAATTTTGAATTATCAAGTCGATATTCATATCGTGGTTGCCTACGGAAAAATCCTCTCTGAAAAAATTATTCATACACCAAAATACGGGACATTGAATGTCCACTATTCCCTCCTTCCACGATTCCGTGGAGCAAGTCCGGTAGAATCTGCAATCCTTGCAGGTGATACAGAAACAGGAATTGCAATTCAATCGATGGTATACGAACTTGATGCGGGTGATATTCTTACGATAACAAAAACACCAATTTATCCTGATGAAACTGCTCCAGAATTACGCGCTCGATTATCAACAATCGGAGCTGAGACACTCGTAAATACGTTAGATAATCTGGAAGAACAATTACACAACAAACAACCACAAAGCACTGACGGAATTATTAAATGTGGGAAAATCAAAAAAACTGATGGAGATATCACCAATGACGATGAACAAACACGATGGAATAAATATAAAGCCTATTATGGATGGCCAGGAGTGTATTTTTTTGAAAATAATAAGCGCATAAAAATAACCAAGGCACGATTCGAAAACGGGAAATTCATTATCGAACGAGTAGTTCCTGAAGGGAAAGGTGAGGTGGAATATAGGAAATAAAAAAAACCGCAGAGGCGGTTTTTTTTATTCTCTCACTAATTTCTCTACCAAATATTCTACCGTTCCACCTACCTTTTTCCCAGGATTTAATACATTTCCTGGGTCAAAAATTTCTTTTGTTTTTTTGAACAAGGTAATCATTTTTTCTGAAAACTGTTTATGTAAATATGGAGTTCGCACAATTCCATCATTATGCTCCCCCGTAATTGATCCGTGATATTCTGTAATCAAATCATATACCTCGTCAGATAATCGAGTCACCGTATCTGCAATATTTTTCTTTTTAAAATCAAGCAGTGGAATAATATGAAAATTCCCGTTTCCTGCATGACCTGCAATGGTGTAAATGAATTTTTCTCGATCAAGGATTTTTTGAATTCTTGGTAAAAATTCTGGGAGCGATTCTGTAGGCACCACCACATCATCAATAAACGGTGCAGTATGTAACCCTTTCACATGTTTCCGTAAAAGATTGAAACTTTCTCGACGAATCTTCCAATACTTTTCAGTTTCTGCATCCTCGAGTACCCGTGAAGTATATCCAAATTTGTCAGAAACTTGTTTTTGCAAACCTTGTAATCGTTCCATCAATTCCTGCTGATCATTCCCAGTCATTTCGGTCATTAATAGTAATTTTGGAATTCCACCCGTTCGTAACATAATCAAACCTTCTGGAATAAATTGCAACCCTAATTTTATTCCCCCAATAATTCCCAGTTGTTTCAAGAAATCAGTAAAAAATTTGAAAGCGAATTTCAAACTATAATCATCAAATGATTCGATACTTGTCGGATTTACTGTTTTTGACATATTCACTAATTCACCTAGGTTTTTCAAATCAGGCAAAAATGTCACCATCATTGCAGAAACTTTTTCAACAGGAACAAGTCCGATTTTCATTTCGGTTACAATACCAAGTGTTCCTTGTGAACCAACCAATAATTGATTTAAATTGAAGATTTGCTTTTTTGCATCCCAAACATTCCATAATGCGTATCCTGCAGAGTTTTTTGAAACAATTGGCTTGTTTGCCATAATTTCACCGCCACTTTCTTGGATTAATTGCCAAATTTCTCGGTAGACTTTTCCTTCAAATGTTTCTAATTTCATTTTTTGGTCAAGCTGTGGTCGATTGATTGGCTCAACATTATATTCATTCCCATCTGCAAAAATAACTTTTGAAGACAGAATATGATTATTAAATTTTCCATAGCGAAGTGTCTTTTCTCCTGCCCCATTATTACTATACATTCCTCCTAATGCACACAATTCTCGTGATGCTGGAAATGATGGAAAAAATACACCTTGCTTCAAAGTTTCCTTTTCAAAATCTCGATAATAACATCCAGGTTCGACAACTGCATATTCTGGAGTCACGGAAATAATTCGATTCATATATCGCGTAGTGTCCACAATAATTGATTCACCAATAGCAGCACCAGACATATCAGTTCCTGCTGCACGCATGGTGAGTGATAACTGCTGATCCAGCGGAAGCTCTTGATTTTGTTCCTGTGTCCAAATTACTAATTTTTTAATATCATTACTATTTTTTGGAAACACTACCAATTGTGGACGAACAACGAACATGCTTGCATCTCGAGAATATTTTTCGAGCACTTGTTCCGATTGCTCAATATCTCCGATAAACACCTTTTGTAAAGACTGAACTAATGATTCTGATAATAATTTCATATACTTTTAGTATATCAAATTTCCAAAAAGTATCCAAAATTAGTTTTTCGCTTTTGCTGTAGAAGCATGATATAATAAAAAGGTATGAAAAACCCAGATAAACTATTTATTTTACCATTTGATCATCGGTCATATTTCCTTAAAAAATCAGGAGTTATCGATCGGGATCCTACAACTGAAGAAAAAGAAATGGTAACCAATCATAAAAAAATTATTTATCAAGCATTTAAAAAATCCCTTGAATTAGGTATTCCAGAATCTGAATCTGCAATTCTTGTAGATGATATTTACGGAAAAGAAATCCTTGTTGATGCAAAAGAATCAGGATTTATCACTATTCAGACTACTGAAATCAGTGGGCTTGATTACTTTGCGTTTGAACATGGTGATGATGCAGAAAATTTTCTCGTTGAAATTCAACCAAATTACGCAAAAGCACTTGTTCGACTTGATCCACGAAATAATTCTGAAGGTGAGCAAACTTCAATTACAAACTTAAAAAAATTACATGAAATTTGTAAAAAGAATAATATTGGCTTTCTCATTGAACCTCTCTTTTTCCCAAATGATGCAGATAATGAAAAATTTGGAGACGATAAACGAGCTTTTGATGAACAAGTTCGCCCGGAACTCGTAAAACAATTAATGGATATTTTATATGCGGAAGGTATTCGTCCTGACATTTGGAAAATTGAAGGATTTTCTCAACCAGAAAATTATCAGGCGGTTGCAGATCATTTGAAAACATACTGCAACACTGCACGCATCGTAGTACTTGGAAGAAATGAAACTCCAGAATTTGTTGCAAAATGGATTACTGCTGGAAAAAATATTCCTGAAGTTATCGGATTTGCTGTAGGACGAACTGTTTTTGATTCGGTTCTTGATGATAATAGAGCAGGAAAGATTTCAGAGGGAGAAGCAATTGAACAAATTGCAGAAAATTTCTATCGTTACTACAAACTTTTTACTGAATAAAAAAAATTATTAACTTATTTTAAACTAAAAAGAAATCCTCTCTTCTATTTTTTATCGAGCATAGCATGCGAAGCCGAGAGCAAAGCTCGAGGGAATTATAAAAAATAGAAGAGAGGATTTCTTGAAAGTTTTATTTTACTTATGAAAGAACTCGACTTTTTAGCAATCGGAGATATTGTAACTGACGCATTTATTGAACTTCAAGATGCACAAGTTCATTGTAATATCGATAATGAAAACTGTATGCTATCTATGCGATTTGGAGACAAAATTCCTTACAAAGACGTTGTAGTAGTTGCAGCGGTTGGAAATAGTCCAAACGCATCTGTTTCTGCAGCACGACTTGGACTCAAATCTGCTATCATGACTCATGTAGGAAATGACGACTTTGGAAAAGAGTGTCTAGAAGAATTACAAAACCGTGGAGTACTGACTGATTTTGTAACTGTAGAAGACAATAAAAAAACAAATTATCATTATGTACTATCATTCAATGCAGAACGAACTATTCTCATCAAACATGAAGATTTTGCTTATGATCTAAAAAAACAAATTGGAGACACTATTCCAAAATGGATTTATTTTAGTTCTGTAGGAGAAAACTCTATGCAGTACCACCATGATATCGCATCATGGGTAAAGGAAAACAATATTAAAATGGCATTCCAACCAGGAACATTCCAAATCTCTCTTGGTGCAGAAAAATTAAAAGATATTTATGAAGCATCAGAAATCTTTTTCTGTAATGTCGAGGAAGCGCAAAAAATCCTTGGAACAGATTCACGAGATGTAAAAGAACTCATGTTGAAGATGCATGAACTCGGACCAAAAATCGTAAGTATTACTGATGGTCCAGACGGAGCATATGCATATGATTCATACAATGACGAATACTGGTTCCATCCTATTTACCCAGATCCAAAACCTCCAGTAGAACGGACAGGTGCTGGTGATTCATTCTCGTCAACATTTACTGCAGCAATCATGCTCGGTAAATCAGTTGCAGAAGCGTTATCCTGGGGACCAATTAATTCAATGAACGTAGTGCAACATATCGGCGCACAAGAAGGACTCCAAACTCGAGAAAAACTCGAAGAATTCCTTGCAAATGCACCAGAACATTACAAACCGCAAAAAATCTAATCACCAAAAAAGTACCTCTAATAAGGTACTTTTTTATTCTTTCAATAAAGCTTCAACTCGTTCTTCTACCGGTGGATGTGTCATGAATAATTTATGAATCCCCTTTGCGCCTGCAAATGGATTTGCGATAAATAAATGAGCTGTTGCATCACTCGCCTTTTGCATTGGACGATTATATGCGTGAATTTTTTTGAGCGCATTTGCAAGACCTTCTGGATATCGAGTCATCAATGCCCCGGTTGCATCTGCAAGAAATTCTCGTTTTCGAGAAACTGCAAGTTGTACTAACATTGCACCGATTGGCGCTAAAATAGAGAGAGCAATACCAACAAGTATAAATATTCCTGCATTTTTGTTATCTGAATCACTTCCACGAAACAATGTCGATCTCAAAAAAATATCTGCAACAAGTGAGATAAAGCCAACTAATACAACTACTACTGTCGAAAGTAAAATATCTCGATTACCAATATGGGCAAGTTCATGAGCAACAACGCCTTCTAACTCTGACTCATCAAGTATTTCAAGAATTCCTATAGTAAACGCAACTGCAGCATGATTTTTATTTCTACCTGTCGCAAATGCATTTGGTGATTGATCTGGAATAATATACACACGAGGCTTTGGAAGTCCGGCAGTTCTGGTTAAATTTTCTACCATTCTGTGGAGTTGTGCATATTGTTGTTCATCAGCAAGAAATGCACCTACTGACTTCAATGCGACCTTATCAGAATTCCAATATGAAAAAATATTCATAGCTAAAGAAAAAGCAAAAAAACCATAGAGAATTGTTGTATTTTGATAGATTTGAGCAAAAACAAAACCAATACCAATAACCACAACAAAGAAAACAGTCATCAAAATCCAAGTTTTCCGAACATTATTATCTTGTTGAGTATAAAGCGTTGCCATAGATAATTCTATTATACCAAAAAACTACCCAGAAATCCAGATAGTTTTTTAATTAAAACTTTACCTCAACTGGTTGTGATTCTATACTTCCTTCTGCAATTTCAAAGAAATCAGGAACTTTAAAACTAAACATACTTCCAATAATATTCGA
>JACCDZ010437212.1_pt1 | contig 12819 bp, 3 predicted proteins | sample 7449551 | NCBI WGS metagenome assembly JACCDZ01 (sample SAMN15323452, study PRJNA562643) | freshwater metagenome | isolation source: river surface water | place: USA:Blue River Watershed | collected 2017-08-18
CAAAACCGCTGCCTATGGCCACTTTGGCCGCGACGAGCCCGACTTCACCTGGGAGCGCACGGACAAAGCTGCGGCCCTGCGCTCTGCTGCCGGTCTGTAAGCCAGCCCACACAAAGGCGGTGCTTCACCGCCCTCAAAGCCGCTCGCCGTAAGGTGAGCGGCTTTTTTCATGATCCAGATCCAAACACCCGTCGACAAAACACTGAACACTGCCCATCCACCTCAACAAAGGATGCCGCATGTTCAAAAATCGTCTGGATGCTGCCCGGCAATTGGCCACAGCCTTGAGTCACTACAAGAGCCTGCACCCCTTGGTGCTGGCCATTCCCAGGGGCGCGGTGCCCATGGCTGTGGTGACGGCGCAGCAGCTGGGTGCCGACATGGATGTGGTGTTGGTTCGCAAGCTGCGCGCGCCCTTCATGCCCGAAGTGGCGATCGGAGCCATCGACGAAAACGGCAAAACCTACCTCGCCGCCCATGCACAGGAGATGGGTGCCGACTGGGACTACCTGCAAGAAGAAAAAAAGACCCAGTTAGCCGTGCTGCAGCGCAGGCAGCAGCAATACAACGCCATTCGCCAGCCTTTACCCATCGCGGCTCGCACAGTGATCGTCATAGACGATGGCCTGGCCACCGGGGCCACGATGATCGCGGCCTTGCAGGTGCTCAGGCAACATCACCCTGCGCGCTTGATCTGTGCCGTGCCCGTGGCCAACCCGGACGCTCTGGAAAAAGTCCGACCTTGGGCCGATGAACTGGTCTGCCTGTCCGCGCCGGAAGACTTTCAAGGGGTTGGCCAGTTCTACCGCGACTTTCAGCAAGTCGAAGATGAGGATGTGCTGGCGTGTTTGCGCTCAGCTGCCGGCCCACAAACCGCGCACTAAACCCTGAACTCTTGGCGCCAGCGGGTTTCTATCTCTTGCGCCGTCAAGGACGTCAAATCCAGAGGGTGGGTGTTGTGCACTGTTTTCTGAACATCGGGGCTCAGGTGCGCCAGCAATTCGCCCATGAAGGGGTTGGAAGCAAAGATTTCCAGCGCATGCCATTTCTCGGCGGCGAAGGCTTGCTTCAAGCCATCGGCAATGTCCCGTGCAAACTCAACGCGTTCGCGATGCTGGATGTCCGTGTGCGGCGCCAGCCCTGTACGCCCAGCCTGAGTATGTCCATGCGGTGTCCGCTCGAGATCACCGGTGTGCATGCGGCCTTCGGCGTGCCACCAGTCTTGCACCTCGACCCAAGGCTGCTGCAAACTGCTGCGTTCAAACAGGCGCGCCACAAATGAGTTGGCCACCAGGATGGCGTTACGGGAGACCATGGCATGTTCCTTTCACTGAAAAATCCTGGAGAATTTTTCAGCGACGAAGGCATGTGGTCAATTGACCAGAAGGTGTAAACCGGAGTCCACACCTTCTGGCGTTTGCGCCTTGATCGGTGCCCGGTGTTTATTCCACCTTGGCGCTGCTGCGCAGGGCAGCAAGTTTAGCTTGTGCCTGGCGTTGGGCCAAAGCCTGTCGCAGTTGAGGCTTGACCGCATCAAGGCTTGGCGCCGTCAAGGCACGTTTTTCTTCCAGCCGCAAAACCTGCCAACCTGCGGGCGTTTGCACGGGCTTGGTCGCCATTTGGCCCGCCTTGAGGCCGTCAACAGCTTGCCGGATGGCGGGTGCCAGACGGCCTTCGGCCACCCAGTCGCTCAAGCCGCCTTTGTCGCGGGTGCCTGGATCACGTGAGGACTCTTTGGCCACTTGGTCGAATTTCGCTCCCGTTTTGATTTTGTCGAGCACTTGCTGTGCTTGCTTTTCATCGGCCACCAACACATGGCGCAGACGGAACTCTTGCGTGCCCAAAGCCTTGACCTGCGCTTGGTACTCGGCCTGGATATCGGCATCGGCAATTTGCGCATCGTCCATTGCCTTTTGCTGCCAGGCCTGTGACAGCGTGTTTTGCTCGACCAGTTCCAGACGGGCTTTGACCGAAGGCTGTTTGTCCAGCGATTGTTTGAGGGCGTCTTGCGCCATGACCGCCTGATTGATCAGGGTCTCACGAATGACGTTACGCAGTTGCGGGCTGTCAGGCACGCCACGGGCCAGTTGTTCGCGCAGCAAGAGCTCGCCGCGCTCGGCTGACAGGGTTTGTCCATTGACCTTGACGGCAAGCGACACAGGAGCGGCTTCGGTTGCAGCGGGCGCTGTTGTTGCACCTTGTGCCCAAGCACCAGCGCAGCCGAATGCAATACCCAATGCGGCAGAGAGTCGTGCAAGCTGGCGTGCTGCTGGCAGTGCGTTTGTTTTCATGTTCAAAAAATCTCCTGAAAAATCAATCAATAAAAATTTCAACGGTAAGTCACGGGTACCGAAACCGTACCACCAGTAGCCGTAAGACTCAGCAAACTCTTGGATGAGACACCCATAATGCTGGAGATCTTGATCGAGCCCGCATCGGTCTTGACCTTGCTGTTGGTTTTGCCCGACAAGGTGGTCATCGTGATGCCACCCGTCTTGGCATAAATATCCAGATCACCATTGCTCACATATAAGGCTGTGCCGCTGATGGCCTGACCATTGGACCAGGCTTTGGCTGCATCCAGTTTGATTTGGGTCACAGCTCGTAGGGTAGCAAAGGTCATGCCGCCTTTGGTGTTGCTGGCCTCAATCTTGCCGGTCGAGCTGGTCAAGGTGCCCAGAGCCATTTGGGTAGTGTTGTCGCTCACCGCGTTGCCCGTGGTCTCGTTGACAGCCAACTTCATATCGCCGGTGGTGGTGCCCGTGGTCAAGGTCATCATGCCACCCGAGAACAGGCTGGCATAACCAGCGGTCACGCCAAACGTGCCGATCGTCATGGCCCCATAACTTCTGGCATCAAAGCTGGTTTTGGCGTTAGCGGTTTTCACGTTGACCGAACCGGCCACCGAATCTACGTCAATGTTGGCATTGGTGCTGGTCAATGTGGTGGCGGTCAGTCCGGCTCGACCCGACAAGTCCACCGCTTTGGCGGCGCTGACGGTGGTCGCCATCAAGGTCCCAGTAGTGTCAACCTTGACCCGATCCCCAGTCGATGTCAATGTGCCCAGAACCGCATTACGGCCGGCTGTGGCGAGCATCTCACCCGAGGTGGTGGCGGTGGTCAGCGTCAAGTCGTTGCCCGCCTGCACATCTGCCGTGGTGGCGGTGAGCGTTCCAATGGCCAGATCCCCCGCTGAGGCTTTGGCCAACAGCGCGCCATTGGCTGTGACGCTGGTGATTTTGACTGCACCGGTGCTTGAGTCCACACCCATCTTGCCGCCCGTGCTGGTGAGCGTGCCTGCGCTCAGCCCCGTGCCCGCCGTGATGTCCAGCACCGTACCCTTGGCAGATGTCACCGTCATGGCTTTTTTCGCATCAGCCTTGATGAGCCCGCCCGCAGTCAAGGTACCGAGGCTGGCAGCACCTTGACTATCGGTCGTGAGCGCACCTGTGGTGGTGCCACTGGTCACCGTCATGTCGGCACCTGCCTGCAGCAGCGCCGTGGCCGATGTGAAAGTACCTACTGTCAAAGCACCAGTGGTCGCTTGTGCATCCAGATCGGTCTTGGCTGTGGCCGTGGTGATCTTCAGCAAACCCGCTGCAGAGTCCACATCGATCTTGCCGCTCGTGCTGGTTAACGTGCCTGCGCTCAGGCCTGTGCCTGCCGTGATGTCCAGCACCGTACCTTTGGCGGAGGCCAAAGTCATGGCATTTTTGGCATCGGCCGTGATGAGCCCGCCCGCAGTCAATGTCCCCAAACTTGCTGCACCTTGGCTGTCAGTCGTCAGAGCACCTGTGGTGGTGCCGGTGGTGACGGTCATGTCGGCACCCGACTTCAGCAATGCAGTGGCAGATGTGAAGGTACCCACTGTCAAAGCACCTGCGGTCGCTTGTGCATCCAGATCGGTCTTGGCTGTGGCCGTGGTGATCTTCAGCAAACCCGCAGCAGAGTCCACATCGATCTTGCCGCTCGTGCTGGTCAACGTGCCTGCGCTCAGGCCTGTGCCTGCTGTTATATCCAGCACCGTGCCTTTGGCAGCAGTCACGGTCATGGTACCCAAGGCATCGGCGGTGAGTTGACCGCCTGCCGTCAAGGTGCCCAGATTGGCTGCAGCTTTGCTGTCGGTCTTCAGCCCTGCCGTGGTGGTGCCGGTAGTGACGGTCATGTCGGCACCCGACTTCAGCAATGCAGTGGCAGATGTGAAGGTACCCACTGTCAAAGCACCGGCGACCGCTTGCGCGTCCAGATCGGTCTTGGCTGTGGCTGTGGTGATCTTCAGCAGACCTGTGACCGAGTCCACATCGATGTTGGCGCTCGTGCTGGTCAGGCTGGTGGCGTTGAGGCCAGTGCCTGCAGAAACATCCACCATGCCCGGAGCCTTCACGCTGCCCAGCACGATGGTGCTGCCGGCATCGATGACCGCATTGCCTGCTGTGGTATTGACCGTGGTGACGTTCAAATCACCGGCCGTGGCTTTGAGCTTGACACCTGTTGCAGCCGTGACGGTTTGTGCTTGCAGCAAACCTTGTGCACTGGTGGCCGCAACGTCAGCCGCCGTACTGATCAGGCTTGTTGACTGGATACCAGTTCCAGCAGTCATCAGCAATGCACCTTTTGCGCTAGCCGTCTGCAAGGTGATGGCTTGCCCCGCATCCAGGGTCACTGTGCTGTTGGCACTGCTGACCTTCATCAGGCTCATGCCTTTGCTGGCGGTCAATGACAGGGCATTGGGTGCCGTCACCGTCGACAGCGCCAAATTGCCCTGGGCGTTCATGGTCAAGGTGCCTGTACCCGCCGAGGCCAAGGTAGCTCGAATGTCCGAATTGCCGCCAAGGCTGGTCACCCACAAATCTTCACCCGCCGACCAGGTGGTGCCATTGACACCGCCGCCATTGGCTCGCAATGTCAGGTCCAGACCTGCCGATGCTACCGATGCCGAGAGGCCCAGACCTGCGGTAGCCGATACATTGCGGCTGGATGTGAGGCTGCTCAGGGCGATCTCGCCATCTGCCTCGACCGTGGCGGAGCCATAGCCCGCAGCCACTTTGGTGCCTTTGATGCTGCCATTGAAGCTGCTGACCGTGGCGATGGCTCCGGCACTGAAATTCACACCGGTCATGCTCTGGTCGGCGAACGCAAAAATGTCACGTCGTGCCGACACTGCGCCCGTGTTGTTCAGGCCACCCGTCAAGGCATTGGCATAAAGATCCATACCAGAGACCACGGTTCCGAGATTCAGGCTGCTGCTTTCAGCCGCGTCGAAATACATCGAATAACCCAGAGGGGTCGTGGCATTCACACCGCCCAAGCCGACTTTGATGACCAAGGGGTTCAACTCTGTGCCGATGCCCCCACCCATGGGCTTGAGGGTCAGCGAGTTGGCTTCGATGGACCGAACCGTACGGTCACCCACGTTGGGGTAGTTGATCACGGGCCGTGCATCGATGATGGCGCCAGTAGCGCTCAAGGTTGCGCTGTTGGGCGTGTAGATGTCAGCTGCCCGCATGTCACCGATCTCGTGAATCCAGATGCCGTCTTGTGCTCGGGCCGTCAGGGTGCCCGTCGCATCGTTGCGCAAGGTCATTTGCACTGGCTTGATTGCAGAGCCGATGGCACCTTGTGCGGCTTCCAGGATCGCTTTTTGCCCCTGGATGACCGATACGCCCGCGTCCGCCACACTCAGAATGGAGTCGGTCACTTTGATGCGGATCTCGCCCGTGCCAATGACTTTCTCCAGATTGGCGGTACCACCTGTTGGATACGCATCAGTGGTGTCTGCCCCCAAATACACAAAGCCGTTGGCCGTGACGTTCAGGCGGTTGGACAACACGTTGAAAGTGTCTTTCTTGACCACCGTCAGCGTCCAGGTGTCGCGGTTGAGAGACATGTCGTCGGTCTCGGCCGACATGATGACCAGCTTTTCGTCGTCGGTCAGATCGGCCGGTTTACCCTGTTTGATACGATCGGCTTTGAGCAGGGGAATGCTCACCGAGCCATCGTCCTTGCCGATCTTGCCGCCTGGTCGCAGCACCACGTGGTTGCCCACCACATTGGGCTCTTCGATCCGGGTTTGCGTGCTGGTCGAGCTCTTGGAGAAGATCGACTTTGGCAGCGGATTGCGCAACTCAGCGTCTGACCAGGCGGCCAAAGCACCGACTTCACTCTTACCGGCAGCCAGGTTGGCCGTATTCACGGCGGCAATGATTTTGTCGTTGTTGGTCTGATAAACCGTGTTGCCAAATTGGGCATTCAACGCCAACACTTCGCTGGTGCGATCGGCTTCCACCTTGAGCAACTGCGCCTCGCTCACGCCTGCTGCCAGCAATTTCTGGCGCTCATCTGCAGGAATCGTGTACTTGTAATCAGACGTGATCGTGTCGGCGACATAACTGGTCACGTTGCCGGAATCATCGACCACCACATTGCGCACATCACGCAAACTCCAATAGCGTTTGTACTGTGTTCGTGTGAGGTTCAACGTGGCCTGACGGCTGGCTTCGGCCGAATCACCTTGCAGGGCAGACGAACTCCACAAAGCCAGGAGCTGCGCTTCAGTGCGCTCGTCGCGTGTTTCATTGCGGTTGTTGTCGATCAGATCACCGCCGGATTGCAAATAGACATCGCCACCCGAAACGACCTGATTCACCCACAAATTGCCAGTAGGCTGTTTGATGGCAATGCCGTTGCGGGCATAAGCGCTCAGGCCTCCAAAGGTGGAGTCGGAAGTCTGGATGTTCAAAGTTGATTTGACCGAGCCATCGGCATTGAACTCACCAATGCCGCCCTTGGGTGCAGACAAGTAAATCTTTTTTCCGCTCACATGCACAGCGTTGGGGTCCAAGCCCAGGATGTCGCCAGCACCGTCGAGCCAGACTTCCCCGGTGGTCGACACACGGTTGATGCGCAATGGGCCACTGTTCGAGTGGAAAGCGATCGAGCCGCTATCGGAAACAGCAGTGAACGAACCATTGCCTGTGATCAAGTTGATGGGGTTAGTCTGAAGACCAATGCCTGTTTTGGCTCGGAAATTCAGGCCAATACCCTCTACTGCAGCACCGTCGGTCAGCTGAGTAATGCTGCCATTGGTCGATGTCAAAGACACATTACCGCTGGCATTCGCGATGTTGCCACCCAGACGGATGCCTTCCAGGCTGCTGACGTTGAGCGCACCCGTGTCGTAGCCAATCAGCTCCACCTTGATGGCATGGTCCGCTGCCACACGCTGGGTGTACAAATACTTGTAACCCACCTCGGTACGGCGCTGGATGTAATAGGTCTTCTTGATGCACAAGAAACCGCACTTGCGCCATGAACGGTAATAGGTTTCTGTTTCAGCATCAGTGATCGACTTTTTCACCTGCATCGAGAAATTGCCGCCACCAATCGGTTGTGTGGTACTAACAAAAATATCTTGCGGCATGGCCATGGTCGTTTTAACAACGGTATTGACACTGTCCCAACTGGTACTACCACCCGGAATGAATCCAAGCCACGAAGAGCTCTCGTAGTAATACGACTTCTCGGCCAATGTCTCGTAACCGGCAGACCATGAATACGTGCTGTTGTCCAAGGGGTTGTAGTTAAAACGTGCCTTGACGCTGCCGCTAGGACTGGCCAGCGAGTTGTCGGTAACGGAAATCACACGTGCACCAGGTGCGCGACCATCGGTGACCGTCGCATGGAATACACCGTTGGCATCTTTTTCATAGGTTGTCACTTCATAGGACACCACAGTACCTGCAGCATTCTTGATCGGTTTACTCAGATCAGTGATACGCACCACACCCTTGTCGCCGCCTGTATCCAAACCCATCAGATCGATGCCATAGCCGGTCTGGTTGTCGATGTTCATTCGGGCATAACCGTCCAGCGCGCGAATCACACCGCCACCGGTGTTGATCACCGAACCCACCAATTCCACCAGTCCACCTGTCACCGTGGTGGAGGCCACCTCCAAGCGATTGGTTTTAGCATTGTAAAAAATGATGGGCTGCGTACGTCGAGCAGCCATGGCATCAAGTGCCGCCGTGCGCTGACTGGCAGTGATGGTCCGATTGGCAAACTGCTTATTGATTTCGGCTTCGCTGTCTGAAGGCAAAGGTCCAGACACCTGAATTTTAGAACTCGAATATTTAGTGGGATTATTGTTCCATAGGGTTATCCAATTCGAAATCTGAGTGCCCACTGACGCATCGGTCAAAGTAGCACTGTAGTCGGCTTGCCCCGACTGAATGGTGCCGTTGACGTTGAGATAACGCGCACCCATGAAAATACCACCGGTCGCGTAGATACCCCCAGAGCCATTGACCACGCAATTGGCGTTATAGCTGATCGTCGAAACATCGACAGGCCGGGCAGAACCACAGGCGGTGATGCCCATGTTGTTCATGATCTTTTTCTGGTCGTCGCTGTAATCCACCGCATACAAGGACTCGGGTGATCCGCCCACCGACTGACTGATGCTGGGCGAAGACAACATGAAGTTCTTGCCTGCAGTGACAGTGATCTCCTTGCCATCCAGGCGAGGCGTGTAACCCTCCGTTTCGGACACCACCGAAATGCTGCCCGCGGTGTTGCTCAGGTTGATGGTGCCGAGCTTGTTGTACAAGGTCCCGTTGACACGCATCTCGGGTGCACGCATTTCATCGACGTACAAATTGGCCGATGTACCATCAGGCGCCGTCATCATCAGAGCTTCGTTCTCGCCGCGTGTCGATGGTCCCAGTGGAACGAAAGTATTTTTCACCGTCAGGGTCGGCAGTTGCTGGCTTGCGCCACCGCCGCGTGTGTCGATGCTGTCGACCGTCAATTTGTTGTTGTCGGTGCTCTTAGTTTTATTCAACTCAGGGATGTCGGCATCCTTGGTGATGTAGGTGCCGTTGTATTTGACGAAGCCGCCATTGGCGTCGACGGTCATGTTGAACACCCGCAGGTTCAAGGGGCTGTTGTTCTCGATGTAAATTTCCGAATCGGCGCGGGCCGTCAACTTGGCATTGCCCGTGACGTTGTTGCCGTACAGCTCGATGTTGCCGCTGCCTGCACGCAAGTTCTTGATGTTCAGGAAGTTGGCATCGACGCCCGACAAAGCGACGTAATAAGTCTTGCCGTCTTGCACATACGACTCGGCCATGCCCTCGCGGATCAGGGACGCAAAGTAAAAGCTCAATTCGGCTTCGACAAATGCACGGATCTCGGGCACATCGCCATAGCGGGCCAGTTGGTCATACAAACGTGCCACATAAGCGCCAGCGCTGGCCGAGAGGTCTTCTTTGGTGATGGTGTAGCGCACATCACCCGTGTTTTCCAGAATCGTCCCATCGGCTCTCACAATCAATCGTTGCTTGTTGCCAAAACCAGCTTCAAACTGACCACTCAAACTGGCCGTGGTGTTCAGGGTTTTACTGGAGCTGCCATACTCGCTGCTCAATCCCATCAGCTCGCCCAGATCCCGCGTCCAGTCGCTCACATTGCCCTTGCCTTCGACCACATACGAGCCTTCGATGCCCCCCAAGCTGATGGTGGCGCCCGAACGAACTGCTGTGGCGTTCACCGTCAAGCTGTTGTTGACATTCAACTCGGCCTCGGCGTTGGGGTTGATGGACACCGGCACGACAGCATGGTTGAACAAGTCCACGCGCGCGGTCACAAAATGTTTGTTGCGGTTGAAGTCCTTGTCTTGACCTACCAGCAAATCAATGGCTTCTGCACTGATCAGTTCAGCACCGGTGCCAATGGTCACGCGGTTGTTCACATTGGCTGTGGCATAAGCATTGCCTTGCGCTGCAGCGGCCAGGCCATAGGTCTTGGAAACCGAGTTGGCCTCCAGATCGATGTATGACAAGGCGTTGACATGGGTTTCACCATAGCTGTTGACCTTGGTGTTGTTACCCACCTTGGCATCGGCGTTGGCAGTTGACTCAATCTTCGTCTCCACCAGGGCAATCGGAATGGCGCCGCCCACATCCATTTGTCCACGCGATGACCCATGAATTTCGTTGTAGGCCCGTACTTCCAATAACCCTTCCAATGTGAGGGTGGCACTGTTGCCAATGCTGGCCAGGGCATCGCCGTTCATGCGGGTGTAGATGTCAGCGCCTGCGCCGCTGATGACACCACCGCCGCCGCCTTCGGCGTTTTGCGCCTGCAAATCGGTGCGTGCCAGATCGTTGGTGGCCAGCACGCGCAAGCCATCGGCGACCAGCTTGGTGCTGTCCAATACACGGGCTGTGGCCGAACCGTCGATGGTGGCTTTGGTCACTGCCCCTGATGCGCCCATGGCCGCAGCTGTGGCCGAAGTGCTGTGCACGTCGTAGCGCACCTGTCGGGTGGCGTTGACGGTGGCAACGCTGCCCACAGTGAGCGTGTTGCCGCTGCCAGACCCCAGATCGGCCGTGACCGATTGGTCATGTTCAACCCGTGAATCAGCCCCTGCCCCTGCGACCATGCCGCCCGAGCCCGCTATGGCTTCGCTCTTGATGCTTTCATTGCCCGTGGCTGTCACCTGCAAAGCACCACCGATCAATCCCTTGAACTGATTGGCCTGCGCAACTACCTGCGTATCGCTGGTGGATTTCGCAAAGGCCAGACCCAGACCCACGAAGCCCGCACCGATACCGGTTGAAAAAGACGTCACATCCATGGAGTCGATGGCACTGACGGTCACGTCGCCTGTGGTCGTCAACAAGGTCTGCTCCGGCAAGATGACTTTGGCCGAGCCCTTGTTCTCAGAAGTGGCCGACACGCCTGTTGCGCCCATCAGCATGCCGCCCGAACCTGCTGTGGCGCTGCTGCTGACGGCCCCATCGCCTGCCCCCAAGACGGCTGAAATATTGACCGCTTGACCGGTCAAGGTCAGGCCACCCAAGCTTTTGACCTCGACCTCAGAAGCGATGGAAGATTTGGCAATCGACACCCCCATGGCCACACTCGAAGCTACCGACACCCCCAAGGCCTCGGTGTTGGCAGTGGGGTTGCTGCTGGCAGAGACCGTCAAACTGCCTTCTTGCGCATTCAAACTGGTACCACTGGCCAGCGCGACTTTGACAGTGCTGCTGTCGGTGGCATCGGCTTCGGCGCCGCTGCCCGAGACCACACCAGCCGAGCCGCCTTTGGCATACGCGTTGGTGGTGGCATCTCGTTGCGCACTGATACTCACGCCTTGGCCGGTAATGCTGCCGCCCACTTGCGTGAACACACTGCCGGTTTGCTCGGCCTTGGCGATCACCACCCCGACACTGACAGCACCCACTGAAGCACCGTAGGACTCACTGCGCATGGATGTCTCGTCCAGCGCGCTCACATTGACTGCGCCACCAGCATGGACTGTGCCTGATAGGGATGCCGAGTTGGCCGTGTCGTTTCTGGCCAAAGACACTGCAGCACCCAGACCCACCAAACCGCCTGCGCCCGCGATGGCGCGGCTTTGAATCGACTTGATGTCTGCATGCAATGCGCGCGTGCCTGCATCCACCGAAACGTCACCGGACGCAGTCAGGCTTGTTGAACTGATGCTCGCATTGTTGGCGCCCCCCAAAGTGGTCAGGGCCACACCCGCACTCATGCCCAGGCCACCCACAGCCAATGAGCCGGCGTTGTTCATGACCTCCGTTTTATCCAGACTGCTGACTGCAACCGATCCGGCTTGCACACTGCTGGCCGACACCGTGGCCGATGTCGAATGCAGACCCGTTGCGCCCGTGAAGGCCGCCTTGGTGTCATAGCTGGATTTGGCATCGAGGCTACTGGTATCACTCGCACTCAAAGTCGAGCCTGTACCTTGCGTCTTCTTGGCTTTGGTGCCACCAGAAATGCTGCCAATGGCGTTGCTGTCGCCTGAATTCAATTCACTGTTGGCATTGCTGTCAGGAGCAACGCCAAAAATCAACACGCCGACCGCACCGCTGACACCCGCGTAGCCGCCACCACCGGCTGTGGCGGTGACCATGTCAATCTCGGCTTCACGCAAAGCCGAGACATTCAATGCACCTTCCACCTCCAGGCTGCTGCCTGCTGCTCCAGCGATCACGCGGCTCTTGCCGATGACGACGTTGACCGCCGTACCCACTCCCGCGAGTTTGCCTGCACCAGCTGCACCCGCGTTGTGGCTGATGTCCACCGTCTCCTTGGCCGCCACTGTCAAACTGGCTGCGCCGGTGTGATCGGCATCTTGCGTGCGCGAGTCCACGCTTGAGCTGCCTGTGATGCTGGCTTCCGTCAAACCTTCGAGCACGCTCACCACTGCCCCCATGGCCACGCCCCCTAATTCACCGACGCCAGCTGTGGCCGCGACCGCCAGCTCGGTTGTGGCATTGAGGGCGTTCACAGTCACCGCACCATCGGCACGTACCGTGCTGTCTTTGACCAAGGCGCGAACCGTCGAGCCGGACACATTGACGGTAAAGCTCATGCCGGCACCCGCCACACCGCCTGCGCCAACTGAGCCGGCAATCAAATTGGTACTGTTGCGTCCGTCGGCCAAAACCGAAAAGTCGTTGGCATTAACCCGGGCACGATCCAGCGAAGCCACCGTGCTACCACGCAGCAGCACCACATCGCCACTACCGGCGATGCCCACCGAAGCGCCACCACCACCGCCAGCCGAAATCTGGGCCACCGAGTTGGTGGACACGGCTTTGACCGTCGCATTGTTCTGAGAGTGCAACACAGAGTTGATCACTTCGGCCTTGGTGGTGCGGTCCACCATCTCGGTGCCCACAGCGCCAGCGACCCCCACGGCACCAATGGCCAAAGCCGTCGCAGAGCTGGCCACCATGGCGTGGTTCGCCGCCATCACCTGAACATTTTCATCCGCAGTGCTGA
>JACCDZ011040851.1_pt1 | contig 12819 bp, 11 predicted proteins | sample 7449551 | NCBI WGS metagenome assembly JACCDZ01 (sample SAMN15323452, study PRJNA562643) | freshwater metagenome | isolation source: river surface water | place: USA:Blue River Watershed | collected 2017-08-18
AAGATCTGATCGTAGGTACCGTCGGCCTTGATTGCCTTGATGCCGGTATTGATCTTGTCCAGTAACTCCTGATTACCCTTCTTCACTGCAAAGCCATAATATTCCGGCGCGAAGCTCTGCAGGTCTTCCACCGTGGTCATGCCGTGCTGCGGGTTGTTCTTCACGTAGTTGATCACCACGCCGTTGTCACCCACCGCCGCGTCAACACCGCCGGTTTCCAGCTCTTTCAGTGCCAGCGGCATGCTCTCGAAACGCTTGATGCTGGAGCTGGTCTTGCCCAGCAGCTTCTGCACCACTTCGTCGCCGGTGGTGCCGGTCTGTACCGCCACCTTCTTGTTCTTCAGATCCTGGAAGGTCTTCACGTCGGTAACGCCCTTGCCGACCGCGATCAGCTGGCGTGCTTCAAAGTATGGCTCGGAGAAATCCATGCTCTGCTTGCGCTCGTCGGTGATGGTGATCGCCGACGACAGGATGTCGCGGTCGCCCTGCCCCAGGGTGGCGAACATGCCTTCCCACGGCGTATTGACGAACTTGACCTTGAAACCACCCTTGTCCGCCACCGCGCTCAACACCTCGATGTCGAAGCCGACGATCTGGCTCTGGTCGTTCTGGAACTCGAATGGTGCATAGCTGGCGTCGGTGCCCACCACGTACTCGGCCACCTGCGCCACTGCCGGCGCCGCATCACTGGCTGCCGATGCCGCCGGTTCTTCCGCCTTCTTGCCGCAACCTGCCACGGCAAAAACCGACAACAACATCCCCGCCAGCAGCGTTCTTCTCGTGTTCTTCATACTTGTAATCTCCGTCGATTCTCGTATTGACCGTTCGTGCCCGAAACGGCGCGCGTGCTAATATAACAAGCCCGTTACGGTGCCACAACGCACCGCAGCCGGATATTTATACCTACATTATTTAGCCAACGACATTACCGACCATGCCATTGTCCCGTTTTTGCGCTGCAGCACTTGGCGCCCTCATTCTGAGCTGCGCCGGCAACAGCTTCGCCACCGGTGAAGACGCCCCGCTGCCGGGCGACTTCCAGCCGCCACGCCAAAGCAAAGCCGCCAGCAAGGCCGCACCCGCCAGCGGCGGCAGTAATAAAGCAAATGACGTACCAGCGCGCAATATTCAGCCCGCAACAGAGACCGCCACCCAAGATAAAACCAGCAGCCCGCGACAACAGCCGCGCCACGAGCAGGCGGAAACGCGCCGCAGCAAGCGCAGCCATAGCCAGCCGGCCGCCCGGAAATCGTCTCGCCAGCTGAAGCAGGCGGCCACGGCGCAACGCGCCGGCAAGGCACGCCAGCAGCTGCGCAACGGCAAGCAGAGCGTGCGCGGCAACAAGGCGGCGCGTGTCGGCAAAAAAGCCGCAGTTCGCCAGCGCGCGGTGGGCAAGCGCGCCAAAAACGGCAAAGTGGTCAGCAGCCGCAAGGCTGGCACCGGCCAGCGCAGCCTCGCCGCCCGCAAGCGCCAGAAGGCGGCAGCGAACACCGCCAAGCGCAGCACCCACGCAAAGACCACGGCCAAGGCCAGCCGTACCGGCAGCAAGCAAACCCTCAAGCAGCGCAAGACACGCAAAGCCGCGCTGAGCGCCGGCAGCAAGCGCAGCAGCGTTGCCCAAGCCAAGCGCAAGACCAGCGCCAAGGCCCGCCGCCACCAGCAGCCGCGGCGCCAGGCGCACTAAGAACCTGTTCACGATCTGCTGAGGCTGATCTCAATGGGGCGATACGGCGTTAAAAACGGCTTCGGCATGCTGGTTTATCTCTAGTTAAACGCCGCTTCCTCAGCCGTTTTCGCCTTGTCTCGCGTGAGCGCGCGAGATCGTGAATACTTTCTAAGCCGCGCGTCCGGCAACACCAAATAAACGGCCCGCCAACAGGCGGGCCGTTTTCATGTCATTTGGCCATTCCAGCTTGCCGCCCCGCCCTGACCGCAGCACGCCGCGCGCTCAACGCACCTGCTGCACGAAATCGCCGAACGCCGCCACCAGCCGGTCGACATCGGCCGCGGTCGTGTCCGGGCACACCAGGATCATGTTGTGGAACGGCGTGATCAGCAGGCCGCGGTTGAGCAGGAACAGGTGCACGATATGCTCCAGCTCGCTGTCGAGGATCTTGTCGGCCTCGCTGCCGTTGACGGGCGGCGTGGCGGTGAACTGGAACTCGGTGCGCGCGCCGATCTGCGTCACGCACCACGGCAGCTCATGCTGGGCGATGACGCCACGCAAGCCTGCGGCCAACCTTTCCGCCAGCCCGAACATGTACTGGTAGGCGCTGTCGGTCATCACCTCGGCCAGATTGGCGCGCATCGCCGCCATCGCCAGCAGGTTGGCCGTCAGCGTGGTGCCGATGCCGCTGTGCCCCGGTGGCGCATTGCGCTTGGCTTCTTCGGCGCGGCGCGCGGTCTCGGCACTGAAACCGTACACCGCACACGGCACGCCACCGGCCACCGGCTTGCCGACCACCAGCAGGTCCGGCTGCAGGCCGTGGGCGCGCGTGTAGCCGCCGGGGCCGCTGCTGATGGTGTGGGTTTCGTCGATCAGCAGCAGCGTGCCGTAGCGTTTGCACAGTTCTTGCGCTGCCTGCCAGAAGCCCGGCTGCGGCAGCACCATGCCGATATTGGTCATCGCCGGCTCGGCCAGCAGGCAGGCCACCTGACCGTCCTGCAGCGCGGCTTCCAGCGCCGCCAGATCGTTGAATTCCACACTGCGGGTGTGTTGGGTGATGTCGTACACCTGCCCCAGCAGGCTGTCGCGGGTTTGCGGCTGGCCGTCCACCAGATCGACGAACACGTCGTCCACCGTGCCGTGGTAGCAGCCGTTGAAGATCAGCACCTGGCTGCGCTGGGTGATCGCCCGCGCCCAGCGGATGGCAAAGCGGTTTGCGTCCGACGCCGACAGTGCAAACTGCCAGTACGGCAGGCCGAAGCGGCGCGCCAGCTCCTGCGCCACCCACACCCCGTCTTCGCTGGGCAGCATCGCGGTGTAGCCACGTTGCGCCTGACGGGCGATGGCGTCGGCCACCGGCCTGGGGCTGTGGCCGAACATGGCGCCGGTGTCGCCCAGGCAGAAGTCCACGTAGTCGTGGCCGTCCACATCCTTGAAGCGCGCGCCCTGCGCCGCCGCCACGTACAGCGAGAACGGCGTCGACCAGTCGTTCATCCAGTGCAGCGGCACGCCGAACAGCAAATGGCCGGCGGCTTGCGACGACAGCTCGCGCGAACGCGGCATGCGGGCGATGAAAGCGTTGCGCTCGGCGACCTGCAGCGCCTGCGCCTTGTCCCAGTTGATGCCATGACGAGTGGCCATGGGGTCTCCTTCGTAGTGTCTTTATTTGGCTTGCGGCCAACGTTGGCCGCAAGCCGTGAGTTCATCCGGTGCCGTGCGGAGCAGCGGTTTACGCTCTCGCGAGCCAGCGCGAGACCAGGCGAAAACCAAGGGCGGCGCAGTTGAGCAGTCGCCAATGCACCCGCCCATCTCACCTGGCGCCGCCGCGCCGCAGATCGTCAGCAGCTTCCTACACGTGCAGCTGCAGGTGCTCGCGCTCCCAGGCGGTGATGGCGCGGTTGAAGGTCTCGAACTCCTTCTCCTTCACCGCGCAGAACGCCTGCACGAACTCCTCGCCCAGAATCGCCGCCAGCTCCGGGCAGTCCTGCATCAGCTCCACCGCGTCTTCCAGGCTGCGCGGCAGTTCGTAGTCCAGGTTGTAGGCGCTGTCGTTCATCGGCGCCGACGGTTCGATCCGGTTCACCATGCCCAGGTAACCGCAGGCCAGCGTCGCCGCCATCGCCAGATACGGATTCACATCGACGCCGGGCACGCGGTTTTCCACCCGCCGCGCCACCGCACCGGACGGCGGAATGCGGATGCCGCAGGTGCGGTTGTCGTAGCCCCAGCGCACATTGATCGGCGCCGCGGTGTGGCGGCTGAGGCGGCGGTAGCTGTTCACGTACGGCGCGAACATCGGCATCGCGCGCGGCAGGTAGCGCTGCATGCCGCCGATGTGGTGAAAGAACAGCTCACTGGCGCTGCCATCGGCATTCGAGAAGATGTTGGCGCCGCTGTCACAGTCCACGATGCTCTGGTGGATGTGCATCGCGCTGCCCGGCTCGCCTTCCATCGGCTTGGCCATGAAGGTGGCGAAGATATTGTGACGGTAGGCGGTTTCGCGCACCGCGCGCTTGAACAGGAACACCTGGTCGGCCAGCGCCATCGCGTCGCCGTGGCTGAAGTTGATCTCCATCTGGCAGGCGCCGACCTCATGGATCAGCGTTTCCACCTTCAGCTGTGCCGCCTCGCAGAACGCCGACAACTCCTGAAAGAAGGGGTCGAAATCGTTGACCGCGTCGATGGAGAACGACTGCCGCCCCACCTCGGAGCGACCGGCGCGGCCGGATGGTGGCCGCAGCGGCTCGTGCGGATTGGTGTTCTGGCGGATCAGGTAGAACTCCATCTCCGGCGCCACCACCGGCCGCCAGCCTCGCGCCTCGTACAGTTGCAGCACCTTGCGCAGCACCGCGCGCGGCGAGATGCCGACCGGGGTGCCGTCGAAATCCTCGCAATCGTGGATCACCACCGCCACCGGCTCGATCGCCCACGGCACCAGGCGGATGGTGGCGGGATCGGGACGGCACACCATGTCCGGATCGTTGGCGCCGGCAAAGCGTTCGAACTCGGCGAATTCGCCGTTGACGGTGATGGTCAGCACCGCCTTCGACATTTTCATGCTGTCTTCGGCCAGAAACAGCCCCTTGGGCACGATCTTGCCGCGCGCCATGCCGGTCATGTCCGGTATCACGCACTCCACTTCGTGAATGTTGTGCTCGCGTATAAACGCGGCCAGTTGCTCGTTCATGGTCGTTCTCCTGCGGACTGTCTCGATTATTTGTAGCCTGTCGCCCACCGTTTTTGCCCGACTCGCTCATCGTCGTGACGGCGCGGAACGCCGCAGCAAAACGCAGGTCATGCCGCGCATCGTAAATTTGATCAAATATCCATGTCAACATTTGATCAAATATTTGCAATAACCACAAAAATGGCCGCACCCTTGCGGCCAACCTTGCGCCACGACGACGACCACAACATGCGTGACCCGACCACAGGCACACGTCGCCAGCCGGCACCGCCACCCCAGCAACCGGCGGTCATCACCACCGCACGGGCCATCGCACCGCCCTGCTCGCGCCCAGAGCGTGGCAGGCTTCTGCTATGCTTGCCGCCAATTTGTCCTGACTGCGCACCATGAAAACCAGTACCGCCTCCACCCTGCAAGACGAGACCTACGACACGCTGCGCCACTGGCTGATGCTGGGACGCTGGCTGCCGGGCGAGCGGCTGAAGATCCGCCAGCTGGCCGAGGAGCTGGGCGTCAGCCAGATGCCGGTACGCGCCGCACTGCAAAGGTTGGCCGCAGAAAAGGCGCTGCTGAACATCCCCAACTGCGGCGTGCAGGTGCCGCAGCTGACGGAGACCCAGTTCGACGACATCCTGGAAAACCGCATCCTGCTGGAAGGCGAAGCCGCCTTCCGCGGCGCGCAAAACCTGGCTGCCAGCGAACGCGAGCAGCTGCTGCAGCTGTGCCGCGCCATGGACAGCGCCATCGCCGCGGACGACATCAAGGGCTACCTCGACGCCAACGAGCTGTTCCACCTGCAGCTGTACCGCGCCAGCGGCTCACCGCTGCTACTGTCGCTGATCGAAACCGTCTGGCTGCACGTCGGCCCGATCTCCAACCAGCTGCATCAGGATCTGGCGGTGTGGAAGACCATGAACGACGCCCACCACGTGCTGCTGGACGCGCTGCAGGCCGGCGACGCCAACGCGGTGCGCCGCGCCATCGAACAGGATTTGCGCACCGCCGGCAGCTACCTGCGCCTCAGCTGCCGCCCCGGCTGATCGTCGCGTTTTGCCGTGGCCGGCGGCGCCTGTTGCGCCAGATCAAGTCGGCCGGCCAGCCCTCCTTGTCGTTTGCGCCAACGGGCACTATACCGGGGGTGAGCAGCCACCTCGGCCGCCCTAAGCATCTGATTATCCAAGGAGAGTACGATGAGCCTGCTTCCTTCCCGCAGCACCCTGTTTGACGACCTGTTCCGCGACTTCAGCGGCCACGGCTTCTTCATCAAGCCCCTGCACGGCGATGCGCTGCCATCGCAGATCAAGCTCGACGTCAAGGAAACCGACACCGGTTTCACCGTGCTGGCCGAGCTGCCCGGCGTGTCCAAGGACGACATCCACGTCGAGATTGAGGGCGCCCAGCTCACCATCAAGGCCGAAGTGAAACAGTTCGACAAGCAAAGCAAGGACGAACAGAACCTGCGCAGCGAACGCTACTACGGCATGGTGTCGCGCAGCCTGCAGCTGCCGTCCGACCTGGACCGCGACGGCGCCAGCGCCAAGTACGAAAACGGCGTGCTGACGCTGACGCTGCCGAAGAAACACAGCAGCGGCAACGGCAAACGCCTGATCGTGGAATAGGTGCCGCTACACGCACAAAGCCCGGCCATGGCGGCCGGGTTTTTCTTTTTGGTAACGGATGAAAAACGGCCAAGGTTGGCCGCAGGCGGTTTACATCAGGTGTGAGCAGTGGGTGACCTGGAGATGGGCAGAGCAGCCTGCCAAGCTGAGAGAGGGTTGTCCGCTACCGACCCAGAGCCGCCACTTGCTCCTTTGACCAAGTGGCGCCTGCTTAGCAACTTGTAGCTGTCATTGGTTTGAGCTTGAACGGGGCACCAGGCTGCTCGTGACGTTGGTTGACCGCAGCTACGGGCACTTTGTTATGGCAATGTCTTTGCATGTCAAACGGTTGGGGACTATAAATTCTGTCATCAATATCAATTGTTATACGGACACTACTGTCTGTATAAATCCTGTTAGGCGTTTCTCTATGGTCGATCCACGCCTCTTAACAATTGTTCTTGCCGGGGTATGCTCTGGAGCAGTTCTTGGTGCATGCATCCCCACCAACACCGAGCGCAAAATTCGCAGTGGCAACAATGGCTGGTGGCCTTTTTCGAATGCATCGATGGTGGGCATCATTTTCAACCAGTTGTTCTGGCTCACGGTAGTTGGCTGTGCGCTAACATTTGTGGCCGTTGCCATACTCAGCGCAGGAGAAGCCTACCCGTTGTGTCAGCAGTACGACCGAGAGACCCTTACTTTGTCGTGGTTCATTGGGGCAGGAATCGCAAAATGGGGCCGGTATTTATACTGGAAAAGGAAAGACCAATGGCTATAGCCCATTGCTTAAAATCTCTTGATATTCTGTGGCAACAAACGCCTAACCAGGCGCTCAAGCGGACCGGCTTCGCCGCCCGCTTAGCTAATTCGTTGACGGCAGCTTTCTGGCTGAAACAAGCCATTCTTCTTGCGAATAGTTGAAGCTTCTGTAAGTCCGCTCATGGCCGATAGCAGTCATGCTAACACATAGGCATGACCAGCTGCTTTGTCCGACCAGCTCCCCTGCGCTGCCACACCAAACGACCACGCCAACCAGCCACCCGAAACACCCCCGCCTTCACCCTACCTCCGTTAAGCGCGCTGTCGTACAGACTCGGCCCCGCGATGGGCGCACGGTTGCCACAGCGGATGGGGCTGCGCATACGAAACCCGTCCTGCGATAGCAACGTATGATCAGGAGATGGTAATGAACTATGAAGAGCGCGATACCTACGGCATCTACAAGAACAAAGTGAGCGGCGAGCTCAATAATCCGCAAGGCCCCGGCCCGCAGCTGATGGGCGCCGACACCCTGTCCGGCAACGACGTATTCAACAAGAACGGCGATGACCTTGGTGACATCAAGGAAATCATGCTCGACATGCGCAGCGGTCGCGTCTGCTACGCGGTGCTGGCCTTTGGCGGCTTTCTGGGTATGGGCGAGAAGCTGTTCGCCGTGCCATGGAGTGCGCTGACCCTCGACACCGAGAACAAGCGCTTCGTGCTGGACGTCGCCAAGGATCGCCTGGACAAGGCCCCCGGCTTTGACAAGGACAACTGGCCGGACATGGCGGACGCCGCCTGGGCCAAGAAAATCGACGCCTACTACGGCACCTCGGCCGCCCTCAGCGAGCCTTACGTTTGATTCACCCCACCGCCGGCTGCGTCATGGCCTCTCCCGCCGGCACCGGCAAGCAACAAGGTTGGCCGCAAGCAGGTTCCCGCTTGCGGCCAACCTTTTTCACACCTGATGCGACTACACCGGCAGGCGGCTGCCGGCCTTCACCTCGCGCAGCGCCAGGCTGGAGTGGATGGACGCCACCCCCGGCATCTGGCGCAGCACGTTTTCGACAAAATCGCTGTAGGCGTCCAGCGACGTGGCCACCACCTGCAGCAGGTAGTCGGCGTCGCCGGTGATTTTGTGACAGGACAGCACCTGCGGCTGCGCGCACATCGCCGCCTCGAACGCGTTCGGCTCGTTGCCGCCGTGCGCACTGAAGCGGATCTGCACGAAAGCCAGCACGTCCAGCCCCAGCTTGCGGCGGTCGAGATTGGCCTGGTAGTCCTTGATATAGCCGTCGTCTTCCAGCCGCTTCAGCCGCCGCCAGCACGGCGTCACGCTCAGCGACAGCTGCTCCGCCAGCCGGGGATTGGACAGCGTGCCGTCCTGCTGCAGCAGACGCAGAATAGTCCGGTCTGCGGCATCCAGTTCGCTTTTTGGTTTGTTCGTACTCATTTTTGCCACTTAGAGAGTCTGTTCTTATCGCAGGATAGCGAATGGCGGGCGCTTAAAGCAAAGTAAATCCCGAGCCGCCGCCACATACTGATTGCCGTCACCTTCCTCTGTACGGCACCACGTCATGCTTACCATCTACAGCAATGCCCATCGTCTGCACCACGCCACCGAACTCAAGGACGGCGTCCTGAAGCCCTGTTTCGAGATGCCGAGCCGCGCCGACACCATTCTGGCGCGGGTGCAGGCCGTTGGCCTCGGCGAGGTCATCGCGCCGCGTGAATTCGGCAGCACCAGTTATGCCCGCGTGCACAGCGAGCGCTATGTGCGTTTTCTGGAGCAGGCGTGGAGCGAATGGCAGGCGCTGGGTCGCCAGCATGACGCGCTGCCGCTGATCTGGCCGGTGCGCGATCTGCGCAGCGATATCGAGCCGGTGCACATCGACGGCAAGCTGGGCTTTTATGCCATGGACGCCGGTGTGGCGATTACCGCCGGCACCTGGCCGGCGGTCAAGACCAGTGCCGACCTGGCGCTGACCGGCATGGCCGCGCTGGCGCAGGGCGAATACAGCGCCTTTGCGCTGTGCCGCCCGCCCGGCCACCACGCCGCCGCCGAGTACATGGGCGGCTACTGCTATCTCAACAATGCCGCCATCGCCGCGCAGGCCTGCCTCGACGGCGGCGCCCGTCGCGTGGCGGTGCTGGATGTCGACTACCACCACGGCAACGGCACGCAGAGCATTTTCTACCACCGCGCCGATGTGATGTTCACCTCGCTGCACGGCGACCCGCGCCACTCCTACCCCTACTTCCTCGGCCACCGCGACGAAACCGGCGCCGGTGCCGGCCTGGGCTTCAACCACAACTACCCGCTGCCGCACGGCACCGGCTGGGACGACTACGGCGCGGCGCTGCGCCACGCCTGCGACGCCATCGCCGCCTACGCCCCGGACGCGGTGGTGATCTCGCTGGGGGTGGACACCTTCAAGGACGACCCGATCAGCCACTTCCGGCTGGAAAGCCAAGACTTCCTCAAGATCGGCCAGACCATCGCCGGTATCGGCCGCCCGACCCTGTTCGTGATGGAGGGCGGCTACATGGTCGACGACATCGGCGTCAACGCGGTGAATGTGCTGCGCGGCTTCGAGGCGGCGTAAGTACACCGGCCACTACCTCCCGTAGCCGGGATAAGCCAACGGCGCAGGCAGGCTACAGGGCTGATGACCAGCCTGCGCAGCGCCGCCCCCATGCCGTCCGGCAGGGGCCGGTGTTCAATCCGAATGGCGAGTCGATCGCAGCGATGGGCGAATCGAGCCCGGCGGATTAGCCCTGCCGATCTCCGACAAAGGTCTGCCGCCACTCGCTGGGCGCCACGCCGAAGGCCTTGCGAAAATGCAGCCGCAGCGAGGCGGGCGAACCGAAGCCGGCCTGCTGCGCGATGCTTTCCACCGGCAAGGTGCTGGTTTCCAGTAGCCGCTGGGTCAAGGCCAGGCGCTGCGCCAGCAGCCAGCCCTGCACCGTGCTGCCCGTCAGCTGCCGGAAGTGGCGGGTGAAGGTGCGCCGGCTCAGCAGCGCGCGCTGCGCCAGGCTGTCCAGGCTGTGCGGCTGGTCGAGGTTGGCCCGCACCCAGTCCAGCAGGCCGGCCAGCCGACCGCCGCGCGCGCTGGCCGGCAGCGGCTGCTCGATGTACTGCGCCTGCCCGCCCTGGCGATGCGGCGGCGTTACCAGCCGGCGCGCCACGCTGTTGGCCGCCTCGGCACCGCTGAGCTGGCGCAGCAGGTGCAGGCAGCAATCCAGTCCGGCGGCGGTGCCGGCAGAGGTCAGCAGCGGGCCGTCGTCCAGGTACAACACATCGGCGTCCACCGTCACCGCCGGAAAACGGCGGGCGAAATCGTCGGCATAGGCCCAGTGCGTGGTGGCGCGGCGACCGTCCAGCAACCCGGCCTGCGCCAGCACATACGCCCCCAGGCACAGGCCGACAATGCGCGCACCGCGCGCATGTGCTGCCCGCAATGCGGCCAACAGCGGCGCCGGCGGGGTTTCGCCCGGGTCGCGCCAACTGGGTACGATCACCACCTCGGCCTGCTGCAGCGCCTCCAGCCCGGCGGCCAGCGTCAGGCCAAAGCCGGCGGAGGTGGTCAGCGCCCCTGTTTCGGCGGCGCACACCTGCAGCCGGTAGGCCGGCGCCTGCAGCTGGTTCTCGCCGAACACCACGCACGGCACCGACAGGTGGAACGGGCTGATGTGGTTGAAGGCCACCACGGCAACGCGAATCTCGGACATGGGGTTTGCCTCCCGCTTGCAATGGCCCGATCTTAACGCAAATTGTCATTCGGGCCACTCGTGGTGCGGCGCGTGCCACGGCACACTGCCTCATCGCCAGCCAACATGAGGAGAGCAGCATGAGCACCCCGAAACGCGCACTGATCGTCATCGACGTACAGAACGAATATTTCACCGGCAAGCTGGGCATCAGCTACCCGGATCCGGCCATCACCCTGCCCAACGTTGGCCGCGCCATGGATGCGGCGGCCGCCGCCGGCATTCCGGTCGTGGTGGTGCAGCACATCACCCCGCCGGGCGCGCCGATCTTCGCCGAAGGCAGCCACGGCGCCGCGCTGCATCCCAGCATTGCCGGGCGCCCGCGCGACCACCTGATCAGCAAGCAGCTGGCCAGTGCCTTCACCGGTACCGGTCTTGCCGACTGGCTGCGGGCGCGCGACATCGACACCCTGAGCATCGTCGGCTACATGACCCACAACTGCGATGCTTCCACGGCGATACACGCCAGCCACGACGGCTGGCAGGTGGAGCTGCTGGGCGATGCCAGCGGCTCGCTGCCCTATCGCAACCGCGCCGGCAGCGCCAGCGCCGAGGAAATCCACCGCGTGTTCACCGTGGTGATGCAAACCGGCTTTGCCGCGGTGGTGACGACCGACGACTGGATCGCCGCGGTGCAGGCCGGCCAAGCGGTGGCCGCCACCGAAGGCGTACTGGGCTCGCACCTGCAGGCGGTGGCGCAGTAAGCCGCGGCCAAGGTTGGCCGCAAAAAACCGCCAGCCTGTCAGGCTGGCGGTTTTGTTTTGACGGCGTGATCTCGCCTACTGGCAACCATCCGGCGTGCAGAACTGCGCGGCGACCTCTGCCGTACCGACAGCCCCGGCCAGCAAACCTTGCAGATAGCCGGCAAACGCGTCCGGCTTGCCCAAGTACGGCGACAGCTCCAGTCGCTGCAACTGGCCATCCAGCTCCAGCAACAGCGAGGGGAAGCCGCGCAAGCCGTGCGCCGCCATGTCGCGGTGGCTGCGGCCAACGTGGGCGGCGAACTCGCCTTGCTGGCGCTGGTATTCGGCGGCGAAGGCCGCGCCGTCTAGCCCCAGCTCGATAGCCAGTTGCTGCAGCACCGGCAGATCGGCGATGCGCTGCCCGTCCACATAGTGCGCCTGCTGCAGGCGGTGCAGCATGGTCAACCCGTCCACGCCCAGCGCCTGGGCGGCGAGGATGGCCAGCGTCGGCGGCGTGCTGTCGAACACCGCAGTGTTGTCCAGCAGCAGGCCGTTGAAGTAGCCATCGCCGAACGGCTGACCGGTGAGCTGCTGGATGCGCTGATCGTGACCCATCACGTACTGGCGCAATTGCGACGTGACCGGCTGGCGGTTGGGCCCGCTCATCATCGCCCCGGCGTGCAGCGCGATGGCGAGGCCGACAACGTTGGCCGCGGCGGCCAGCAGCGGCGCCGCGCCGTAGCACCAGCCGCACAGCGGGTCGTAGTAGTAATGCAGGGTGGCGTTCACCATTTCATTTCACCTTTGTTCACCTTGCCGCCGATGTCCAGCGCCAGCCCCATGCCGGCCTGCGGGTAGGCGCGCTGCATGGCGGCGATCAGCTCGGCGGCATTGCCCGCCTTGCCCGCCTCGCTGTCAAAACGCTGCAGGTAGTGGCGAGTGTAGTCGATGGCCGTGCTATCCAGCTTGCTGCCGGCGGCCATGTGGCCCGGTACCACGACGGTAGGCTTGAGCGCGGCCATCTCGTCCAGCTGCGCCAACCAGGCCTGGCGCTCGGCCGGCTGCTGGGTGTCGACGGTCCACACGTGCAGGCCGCTGTACACGGCGACGTTGCCGGCGATGGCGCGCAGCGACGGATTCCACACATAC
>JACCDZ011772830.1_pt1 | contig 12818 bp, 6 predicted proteins | sample 7449551 | NCBI WGS metagenome assembly JACCDZ01 (sample SAMN15323452, study PRJNA562643) | freshwater metagenome | isolation source: river surface water | place: USA:Blue River Watershed | collected 2017-08-18
ACCAACAGAGCTTATTTTTTGATTACATCAAAGACCTCCAAATTGCTGTGCCGAGGGGGAGTATCGCGCCTCAAAATAGAAAAGAGTTTCGTGAAACGATCGAAACGATCGTGAACCGAGATGTTGTTTTCTTTTCGGAATCGTTTAAGTCATTCGAGGATCAAATCTGATATTCAATTTTCCATCCGCGGTTGGTTAAAACACGGTGCATCGTTATCAGTTCCAGCGCGTCTGGTAGTTGTTGCGCGATGTTTTTGAACAACAACGATTGATTTGATTCAACAAGGGGTTGCATCCCAAATGGGAATTGAAGTTCTGTTTCGTTGGTACTCGTCTCAAATAGCTGAATCGAATGCTTCAGTAAATTGATATTTTCATTTTCACTGAGTTTGAAGTCTGAACTTTTTAGCGAGGTAAACAACTCAATGCGCTCTTGTGCTCTTGAAAAAAGCACATTCAACCTTTTTCCTCCCGTTTTTTGATTCAACGGGCCAAAGCGCAGGTGAAATTCACCTGCAGAATCTTTTCCATATCCTAAACTAATTATTAAAATCGCGCATTCGTCGCCTTGCACTTGTTCCAAGGTTTTGAAAAATGCGGTGTTTTGTTCGATCGCCAACGCTAGTTGATCTTGTACTTCCGATGCCAATTGATTCCAAATACATTGCAACTGACTTTCTGAAAATGCAACTACACCGATCGTATTTTTCGTTGCCAAATAGTGTGTAATTGTTGTGGCAACCGCTTTTGCTTCCGCCGTGTTTTGACGGTTTTCAAAAATTCCGTTTGCAACGTAATGGAGTTTCAACGACGACTCAGCTGGCGTTGGACTTGGATAAACAATTAATTCATTTTCGTAGAAGAAGCGGTTGGAGAAGGCGATCAAATTGGGATATTTACTCCGGTAGTGATGCTTTAGCGTCGCTTTTTGATAATAGAAGTTAGCTTGATGCAACAGATCAACTCCTCCGAATGTGCTATTGAAATAGTGAGAAGGCGCCATTTGTTGACTATCGCCAGCAACAATCGCTTTGTTGGAACGTTGCAAGGATCCCAACGCCGACGCAAGTGGAATTTGACTTGCTTCATCAAAAATAACGACGTCAAAAAGTGTACTTTCCATCGGGAAATTGGCTGCCACTTGTGTCGGTGTGCTCAACCAAATTGGGGTCAACAATTCAATCCAAATTTTGGCATCCGAATCCAATAGTTCACGCATTGTTTTGTACTGTTTCGTTTTACTGAATTCTCGAACAAGAATTGCTTTGCCTGCTTTTAAACGTTGTTTTAAATGTTTTTGATCGGCGTTTAACTGCGCAGCATAGGTTCGTAACAGCGCATTGTAAGCGTTGAATTTCGTTTTCTTTTGCTCTAAAATGTGGTTGGAAAAGTGCTGTTGTTCCAATGCTGTTTGTTCCAAAATCGATTCTATTTTGGATTTCAAGTGTGCTCCGTTCAGTTTGGCAATCTCCGGAAAGGTACTTTCAAATTGAATCCAATTGCTTTTCAAAATGAACAATTCCAGTTCTGTCGGATTGGAAACACGCGAGATTATGCGAAATAATTCAACCGGAATTTGTTCAATCAACGCATGTGCCTGAATCAATTTGCCCATTTTTTGTTTGCCGAGTTGCAACACCTGCTGAATTGATGAATTTGGCGTTAGGTTGAAAACCTGTTGAAGAAATTGATATGCTTTTTGAAGTTGATCTGCATCAAGCAATACTTGTTTTCGGATTTCAGCAGGTAATTTTTCGATGGAATTGATTTCGTTCAACGCCTCCTTTTGCAACTGCTGAAAGAAGTAGTGGATTCCGTCCAATTCAACCGCAGGTCGCTCGATCCCAAGTTCGAAGAATTGAGCAACTATTGTGTGTTGTTTTTGTTTCAATGCTTGGTATTCAAGTTGATTGGTAACCGCTTGAATTGGATCGATAGTGGGCGAGGTCAATTGATTTTTGACTTGCTTTGCAGTACGTCGTTTTTGAAACCAGTTTCCGGTTTCCAGTCCTTTTTTCCAACTTTCGAGTTCACTTTGACTGACTGGATTTTTCCAGATTTTCTCTTCTTGCTCTCGCAGTTGAAGCGAGCCTTCAAGTTGGTGGTATTGTATTCTCAACTGCTGAAACAGCGTTTGTGCTTTTTTGCTTTTATAGATTGAAGCGTATTTTTTGAAGTATTCATTTTCAAAAAGTTGACATCTGGGGATTTGCTTGATGTACGTTTCCAACGATTCAAGGGTGTCGATTCGAAGCGAATGTTCCCACTGTTGAAAGGCTTGAGTCAGCTCTTCCACGCTCGTCATAAACGTTTTTTGTTGAAGAAAAGCTTCTTTTTTAAACACGCGTAATTCTTCAAACGAACCGATCGATTCAAACAATTGCAGTATCGTCTCTCGGTGCTGAAGCCACGTTGCGACAGAAGGTGCTTGAAGATCAAATTCAATCGCTTCCAAATCGCGCTCGTTGCGCAACTGATTGAAGGTTTCCAAGCTTACACCTCCGACCAAATCGTGGTGAGTAAGTTTGTCGAGTTGCAATTGCAAATTCGACAGCAACAATTCGGAATATGGAATCGTTTTGGTTGACGTGGTAATGTGTTGCTCTAAAAATTCCCAACTTTTTTTCAGCCGTTGAATGAGTTCTTTTGGTTTCGTTTGATTGTCGATTACGATTGAAAAATGATCTAGCTGCGCGTTTTTTAATTTTTGAACCAACACTTCTAATGCAACTTTTTTTTCTGAAACCACCAAGGTCATTTTTTCGGAATCCAAGTATTTTCCGATAATATTGGTTAAAACTTGCGTTTTTCCTGTTCCAGGCGGACCTTGAATGACCAAGTTGCCGGATGTGATCTTGTCGAAAATCTGGCGTTGATCTTTATCGGCAGCGACAAGCAGTTGATCGCTCAACGCAAAATCTGGATTGCTTTTTTCAATCGATTCGCCTAAAATTTCACGAACCAATTCATTGGGATGTTGTGCGTGTAACGCGTCTAAATCTTTGACAAGTTGGTACCGGTGGTAATGAAAATTTCCAATGATTTGTTGTGGAACAAGGGTGTACGAAGAAAAATTATTCTCTAAAAAATCAGATAGATAATGCAGATACGATTCGATATCTTCGTGCATTGGAGTACGTAATTCCAATCCATAACTCCGTAAAAGTTCGTTCCTGAAAAAAGGATTGACCATGAAATTCTCGGTATCCAATTTGAAGCGAATTTCTTGTGTTTGCTTTGCCGATGTAAATTCGAGCGGACATAAAATCAAGGGCGTTAAAACGGATTTTCCTTTGTAATGCCATGCCATTGTTTGAATCGCTAGACAAAGTGTTTGCGTATCCGTTTCCCGTTTATGTTGTGTCGATATTTTTAAAACGTGATTCAATTCCGATGAAGCAGGACATGTAAAATCTTCCAGCTTGGAAAGTTGAATCGGAAACAGTTCTTTTTTGGAAACATCTGCGTGTGCCAAGATATCAGAAGCCTGAATTTCCGTTAACTGAAAAATCATGTCTTGAATGATATCTTGTAGTTGTTGTCCCAACGAATTCGATTTTGAAGGTTACCAAAAAAGGGCAATTTTCCCCGTCGATTTTCCGGATTCAAGCAAGGCATGTGCATCCGCAATTTCGTGTGCTTTATACGTTGCGCCGACTTGAGGTTTCAGAATTCCTTGATGCGTTAAAGCGACCACTTCTCGCAAACACGTTGTCAAAACAGACTGCTTGTTATCGGCAATTTTGAGCATGTTCACACCTAAAACATTTTTGGAACGCATCATCAATCCAATTGGCACAACGAATCCCATTTTACGCACAAAATTTAGAGTTGAAAGGATTCCCCATTTGGAGCCCGACATTTCTGAGCCACCAAATAGAATGAGTTTTCCTCCAGAACCAAGCAAGGAAAAATCCTTCTTGAAGGTCGAGCCTGCCACCGGATTAAAACTTACGTCCAAACGTTCATTTTTCAACAGATGCAAAAGTTGCTGTTTGTAACCGCTTTCAGTGTAGTTGATGACTTCATCGGCACCGAGTTCTTTCACCAACGCTGCTTTGTTGGCATGTCCGATTTTTGCATAAACGAATGCGCCTCTCCATTTGCACAATTGAATCAAGGCAGTTCCGACTCCGCCAGCGGCAGCATGAATCAATACCTTGTCATTTGGGTAAACGGGAGCAAGGTAACACGCCATGTAGTAAGCCGTCACAAACTGTGTAGAAAGGGATAACGCTTCTTCGGCAGGCATGTCATCAATGCGCGCAACGGCTGAGTCGAATGTGACCGCGTGCTGCGCATAGCCTCCGAATCGTGTGAATGCAACGACGCGTTTTCCGAGTAAATCAGGGTCAACTTTTTCGCCAATTTGCTGAACAATTCCAACCACTTCGTAACCTAGAATTGCAGGCAACGGAGGAGCCTCGCGATACATCTTGTTTCGAGCCATGACATCTGCATAGTTCAAACCAAATGCTTCTACTTCAATCAAAACTTCGTTTTCAACGGGATTTTTGATTTCAACCGACTGGAGTTGGAAAGCTGTTTCCGCTTTTCCATACGAAACAAGCGCATAGCCTTCGGTTTTAAGCTTTTCCATTTTTCCCTTCAATAATAATTACAATTTCTCCTTTTGGCGGATTTGCTTCGTAATACTTCATCACTTCTTGTGCTTCTCCTCGCTTAAATTCTTCGTAGATCTTCGAAATTTCCCGAACCACACACACTTTTCGCGTTGGTTCAAAAAATGTGGCGATTTGTCCCAAACATTTCACCAATCGGTGCGGCGATTCATACAAAACGATCGTGCGTTCTTCCAACGCCAGTTCTTGTAATTTGGTTTGACGCCCTTTTTTGTGCGGCAAAAATCCTTCGAAGCAAAAACGATCGCATGGAAATCCACTTCCTACCAAAGCAGGAATCAACGCGGTTGGGCCGGGCAAACAGGAAACCGAAATTTGGGCTTCTACGCAAGCACGAACGAGTAAAAATCCAGGATCGGAAATCGCGGGCGTCCCAGCATCGGAAACCAAAACTGTTAATTGATTTTCTTTGATTTTGTCCACCACGAAATCCAACGTTTTGTGTTCGTTGTGCGCGTGATACGGATACACTGGTTTTTGAATTTCAAAGTGATTCAATAATTTTCGGGTAACGCGTGTGTCTTCTGCATAAATGCAATCTGCTTCTTTTAAAATTCGCAACGCGCGAAGGGTGATATCTTCTAAATTTCCAACGGGTGTTGGGACTAATATGAGCGTGGACATAATTTTTTATCGTGTGAGTACAACATAGTCTAACAAAACGGTTCTCAGAAACTCAATTTTTTTATCTGGCGTTTCTTCTAAACCAATTAGTTCTGCAGTTTTGTGAGCTAAATCAATGGTGAACAGTTTGGTTTCTTCGTTTGGAAATTTTTCAACCCGCTGTAAGGTTGTTTTGATCAGCATGACATCTTCGTCTGTAAAACGAGTGACTCCCAAATAAGTGGGCGTGTAGTTTTCTTGACTTTTGATTGCTAAAATGCTTTTGAGTGAAAAACGCTGCGCATTTTTATTGCGAATTACAACCGTTCCAGCCATAGCATCGCCCAATCGCTGACCACGTTCTGAAGTGCTTGAAAACAAAATGGCAATGAATCCAAATCCAAACCACATGTCGATTACTCGAAAAATCCAACGGGTAAAAAGCTCCCTTAATCCTGCGTTTTCTCCCGTGATTTTCACCACACGAATTCCGACAGCGTATTTTCCCAAACTCTGTCCCCGCGTCAGAAACTCAATGATCGGACTGTAAAAAATAAAGGGAAGGCGGTACAACAGCAACGACATGAAGATTGCAGTATCAATTCCCGTGTTAAAAACAGAAACGCTGAAGAGGAATTGGACAATGATGAAGTAGATGAAAAACGCAAACAAATCAATCAAGGATGCCGCCACACGCAAGAGTGTTGGTGCCAATTCGTACTCGATTTTTACATAGTGAGCGGTTGTGAATTCAATTGTCTTCATTCAATTTGTCCTTGCAGAAGGCTAAGGTACATTTTTTCGGTTAAAAAGAGAATGGGAATTGGATTCAATACGAAAACCAATTCCCATTTAATAATCATCGAATGGCAATCTGTTTGATCACCAAACCTTGATTCGTTTGAATTTTCACGATGTACATACCACTACTCACATTCGTTGTTTGAATCGTTGCGCTTTGATTCGCAAGTACGTTTTCCAAAATCAATTGGCCCGTTAAACTGTAAATCGAAGCCGTTTCCAAGGTGGCGTTACCTGTTACTGCAATTGTAAATTCGTCAATTGCTGGATTTGGGAAAAGAGCCACGCTTTGATTCAACAAATATTCATCGATTCCAATTGTGCTTGTGACGCAAAAAGGTTTGGTGTTGCTTGAGCCAAAATTAGCATTAGCAGTTGTCATTTCAGCTAACACAGTTCCGTTGTTTGCCGTGATTGTATAGCTTCCAGCAGGGGAATTGTTGCTTGTTAATCCATCACCTTCGGTATCCATGATTTTAAAATTGTAACAGCCAACAGCCAAGCAAAATTCCACGTTTACAGGGGTCACACTTCCGAATGTTCCGTTGGAATAACCTCCACCTGAGTAAATGACTTGGTTGTTTGAATTCAATAATTCCCAAGAAATTTCAGACGCCCAATAATCTAAATTTAAGTTCAAATCCACAATTTCTCCGTTCACAACATTGCTGAAATTCGCAGAAATGGTATTGTTATTTGTTCCTAAATCTGCAGCGCCGTTTGAACTCGTAATCGTCGCGGTGAAGGTGTGAGCTCCACTTGTCATCGTTTGACTTGGTAGCGTAACAAGTTGACTTGCGTATTGTGCTAAATTTCCATTCCACGTGTATGAAAGTGTGTTGTTTCCATCGTAGCCGTAGTTGAATACGACCGAAGTGAGCGGTGATGTGCCTGCGTTGAAAATTGTAACTTGCGGCGTTACTACTGCACCACAAATATTTTCGGTAAGTCCTAAGATGTTTTGGATTCCACCGTCAATCGCTAAGGTCGGACCGGCAGGATCAACGCCGTCGATAAAAGTCGCACCTGTATTTTGTGGATCCAGCCATTCTTTCAATCGCGTTGCAGGTGTTGTACCTAAATTCCATGCTGTTCCAAATCGTCCGTAAATATCGTAGCCGTTGTTGTCAACGAATCCTGAACATGCCGAACTTCCTCCTGAAAGTACACCAATCGTTCGGTGATTTTGGTCAAACAACGGTGAACCCGATGAACCAGGTTCGGTAACTCCTTGTTCCCAATTATTCACTCTCCATACATTCGTGTTTGGATTGCCGTTGAATGCAGTTACTTGTTGCGTCAACGGATCGTCTTCACGCGATATTTTTTTAATGTCTCCGTTTGGGTGATGAATTCCAGTTGCTTGCGTAACGGTAAGCGCATCGCTTCTGTCCCATCCGTTGTAATAGATTCCCCACGATGGATTTGGTGCGCTGTTTAATTCAACTAAAAGAAAATCGGAACTTGAATTGGAAGCACGCAGCGTTCCTCCGTTGATTTGCATCGTCGTAGGACCGTTGTTTGCTGTTGAGTTGGTGGCTGCACAAATCGCATTCGCAGCGGTACGTTCCCAACGGAAACGAAATACCCAACTTGCTGTCCCCGCTGTACCACAGTGATTTGCAGATAAATAATAGGGAATAATGTTTCCCGAAGTATTGTTGACCAACGAGCCAGAGCAAATTCCTCCACCGCTGACTACACAAGCAGTCGCATTTCGTTGATTTTCCCATCCGATTCCCAAGGGACAATTGACATCGATGTTACAATTTCCAGATTGGCCAATTGCTTTGGCAACAAATTCGTCGACCTCACGGTAACCGTAGATAACCGTTCCGAGATGCAATGTTGAGTTTCCAACTTCAGATTTTGGTTCTACGAATTCGATAATGGCCATTTCATCGTAAACTAATTCTGTTCCCAACACGTTGTGTGTATTGTTGTTGATGGACGTGTACGCGCCTGCATACGATTCACCGTTGTTGGCAACAAGGTACAAACGCGCTCCTGGTGCGAGTTTGAATTGATCAAAAATGACGTTGATGGACACCGCTCCTGGACAAGAAATCCCGAATTGATAGAGTACATCGCCATTCGGTAGCGTTTTCTTTTCTGCTTTTTGAAGAATATCGGTTGAAGTGGCATATTCTACTCCAAAACGGAATGTTTTATCCATGCTAATCAATCGATTTTGTTCATCTGCAAGGATCTGTTGATCCGCGTCTACTGCTGGAAAAACTTCAAAAGTTTTTGTTTTTGCATGTTTTCCTTTGACTACCTGCGGTAATCCAAAATCTGTTGTTTGGGCAAATAACGGAAGAGTCAGGAAAAAAGCACTGATTGCGGTGAAAAAACGTTTTTTCATGTTCGGAGTTTTTTAGTTTTCTAGTTTTTTTTAAACAAAAGTCTATACTTCTAAAACGAAATTTTATGTCAGAAGTTGGCATTCATTTTTTGAGTCGTTGAATTTAGTTAAAAAAAAGTGAACAATTTCGACGGAAGCATTTTTTTTATTCCTCGCTGCAATTATTCAGAAAGTCGTTTTCCCTCTGTTGTTTCATCTGTTGCGCTTCTCATCCAAGCGTGCAACAACCGTTCTGTTGCACTGGGGGTTCAAAAAACTCAATTTTTTAACCAATAAAAAAGCGGAAGCAAACAAGTCTACTTCCGCTGGTGAGTTGAAATTTTCTACTTTTCGTCGATAGGTTCTTCGAAACCTTCTTCTTCGAATTCATTTAAGTCTAAGCCATAAAACTCGGTGCGAAGCAGTTTCCCGTTTTTAAAATACTCAATGTAAATATCCAGTAGTTTTTCTTGTCGTTTGATTTGCTCCTCCAAATCGGGAAGGTTTGGATTCATACAAATATCGCCCAAGTATTTCGTTTTAGAAAGGTCTCCATTCAACCAGCGCCCAGTTCTCTTTCCGAGTGCATATTCACCTACTTTGTTTAACTTTCCGAACGGATCGTAGAATTTCCAAATCCCTGTTGGCAATCCATTTTGCATGGTTCCCTCGCTTTGAATCGTTCCGTTATCGTAGTAGTTTTTTACATATCCGTTGATTCTGTGGAGTGAATCATGGGCCTGCCAAAACGTGTAGAATTGTCTAACTTCATAGTGATCCGAGTGCGCACAGTCGTATTTCTCAAATTTTTCTATGATGTAGCTTTTCGAAAGCAAATTTCCTGTTGCGTCGAAGTCAAACAATATTCCTTTCGATTTGAACTGAATCGTATCGTTGATTTTCAAAACGGAATCGAAATATTCGACTTCATACAATTTCTCTCCTTCGTAAGAGAAAAATTGCCAGCAACCCACTTTTTTTCCACGACTCAACGCGCCGTCTCGAGAAATGGAATCGTTGGGAAAATATTTCGTCATGTGGTAATCGATTCCACCTTTTTCAACCAAACTTGGTCGACCCATGTATGGTGTATTGTAAGCGCCATTCGCTAATCCGGTGGAATATAGAAGTGCTTCAACACTTGTTGATTCGTATAAATCAGTGGGTTGAAAATAAATGGAATCTCGCCAGTCAAATAAGTACCGTACACTCAATTGATTGGATTCCCAGATTTTTTCTTCCACTGGAAATGAATATTCAAACTTCACGTAGTGAAAACGTGTTCCCAAGGTATCGTACCCTTCGTAATCATCAATTGGCATTCCATTCAAGAAAAATCCGCGTTTGGAGATTTTTCCGTTTGTGTGATACGATTTGGATTCGCCTTGTAAACTTCCACTTTGAACATTCAACTCATTGATTACAAGGGTGTCTTTTCCTGGTAAGTGCAATTTGGTTACGATTTTTCCATCAGGTAAACCATCTTCGTAGTTCAAACTGACCGTCAAAACACTGTTTCGCTCGAATGCAGGACCTTGCTCATAACCATCGACGTAGGTTTTTTTGGAAAGGATTTTTCCCGTCCAATCGTAGTTGATTTCATCGCCTGAAATCATGTCATTTTTGAAATTCAATTCGTTTTGCAAATAGTATACTTTCTTGGCAGGAAGTGAATCAAATTTGGCCATGGGGTCTTCGTAGTCATACATATAAAGGTCGTCTTGCTTCTTTGGTTTTGGAACCGCATAGGAAAAGGATTTGAGTTTACCATTGAGTGATCCGTTGCTGAAAACGCATTCACTCATTAGCTTGTTGTCTTTGTCGAACGCTCTCCAAATTCCATCGGGTTTCCCTTGCGACATGTTTCCCTCAATGCGAACAATGCTTGTCAGGTTCATGGCCGTTAATTCATCGTAATTCGTTTTATTTTGAAATAAGTTCAAAATATTATTTGCAGGAAAAAAATCAGAAAAGATTGACCCGTGAAACAACCGGTTTTCAGAAATTGCTAGAATGTCTTTGTATTTACTTTTGCCCGTTTTCTTATATTTTTCGAATTCTTTTTCCAGTTTTTTGGTAAATTTTTCGTTTCCGTTCGAAATTGCAATTTTGATTTTATTGGCAGAGATTGAAATCGATGTTTCCGATGCTGTTGAAAGCATGACTTTTCCTGAAAAAGGATGTTCTTTGTAGTAAAGCACTTGTTCTGAAGTGGTGGTATAAAGAAATGGATTCACGATTCTACTTTGTGGAAATGAGTCGCGAAGTCCAAATTGACGCATCGGTTCAAAATTTCCATTGAAGGTTTCAATAAATCGCAAGTCATTGAGGTAGAAAGTACTTTTTCCGCGAATTGTTTTGAATTCAGAATCGAACTCTGCGCTGTAGTCATGTGTAGCGGTTCCAATGCAACTTTTTACCGTAGTTGTCAACACGCGCTGGTCCGCATCATAGACCGTATTCATCCATTCGGTTGTGTCGTTGTACCACTTTTTTTCCAATGTAATTGTTCCAGTCAAGGTGTTTTCTGTGCTCAACGTATCGTTGTGGTTTACTTCAAACGTGTACCACTTGCTGATTCCGCGCGAGGCGTACGACGGTTCCTCGACCAAAACCGCTTTTTCGTTTCCGATCACAATGTTTTTGTCTCGGAAATACGGGTCGAGTGCCTGTTTGATGAATTTTCCTTTGACATCGTACACGTTCACTTCGTAAAGCGTTCCATTGAAATCGTATTTTCGGTTTTCGTATAGATTTTGAATAGGATCGAAGTAAATCACATCAAATGGTTTTCCGTTTTCCCAAAACACAGTGTCCTCTGCAACGAGTTCGCCGTTTTTAAATTCAAGCCGCACTTTCAGTTGTTCGTTGTCGTAGAACTCTTCATAAATACCATCGTAGATGTTGTAAATTCCGATACTATCGATCAACTTGCATTTCTCGATCATTTTTCCATTCACAAAGGCATAGTCTTCGTAGTTATCGATTGGAAATTCTAACGTGCCTTCGGGACCGTCGTACTCACCATACATTTCCATGTCGTCACCATAGCCGTTAAATGCTTCTTCGGGAAGTTCAAGTGTGGATTCTGCGTTGGTGGCGTATTCCCAAAAACGGAGAAAATCAATTTCTGGTTTTTCATAGTAATTGGAGAAAACAAAATATTTGCGCGGTAAGTCGTAACTAAAAATCTGCTGACGGATGTAGGGTTTGTGTGAAATGTTTTCCTTTGAGGCATAGGTAAAATGTTGTTTCAATACAACTTTCGTTTTAGCGATTTTTCGGATGAAGTCGTAGTCAAAAACACGTTCGTAAATAAACCATTCGCCGCTTTCTTTTCCTTCTGTATAATTTCCTTTTTCGATCAAGTCTCCCGATTCGTATTTTTCATACATTCCATTCAAAACACCATTGGTGAACGTACTTTTCTCAACGGTATAAATGGGTTTTTGGGCACAATAGTCGTTTGCATTTTTTGCGCTGTAAATCTGAATGTTAGGTGTCGAACGCAAGGTCCAAACACCTTCTTTTTTCCCTTCGTGAAATCGTCCAAATTTGACGGTATCACCCAACGTATTGAGCCAATAGGCAGCGCCATGCAGCACGTTGTTTTTGATTTCGAAATAACCTGCTACTTTTTGTTCGTCATAAACCCGCTTGTCTTTGTTGTCAAATTTAAAATAGCCGCTGTAAAATTGAACGTATTTTCCATCCGGTAGCGGATCGAGCGAGGGCGTAATATCGGTTTCCAATACGAAATGATTATTGAAAAAGAAATCGGAATTTTTCCGAACGACTTTAGAAATCGATTTTTTCTGAGGTGCTTCTTCGAGCTCGTAAAATCCTTCAATCACAGCTACATCCACTTCTTCGTGTTTTTTCAATGCACGTTCGAGGTGCCATCCCATCGAGGCGTATTCGGGATACGGATATACATGATATGTTTGACCAGCAATTGTAGTTTGTTTCACGGTTTGTGACCAAATCGCAGTCGAACAAAGTAGGAAAATAAGTGTGTTAATTTTTTTCATTGAAAAACGTGTTAATTAGATGTTGATGTTATCTCAATTCAAAGCTAACCAATATTTGATTGAAATGCTTTTTTTAAGCTGTAAATACTACATTTGACCTAGTGAAAAGCCTTTCAATTTGTGTGGAATTCGTAGTTGAAGGTTTCCAAGTAGAAATAAGGTTTTTCTTCCAGCGTTTCTTTCGTATGCTGGAGTAAAATAGGTTTTCCCTGTGCATCAAATTCAAAAACATTCACTGATCGGGTAATGAAAATTTGATCAGAAAATGTAGAATCGATATAGGAAATCCATTGATTACGCTCGTTGAAGGTATAACTTCGATGGTATTCGAACGGATAATCTTGTACAATTCGCTGCTTGAGAACCCCCGATTTCCAGTAGTTGTACAAATGCACG
>JACCDZ010338365.1_pt1 | contig 12815 bp, 12 predicted proteins | sample 7449551 | NCBI WGS metagenome assembly JACCDZ01 (sample SAMN15323452, study PRJNA562643) | freshwater metagenome | isolation source: river surface water | place: USA:Blue River Watershed | collected 2017-08-18
ATTCAGTTGTTAAAGAGCGTTTGGCTGATTCGTTCGTCTCAACCAAGGCCGCGCATTCTACAGCAGCCTTTACATCCGTCAAGCCTATTTTGAAGATTTTTTCTTTTCTTCTCAACCGCTTGCGCTACTTACATGAAACCTCCATGCCGGTAACGGGAGGCGAATTCTACAGACTTAAAACACCCTGTCAACAACTCTTGGCGATTTATATTTGAGAACCGCAGAGCACCAATGAATGACAGCCCTGAGCTAGGCCTGCGACCGATTACGCTTACGCAGCCTGAGCAAATACTGCAACGGGCCGGATGTCGCGTAAGCCAGGAACGCCAGCAACAAAATTCGCGCGGGGTCACTAAAGACAACTGCAAAGCCCAATACAATCGCGAGAATTGCAACGAAAGGCACACGCCCCCGCAGATCGAGTTTCTTGAAGCTGCTGTACTTGAAATTACTGACCATCAGCAGACCTGCCGCCGCGACGAGTAACGCAAACAACATGACCAGAAAGATCGGTAAGTCCTGACCAGAGACGCCACTCTTCTCACCCAAGGTCCAGACGGCCCATACCGTGCCGGCGACTACACCAGCCGCAGCCGGACTGGCCAGACCAATAAAGTAACGACTATCAGCCTTTCCTATCTGTGTATTGAAGCGCGCAAGACGCAATGCAGCGCAGGCAACATAGATAAAGGAAACCGCCAGACCGACATTCCCCAAACCTGACAGCGCCCACTGATAAGCCAGTATGGCTGGTGCAACACCAAAGGCGACCATGTCCGACAAGGAGTCGTACTCGGCGCCAAATGCACTTTGCGTATTGGTCAGACGCGCCACCCGACCATCAAGGCTGTCCAGAACCATCGCAATGAAGACGGTTATGGCCGCCACTTCGAACTTACCGTTTACGGCATTAATGATCGCAAAGTAACCGGCAAACAAATTTGCCGTGGTGAACAAGTTAGGCAAGAGATAAACGCCACGATGGCGCACCTTTCGACCTTCAGCATCATGCCCTTCCTCAATATGCTCATCTACCGGTAGCGATATCTCGGTATCAGCGGACTTGGGAGCACTTTCGGGACGTTCGTTCATCAGCAGCACCTTGCAACGTTTTTGGAAACACAGGCGCCAACGGCCTGCAGTAGAGAAACCAATGGTAGTAGCTTCATGCCAGAAATCGGCTCTGGCAATAAAAAAACGCGGCATAGCCGCGTTTTTTATGACTCAAACACGAACGGTTAGTTCTTGCTCTTGTCCACCAGCTTATTTGCAGCAATCCACGGCATCATGGAGCGCAGCTTTTCGCCAACCACTTCAATACCGTGCGCTGCGTTATTGCGGCGATAGGCAGTCATCGAAGGATAGTTGGAAGCACCTTCCAGGATAAACATCTTGGCATACTCGCCATCCTGAATACGCTTGAGTGCATTGCGCATTGCCTGGCGCGACTCGGCATTGATCACTTCCGGACCAGTGACATACTCGCCATATTCAGCATTATTGGAGATCGAGTAGTTCATGTTGGCGATGCCACCTTCGTACATCAGGTCAACAATCAGCTTCAACTCATGCAAACACTCGAAGTAAGCCATTTCCGGCGCGTAGCCAGCTTCGACCAGTGTTTCAAAACCCGCCTTGACCAACTCAACGCAACCACCACACAGAACAGCCTGCTCACCGAACAGATCGGTTTCAGTTTCGTCCTTGAAGGTGGTTTCGATAATACCGGTACGTCCACCGCCCACACCCGAAGCATACGACAGCGCAACGCTCTTGGCGTTGCCGGACGCATCCTGGAAAATCGCCACCAGATCAGGGATACCACCGCCCTTCACAAACTCGGAACGCACAGTGTGGCCCGGCGCCTTTGGCGCAATCATGATCACATCCAGGTCAGCACGCGGCACAACCTGATTGTAATGAATGGCAAAACCGTGGGCGAATGCCAGCGTGGCCCCCTTCTTCAGGTTCGGCTCAACCTCGTCACGATACAGACGACTCTGGAATTCATCCGGGGTCAGAATCATCACCAGATCGGCTGCGGCTACTGCTTCCGGAACACTTTTAACGGTAAGGCCATGGGCCTGCGCCTTGGCAACGGTTGCAGAGCCGGGGCGAAGGCCGACAGTTACATCCACACCAGAATCCTTCAGGTTGCAGGCATGAGCATGACCCTGCGAGCCGTAACCAATGATGGCGACTTTCTTGCCGCGAATGATCGAAAGATCACAGTCTTTGTCGTAATACACTTTCATGGATATTCCCCTGTTCGACCCCGAGGGTCAGTTATAAATGAATTAAATACTCAGAATCTTGTCGCCGCGGGCTATACCCGTAACGCCACTGCGAACGGTTTCCAGAATCGCCGCAGCACCAATAGCCTCGATGAAACTATCCAGCTTGTCCGTCGTACCTGCCAACTGAATGGTGTAAACACTGGTGGTTACATCCACTATCTGGCCGCGAAAGATATCGGTGGTGCGCTTGATTTCAGCTCGTTGCGCACCGGTAGCCTTGACCTTGACCAGCATCAACTCACGCTCGATGTGGGCGCTTTCGGACAAATTCACCAACTTGACCACTTCGATCAGCTTGTTGAGGTTCTTGGTGATCTGCTCAATCACTTCGTCCTGCCCTACAGTCGTCAGCGTCAGTCGCGACAGCGTCGGATCCTCCGTGGGCGCCACGGTCAAGCTCTCAATGTTGTAGTTGCGCTGCGAGAACAACCCAACAACCCGCGACAGCGCGCCAGGCTCATTTTCCAGCAAAAGAGAAATTATGTGTCGCATGCTCAGGTCCGCTCCGTCTTGCTCAGCCACATGTCACGCATGGATCCATCCCCGATCTGCATCGGATAAACGTGCTCATTGGTATCCACCTGAATATCCAGGAACACCAGGCGATCTTTCATGGCAAAAGCCTCTTCCATCTTTGGCTTGAGATCCTTGAGATCGGTTATTCGCATGCCAACATGGCCGTAGGCCTCAGCCAACTTGACGAAATCCGGCAACGACTCCATGTAGGAGTGTGAGTGCCGGCTGCCGTATTGCATGTCCTGCCACTGGCGAACCATGCCCAACGCACCGTTGTTCAGATTGATGATCTTTACAGGCAAGCCGTACTGCAGGCAGGTCGACAGCTCCTGAATATTCATCTGAATGCTGCCCTCTCCGGTCACGCAGGCAACATCCGCGTCCGGAAAGTTCAATTTGACGCCCATGGCTGCGGGAAAGCCAAAACCCATGGTGCCCAGACCGCCAGAATTGATCCAGCGGTTGGGTTTATCGAACCGGTAGTACTGAGCAGCAAACATCTGATGTTGCCCTACGTCCGAGGTGATATAGGCATCGCCCCCAGTGACTTCGCAGAGCATTTCAACAGCAGTTTGCGGCTTGATCACCGTGCCATCGCCACGATCGTAAGGAAACATCCCACGATTGCCGCGCCACTCATCAATCTGCTTCCACCAGCTGGCCTGAACGTCCTGATCGGGCTTCTCGCCAATTTCCTTGAGCGTTGCAACCATTTCACTCAGGACACTTTCAACCGGCCCCACGATCGGGATATCCGCCTTGATGGTCTTGGAAATTGACGCAGGATCGATGTCGATGTGAATGATTTTGGCATTCGGGCAAAACTTAGCCGGCCCGTTGATTACCCGATCATCAAAGCGTGCACCGACAGCCAGGATAACGTCAGCATGGTGCATGGTCAGGTTGGCGGTGTAACTGCCATGCATACCGAGCATGCCAAGGAACTGACGGTCTGTGCCGGGAAATGCACCAAGCCCCATCAAGGTATTGGTGACGGGCAGGTTGAGTGCCTTGGCCAACTCGGTCAGCGGCGCCGAAGCCCCCCCCATGATTACACCACCACCGGAATACATGACCGGACGCTTGGCAGCCAGGAGCATCTCTACGGCCTTGCGGATCTGCCCGGAGTGCCCGCGCAAAGCCGGGCTATAGGAACGCAGCTTGGCTTTCTTCGGGTAGACATATTCGAATTTGTCGACCGGGTTGGTCATATCTTTCGGAATATCAACCACAACCGGGCCGGGACGGCCGGACTGAGCCAGGTAAAAAGCCTTCTTCATCACCTCAGGGATTTCCGAAGCATGCTTGATCATGAAACTGTGCTTAACGATTGGTCGTGAAATACCAACCATATCGGTTTCCTGGAAAGCATCGGTGCCGACCAGATTGCTGGGAACCTGGCCGGACAGAATCACCATGGGAATGGAGTCCATGTAGGCCGTGGCAATACCGGTAATCGCGTTGGTAGCGCCAGGCCCCGAGGTCACCAGAACGACGCCAGCCTTACCGGTGGCACGTGCATAGCCATCAGCCATGTGCGTTGCCGCCTGCTCGTGGCGGACCAGAATATGGGTAATTTCCGGCTCTTTGAACAAAGCATCATAGATGTGCAGAAGAGCACCACCCGGATACCCATAGATGTACTTAACGCCCTCGTCACGCAAAAAGCGGACGACCATTTCAGCGCCTGATAAAAGCTCCACGTTGTTCACCTCTAAAACGCCAGAATACCGCTCGGACCGAACGGCTATCGAATAGGTTTACTGCGAGACAGCAGGCATGAGCGACGGATGGTCGCCGACTACGTCAGCCACTGAATCTACAAGTATTGGGAGCTACCAGAGTGTTGCGGGAGCATCCCACCCAGCGCGAGGTAACGCGTTGCGGGTGAAGCAGATCGGTGCGGGTACGCACCTTGGTACAAGAGAAACAAGAGCGATTGACACCCCTGCTCATCGAACCATTAATTGTTCCGATTCAGGCAGTTGAAGTCAAGTTATTGTGCGCGGCGCAAAGCATCCGGATCCCCGGTGAACAGCTCACCCACCACCAATAACCGCGACCAGGTTGGACTTTTTGCAGATTTATGCGATGACAAGCCACGAGCCGGATGAAGTTCTGCTGCATTTGGTTATAGTTAAGCGATACACCGCAGTCACTTTAAGGAATCAGCATGCGCCGCCTCATCCTTACCGGCAGCCTCTTGGCTTTATTCAGCAGCCAGGTCATGTCCGGACAGATCTATCAATGGACCGACGCCTCCGGACAAACCCACTACAGCTCACAACCTCCACAGGGGGTACAGTCGACGCTTGTCAGCACCGGCAGCAGCAAGCCTAAAGCCCCCGTCGTCGCCGTCCCGACACCGGTCGCACAGCCCAGTGATACAGAAAATCCGCAGAAAGACATCGATGCCAAGGTCAAGCAGGAGGTTGCCAAGCAACAGGCGGAACTCAAGAAGTATTGCGAAACGCTGCGCACCAATCTGTCGCAACTTGAGAACAACCCTCGCATAAGCATCGAGGAAAACGGGGAAACGCGCCGGCTAACCGAAAAGGAAAGGCAGGCTCAAATGGCCGATGCGCAAAAATCCATCAAAGAAAACTGCAACTGACAGAACCCTCCAGGTCAGGAGCCCGAGATCAGTCGATCAAAGGCTCCTAGCAACTGCAAAAGCCTCTCGGCATCCGCCAAACGATCAGAAAAGACCATCTCCCCCATCTCCCTGATACCGGAAACAGCAGGCAGGGCGCCCCCCTGCTCGATGATCTGCTTCATGCGTGGCAAGAAAATCCACTGCAGCCATTGCTCGAAAGGCAGCGTATCCACACAAAATGGCTCCCGACTGGACAAGGCTTCAACTGACGGTGCCTCAGTCGTCCACCAGCCGAGTACAAACAACTCACGCTCAATCAGCAGTAACTGATCAGCCAACTGCAAAATCCGTGAGTCCATCACAGGGTAACCTTAGCCTGCTGCCGCGCTTGAGCAGCCCCCTGCGGATCCCCCTGCTGCTCCCGAGCCTGAGCAATCAAGCCCCACAGACCGGCCTGCAGTTCAGGCCTGCCGCCGGCGTAAGTCAATCCACGACGTGCAAGCTGCTCTGCCTGGGCTGCATCACCCTGCGCCAGACGCACTTCCGCCAGACGATAGAGAACCTGCGGCTCACGCGGGGCAATCCGCTGAGCACGCTCCAGACTGGATGCAGCACCGTTCAGATCGCCGCCGCCTTGCTGCTGTTGCGCAGTGGTCAGCAGCGCCAGCACAGGGCCATCGAGTTGCTCATCCGCACTCAGGCTTCCACCTGACGGGATACCAGTGGGAGCACCTGAGAGCGGTGCAGATGGCACACCGTAACCACCGACGGGAAGTGGCTCGCTAATCAGAGGGGCTGACGAAACGGGCAGGCCGGCTGAATTCGCAGCCGCCGGAAACGATTGAATAGGCGCAGAACTGGTGGCCCCCGGCACCATCACCACAACGCCTGAATCCTGCTCGAGGCTCTGCCCATCTGGTATTGAACTCGAAGCAGCCATCCCGGCGGAGGAGTCTGCCGAGGATAGCGGCCCACCGGCATCGACCACCGGAATAGCGCCACGCTGGGGGGTGGCACAGCCGGACAACAACGCAACGCCCAGACCCACCGCAAAAAACCAGTTTTTACTCACGAGCATTCCTCTTTGATCACTCTATCCAGCCACGAACCCAATCCATGGCTGATTCTACCGGAGCAGCCAGACCGCATGGCGACCCTGCGGCAGGCTGACTACCGCGAATATAAGGTACCTGAACAGCATTCGGGCAACTCGGATCAGAGCCCAGCCCGGTTCCTGCATCGATCCAGGCCAGCGTCACGTTATCCGGAAGTGGCGTATCGAGCGATACCGGCTCGGCTTTGACCATGAAGCGGGTCCATACCTGCAAAGCTCCAGTGGCCCCCGTCAGCGGCGTCTTGCCGTTATCGTCACGCCCCAGCCAGACGACGGCCAGCAAATCCTGACTGAAACCGGCAAACCAGCTATCGCGCGAATCATTACTGGTTCCGGTCTTCCCGGCCAAATTCAGTGCTGCGGGTAATTGACTGTAAACCGAGCGCCCGGTTCCCTCACGCATCACTTTCTGCATCGCATGCTGCAGCAGGAAAACCGCGCCCGGATCAAAGCGCTGCTGAATCTGGAACGGGTAGCGCTTGAGCGGTTGCCCATCAGCTGCCAGCACACTGCGAATCGAGCGCAACGGTGTATTGAAGCCCCCACTGGCGATCGTCTGGAACATCTGCGCAACCTGCATGGGGCTCAGCCCACCCGCCCCCAGCAGCATCGAAGGGTAAGCCGGCCAGTCCTGCTCCACTCCCAGACGATCGAGGGTCTTCAAGACGTTAGGCACACCAACCTCCAGCCCCAGCTTGGAGGTTGACAGGTTGTAGGAATTGGCCAGCCCCTGATACAGATAGATGGTTCCGTGGGCCTTACGGTCGTAGTTCTGCGGCCGCCACACCTGTCCATCCTGACCCTTGATGGAAAACGGCTCATCATTCAGCCAACTGGTCAGAGTGAACTGACTGGGGCGCTCCAGCGCGGTCAGGTACACCGCCGGCTTGATCAGCGAACCGATTGGCCGAACCGCATCAATGGCCCGATTGAAGCCGGCGAAGCGCGGCAGGCGGCTGCCAATCAGCGCCTGCACCTCGCCGGTCTCCGGATTGGTCACCACCATCGCCGCCTCAACCTCATCGACACCCTTGCGCGAACCCAGCCGCTTGAGCGTGTCGGTCAGCGATGACTCGGCCTGCATCTGCCGGATCGGATCAAAACTGGTGAAAATCCGCAGGCCCTCTTCGGTGAGGTCTTCTTCATGGTAATCCTCGCGCAACTGGCGCTTGATCAGATCCATGAAAGCCGGATAGGTACTGTTGGCCAGAGTGCCGCGCTGAGTAACGCCCAAGGGCTTGTTCTTGGCCTCTGCAGCCTGCGCCGGCGTGATGACAGCCTGCTCGGCCAACAGATCCAGCACCAGGTTACGACGCGCCAGCGCACGTTCCGGCTGACGACGCGGATTGTAATAAGACGGCCCTTTGACCATGCCGACCAGCAAAGCCACCTGATGCAGCTTCAGCTCCGATAGAGGCTGACTGAAGTAATGCTGACTGGCCAAACCGAAACCATGCACAGCGCGCTGGCCGTCCTGACCGAGAAACACCTCATTGAGATAAGCCTCGAGGATTTCTTCCTTGCTGTAATGCACCTCCAGCAGGACAGCCATCAGTGCTTCGGTCAGCTTGCGCACCAGCGTCCGGTCACTGCTCAGGTAGAAATTCTTGACCAATTGCTGAGTCAGGGTACTGCCGCCCTGGCGCAGAGCACCCGCGGTCGCATTGACCCAGACCGCACGGGCAATCGACTTGGGCGAAACACCGAAGTGATGAAAAAACTCCCGATCCTCAACCGCAATCAGCGCTTCCAGCAAATAGGGAGGTGCCTGATCCAGCTGGATCAATACGCGATCTTCATTGTGCGCCGGATACAAGCCGCCCATCAGCAGCGGCTCAAGCCGGGCGACCGCCAGTTTGGCGCCATTGGCACGACTCAACTCGGCAATGTAATTACCGGAAAAGCGCACACGAACTCTTTGTGCCGGCTCAGCGCCCTCGTAGAACTGGAAACCCCGGGTGTTCAACTCGATGCTGCTGCCCGCCACCGAAACGGCTCCCGGACCGCTGACTGACGCTTCGCGGCGATAGCCCAGAGCGTCCAGCTCGGTCAGAAAATCCTGCTTATTGAGTTTGAGACCGACGAATAACTCCAGCGGGCGGGCATACACCTTGGCCGGAATGGTCCAGCGCTTGCCGGAAAATTTCTCCTGCACAACAGCATCGAAATAGACCATCAGCCCAGCCAGCAACACCGTGCCGACCAGCCCCAGCTTGAACAGCCAGCCCAGCCAGGCACGCGATGGCGCGGGCTTGCGCCTGGAACGGGATTGGGGGGTGCGTGAATGACGCGGGGTGCTGGGTCGGCTCATGGCGCGGCATTATACGCACTTTGACCTGCGCCAGAAGGCGCACGGCAATGGTTTGCAGCACCTGTCACACGGGCCATAATGCGCGCCCTACACAGCCCTTCAGCAAGGATTTCCCGTGAGCCAGTCCCTGATCGCCGCGCTACAGAATCCAGCCCTCTATCCGCATCCGGTAGAGCGCTTTGAACTCATTGAAACGCATATATCCTGGGTGCTGCTGACCGGTCCGTTCGCTTACAAAATCAAGAAGCCCGTGAACTTCGGTTTTCTTGACTTCACCACACTGGATGCGCGCAAACACTTCTGCAACGAAGAGCTCCACCTTAACCAGCGTCTGACCCAAGGCCTGTACCTGCAGGTACTGCCAATCACTGGCAGCGAAGAAGCGCCACAACTGGGAGGTGACGGCCCGGTGATCGAGTACGCCTTGCAGATGCGCCAGTTCCCACAAAGCCAGCTGCTGACCAACGTGCTCGCGCGCGGCGAGCTAAAGCCAAGCCATATTGATGAACTGGCCCTGCAGATCGCCACCTTCCATCAACAGACCCCGCGCGTACCGGCTGAACACGTGTTGGGCAATGCCGAAGCAGCCATGGCTCCGGTGCGGCAGAACTTCGAACAAGCCCGCGCCATGCTCAGCGAGCGCGCCGATCTGCAACAACTGGCGGCGCTTGAGTCATGGGCAGAAATCACCTTTGCGCGGATTCAGCCACAACTCGACCAACGCAAGGCTGATGGGTTTGTCCGTGAGTGCCACGGCGACATTCATCTGGGCAACGCCACCCTGCTGGACGGCAAGGTGGCCCTGTTTGACTGCATCGAGTTCAACGAGCCCTTCCGGCTGATCGACATCGTTTGCGACGCCGCCTTTCTCGCGATGGACCTGGAAGACCGCGGACTGCATGCGCTGTCGCGGCGCTTTATCAGTCAATGGCTGGAGCACACCGGCGACTACGCAGGCCTGGAGTTGCTGAACTTCTACAAGGCCTACCGCGCCATGGTCCGCGCCAAGGTCAGCCTGTTCAGCCTGGCTCACCAAAGCACCGCAGAAGGCCGCGAGGCAACCCTGCAGCAATACCGCAGCTATGCCAACCTGGCGGAAAGCTACAGCACCATACCCGCACCGTTTCTGGCCATCACCCATGGCGTCTCCGCCGTGGGTAAAAGCCATGTCGCCCTGCGTCTGGTTGAACAGCTGGGTGCCGTGCGGTTGCGCTCGGATGTAGAACGCAAACGCCTGTTCGGTGAACAGCAAGCGCAGGCAACCGAACAGCTACACGCCGGCATCTACAGTAACGCTGCGAGCAGCGCCACCTACCAGCACCTGCATGCACTGGCGACCAGCATCCTGCACAGCGGTCTGCCGGTGGTAATTGACGCCACCTACCTGAAACACGCCCAGCGCGAAGCTGCATGGCAGGTGGCAGAAGCTTGCGCCATGCCTTTTCTGATTCTCGACTGCCAGGCACCGCCAGCCGTGATCGAACAATGGCTGGCACAACGATCCGCTGAAGGCAAGGACCCCTCAGATGCAACCATGGCCGTGATTGAGGCCCAGCAATCCAGCCGGGAGGCCTTGTCCAGCGAAGAGCTGGCCCATTGCAAAATGATCGACACGCATGAGCAAGGCAGCCTGGACAGCCTGATCAGCCGCATCCAGCAGCACCTCAAGGGTTGTTGACCGACGGGCTCGCCAAGCGTGAGGCGCCTTCTATACTCCCGTTGAATCCATCAGCGGGAGTGCTCCATGAGCCAGCCACGCGTACTCGACCATCCGTTGTATCGACTGCTGCGCAACGATGACATCAGCGGCTTCAACGCCCAGAAGCCTGAAGGCGGCAGCGTAGACCTGAGCGGCGGAGACTTTCGCGGGCTGGATTTGCGCAAGATCGATCCACGCGGAGTGAACTTCACCGATGCCTACTTTCGCGACGCCGATCTGCGCGGTCTGGACCTGCGACAAGTCCCACTGGAAGGCGCCAGTCTGGCCCACGCGAAGATTTCCGGCGTGTACTTTCCCGTCGAACTGAGCGCTGACGAAATCCTCATGTCGTTCAATTTTGGGACGCGACTGCGTTATCACACGCACCCATGAGCGATATCACCCGACTGTTTGGCGGCTGGGCACCTGCCTACGCCAACTTTCGCCCAGACTATCCGGCAGCCCTGTTTGACTGGCTGGCTGAAAACAGCCCGAGTCTTCAGTGTGCTCTGGATATCGGCTGCGGCAATGGTCAGGCCAGCCTTCCGCTGGCGGCTCGTTTCGCTCAGGTACTGGCCTGTGACAGCAGTCCGGAGCAGCTGCAACAGGTCTCCGGGCGCGCCGGGCTGCATGTGTGTGCAGCCGACGCCTGTCACCTGCCGGTCACATCTCACAGTATAGATTTGCTCACCGTGGCTCAGGCTCTGCACTGGTTTGCCGGTCCGGATTTCTTTGCCGAAGTGCAACGCGTACTGAAGCCCGGCGGACTGTTCTGCGCCTGGTGCTACGGCCTGATGACTATTTCTCCGGCAATCGACGCACTGGTCAGAGAACTGCACAGTGATGTACTGAAAGAGTATTGGCCCATGGGCCGCGCCAGCGTTGACGCAGGTTACCGCGATATTCAGTGCGGCTTCCCGCGAATCCGCGTCCCGGACTTCGCCATCGAGGTGAACTGGACGTTCGCGCAACTGATTGGCTATCTGAAAACCTGGTCGGCCGTACAGCGCTGGCAAAGCGAGCACGGCAAAGACCCGCTTGAACTGATCCACGCCAGACTGGCCCAAGCCTGGGGCGACACTGCGCTGCAGTTTGTACGCTGGCCACTACACTTCGTGGCAGGCTACCCGCTCAACGGCGCCGACATCCGCACAGCGGGCGAAAGGAGGCTCAATGCACGATGAGTTGCAAGACCTGAAAAACCTTGGCAAAACCTCTGCCCAATGGTTGCATGCCGTGGGCATCCACAACGCGGGCGATCTGCAACGGCACGGTGCGGTCTCAGCCTATCAGGCGGTCAAGTCGCGGGGTTTTCGTGCTTCCAGGGTGCTCTTGTACGCCATCGAGGGCGCATTGTTGAATGTGCACTGGAACGAACTCTCGCCGGGCATAAAAGAGCAACTCAACCAGCAGCTGGAGGCAGCAACGCTGAACCGCAACAAGAGCTAGCTCACAACCAGCACGATCAGTGATTTACGTGACGCTCACTGCCACCTATTGTTAACCGCATAATTTCAACTCATTTTCAGCCAAGCCAGTTCAAGGGATTACCGACATGTATTTACTCGGGGAGCAACCGGCCTACGCCGACCAGCTGATCAGCCGTCTGCAACGCATACCGGCGGCACTGCTTGAGGGCCTGACACCGGCAGGCGAACCGTTAAGCATCGAAGAAACCCAGGATCTGGGGCAGGTATTACCTGGCAATCAGCTGTTTATCATCGAGCATGGCATGGTGAATGCTTTCATTGACGGTCGTCCGCTGTTTTACATGCAGGAAGGTGACCTGCTCGGGCTGCGTCAGGGCACTGAATTCCCCAGTTGCCGCTATACCACTGAAGAACCGCTGATATTGATCCCCTACACGCGCAGCGAAGTGTTCAAGCATATTTATGCCAGCGAGGAACGTCAGGAGCAGTTTGTGCAGTATCTGGTTGGCCAGACGGCCCTGCTGTCCAGCGCGCTGGCACAACTCAAGCAACCAGAGATTCGTCCGGCCACCGGCTTCCAGAGCTTTGCTACCGGTGAAGAGCTGATCCAGCAGGGTGATGAAGCCGACCACGTGTTCATCATCATCGAAGGGCGTGCCGAAGCCTACGTGGATGGACACAAAGTCGGCGACGTGCAAAAGGACGAGATTTTCGGGGCGATGGCGGTCTTCACCCGCGAGAAACGCAGCGCCACGGTGATCGCCAGCGAGCCCTGCACCGTGATGGTGATTCCCAAACAGCAATTCCTCGGCCTGATGCAAAGCAACCCGCGGATTGCCCACAGCCTGATCG
>JACCDZ010121518.1_pt1 | contig 12811 bp, 11 predicted proteins | sample 7449551 | NCBI WGS metagenome assembly JACCDZ01 (sample SAMN15323452, study PRJNA562643) | freshwater metagenome | isolation source: river surface water | place: USA:Blue River Watershed | collected 2017-08-18
GGCGATTTTTGACAAGTTAAAACAATTAATAAGTGAAAAGAAATCTCTTTAATAAAATCGTGGGAGCAGTTAGTATTTACTATGATATTGATTTGTTTCAGATAATTGAAGCAGGCGAAATGTTATTCTTTACAATAAAATCTACTTTTAAAAATTCCAACAATGAAAAAGATAATCACTAAATTTTTACTACTTACATTACTTTCTTTTGTTTTTATCAGTTGTTCTTCAGCTAAGAAATACAAAGAAGAAAACACGGTTCTCAAAAACGAAATTCAAAAACGAGACAGCCTAAAAACTGTAGTTATTAATCAGGCGATTGATGATAAATTAATTACTCCAGTTGTTCAAAGCAATACAGGAAACCGAGAGTTGGATAGTCTAGTAAATGCAAAGGTGGATGAAATTTTATCAAAGTTAAATACTTCAAAAAATTCAGGAGATAACAGCTATAAACTAATTTATGATAAACTAGCCAAACAACTGGAGTTCTACTCGAAAATGGCACAAACCAAGAACGAGAATACTGCTATTAACACCAGTAATGATAAAACAATCATTCAGATAAAAAAGATTCCAATTGAGATTAAAAAACCATTATCAAAACTGGAGAAATTTTTAATGGTTTTAGGAATTGCTACACTTCTTTTTCTAGCATTTAAAGCGATTGTTTTCATCAGAAATAAAACAAGTCTATGGTCATAAAAGCAAAGCACATTGTCATTACTGGCGCACTGGTGGGCGTTGGTTTGTTATGGTACAGCAGTAAAATAAATAAGTGGAAAGAAACTATGGGGAAACTAAAAGCGTTACCGACTGGATTTAGAAATTTCGACATTAATTTTAAGCGGATGCGTTTCAACTTGGATGTAACCCTATTCAATCCTACAAATGATAATTTTTCACCAGATGGTGTTATTGCAGTCGTGAAAAGAATTATCCTCAAAGACAAAACAGCCAAACGAATTGCAACTATTACCGTAAACAAATCTTTTGTTTCAGTTCCTGCCAATGGAAAGTTTATTTTAAAGGATTTGATAGTTGAGATTCCGATACTGGAGAACCTTTCCAATATGGAAAGCCTAGTAAAAATAACAGGAATAAAAGACATTCAAATTGAAACCATTTTAGGGGTTTTAGGTAAAGAATATTCAATAATTCAATAGTATGGATTTAGTACAATCATTTAATAATCTGAACGGGAAAAAGGTTTCCCGAAGCGCACTAAAAAAACTTTTGGCAAGAGCCAAAAAGCAAAATCATACGCTTATTTCAAAACGTATCACAAGTGTACTAAAACAAAATAACGATTCTGTTTTCACTATTGAAATACAAGATTTTATTAATGAATTAGGACTTAGTGGCGCAGAGCAAAGTATCATTTTACCCTCGTTAGAATATCAATCCGAACCCGATACAGAGGGCGGTTTAAATGGAGTTTCTCCCGATGATATTTACAGCTACATAACTGATTTAATTATCAACACCATTGAAAAGGTCGGGCATTTGCCTTGGCAAAAAGATTGGGTTGGTTCGGGAGCTGATGGAACAGCAAAAAACTATGTGAGCAAAAAGGAATATACAGGAGCCAATTTCCTGCTGAATTTCGATGTGAAATTTGATGAAGACGGCAAAGGATATTTAGTGCCTATAAAATTTATACAGCCTTACTATTTAACCTTTAATCAAATAAGGGAAACTAAAGCTTCCTTGAAAAAGGATAGTAAGGCAAGACGAGTAATTTATTATACGATGATTTTCAATTATGATAATGGCACATTAAAATTCAAAACTACCGACAAGGCAAAGTTTACCGAGTTTGTAAAATCTCACGGACTAACTAAAGAAGATTTGAAAGCGCATCTAGTGAAAATACCAGTAATCAAATATTACAATGTTTTTAGGGCAGATGATTGTACAGGCTTAAAATTTCCAAGCGATAAAACAGATAGTAAAAAGGTCAATCCGATTGAACAAGCGCAACAGCTTATTGACGGATATAAAAACCCACCTACCTATACTTTTGTTGGAGACAGAGCTTATTATCAACCCGCTACTGATACGCTCAATATGCCTAAAATAACCGCCTTTAACAAAGAGGCATCTTATTACTGTACTTACTTTCACGAGTTGACCCATTCAACAGGAGCAGAAAAAAGACTAGGGAGGGATTTCTCTGGAAAGTTTGGTAGTAAAAATTATGCTTATGAAGAACTCATCGCAGAATTGGGAGCAGTTTTTATGTGTTCAGAAGCAGGGATATTATTTCAAACTAAAGAGAACTCGGCTAAATACCTTAAAAATTGGAATAGTGTTTTAGTAACTGAATTAGAAAATGACAATCGTTTTTTTCTCAAAGCTTCGGCACAATCTCAAAAAGCAGTAAACTATATTTTAAACAGAAATTCCGATAGTGAAAAAGAAGAGGAAGAGGAAAAAAAGGAAGAACCAGTAAAGAAAGTAGCTGTAAAAGTTCCAGTTAAGAAACCCGCTAAAGTCAAAGCCAAGAGTAGAACTAAACAAGGGGCGCAATTGGATTTGTTCGCTGGATTGGGAGCGAAAGCCAAAACTAAAAAAGCTACTGTTGTAAAGAAAAAACGAGTTGTGCAAGTACCAGGAAAAATCACTACTGGAATGAGTGAAAAACCATTTGCAAAGGATCGGAATAAAAGTTTAAATCAGTTAGAAAAATTAGGTTTTGTATCTGCAAATTCCGCACCAAAAGAGGCTAAAGATGTTTTTGTATTGGGTGGAGAGATTGGAAAGTTTTTGCAAAAGCAACAGCCACACAAAGCACTCATTCTGATTAAAGGAAATAAGCACAGTTCAAAATCACAGTTGGCTATGCAAATTGCTAATGCTTTCGGGGAAGAGCAAACACCAGTAGCCTACATCGATTATGAACAAGGAGGGATTGAAAGTAAAGATACACTCGACAGCATTAACCGAAACACAAGTGAGAAAGGAAGACGATACATAGCTATAAAAGGTTATTTAGAAAAACCTTTTCAAGAGTTACAGGATTTCTGTAAAGTGGTTAAAGTCATTATTGCGGATTCCGTTACGGATTTAAAAATTACAGCCGACCAGTTGAACTTTTTAAGAACCACTTACCCGAAAGTAATTTGGTGCTTTATATCCCAAGTAAAAGAAAATGGGGCGATGTATGGCGGTAACAAGATGGCGCACAATCCAACTTCTGTAATTCATTGTTCCTCGCATCAAGACCCAAAACAAAGGTTTGCCACACTTGAAAAAAACAGAGGAAATGACCTCACTTTTAAATACTCAATGTATTACAAAAAGGTAGTGAGTGAGCCGACAGAGGCAAAAAGTAAAAGAAAATTATCGTTTAAAGTTAAATAATCTAAATTCAAAAATCATGGTAGCAAAAAAAACAAAACCGAAAGGCAAAAAAAGAATCTCAGCTAAAAAATTATGCAGTAGTGTGATTGCTAGGGATGGAGTAAAAAAAGATGGAACATTAAAAAAAGGTTTCAGGTATGTAAAAGGCGGTAAAGTAGTTAAAGCAAAAGCCAAGAAATAGTTTTAAATTGGTTTGTTTGGAAAGTAGGCTGTACGAAAAGTAATTTTTGTACAGCCTAATTCTTTTATTTAAATTTTTAATTTCTTTTCCTACTTTTTTGTGAGTTTCGCTCTGTCCTTTTTTAGAAGTTTTGTTTTACTTTTTGCTACTTTTTTGTATGTTTGTGGATTATACTGTTAAATTTCCATTACATTTTTAAGATGCTTCAAAACCAAACCCTAATTCCTGATATAAAGGCAATAATTGATACTTCAAGAGATAATGCAATTAGAGCTGTTGACAATGAAAGAACCATAATGTATTGGAATATTGGCAAACGTATTTTTGAAGAAGAACAACAAGGAAAAGACCGAGCGGACTATGGAACATACTTAATTAAATTTCTTTCAGAACAGCTTCAACCCGAATATGGTAGCGGTTTTTCATATCGTCAACTAAATTGGTATCGCCAATTTTACCGCACGTTCCCAATTGTGTCCGCACTGCGGACACAATTGAGTTGGACACAATACAAATTCATTTTAGCAATTGATAATCAAGACAAAAGAGATTTTTATATTGCAGAAAGTGTAAAAAATAATTGGACATCGAGACAATTAGAACGGCAAATAAATAGTAGTCTTTATGAGCGTCTTTTGATGAGCAGTGATAAAGAAAGCGTATTGGCAGTTGCTAAAAATGAAAAACTACCATCAGATGCAAGAGAAATTATAAAAGACCCAATGTATTTGGAATTTTTGGGTTTGAAACGTGAAGCTTCGTATTATGAAAAAGACCTTGAACAAGCAATTATAACACATCTTCAAGAGTTTTTATTAGAAATAGGAAATGGCTTTTCTTTTGTAGCAAGGCAAAAGCGAATACATATCGACGGGGATGAATTTTTTGTAGATTTAGTTTTTTACAATCGATTATTACAATGTTTTGTAATCATAGAAATTAAAACACATAAACTCACACATCAAGACATCGGGCAATTACAGATGTATGTTAATTATTATGACCGTGTTGAAAAAAATGAAAATGAAAACCCTACAATCGGAATATTACTTTGTGCTAATAAAAATGATGGAGTAGTTAAATTTACATTACCCGAGAGTAACAAAAGTATCATAGCAAGTCAATACCATTTATACTTGCCAACTGAGCAACAATTACTAGAAGAGGTAAATAAAGAGTTAGATAATTTTGAAGATGATAAACCAAGTAACTAAAAAGATATAAAAAGAGTAACTATTTAATAATGAAAAAATTAAAATTTATAGATTTATTTGCTGGTCTAGGTGGTTTTCATCTTGCACTTCACGATTTGGGACACTCTTGTGTATTTGCTAGTGAATTAAATAGTGAACTTAGAGAATTATACAAAAAAAACCATAATGCAGAAATTGAAGGCGATATTAATTTGGTTGATGTAAACCTTATACCAAGTCACGACATACTTTGTGCGGGATTTCCATGCCAACCATTTTCTAAAGCAGGAGCGCAGTTAGGACTAGAAGACCCGAAAAACGGAAATTTATTTTATAAAATACTTGAAATATTAAATCGTCATAAGCCCGAATTTATATTTTTAGAAAACGTTGCAAATTTAAAAGGGCACGATGAAGGAAACACATGGAAAGTCATTAATGATGAATTATCAAAATTATACGAAGTCAAAGAAGAAATATTATCTCCACACCACTTTGGTATTCCTCAACATCGTTCAAGATTTTACATTGTTGGCAGATTAAAAGAAAAAGGGGGATTAGGCGACTTTAAATTCCCAGAGAAAGAAGAACGAGAAGATATTAGTATTCATAACATAATAATACCTGACGATGATGATTTTATGACTTTGAGAGAAAACACAAAAAATCATTTGGTAATATGGCAAGAGTTTTTAAGTAATTTAAAGCCCGAAGAGGTTCCAAGATTTCCAATTTGGGCAATGGAATTTGGTGCTAATTATCCTTATGAAAACAAAGCCCCTATAAAATTATCAGCTAAAGATTTAAAAAATAAAAAAGGTGCATTCGGAAGCTTAATACAAGGAAACTCATTTGATGATATGCTTAAATGTTTACCTACTTATGCTCAAGATGGATTAAAAAAAGACCAAACCGAATTTCCAGACTGGAAAAAATATTACATAAAAGCAAATCGAGAATTTTATCAGAAGCATAAAGAATGGATTGACAAATGGATTTTGAAAATTATGGATTTTGAAAATAGCCATCAAAAATTTGAATGGAACTGTGGAGATAAGGGAGAATTGACAATAAATGATAAGATTGTACAATTCAGACCGTCGGGAATTAGAGTAAAAATACCAACATATTCACCCGCATTAGTATTAACGACAACACAAATACCAATTTTTCCGTGGCTAGGTAGATATATGACAAGAAAAGAAGCTGCGAAATTACAATGTATGGAAGATTTAAAAGAACTACCTCCAACGGTTGCAAAAGCCTTTAGAGCACTTGGAAACGCGGTAAATGTTGGAGTTGTGAAAAAAATAGCAATTAATCTAATAAAAGATTATGAGTAAAATAGAAAATGTCTCAATAAAAATTCAGACTGGTGTTTACGGGCAGTTTAGAAATTTAAAAAATACTGCTTGGTTTGCACTTGGTGAGTATGTGGATAATGCTGTACAAAGTTTTGAAAATAATAAAACAAGATTACAAGAAGCTGCAAATGGTAGTTATCAATTTGAAGTGAGAATAAATATAGATAATGAAAATGATTTAATAAAAATATATGACAATGCAGCTGGAATAGATTTAGATAATTTTCAAAGAGCTTTCGAGCCGGCAAATATACCAATCGACAATACTGGTCTTCACGAATTCGGTATGGGAATGAAAACTGCTTCTATTTGGTTAGCTGATTTGTGGACTGTAAGAACAGGCGCTCTTAATGAAGATGAGGAGAGATTAGTTGAATTTGATTTAAAAAAAGTTTTAGCCGACGAAAAAGAATTATTAGAAGTAGAAAACACAAGCAAAGCTCCATCAAAACATTTTACCGAAATAACATTACATAATCTTTCAAAAAATGCTCCCTCAAATTATCAGATAGATAAAATAAAGAGACACTTATTAAGCATATACAGGAAGTTCATCCGTAAAGGGGATATGAAACTTTTTATAAATGATGAGGAATTGATATATGAAGAGCCTGAAATTCTAAATGCACCATTTTATAATAATCTTTCAGGCGAATCAATTGAATGGAAAAAAGAAATTAATTTTTCAACTGGTAAATATAAAGTAAATGGGTTTATTGCAATACTTAGTACAATGAGTACAAGTACTGTTAATGGACTTTCACTATTCAGACGAGGCAGAGTTATCGAGGGCAGTCACGATGAAAAGTATAGACCAAAAGCACTTTGTGGACAAATAGGCTCTCCAAGATATAAAAGAATTTTTGGAGAACTCGAATTAGAAGGATTTGCTGTTAGTTTTAATAAGGGTAGTTTTCAAGAGCAAGAAGATTTAGAAGCATTAATGGAAGCTTTACAAACAGAAATTTCAAGTAAAGATTTTGACTTATATACACAAGCCGAGAAATATATTAAACCTAAAACTCACGAAAGTAATATAGCGGTTGCGAAAAATATTGTAAGTACATTAAAGAAAACATCTGATAAAGAAGTTCTTAAAACCAAATTAGATACTTCAATAAAAGAAATTGAAAGTAAAACTTTGGCTGCTAATAATGAAGAGTTTTCAAAAAAAGCAGAAACAATTGATTCGCATGAAGACATTATAGAAATTAAAGGAGAAAAATATAAACTTACTCTTGAACTGATAACCGAACCATCAATATCTGATTTATACTCTCTTATAATTTTAGATGATGAACTTTTCTCAAAAAAAATAGTTTACAAAATAAATTTGGCACATCCTTTTTTTACTCGATTTGAGAAATTAAAAAAGGAAGAAGATTACCAACCAATTATGCTCATAATTCGTTCACTTGTTCTCGCTGAAATCATTGCTCCATCACAGGGAACTAAAGGGGCAGGAAATGTGAGGCTTAATTTTAACCATTTTCTAAGAAATCTATAAATTATGGCAGATACTATTCAAATTGTTAGCGATGCTAATTCAGGATTTAATGTAACGCAAGGTTCTCGAACATTGGATTTAATCAGTAGGCTGACTAAATTGGATGATGAAGAAAAAGAGACTTTGTTATACGAATCAGAAAGTATTCTAAAGAATTGTATAAACCCTGTTTCTACCATTGGAAGCACAACAGGGATTGCAATCGGATATGTGCAAAGTGGTAAAACAATGTCTTTTACAACATTGACCGCATTAGCAATTGATAACGGTTTTCGTATCATAATTTATTTTGCTGGAATAAAAATAAATCTTCTTGAACAGACAACAAATAGGTTGAAAAAAGATTTGCTTACAGATTCAGTTAATAGCAAACATTACAAAGTATATCCTAGCCCTACAATGGCTCAAAATGTGCATTTGAAAATAAAGGGAAACTTATTGCTTAATAATAAACCTGCAATTCTTATAACCGTTTTAAAACATTATAAGCATATTTCGGAGTTGACTAAAATTTTTGAGACGTATGAAGTTAGGGAAGCTTTAGGAAATAATGGGGTTTTGATAATTGACGATGAGGCAGACCAAGCTAGTTTGAATACATACGCAAGGAAAAATAGTAAATCAGAAGATTGGGAAGAGGATGAATTTAGTTCTACTTATTCAAGTATATTGAATTTGAGAGCTGCACTTTCAAATCATTCATATATTCAATATACTGCAACTCCACAAGGTCCGCTATTGATTAACATAATGGACTTGCTATCTCCAAAATTCCATAAAGTATTAACTCCGGGAAAATCATATACTGGAGGTAAAACTTTTTTTGAAGATAACCCAGATTTGATAATTTCAATTCCTGACAAAGAAGTGTATCATCACAAAAACAATCAACTTTCAGAATGTCCACAAAGTTTAATTAACGCATTGCAGATATTTATATGTGGTGTGGCAATTACAGTTAATATTCAAGAGAAAGAGGATTTTTTATCTATGCTGATTCATGCTGATAGTTTAAAAGATGTTAGTCGTCAATTTTATGATTGGGTAAAAATATTAAAAGATAGTTGGGAAGACCGTTTACAATTACCTGATGGAGACCCAAGCAAATCAGAACTTATTAGTGAGTTTAAAGAAAATTATATTGAAGCAGTAAGGAGAATTGAAAACCCGCCATTATTTGACGAGGTTATAGATGAAGTTTTACAGGTTATTTTAGACACGAATATTGAACTTGTTATTGCTGGTTCAAAGGAGATTGATTGGAGTAATGCTACAGCACATATATTAGTTGGTGCTGATATGCTTAATCGTGGATATACAGTTGAGGGTTTAATGGTTTCATATATGCCAAGATATAGTATAGGAAAGTCAAATGCAGACACTATTCAACAACGTTGTCGTTTTTTTGGTTATAAAAAGAATTTTCTTGACAGTTGTAGAGTGTTTCTCCCTAACGATTCAATATTGGAATATAGAGAATATGTTGAGCATGAGGAAATATTCAGAACTAATTTGAAAAAGTATTCTTTAAAAGAATATGAGCAACTTTTAATTTTAAGTAGTAACGTAAATCCAACGAGAAATAATATTTTATCAGTTGATTTGATTAAGCATAAACTTAGCGGTTGGAGACAATTAAATGCTTTACAACATATTGATGAAAATACTATTTTCATAGAAAACTTTATTGCAAATAACTCTTTTATAAACTATGAAGATTTCGGAACTCCTGATAGACGACACAGATATATAAAAATTGAAATTGATAAAGCTATTGAGTTTCTAAAGGATTTTAAAATTGCGAATATGCCTGATGCACTTCGTAAATCATCTACAATTCAATATTTAAGATATTTGGCGGATAAAAATGAGGTTAAGTATATTTATATTTTTGAAATGGCTTTTGGTGTGGAAAATGGTCGAGAAAGAACTTTAGATACAGCAGATGGTAAATTGAAAATTAGTAATATCTTCTCTGGACGGTCTATAAATGGAAAAGATAAATATCCTGGGGACAAGGGAATAAAATTTGATGATTCCATTTGCGTACAAATTCACAGAATTAGATTAAAACACCCTACAATGATGTGGGATAATAAGCTAGTGTACACTTTTGGTATTTATTACCCCGAAGATTTCGCACATTCATTTGTCGGAATTAATAAATAATTATATGCAGTCAATTTTAAAAATATTTCAGGATCTAAATGAATTTATCTCTAGTAATAGTGATGGATTTAATATTGCCTCCTTACCCAAAATAAAAAATCATAAAATTGGCGTTTCATCAGACGGGATACCTGTTTTTTTTATAAAGTGTGAAGATGGTGGTAAAGAAAGGATGTTGGATTATAATTTGGAATTTATTTCGGTACAATTTAATCGTGAATGTCAACTGTTGTCTAAAGATAAAATAATTGCGAAAGGTTCTTACACGGTTATATCATTAAAAACAGAATCAATTGAATTACAGGAATATTTTTTAGAGATAGTCTTTTTAGTGGTTCAGAAATTATCTCCTATTGCAACATTGAATGAGTTAAAAATTGAAGTTAAAAAACTTATTAATCTGTTTAATAAATTTACTCGACCACCGACAAAAACAATTCAAGGTTTATGGGCAGAACTTTTAGTAATTGAACAATCTAAAAACCCCGAATATCTTATTAAATCTTGGCATTGTTCTCCAACTGATAAATTTGATTTTAATGATGGTATAGATAAGATAGAAGTTAAGAGTACGGCAAAAAGCAGAAGAGTTCACAACTTCTCTTTTGAGCAATTAGAGCCAAACAAAAATTCTAACTTAATAATAGCATCAGTTTTTGCAGTTGAAACTGGCATTGGTAAGAACATTTTCGATTTAGTTAAATTAATTGATTTGAAAGTGAATAGCAGAGATTTACTTTCTCATATTAATGAGGTTTTAGTTGAAACACTTGGTAAAGATTTTGAAAAAACATTTGAGATATTCTTTGACTATCAACTTGCGGTTGATTCATTAGCATTTTTTGAATGTGAAGTAGTACCAAAGATTGAAAATAAAAACATTCGACAAGAAATTTCAAATATTCATTTTGATGTTGATTTATCAAATATTGAACAGTTAGTTGAGATAAGAACAAAATCTATATTGCATAAATCTTTAATAAAATAAAAAGCCTTTAGTAATTAAAAAGAAACAAATAATGGGAGTTCCAGATTTTCAATCATTTTTTTATCCAATTTTAAAATTTAGCTCTGATGGGCAAGAGCATTCATTAGACGAAATAAGAGATTTTTTAACCCAAAAATTATCCTTAACAGACGAGGACAAAGCGGAAAGAGTTCCTAGTGGAACTCAAACGAAATTTGATAATAGGATATACTGGACTAAAAGTTATTTTTCAAAGGCTAAACTTATTGAAAATACAAAAAGGTCACATTTTAAAATTACAGAAAGAGGTTTAAAGTTTTTGCAAAAATTCAATTCAAATATTACTATAAATGATTTAAAAACAATAGATGAGTTTAAAGAATTCAACAGCGGAGGTGTTTTTTTATCTCCAGTTGAAATTAAAGAGAACAACAATTTAGTTATAGAAGTTAAAACACCATTAGAGAAATTAGAAGAAACCTATCAATATATTCAGCAAGAATTAGCTTCTGAGCTTTTAGAAAAAATACGTTTAAATACTTGGCAATTTTTTGAAGATTTAGTTATAGATTTAATGGTGAAAATGGGATATGGAGGTTCACGAAGTAAAGCAGGGAAGTCAATTAAAAGAACAAATGATGAAGGTATTGATGGAATTATAAATGAAGATAAACTTGGGTTAGACGTTATTTATCTTCAAGCTAAAATGTGGAAGACTGAGACTAATATTGGACGACCTGAAATTCAAAAATTTGTTGGTGCTCTTCATGGACAAAGAGCAAAAAAGGGAGTTTTTATTACAACAAGTTCTTTTTCTAAAGGAGCAATTGAATATGTAAAAGTAATTGAACCTAAAGTTATATTAATTGACGGAGAGACCTTGACAAACCTAATGATTGAGTTTAATGTAGGGACAACTACAGTCGAATCATACCAAATAAAGAAAATAGATTTAGATTATTTTGAAAAATAGCTACTATCAACAATAATTAATTTTTTATGATGTATTTATAAGAGGTTAGTTAGCAAGTAAAATTTAGCGACAAATTTAAATTTCAGATATAATATTTCAATAAGGTAATGTTTTTTTGAAATTTTAGTAAAAAAATTATATGAGAACAATATTACCTAAAGAACTTAAAATAAAATTCGTTGAAACACTTAACGGTGTGGATGGTTTTAATTACGAAGATGGGAATCCATTTCTCGTAAAAATTCAAGATAAACAATTTTTTGTTTTTCTTAAAAATTTATCCCCTGCTTATTTTAAAAATCCTGATGTGACAAGGGTTCAGTTACCATATAGCGGTCATTTTTCTAAAATATTTGAAGAAGAAATTCCTTTTGTCATACTTGGTTATGATATTGACAATGATACAGTAGCTTGCTGGAATCCAGTAAAAGTAAAAGACAGATTAAATGCAAAGAGTAACGTATCTCTTTATTCAAGAAATTCTCTTCAATCTGATATAAAAGAGAATGAATTTAAAACTGGTTTCTTGTCTAATGGAGAAAAAATAATTCTTTTTAGAAGAGAAAATTTGCAATTATTTTTTGAAAATTTACCTGTTTTATTTGATGAAAATCAATTGGTTATTGAAATCAAAGAGAATGGAGTATCTGAACCAATTGAAAATATATTTCCAGATAAACTTTATGAAATAACAGATGCACAAGTTTTAAATTTGATAAATCCGTTACTAGAAAAAAATAGAGTTCTTGAAGCTGTTGAGATTTGTACTAAACATTATCATAACAAATATGCTAATATGACTTTTAAGGACTGGTTTGCCTTAATTAATAGTTTATACAAAAAAATATCGCCTAATATTTAATCAAAATAGTAAATGTTGGATTTGTTGTACCTATGTTGTACTAAATTAATTTTATTTATAAAAATATCAATAAAAACAAGGCTTAACAGGTATTATTATTCTAAACCGCTGTTGGCAGTAGTTTTATTTTATCTACTGCACCATATATTTAAAATCCTGGTCATATGCATGGTCATATTGTTTAGTATTTGCCAAACTCCAAATAAATCTATTATTCTCAATTCTACCA
>JACCDZ010159019.1_pt1 | contig 12810 bp, 23 predicted proteins | sample 7449551 | NCBI WGS metagenome assembly JACCDZ01 (sample SAMN15323452, study PRJNA562643) | freshwater metagenome | isolation source: river surface water | place: USA:Blue River Watershed | collected 2017-08-18
AGAATATTCTTTTCCTTCAAGATACCATTCTTTATATCCATTTTGCCATTCTCTTGCAGGACCATCCTCTCGATGGAGATTTCCTTCTTTATACCATCGTTTTTCTCCATCTGCCCATTCAATCGCTGGGCCATCTTCTCGATGCCGCAACCCATCTTTAAACCAATGTTTTTCTTTATCGAGATCTTCAACCGCTGGACCATCTTTTCTGTGAAGCATTCCTTCTTTATACCACTGTTTTTCTCCATTTGGAAATTCTCTCGCTGGTCCATCTTCTCTGTGAAGTTTGCCATCTTTATACCAATATTTGGTTCCGTTTGCATGTTCAACTGCTGGGCCGTCTTCTCGGTGAAGTTTTCCTTCTTTAAGCCATTGTTTCAATCCATCTGAAAATTCAACAATCCCAGTATAATTTTCCAACAATTTTTTATTACCTTCTAGTTTCAAAACTTCCAGCTTTGGCTCCTTGAGTTTCTCGACTTTTTCTTTCCAGTTTTCTTCAGAATATTCTTTTCCTTCAAGATACCATTCTTTATACCAACATTTTTCTCCATCTGAATATTCAATTGCAGGACCATCTTCTCGATGGAGATTTCCTTCTTTAAACCACTCTTTTGATCCATTTGGCCACTCTTTTGCAGGACCATCCTCTCGATGAAGCATTCCTTCTTTATACCACTGTTTTCCTCCATCTGGTAATTCAACCGCTGGGCCGCCTTCTCTGTGGTATTTTCCATCTTTATACCATCGTTTTTCTCCATCTGCCCATTCAATTGCAGGACCATCAAGTCGATGGTATTTTCCATCTTTATACCAACGCTTATTTCCATTTGTAAATTCAATAATTCCAGTGAAATTATCAGGTCTACTCTCACCATTCTTCAGTTTCAAAACTTCCATTTTTGGCTCCTTGAGTTTCTCGACCTTTTCTTTCCACTCTTGTTCAGAGTATTCTTGACCTTCAAGGTACCATTCTTTTGATCCATTTTGCCATTCTCTTGCAGGACCATCCTCTCGATGACGTTTTCCTTCTTTAAACCACTCTTTTGATCCATTTGGCCACTCTTTTGCAGGACCATCCTCTCGATGAAGTTTTCCTTCTTTAAACCACTCTTTTGATCCATTTGAATATTCGATGGCTGGTCCATCCTCTCGATGAAGTTTTCCTTCTTTAAACCACTCTTTTGATCCATTTGAATATTCGATGGCTGGTCCATCCTCTCTATGTTGTTTGCCGTTTTTATACCAATATTTATTGCCACTTTTGTATTCAGCAACCCCTGTAAAACCAAGAGGAGGAACTTCCAAGCTTTGTAGTTTCAGAACTTCCATCTTTGACTCCTTGAGTTCTCGAACCTTGAGTTTCCACACTTCTTCGGACCACCGTTCTCCTTCAAGATACCAATGTTTGGTTCCATTTGAAAATTCTCTCGCAGGACCATCTTCTCGATGAAATCTTCCTTCTTTATACCAAGCCTTGTCTCCATTTCCCCATTCAACCGCTGGTCCATCTTCTCGATGAAGATGGCCGTTTTTATACCAAGCTTTTGTTCCATTTGGCCATTCACCAATTCCAGTGAAATCAAAAGGAGGAGTTCTAAAGTTTTGCAGTTTAAGCGTTTGCATTTTCATCTCCTATTTCAGATAGCGTTGTAAAGTCCATCGAGAAAAGTTGAAGAATATTCTCCGTTTAGTTGCCGCGCTTTTGGATTGTTCACAACAGCGTCTTTAAAAGATTCTACTTTCTTTTCATAAAGAAGAACAAACAAAGAAATGTTTAATTTGTTTTCTTTGCACCACAAAGCAAAATCTTTCCTTGATTCAAACTTCGGTGCATTTAACCAAACATGTTCACCATTATGAATAAACACCCTGACTGCTTCTTGGAGTCTAAGGCATTCTTTTTCTATTTCGCCACTTACAAGCGGCAAAACATCATCAAGTTTTCCCATCAGAATCAAGGAAAGAATGTTTCTATATGAATTCAAAGCGGTCTTTAACCCGTTAAGATTTTCATACCCAGGATGCTTGCACTTTGCTCTGTTGTGATGCTTATCCATCAAAACAAAACCTTCGAATTTTGAAGGGTCTTGTTCCAAAAGAAACTTAAACATCTCTTCTTTTGAAGACAAAGAAAATCTTTTCACCTTATTGAAAAATTGAGAATCAGGAAGATTCCAAATGTTTTCTTCTTTTCCTGTAGCCGTTTCTACCACGGCAAGCAAAGTAATGAAACTCTCTGGATATGCTACCACGACTTGATTATACAAACTGCACAATTCGAAGACATATGTCTTCGTTTTATCAAGCTCTTGTGTGAAGAGTTCGAAATCTTTAACAACCTGTTTGAACAAAGTTGTGAAAGTAAACTCCGAGTCTTTGTGCATTCCGCCTATCTTAATGTTTGCGGTCGATGTGCCTCGTGTGCCAATTCTCCATTCATTATCAAATGGATTCCACCAAACCTTGATACAACTTCCATCAAGTTTCTCCATCACAAATACAGAAGAAACCTCCAAGGATGGTGCAAAAGCAGATTCAAAGTGGTAAAACCTTCTCATTGGTCTTGCCACAATTTGAAACTCTCCTTTCTCCATTAGATCATCGGAGAATGTTTCCCCATGAGGCTTGCTAATCACAAGACCTCTACATTCTTCAACAACCGTATGACCATTTTTTGCCTCGATTTGGTCATAGTCGAGGTTTACAAATCTCATAAAGGCTGTTGCTAGCAAAATTGATAAAAATAAAGAACAATGCTGACGCTCCGATTACTTTCCATGTCCTGTTTCCATATCTTATAATAAAAACGGCAACCGCCGACAACATACCCATTAAAATTAATGACCATGATTTAAGAAACCATAGTTTAAATTTCGAAGGTTTTACTTCTAGTTGACTTCTCAACTTTTGGTTCTCTTCCTTTAAACTGTTTATTTCGAGATCTTTTAGATTGGTTTCTTTATATGGGTTGCCGCGCATGTTTTCGCTCCTGTTACTGGGTTTATTGTCAGTTTAAACTCAGAACCACCACGACGGCGCTCCGAGCGTCCACTTAGCAAGGTGTCGTTTCTCTTTTCTGAAATAATCCTGATACGCCGCGGGGGCGTCGTTAACCTGCCTATAGCATTCTGGCATCGCTTGTTTGAATTCTGTAATATCTTCAAATGGAAACAAAACGAAATCAATCTTGTCTATCGCCCATTCGATTACTTTTTTGGAGGCATGATCTTTTTTGTATGCTTTAGTGTATGAATCACATAAAGCTAAACCATAGTCCACTGCCCAAACATAGTTTTGTTTTGAAACCCTAACCCATTTTGCACAAGGATGATTTTCATGTGTTTTCTTATATGGAATAGTATATTCTGCATTTGTTTTGACCTTTGGCAGAATATGTTGAGCAGTACATAAAAGCTGCGCTGTTTCAACTGGCATTTTTACTAGGTATTTATCTGGGTGATCCATAGCAGCTTTTACTGGATCTGTATCAAAAACAAATAGGTTCATTTATTCTTCTGAGTTATCTCCTTCTAACGAAATCGCATCTCTCACGAAAACTTTATGTAAAATAAACTTCCCACCTTTTGTTTTAGATTCAACAACGATATTCCCAGAAGCATCTTCCCATATATGAATTTGTTGTTTCTTTTTATTCTCAAAAACAAGTCCAGAGTTTGTTTTACTTTTTAGTTTCATAGAGGTTATTCCTTTTTGTTGATCGTTTCTCGATTGTATTTTTCTTGTATTAGGTTTTGAATATGAATTCCTTTTACTAATTTTCGCATCGAATCGTAATCGATAATATATAAACTCTCAACAAGATATGAATTGATGTTTAAGTTTTCTAAATATAACTTGACTTCTTCAAGAAAATAAAACTCATTTGGATCAATCTTTAGGTTTTCCATCTTTTGATATTTTAAGAACCTCAACAACTGGGTATAATAGCCAGGGCCTTTCTTTACTCCAGTCTAGAAATATACCTTGTATGAGTTCTACACAATCCCACAAGTCTCCAACAGAAGCTGTTGTTTCGGTTCTTTCTTTTATTCCCATAATATGCACAGGATCTTTAATCGGTTTTTTAGCTATATTTATAGCCTCGATTAAAGCTTGTTTTTTGCCGCCGACAACAATATCTTTAACAACCTCCCCTTTGTTGTTTTTGATCTTAACAGAGAAACGTTTCTTTTTAGTTGATTTAGTTTTCATCTATTGCTCCGTTTCTTTGTTGGTTTATTAGTTACATTTATTAATGTCGTGAATCTAAAAAGTAATCTAAGTATAAAGATTTTTATATTTTTTCTAATATCATTAATTGGTTTTAGATGCGGCGTCAACAACACTTCTACTTTTTACAGATCCGAGCAAAAAGATGTGTTGTATATAAAACTTGAGCGTGGATTCACACCTGAAGAAAGAATTTCTATTATAGAAACATTTAATACGTTTAGGACTTTAGGTTTAAGACCTAGACTTGTTGAGTCTAGATCAGACCTTGTTTATGATCTAAAGGTTGAAAATACAGAACTTGGATTATTAGAAACTGACCTTGGAAGGCATATGGGACTCAATGTTATTAGATTGGCGACCAATAGAATGATTAATGGTCATCAGCTTAAAATGGTTTTTATGCATGAAGTAGGACATTGGCTTGGAATGCACCATGTTTGTATTGGTAGTGAGCCCGAGGAAAGGATTAACGAATGTTCACCCGTTGGGATCGGCACCGCCATTATGAACCCTTTTAACAACCCTGCAATGCCCGCGGAGTTTACCGCGTTAGATTCTCTTGAGTACCACAGGTCTCAAACAAATTAATCCTCCTCCAGTATTCGTTTAATAGAATAACAAAAAACTTTTCAGAATAAACATTATATTCCAACATTTGTTTTATTTGTTCTAGTGGAAGCTGTTCTATATAATTTTCAACTTCTTGTTCTGAAGAGTATAATCTCATAGCTTGCTCTTCTTTTAAACCGAAACGGTTATATATGGCTTAGCTACATAATGACTTAATTCAAGAGCAACATCCATCGCTCTTGTTAGTTTTTCTTCTGAAGTAAGGTCATCATTCTTTTCTAGAACCGTTAATGCTCCTAATCCATAGTTTGCCGCAATTCCTATTGCTACAGTGTTTCTGTTCGTGGCCCACAAACTAAAATCAGAATCAAAATGATAAAAAGTTTTCTTATATCCTATGACGAATTCAGAAGTCCCCATAACATCTTCACCATCTTCGTCTTTTGAAACCAAACCCGCAGTTGCACAAGATGCTTTAACAAGTTTAGGAAGTTTAAACTTCAACCATTCTTCTGAATGGGAGAAAGTTTTCTTTTTCGTTTCGGACTTAATGACTTCTTCAAAAATTAGTTCATGTTTTGGGGAGCCGCATAAACCAACAATGAATTCACTTATTTTATATACCTTTGGTGCAGAACAGGTGCTTTTGTAATCACCAGAAACATCCCCAGTGTATGAGTCTCCTATGAGATATAACTTGCCTTTAGAGTCTTTAAGTCCCAAGATCGCTGTCATGTTGGATTTGGACTTAACTATAAGACTCATAAATTAATTTTGCAATGACCTTGTTGGATTGAGTTTCCAGTTCTCTTTCCAAGATTCAAAAGCCGCAATATCCACAGAACTTGCGACCTTTACTCTTACTCTCATTGTTTCAAAACTATTTGGTACCCTAATCATATCTGAATCTTGTGGGTTTTCAAACATAACTTGGACAAAAGCTTCGTTATCTCTCCACGCATCCCTAATATAGCAAACCACTCTTCCTTTTGGTTTGTTTGGAGCAATATACTTCTCCAAAAATCTTTGGCATTTTGGTTTCGAAAAATCTTCTTTTTGCTGTTTGTGCTTCATTTATTATCTCCATTGATAGAAATTCATATCTTTGTGATATGAAGAAAGCGTGATTTTTTATACATTAAAAATATTTGTTATTACACTTGTATAAGTGCCAAATATAACATACAACACAAGACTTATATTTGAATCTGAACAAGATCAAAATTCTCTTGTTGAAATGTTATCAATATATACTAATGTTTTCAACGAATGCTCAAAAGTGAAATTTTTACATGTTGAAGAAAATTCAATTGTAAAATTACATTCTAGATTTTACAATTCTTTTAGAAAAGAAAATCCAAGCATTCCTTCTCAATTATTAATCAGAGCCGAGCAAGAATGTTTATCAGCTTATCGTTCGATAAAATCGAATAAACATAAAATAACAAAACCAGCATTTAAAACTAATGTTTCAATGCGTCTTGATAAACGCTGTTATTCCTGCAAAAATAGTATTTTTAGCATTATATCTCTTGGAAAGAGAATAAAATGTAAATTTTATATTTATCCGAAACTTCAAGAATTACTTGGAAAGTATACTTTTTGTGATCCTTTACTTTTTATTAAAGATGGAGAAATTAAGATTTCTCTTACTTTCAAAGTACCAGAAGTGCCAACTACAGAGAAATTAGCAATTGGGATTGATCTTGGAATTAGAAACTTTGCAGCAACCAGTGAAGGCAATCTTTATCAAGACAAAAAATTTAATAATCAAAAGAGAAAAATAAGATTTCAAAAAAGAAAGCTTCAAGCTAAATCTAAAATATCAAACAGTGCAAAAAAGAAATTAAAAAATTTAAGGCATAAAGAAGCTAATGTGAGCAAAAACTTTATTCATCATTTAGCAAATGATTTAATCAAGGATACCAAAGCAAATATCTTAGTTTTGGAAAATCTCAAATCATTAAAACTTAAAAAACACAAATATCAAAACAAAAATAGAATATCACAAATATCATTTTTCGAATTACAAAAAATTTTAACTTACAAGGCACTCTTGCATAATAAGCAAGTGATAACGGTTTGCCCTTCTTATACTTCTCAAATAGACCATAGAACTGGTAAAAAAGATGGATTAAGAAAGGGTTGTAGGTATTATGGAACAGATGGTAAAATTTTGCATTCCGATATAAATGCAGCAATTAACATAGCTATTCGTTCTAAACTCCCCGTTTCATGTAATCCAACGATTGCAACTTATGGGCAGGCCATCGTCAACAGGCCAATCGTGAATATTTCTTAGAAAATATTTGCAAGTTTACAAAATTATTATGTAAACAGTTGATTTATTCCTTTGCTTGACCGTTGTTAGAGGTTTTTGTTTGACTCAACAAACCAAGAATCTTATTCTTGATTGTAATCCACTTATCTGATCTTGTAAAAACATCTAGACCTTCATGGTTTTCTTCAACTTTTGTAAACTCAATACAAAGTGTTTCCAACTCTTTCAAGAGTAGAAGATTATTCTCCTTGAACAAAGACAAGTATTGATTCAATACTTGATCCCCGCACCCGCTCCGTTTGATTGTGTAAAGAACATTGTTAATAACAACAGTATTAAAAGTTTCAGGAGCCTTGTTTGGGTTTGTCTTACTTAGATCAGTCATATCCAATCTCCTTACTTGTTTTGTTTTCACTCGTTGCTTGGAGTAATAAACGTGTTTCTTGCTGCACGACAGCCAGAATTAAAACTAAATCTAATTGGGCATTCGATTGATTCAGGTCGCTGCCCTTGTGCACCAATGGTGCAAGTTACATACCCGTTTCCGTCCGTGTCATAGTCTTGACACATTACAGCAACATTCGTCCATTCAGGATGAAAAGCTTCTCTATGCTGCATTGCTGCGGCAGTAGCTTTTTCCTTTGAGGAAATAAATTTTGTTGCGCAAGTCCCACCAATAATAACAAAAAAGATGAGAATGATAACAATAACAATCATGTTTTCAAATGAAAAACTGTTTTGACGAACACGAGAACGAATTTTATCATATCTCATTGATTACCTCTTTCTATGTTTGCTGACGCGGGTTCTGACGTGCTTTGTGCGGGTTCTACACATAATCACGGCTGCGGGCGCTGTCAAGGGCGGCGCCCGAAATATTATTCCTTGATAATCAACCCTGGAATGTCTGGGTATTCAAATACTTTATCTTCGCCAAGAAATTTATACCACATAAGATCATATTTCCCTTGATAATAGTCAAGAACAACAAAGTTATTTAGATTTAATGGATAATATCGTTGATTTTCAAGCCACCATTCTTCATATCCATCTGGAAATTCAACCGCTGGTCCACCAAGTCAATAGCGTTTGCCATCTTTAAACCAATATTTTAGTCCATCCGTATATTCACATGCTGGTCCATCATCTCGATGACATTTGCCGTCTTTATACCACTGTTTCGCCCCATCTGGAAATTCAATGATCCCTGTAAAATTTTTTGGAATTTCACTAGATGTTTGTATTTTTATTGTTTTCATTTCATCACGAATTTATTTCGTTATTAACCCTGAAATATCTGGGTATTCAAATACATTGTCTTCATCAAGGAGTTTATACCATATAAGATCATATTTTCCTTGGTAGTGATCAAGAACAACATAGTTGTTTAGATTTATTTGTTTATATTGTTTATCTTCAAGCCACCATTGTTTTTCTCCATCTGCCCATTCAACCGCTGGTCCATCTTCTCGATGATATCTTCCTTCTTTAAACCAATATGTTGCTGCGGCGGCGGGATAATTACCTTCTAAGTGATAATGGACCATCCCAGTAAAATTACTTGGTAGGTTATCCCAATCCTCTATGTCTATTTCTTCCATATCAACCCTGGAACATCTGGACATTCAAACACTTTATCTTTGTCAAGGAGTTTATACCACATAAGGTCAAACTTTCCTTTATCATAGTCAAGAATAACAAAGTCTTTCAAGTTTATTTGTTTATATTCTTTATCTTCAAGAGACCAAACTTTATGACCATTTGCCCACATTTTTGCTGGGCCATCTTCTCGATGGCATTTCCCTTGTTTATACCACCATTTTGTTCCATCTGAAAATTCAACTGCTGGTCCATCTTCTCGATGAAGTTTTCCTTCAATCCACCATTTTCTTGATCCATCTATGCAATCAATTGCTGGCCCATCTTCTTTGTGAAGTTTGCCGTCTTTATACCAAAACTTATCTCCATATGGAGTTTCTACAATTCCAGTAAAAGTTTTTGGAAAATTCCTCCAGTTATTAAATTTAACAATTTCTAATTCTTTCATGATTTTATTCTCGTTGAATTCCATTCAAGATATTTTCTTATAAAGGAATCAAAGTTACCCGCCAACACATCATTTACATTAAACTCTTGATATCCTGTTCTTTCATCTTTCACGTAATTTAATGGGGCTGTAGAATATGTTATATTTTGGTGTCCAAAAGAAATGTCTTTTTTATTGGCTTCTTTTTCTGCTGTTGCGGCGTCTATTTTATCCTGCTCAAGTTGATTTAACTTTGCTTGCAACATTGCCAATGCAGATCTTTTGTTTTTAAGCTGATCTCGCTCCGTTCGACAAACGACAGCAACCCCTGTAGGTTTGTGAATTACCCTCACAGCGGATTCTACTTTATTTACGTTTTGCCCTCCCTTGCCCCCAGCACGGAATGTCTGTATCTCAAGATCTTTATCTTGAATTTTTACATCGATTCCAGAGTCTTCATATATTGGAATAATATCCACAGACACAAAACTTGTTTCTCTTTTATCCTTCGAAGAAAACTCAGAAACTCTTTTTATTCGGTGCACTCCAGTCATTGCCTTTAATAGACCATAAGCATACTTACCTTTTATTTCTAAAACAGCCGAAGAAATCCCCGCCACATCTCCAAACACTTGGTTTATAATATCATATCCAAATCCTTGCTTGGATGCCCACTTTAAAAACATCTTCATAATAGATTCAGCAAAGTCGCAAGCATCATCACCGCCAGCACCAGAGTTTATTTCAACATACGCATTCTTAAGATCATCTTTTTCCGAAAGAAGAATTTGTTTTTCCTTCTCTTCAACAAGATGATGAAACTTGTTTACATCTTCTTCGGAAAGACTAGATTCATCTTTGCAATATTGAATCCATTCTTTGAGTTCAATAAAAGCTTTTATTTCCGATAAAAGTTCTAGCTTTTCAGCATAGTCTTTGGATAAATTTATATAAATCTGTTTATTGTTCAAAGTTTGCGGCAATCCAAGTTTATACTCCATCTCTTCAAGAGATGTTTCTAGTAGTTCTAACGAAACAGAAGCTATAATAGCTTGTGACTTTACAAGATCTTCTTTTACAATTTCTTCTATATCTTCTTGTTTCATCTTTATGTCTTTCTTAGATTCCTATACGTAAATGAATGTCCTTTACACTTTACCATGTAAAGTTCTTCTGTTGTATTTGCTTCTCTTTCACAAAACTCTACTGGGAATTCTTTGAATTTCAAAAAGAAGTCGTAGTGTTTATCTGTTGGGTCGGGTTGTTTTCCGAACCAAACAATTGAACATCTACTTCCAGGATCTGCATTTCCGAAGATCCACAATCTTTGCCCGTTCGTCGCGCTTTCGTCGGTCATGGTGCGTCCCCTGTAACCACGCCCGCAGACACAAGCAACGGCGAACTTCAACAAGATTGAAATAAAAGAAACAAAATCAAACAAATTAAAGCAGAACCCAAAACCGCGCCAAATGTTTTAACGATGGCTTGTTTGAACTCTCGTTCTTCTCTTGTAAGAACCATTTCTTCGTATTCTTGGTTGACTCTTAGTTCAGATTGTTCTGTTTTAATCTGAGCTTCAAGTTTTTGAAACCTTTCGAGATACATTGAATGTGTTTCGTCTGGTGATTGTTTAATATGTCTCAGATCATGTTTAAGCTTTGACAGCTTGAAACTTTCTTTCATGATTTTATCCGAAGTTTTTGATTGCAGTAACGACCTGTTTATTGTCGTCCACTTTCTGCTCAACAATTTTAGTACCATCTATATCAATTATTTCTTCCGAAACAATCGGGGCGGTAGTTGCCACATTAATCCTGTTTTGTCTGTAATCCATTGTTGTAAACAAACTTCTACCGTTACGTTCTGTAACTCTTACAAGAATACCCTCTTTTTCACACATCTCGACAAATTTGTCGAGAGAAAGTCCAACTTTGGACTTAAGTGTAGACATTAGGTCTTTTGTTTCTTCTTTTGTTTTCATTGTTTTTTCCTTTTTTAGAACATTGCGGGTTTTTTGTACTGTTTCTCGATTGGCATTCCTGTGAATTTGCTTCTTGAAACAACAAGAGATCTTCTTGGTTTTGGTTGCGGCTTGAATTCTTTCTTTACTTCTTCAATAAGTCTTTGAGCGATGAGATCATAGTCTTTTCTTATTTCTTCTGACTCTTCTTTAGGTTCTAGATCGAAACAGAATTCGTTTTCTTCACCCATCATTTATCTCCTTTAGTTTATCGCAGACTTCTAAAAACAATTCTTTGTTGTAGCCGCCAAAAGGACCGTCAAACAATGTCTCCCAAGGAACCCACCTAACAACCCCTGTTTCTTGGGCATCGAGAGTTTCTTGTTTGATTGGATTAAAGAACTTAAACGGCAACAAAAAAGTTTCTGTTGTAAACCCATCAACATCTGTAAAACGTTTAAATACAGACACTAAATCATCTGCGGCTATACAATACCCAGTTTCTTCTCCAAACTCTCTTGCCGCTGCTTCTGCAAAGGTTTCTCCCTCGTCTAGTTTGCCTCCTGGAAGTCCAAACTCCGTTGGTTTTCCTTTTCTTGATACAGCAAGAACAAGGTTGGTTTGATTGTTTACAACGAGCACACAAGCCGCCCGTTTCGTGTTTTGTTTCGGCTGATAGGTGATTGTCATAACTTACTCATTATGCGCACGGCCCAGCGGGCTGTCAAGGGCGGCATTCGAAATATTATTCCTTGATAATCAATCCTGGAATGTCTGGGTATTCTAATATCTTATCTTTATCAAGAAGCTTATACCACAATAATCCATATCTTCCTTGGTAGGAATCAAGAATCACAAAATCTTTTAAGTTTATTTGATCATAATCTTGATCTTCAAAAGACCAAAGGCTTGATAGATCTGCATATTCAATCGCTGGACCATCTTTTCTGTGAAGCAATCCATTTTTATACCAATGTTTTTCTCCATCTGCATATTCAACCGCAGGACCGTCTTCTCGGTGACGGTAATTATTTTTATACCAATGCTTGGTTCCATTTGAGTGTTCTACTGCTGGGCCGTCTTCTCGATGAATTTTTCCTTCTTCATACCATTCTTTACTTTCATCGGGATATTTAACAATTCCCGTAAAGTTATCTGGAATTTCTTTATAGCTTTTTACTTTTATTATTATGTTCATTTTGTTATAAGCCCTGGGATATCTGGGTAATCTATTACTTCATCCTTGCCAACAATTTTATACCATATTAGATCATACTTTCCTTTATAAGAATCAAGAAGAACATGGTGTTTTAAGATTATTTCGCCATAAACTTTACCTTCTAAATACCATTCTTTATACCCATTTGGATATTCAACCGCTGGCCCATCCTCTCGATGGCGTTTGCCATCTTTATACCATTCTTTATATCCATTTGTCCATTCACATGCTGGCCCATCTTCTCTGTGAAGATTACCTTCTTTATACCATCTTTTTGTTCCATCCTTATACTCAACCCCTGGTCCGTTTTCTCTGTGAAACAATCCTTCTTTATACCAATATCTTGTTCCATCTGCCCATTCAACAATTCCTGTAAAGTTACTTGGAATTTCACTAGAGCTTTCTATTTTTATTGTTTTCATTTCTTAATCAACCCAGGAATGGCCAAATATTCCAAAACATCAAATTTCTCTTGTTTTCGTTTTCCAAAATTTCACAGCAACTGGGAATCTAGGTAT
>JACCDZ011414879.1_pt1 | contig 12803 bp, 9 predicted proteins | sample 7449551 | NCBI WGS metagenome assembly JACCDZ01 (sample SAMN15323452, study PRJNA562643) | freshwater metagenome | isolation source: river surface water | place: USA:Blue River Watershed | collected 2017-08-18
AAGTTATTCCCTCATGAGAGGCCAACAATGAAGGCGCTAGTTATAGGCGCGGGCGGAGTTGGCAGAGCTATTGTCAATATCGCATCACGTAAATCATTTATTTCTGAGATGGTTGTCGCTGATCGAACTCTGTCACGCGCGGAAGAAGCAGTTACCCGAGTAAAGGATTCACGATTTTCAGCAGCGGAGGTGAATGCTGCCGAGCTGGAGGATATCCGTGCGTTGATCCGCAAGGTCAAGCCTGATGTTGTTGTAAACGCTGTTGATCCACGTTTTGTTATGCCAATCTTCTTGGCCTGCGAAATTGAAAATACAAATTACATCGATATGGCGATGTCGCTATCGCGTCCACATCCTCACTATCCAAACTCTGAAACCGGTGTAAAGCTGGGCGATGAGCAGTTTGCACGTGATTGGAACTGGGGCGAGCGACAGATTTACGCACTCGTTGGAATGGGTATCGAACCCGGAATGAGCGATGTCTTTGCGCGCTACGCCGAGGATCATCTCTTTAGCCGCATTGATTCATTTACTATCTTCGATGGCTCTAACTTAACTGTTGAAGGTTATGACTTTGCTCCATCATTTTCGATTTGGACAACAATCGAAGAGTGCCTCAATCCCCCTCTAGTTTGGGAGGATGGCCGCGGTTGGTACACAACTGAACCATTTAGCGAGATTGAAGTATTTGATTTCCCTGAAGGTATCGGACCTGTTGAGTGCGTCAACGTTGAGCATGAAGAGGTTGTCTTGATTCCGCAAAAGGTTGATGCAAAGAAGGTTAACTTCAAGTATGGACTTGGCGCTCAATTCATTACAACTTTGAAGACAATTCATATGTTGGGAATGGATCGCAAGGATCATGTGGATGTTCAAGGCATTCAGGTTTCACCTCGTGATCTGTTGGCGGCGGCGCTTCCTGATCCTGCAACTCTTGGTTCACGTATGAAGGGCAAGACTTGTGCTGGTGCACTTGTTAAGGGTCTAAATAAAGAAGGAAAGCCTTACGCCTGTTACATGTACAACGTGGTTGATAATGAGTGGTCTATGGCCGAATACGGTGATCAAGCTGTTGTTTGGCAGACCGCAATCAATCCGCTTATCGCAATGGAGTTGATTCATAAGGGTATTTGGAAGCCAGAAGGTGTTGTTGGACCAGAATGGTTTGATGCAAAGCCTTTCTTGGATCTTCTGCCTTCATACGGAACTGAATGGAAGATTCGCGACGAGGATCCTTCGGGAATTCAGCCGTAAATCATGAGTTCATGGGCTTTAGTAACGGGAGCGACCGCCGGAATCGGTGAGAGTTTTTCTCGTCTGCTAGCTTCCAATAGGTACAACCTTGTGTTGGTTGCTCGTGATTTACCACGTCTTGAGGAGCGCGCAAAAGCTCTTGAAGAAAAGTTTGGAATCAAAACCCATGTGATTCAGGCAGATCTTTCAACTAACGAAGGTTGCATGAAGGTTGAACAGCACATCGCTGAAAATCAGATTGATGTGCTGATCAACAACGCTGGCTTTGGAACAAGTAAGCCATTTACGATGTCGACTTTAGAGATCGAGCAGCAGTTGCTGGATGTTTTAGTTCGTACACCTATGCGACTTATGCATGTAGCCCTGCCGTTGATGAAACAACGCAACAACGGAATCATCATCAATGTTTCATCGGTGGCTGGTTACATCGCTGGTGGCAGTTACAGCGCTGCAAAGTCATATCTGACAGTTCTCACTGAATCGCTACACACAGAGCTGGCACCAACCAATGTGAAGATCAGCGCGCTATGTCCTGGCTTTACCCGCACCGAGTTTCACCAGCGTGGCAAGATGTCGATGAAGGCGCTTCCAAACTTTCTTTGGCTTAATTCAGATCGTTTAGTTGAACAGGCTTGGCGTGATGCCCTTAAGGGTGAAGCGGTGAGCGTTCCAGGGTGGCAGTACAAGCTTTTGCTAGTGGTTGTGAATCTGCTGCCACGTTCTATCGTAAGAAAAGTTGGAATGAACTTGAGGGCAAAACAACGAAAGTAATGGTCATAGTTACCGGACTCACGGCGGGTTTTCAGCCTTCTTTAAGTGCCTAATCGATAGTATTGCCTCATTACTACGAAAGGCACACACATGTTCCGCAAGATCGCATCACTTTCAGTAGCCCTAATTGTCGCCGGTGGCGTCATGATCGCTGTGCCTGCAGATGCAGCAGCCAAGATCTCAAATGGTGTTGCTTGCAAGAAGTCAGGTCAAACTACTAAGACAAGTGGCGGAACATACCGTTGCGCAAAAAATCCTTTGGTTTCAAGCACAAAGCTAACTTGGCTATCACTTGATTGCTTAGCTGCGGCTAATGATGCGGTTAAGGCACAACGTACTGCGGTAAAGACCAACGCAGATTTCAAGGCGCAGTTGCCAGTTATCGATTTAGGAATCACAACTGAAACAGCTAACAAAGCAGAGATTCAGGCAAAGCTTGATGCCGCAACCGCACGACAAGTTGCAGCCCAAGCTAAGTTAGCTGCGGCAACAACAGATGCCGATAAGAAGATTTTGACTACAGCGGTTGCTTCATGGACATCTGCAGTTCGTGCCTACGGAAGCAAGATTCGTAACATCGACATCACGCTTCGCAAGTTGGAGGCTGCAAAGCTTGCTGCAACTAACAAGCCTGCAGAGCTTGCGGCAAATGTTGCAGACTCTCGTGCAAGCGCAAAGCTGATCTGTACCAAAGGTTTCTAAACCTTATCTTTCGTAAAAAACCCGCTGCCGTTCAGGTAGCGGGTTTTTTGCATCTATGGGAACCCCTATCCCAAAAAGTAAATACTGTTCCTACTGTTTATCTATGCGTGCTGTGCGATTCATGGCTCCCCTGCTCTTGGCGGTTCAGCTACCCCTGCAGCTGAACTTTGTTGGGTTATGGATCGAGCTCATCGCCTATAACGCTGTCGCACTAGCGGCGCTCTTATCGGTTCTTGCTGCACCCAGAATTAGTAATAGTTGGGCGCAGCCATTAACTGCAATGGCGATTTTAAGTTGGGGTCTTGGTTCAATAATTGCAACATCTAGCTCATACTCAGAATCAATTGTGCCTTTAGCAAAGTTTTCAGATGCCTTGTATCTGCTTTTCTATCCGTTAGCGCTGCTAGGCCTACAAATGTTGATTGCACCGACGCAAAAGCTGACGGTCCTTGAAATCGTAGATGCCTCTATTGTCGGCTTGGGTTTAAGCACTCTAGGGGCTGCATTTGCGCTCCATCCTGTTCTCCCACAGTTTGATGGAGATATGAATCAATCCTTCCTGGCAATTGTTTATCCAGTAGCCGATCTGGTGCTGCTGTGTTTTATTGCGGCAACAGTTGTAATGCAAGGTTTTTCAACCCGCGGTTTTTTGCTCTCATGTGGAGTGTTGATTTACGCCGTGACAGATTTTGTCTTTTTGTGGCAAAGCTTAAATTTGAGTTACTCCTTTGGCTCTACCGTTGATTATGGCTGGTTAATTGCATTTGTAGTTGTCTCTGAAAGCTGTTGGCACCCTGCAACTGATAACAAAAACGAAAATGGAGTAAGCCCTGTACTGATTACTATCTCTGTTTTCTTGAGCGCTACCCTGCTGGCGCTTCTGGCCATTGATCCCGATAACTTTCCACACTTTATCTTGATACCGGCGATCGGAACCCTTGCCTTGGCATTTATCAGAATGAGTATCGCTTTAAATCAAGCACGAAGTATTGGTCATGAAAGGATTTTGGCCAGAACTGATGAGCTGACTATGTTGCCTAATCGGCGAAGGTTAATAGCTGAGATACAAAGTTTCTCCATGCGCCAGGGATCGCTGATGCTTTTGGATCTTGATGGTTTCAAACCAGTAAATGACAATTATGGACATGAGGTTGGAGACAAGGTGTTGCAACAGGTTGCACAGCGTTTTAATCGCGCTCTGCCAGCAACCGCCTTGCTTGCCCGTTTAGGTGGAGATGAGTTTGGGATATTAGTTGATGGATCTAAGGATGCGGTGATGGAGATTGCTTTGGCGCTACGTGGCACCTTGTCTTATCCATTTGTAATTGATGGCCACCACATAAGTATTGGGGTCAGTATTGGTATTGCAGATAATGATGGTGCAGAAGATCTCTTGTTACGTGCAGATAATGCGATGTATGCCGCTAAGCGCCAGGCATTGGGGGTTTGTCAGCTTTAATCTCCTGCAAGCGAGCTAGCGCTTCATGACGTTCAACGGCGTGATCAACGATTCGCTCTGGATAGCCTTTGCTGTACCCATCTAGAAATAACCATGGTTCATGGATCTCTGAGGCTGATAGGTGAGCAAGTTCTGGAACATATCGTCGGATGTAATCACCATTTTCATCAAAACGACGACCTTGTTCAATTGGGTTAAAGACTCGGTAATAAGGTGATGCATCAGTTCCACACCCTGCGGTCCATTGCCAGCCATGTGCATTTGATGCAACATCGTAATCAACAAGATGATCTGCAAAGAATCGCTCGCCTAGCTGCCACTCAAGATGCAAATCTTTAACCAAAAATGATGCAACTACCATGCGGGTTCGGTTATGCATCCAACCTTCAACAACTAGCTGTCGCATTGCAGCATCAACAAATGGGTAGCCGGTCTTACCTTCACACCAAGCTTTAAATTGGTCACCTGGCTTGTCATAACGCATCTGTGCAAATTTTGGTGCGTAGTACTCAACATCTGTCATTGGGTTGTTAAATAAAACATCGGCGTAAAATTCGCGCCAAGCAATCTCTTTTCTAAAGGTGTCATGGGCTTTGCTTTCGCCTAAATTAGCAAGCAAGGTACGAGGATGGATCTCGCCAAATTTTAGGTACGAGCTCATCTTTGAAGTTCCATCAATAGCTGCAAAGTTTCGATTCTCATCGTAAGAATCCAGAGCATTTTTGGTGAACTCTTTAAAGCGCTTGAGCGCTGCAGCTTCTCCAGCTTCAATCACATTGACCCCAGCTGGCATTGGAAAATCTGGAAATGCGCGGTATTCGGCGGTGGGCTCTACACAAGTAAATTTCTTAGGGGTAACCGCTGGAGCGCGCCATCCATGTGTTCGCCAGCCTTTGTAAAACGGTGTGTACACCTTGTATGGGGTTGCATCAGATGGTTTTAACACACGGCCAGGAGCAACCGCGTATGGAGATCCAGTTCTAACCAAGGTGATACCTGCAGCTTCTACCCGTGCATCACGTGCGGCACCGTATCTTTCATACTCTGCTGAGATTTGGACCTGTTCGACTCCATACTTTTTAATCAAAGTAGATAGCACTTCGACCTGATCACCTTCGATGATATGAAGCTTGTTGCCTAGAGATTCATCAAGTTTGCGAAGTGATTGACCCATATATGCCAATAACTTAGAGCCTGCTTCGGTGATCTGTTGCTTATCTAAAATAAAAAGTGGAATTATCTGATCAGATGATTCGATCGCTGCTAAAAGCGCTGGATGATCATTGATTCGAAGGTCGCGACGAAACCACACTATTGATGTTTTCGGCGATGACATGGGATGATTAAATCATCATGCAGGAGATTAAGCGCTTTCAAATCCGTGGAGTTCCGGGCGAAGTTGTACGGACTCGATTTGGTACGCGAACAGTTGATTATTGGATGCCACGTGGTGGAAGTGAGCACCTGCTTATCGCTCATGATGGTCAAAATGTCTTTGATGGCAAGACCAGTACCCATCGGGGGCAAACCTGGAAGATGGCACAAGCTGCGATCGATGTTGCTCAAGAAAGCGCGATAACGCCTCCTGCAATCATCGCCGTTTGGCATAGCTCCACTAAAGATGACCCATGGGGGCGGGCTAAGGATTTAGCACCAGAAAAACTCTTCAAAGCAGGTGCTCATGTTGATTCTCGCTGGGCGATTAATGATCCAACAGTTGTTTTGCACTCAGATTCATACCTAGATCAAATCTTTACCGAGATTGTGCCCGCTATTTATGGTGAGAACTCCCCTGAAAAAACCGCTGTTATTGGCTCGAGTATGGGCGGTTTGGCAACCTTGTACGCCGCCATTGAACATCCTGAAAAGTTCACAACAGCTTTAGCCTTATCTCCCCACTGGATTATCAGCGATGAAAACTTTGCCAAAACAATAGTTGAATCGCTGCCACTGAGCCACAAAATCTGGATGAGCCGTGGTGATAAAGGTTTAGATAAAGAGTATCCACCTTTGCAAAGCTATGTGGATTCACTAATGCGTAGCCGAGGATTTACAAGCAACTATGAGTCAAAGGTTTACAAGCGCAGTGGTCACAATGAAAGATCATGGGCTAAGTACTTGCACGAACCTTTGCGTTTCTGGCTTACTTAGTAACTACCCAGATTCCCTGTGTTGCAACCATTGATTTAATCGCAAACTTTGAACCAGTGACTGACTGGCCGTATAGAGTTTTGCTGACCTTGAGTCCAAGAGTCGAAAGATCAATCTTTGCGTTTACACCTTTGCGAGAAACAAAGACCAGGATTGATTGCTTCTTTGATTCACGAAGATAGAGAATGAAATCCTTTTCCGCAGCTAACCAACGCAGGCCTCCATTAATCAAAGCATCATTGCTCTTACGAATAGAAATTAGTTGCTGAACCTGGGCCATAAAGGCGTGATCCCATTGTGAGCGATCATCCCAATTGATTGTTCGGCGGCCATCTTCGCCCCAAGAACCTTCGAGACCAATCTCATCTCCTGCAAAGATCGAAGGCACACCCGGATAGGTAAGAACCATGCTCATTGCAGATAAATGTGATGGAACATCTCCCTTTACAACTGTACGAAAACGCGCAGTGTCATGGCTATCTAGAAGCACCATGCTGGCGGTAACACTTCTCCAGGGAACAGAGGCGTTGAACTGCTTCATACTGTTAATCAACTGTTGGCCAGAAATTTGTGGCATTGCAAAGGGCAGGCCTTGAAAACCGCCGCCGATCTCGGAGTTACGGTTGAGCCAGTTCCATACAGGGCGCATAAAACCTTGATAATTCATCGCTCCATGCCAACCAAGACCATTGAGATCACTTGCTACAAAATCGCCATTTTCAGCAACTAGCCAAGCTTCTGGATTGGTTTCATCCATCGCCTGCCGAATCCCGTGCATCACATCATCATGTAGATCATCTGCACCTAAGCGACCTGTCATGTTTCCTACATCGATGCGCCACCCTGACATTCCATAAGGTGGTGAGATCCATTTGCGCACAATAGAGTTCTTACCTTTGTACATCTCATTTTTCAGCGCTACAGAGTTGAAGTTGAGCTTTGGTAGCGATGCCAATCCCCACCAACCCACGTAACCATGCTTAACGCTTTTGTCCCAATAAAAATAAGATCTTTCCTTTGCGCTCTTGCTCTTCTTCGCTTTGGCTAGCCATGGATGTCCTGCACCGCAGTGATTAGAGGTTAAATCTCCCATGATGCGGATTCCGTACTTGTTTGCTTTCTTGACTAAAGAAAAGAGCGCTTTGTTGCCGCCAAGGATTGGATCTACCTCTGTAAAGCTGCTTGCGTCGTATCGATGGTTAGAGCGAGATGCAAAAAATGGTGTGAAGTAAATTCCAGTTACACCTAGATCGCGGATATGGTCGAGATGTTCTTCAACGCCGGGGATATCTCCGCCATAGAGTTCAGAGCTAGTGAACTCGCCGCGACCCCGCGGAAGTTCATTCCAGTCACGTGGGTGGGCCCAATCCGGAGTCGCATAAACATTTTTTGATTTTGCAAAGCGATCAGGAAAAATTTGATAAAAGATTGAGGATTTAATCCATTGTGGGTTAGCGGCAACTGCCACGATCTGAAAATCATTATTGGTGTGAACATCATGATCAAATAAACCAAATGCGTTAAGCCAGTCATACTTGTCTCTGGAGACAAAGACAAAGCGGTACAAGGTGTGGGTATTGATGATCGGCACCTTTACCTGGTACCAATCCTCGGTATCGCCTTGAGAGGCTAAAACCAGCTCATAGCTGCGTGGTTCGCCATCTTCGTAGATACGGATAAAGCTTTTTTCAAAGGTATATGAGTGCGGAACGCGAACCTTTAAAGTGACGGTTTGGCCTATTTCGGGGGCGCTATTGCTGACATAAAGCTCGCTGCCATCATGGTGCGGGAATAGTGATGGTCGTACTTGGTAGCTCATACCTAACCCCCTTTGAATTAACAGCTTCTGCTTTAATCTCGACCTTTTTGCCCTCAAGATCTATTGGATCCAAATAAACAGAGTACGGAGAGTTGGTATCTGTACCAAGAGAGCTCCATGGCTGCGAAGATGATGTTCTGCTAAAGAAAGTAACCGTGAGCATATCTTTGGTAGTAATCGCCGCTTTGGTTTCGTAGTACCCAGTCAGGAAATCTAAGGATGAAGATACCTTGCCGATCTTTACATCTGTTTTATCAATCTTTTGGTTAGCTCTTAACACCACAGTAGAAAGAGCGGGAACTGTCATTGTGATCTTTTCAGCAGCTGCCTTTACGGATGTTTTTCCCATCAGCAGCTTCCAGCCACCTTTTGAAGTCGCCGTCGTAATTGTGGCCTTGATTGGTTTATTGGAGTTATTGAAGGCAACAACATACTCGCGGTTTTCTGAATCATCCTTTTTTGAGATGGCAAGGAGATAATCCTTGGCGTATCGGATCTGCATAGAACCATTAGCTAAAGCTGGATTCGCGGTGCGAAGCTTTGCAAGAGCTTTCAGATGATTAGCGATCGGATGCTTATCGGTAATGTCAAAGGCGTTACCGGTTCCTATAGGTGATGAACCGATTCGCTTCTCTGTCTTCCAAATATTCACCTTGGTTGAGAACATATCTTGACGAGCCAACTGGTCGCTTCCTGATCCAGTTCCGGTCATTCCGACCTCATCGCCGTAATACACAGATGGGATTCCGCGGGTTAAGTACATCAATGAGTGGCCCAGCAAGGTTCGGGGCAAGAGCTCAGATGCTGGGTTAATACGCTTAGATTCAATGATTTTTCCCGCTCGGCCCATGTCATGGTTTCCTAAGAAGGTAACCATGTTTGATGCATGTGATGTGGCGGTTGTATATAAATCATCGTAACTAAAGAGATTTTCAATAGTTGCCGCATCTGAGTATCCAGATGCAAACTCAACCGCAGATCTTTGGAAAGGAAAATCCAAAACTGTTTGAATCTTGTTGCGGCGGATGTAGTTCATCAAATTAATTGGGTTTACATCCCAGACCTCGCCAAAGATCGTAAAATCGTTTATACCTACAGATTGCGCAGCCGCATTAATCTGTGGTGACCAGTTCTTGAAGAAGTTGTCGTCGACATGTCGCGCGGTATCTACTCGAAACCCTGAGATTCCGTAATCCTTGATCCAACTGCCAAAGACATCTGCCCATCCGTTATAGACAACAGGCTTTTCAGTTGCGATGTCATCGAGGCCGTAAAAATCACCGAGCTGAGAACACAAACCTTCTCCCCAACAATTACTGATGTCTCCGACGTTGTGGTAATTGTTGATGTCATTAAGCCAGCTTGGATTTTTTGCTTTTGCTAAATCATCAGGGATAAATGCAACCCGATCCTTGTACTGAATAACATCGCCGGTGTGGTTTGTTACAACATCTAAAATCAATTTGAGCTCTAACTTCTTGGCACACTCTGAAAAAGCTAGAAGATCCGCCTTGGTTCCTAGATGTGGGTCTACATCAAGAAAATCAACACCCCAGTACCCGTGATATCCAGCGCCATTAGGCGTAGGTCTTTGTTGAACAACCAATGGAGTCACCCAGACCGCAGTAAAACCTAGCTTTTTAATTCGCGCTAAACCATTGTCACCTGCAGAACAGGTGCCGGTGAGACCTTTCAGATCTCCACCATGAAAGAAGGCGGTATCTGTTGGGTCATACCCTGGGTGCTTGTCGTTTGAGGTATCACCATTGAGGTATCTATCGGGAAAAACAAAGTAAATCAGCTCTTTTGCTAGGCCTACTCGATCTGCAGGTATTGCCGGAGTCGCGGCAACTGCGGTGCTGGCAAAGATGATGCTTGCTATAACTGCTACTGGTAGCCGAAGCTTTTTATTGAGCATTAGCCCTTGACCGAACCTGCCGTTAATCCACTGACGATGTACTTTTGTAAAGACAAGAAGATGATCACAATTGGAATAGAGGCAAGGATTGATCCGGCGGCAAATGGCCCCCAGTTCTGTGAGTACTGACCGCCAATAAATTGTTGCAGACCAACAGCAACGGTACGGCTCTCCATATCAACAAGGAACAAGCGGGCGAGAATAAACTCGTTGAAGGTTCCGATAAAGCTAAGAAGTGCGACAACGGCTAAGACTGGTGAAGCCAGTGGAACAAAGATAAGCCAGAAGGTTTGAACCTCTGATGCGCCATCAATCTTTGCCGCTTCATCTAGCTCTGCAGGGATTGAATCAACAAAGCCTTTGAGTAACCAGATATTTACTCCCATGGCACCACCAAGGTAAACAAGGAGAAGGCCAGGTTGTGTACCTAAACCAATTTCAGGTGCAAATTTGTAAACACGTTCCATGATTACGTAAACCGCAGAGATTGCAAGAATTGCTGGGAACATCTGAACCAAGAGCAGTAGCTGAATACCCATCTTGCGACCCTTGAACTTAAGGCGGCTAAAGGCAAAGGCAGATGCGGTTCCGATCATTACCGACATTACCGCCACTGAGCCTGCAATTAAGAGTGAGTTCTTGACCCAGGTCAGGTAAGGAATGGTTGGGTCATTAAAAAGCTTGCTGTAATTTGCAAAGGAGATTTCTCGCGGAATAAATGAGCTCAGCTGCAAGCTGCCTGATGAGCTAAATGAGGAGATAACCACTAAATACAGTGGAAATAGCGCAAAAAGGCAGATAACTACGCCAACAACATGTCGCCACAGATCCTGCTTTAGCCACTTGTTCATGCGAAGGTCTCCAATACTTTGGACTTTCTCAAGCTATAGAGCGAGATTGAAGCTACGAGAATAAAGATGATCAGCGAAATTGCGCTGGCAAGACCAAGATCTTGGGTACCTGAACCAAAGGCAATCTTGTATGTATAGCTGATCAAGATATCTGTAGCACCTGCAATTTCGCCATCAAGCTCGTTTCGTGGACCGCCACCGGTTAACAAGAAGATTAGATTGAAGTTGTTGAAGTTAAATGCAAAGGATGCGATCAGCAGCGGTGAAAGAATCTGAAGCAGTAATGGCAAAGTAATCTTGCGGAAGATCTGACGTGGATTTGCACCATCAATTGCCGCTGCTTCCATTAACTCGCTAGGGATGGCTTGCAATGAGCCGCTAGAGATTAAGTAGAAGTACGGGAAGCCAAGCCAGAGATTTACCAAGATAACTGCAACACGTGCAAAGTTTGGATCTGAGAACCAAGCGATATCGGTACCAAGCAAGGTGTTTATCGCACCAAATTCGGTGTTAAACATTCCGCCCCAGATCAAGATCGACATAACACTGGGCATCGCATAAGGAAGAACCAATATTGATCGATAGATTCTGCGTCCACGAATCGGCTTGTTAAGTGCCAAAGCAAGCAGCAGACCTAAAGCAAATGTGGTTAAGACTGTTAGCAGCGCAAAGGCAACTGTCCAGATAAATACACGGATCAAAGGTTCGCGAACCCGTGGATCTGTAACAATATTTGAGTAGTTCTCAAACCAAATAGGTGCCCGCCAACCTGGTTCTAGGATGGCGCTCTTGTCATCTGACAAGGCGTAGTTTCCGCGCCCATTGTCTGTATAAATAGCGCCAGTCAATAGGTTTCTAAATTGATCTGCCTCAGGGACAAACTCAAGAACCTGCTGAGAAACGATGCCCGCTTCAAAACCTTCTAGGGCGATGAAGTACTGATCATCAAATACAAAGCGCGCGCCTGTGTACACCTTGTCTGCGGTTGCAAACTCAGATTCACTGAGCGGAACAAAGTTTGGTGCTTCAACTGCAACGGCGTACTCATTTAAGGTTAAAGAGGATGCCACCAGCGGAATGCGTTCTTCAAGGGTAGAGACAAAGTATTCAGGGGTGTTGATATCTGAAGCCAAGATAGCTGGCTTGCCATCATATGTTCCTAATTTGATATCAAATGACAATCCAGATGGCGCGGATTCAATGCCGCGAATCTTAATCTGAACTATTGCTTCCTCTTTAGAAATAATGTTTCCGGTTTTGTAATTGAAACCCGACATAGTGACCGTGTACAAAATAGGGCCGATGACAAATGCTGTCAGTAAGAGGATGCCTGGAATGAAAAATTTGAGAGGAATTGAAACTTTAGTTAAGTAGGTAAGCGCCAACAAAAGCACGGCAATGGCCAAGAAGGCTGCGATTACATACTCTTTTTGAGCAAATGCGCTCTGAGCAAGCATTAAAAGAATCGAGGCGATAAGGGTTACAAAAATTACTTTGATCAAGAGGGCAACTTTGCCTCTTATTAAGTAACTCATTGTTTCTTCCTATCGTTAACTGTTAAGTATTGGGAAAAGAGTGATGCGGGCGAGTTACCGCCCGCATCACTCCTGTAACGCCGTAATCTGGTATTAATTTGAGTAGATCAAATTAATTAGAGATCTCCACGTCCGCCATCTGTGTTTGCACGCCAGATTGCTGCAAGCTTTGATGCTTCTTTAACTGCATCCTTGCCATCAATCAAAACAGCTGTCCAGTAAGCAGGTGCTGAATCCCAGTAGTTAGCGCCACCCTTGTTGCTGTTTAGGAATGCGCCGATCTGTGGAATTCCAGCTAGAGATGCGGCTGAACCGAATCCACGCTGTGCAGCTGAAACTGTTG
>JACCDZ010948804.1_pt1 | contig 12801 bp, 9 predicted proteins | sample 7449551 | NCBI WGS metagenome assembly JACCDZ01 (sample SAMN15323452, study PRJNA562643) | freshwater metagenome | isolation source: river surface water | place: USA:Blue River Watershed | collected 2017-08-18
CCGCGGCACGCCACACAGAACGGCGCCTCAGCCCCTCAACTTCTCCACGATGGCAGACGTCGAACAATTGTCCAGAAACGCCAGCACCCGCACCTCGCCCCCGTAGCCCTGCACATACTCGCCGCCCACCACCTGCTCGACGCTGTAGTCGCCCCCCTTCACCAGGATGTCCGGGTGCAGCAGCCGCAGCAGCGCCTCCGGCGTGTCCTCGGCGAAACTCACCACCCAGTCCACCGCTTCCAGCCCCGCCAGCACCGCCATGCGCCGCTCCACCGGATTGATGGGGCGGCCCGGACCTTTCAGACGCCGCACCGAGGCATCGTCATTGATGGCCACGATCAGCCGCTGACCGAGCCGGCGCGCCTCCGCCAGATAGCCCACGTGGCCCGCGTGGATGATGTCGAAACAGCCATTGGTGAACACCACCTTCTCGCCATGGGCGCGGGCGTCCTCCACGGCCAGCTTGAGCTGTTCCGCCGTCATCACGCCGCGGCCGGTGCCGTCCTCGCGCTGGATCGCCCGGCGCAGTTCCGGCCCGCTGATGGCCGCCGTGCCCAGCTTGCCCACGGCCAGTCCGGCCGCCAGATTCGCCAGCGCCGTGCCCACGTCCAGGGCTGCGCCCGCCGCCAGCGCGGCCGCGAGCACGGCCACCACGGTGTCGCCCGCGCCCGTGACATCGAAGACTTCCTGCGCCCGTGTGGGCATGTGCAGCTCCGGCTGACCACTGCGCAGCAGCGTCATGCCGTGCTCGCCCCGGGTGATCAGCAGCGCCTCCAGCGCCAGCTCCTCGAGCATTCGCAGGCCGCGCGAGGACAGCTCTTCCTCGCTCTGACACTTGCCGACAATGGCTTCGAACTCGCTCAGATTGGGCGTGATCAGGGTGGCGCCGCGGTATTTGCTGAAATCATTGCCCTTCGGGTCGACGATCACGGGGATGCCCCGTGCACGCGCCGCCTGGATCAGGGGCTGGGTGTGGCGCAGGGCGCCCTTGTGGTAGTCGGAGAGCACCAGCACCTGGGTCTCGGGCAGCAGGGCCAGCGCACGCTCTTCCAGCGCCGCCACGGCGTCGACGTGGAAATCCTGCTCGAAGTCCACGCGCAGCAGCTGCTGATGCTGGCTGATGACACGCAGCTTGGTGATGGTGGGCGCGGCATCGCAGCGGGCGAAGGCACACAGCACGCCGGCCGCCTGCAGCCGCTCCTGCAGCTCTTCGCCGGCCTCGTCATCCCCGACAATGCCCACCAGCGAGGCGGCCGCGCCAAGCGCCGCGATGTTCAACGCCACATTGCCCGCGCCGCCCGGACGATCCTCACGCGTGCCCACCCGCACCACCGGCACCGGCGCTTCCGGCGAGATGCGCGTGGCCTTGCCATGCCAGTAGCGATCCAGCATCACGTCGCCCACCACGAGCACGCGCGCCTGTTGAAAGGGGGGCATTTCCAGTTTCATCGTTCAGTGTCCACATGGCCGAAAAGTGGCCGCGATCATAGCACAGCCCCCATGGCGCGCCGCAGAGCGGGCGGCCGGACAGCCGGCGCCGGCCGTGGAAAAGGTTTGCTACAATCGCCGCACTTTCGCTGGCCACCGCCGGCTCGCAACGGAACCCCTGTGAGCAAGAAATCCCGCAAGTCCGACAATCTGGGCGACTTCCTCGGCCCCCGCTACTGGCCCACCTGGCTCGGCTTCGGGGTGATCTGGCTGGTGGCCCAGCTGCCCTTCGCCCTGCAGATCCGGCTCGGGCGCGGGCTCGGCTGGCTCAGCTACGCGCTGGCACGGGAGCGTCGCCGCATCTGCCGGATCAACATCGACCTGTGCTTTCCCGAGCTGAGCGCGCAGCAGCGCCAGCGACTGGTGCGCGACACCTTTCTCTCCAACGGCATCGGCGTGCTGGAAGTGGGCATGGCCTGGTGCCGCAATCCTGCCGACTTCCGCCAGCGCGTCACCGTCAGCGGGCTGGAACACCTGGAGGCGGCCACCGCACGCGGCAAGGGCGTGCTGCTGGTCTGCGCGCACTTCACCACGCTGGAATTCTGCGGCAGCCTGCTGAGCCTGTTTCACCGCATGGACGTGACCTACCGGCCGCACAAGAATCCCCTGTTCGAGACCCTGATGTTCCGCGCCCGCCAGCGACTCTACGGCGCGGTGATCGACCGGGGCGATGTGCGTCAGACCCTGCGCAGCCTGCAGGAGGGCCACACAGTGTGGTATGCGCCCGATCAGGACTACGGCGCGAAGCATTCGGTGTTCGTGGATTTCTTCGGCGTACCCGCCGCCACCATCACCGCCACCACCCGCTTCGCCGCGTTCAACGACTCGGCCGTGATCTTCTTCAGCCATCACCGCTTGCCGGATGACTCGGGCTACCATCTGGACTTCAGCGCCCCGCTGCAGGACTATCCGAGCGGCGACGAGCATGCCGACGCCGCGCGCATCAATGCCGTGATCGAGGCCGCCGTGCGCCAGCATCCCGAGCAGTATCTGTGGCTGCACAAGCGCTTCAAGACCCAGGCCGCCGGCAAGGCCGCCAGTCCCTACAACAAACGCGCCACTACAGAGTCGCCATGACCCCCGCCACCCGCAGCGCCAGTGCCAGCAAGGACATCCGCCTGGGGGCCGTGGGGCTGAGTCTGCTGCTGTCGCTCTGGCATGCCCTGCTCAATCCGATTCCCAACCCGGACGGCTTCGAATACGTGCGCGTGGCCGCGGTGTTCCTCGAGCAGGGCCTCGGCGCAGCTTTCGCGCTCTACCCCTCGGCCACCTATGCCGTGCTGATCGGCGTGCTGCAGGGTGCCGGGCTCGACCCCTTCGTGGCGGGCCAGATGCTCAACGCCGCGTTCTATGCCCTGCTGGTGAATGTGTTCATCAGCCTGGTGCTGGCCATCCGCGACACCCGGCGCACGGCCCTGCTCGCAGCCATCGTCGTACTGGTGTTTCCGCAGCTCAACGAATACCGCTTCTACATGATCCGCGACATCGCCTGCCTCGCCCTGGTGCTGGCTGGCACCTTGCAGCTGACGCGTTATGCCCGTGCGCCGGCCTGGCGCGAGGCCGTGCTGTTCTGTGTCTGTCTGCTGGCGGCGGCCCTGTTCCGGGCCGAGGCGCTGGTGTATCTGGTCTGCTCGCCGCTGGTGCTGCTGACGGGGGCAGCCTGGCTGCGCTTGCAAGGGCTGGTGGTGGGACTGGGCGTGGCGGGGGTCATCGTGCTGGGCCTGGCCGGCGTGGACGTGGTGGGAACGCTGCAGCGCATCGCAGCCGTCTACCTGCCCTTCGTGACCGCTGCGCTGCAGTCCACGGAAGAGGTCAGTCCGATCGCGGATGCCGTCTTCGGCGCATACGCGGCCGAGTTCTCCGGGCAGTCTCTGTGGCTGTTCATGCTCGGTGGCATGAGCGCCCTGCTGCTGGCCAAGCTGGCGGCTGGATTCGGCGTACCGGCCCTGCTGGTGCTGCTGTATGGCTGGCGCACCGGCACACTGCCCCTGCGCGATCCGGCGCTGCGTCCCCTGCTGTTCAACGCCATGATCGCCTTCGGCATCCTGCTGGGCTTTCTGCTGCTCACGCGCTTTCTCTCCACGCGCTACACGCTGATGTTCTGCGTGCTTCTGTTGCCCTTGCTGCCTCTGGTGCTGGACACCGCGCTGGAGCGCCTGCCTGCCCTGCCCCGCGCGCGACTGCTGCGCGGCACGGCCCTGTTCCTGCTGCTGTTCTGTGCGGTCGACGCCCACATCAGCTTCGGGGGCTCCAAGCACTCTCTGGAACAGGCGAGCGCCTGGCTGCGCGAGCAGGCAGCGCCCGGCGCCGTGCTGCTGACCAACAGCAATTACGTGGCCTACCACAGTGGGATGGTCGCGGATTACGACAAGGTGTATCGCTATGTGGACCCGGCCCTGGCCGACACGGCCGCGCCCGGCACGCTGCTGGCCATGAGTCTGGATCGCGGCATGCAGCAGTGGCTGGAGGAGCGGGTCAATGCGGGTCAACTGGCCCTGCTGGCGGCCTTCCCGCAGCGGGACGGCGCGCCGGACGGACAGCCCGACTTCGCCATCTATCAGCGACTCGCGCGCTGAGCCTCACCGCTCCCAGTCCGGCTCCGGCCGCTTGGTCACCAGCACGCGCTGCATGATCAGGTATTCCAGATCGGAGCCGAAGAACAGGTTCAAGGCATCCTCCGGCGAGCACACCAGGGCCTCGCCCGGCCGGTTCAGCGAGGTGTTCAGCACGATGCCGTACCCGCTGATCTTCTTGAATTCGCGCAGCAGGCGATGGAAACGCGGATTGGCCGCCCGGCTCACCACCTGCGCCCGTGCCGTGCCGTCCTGATACACCAGCCCGGGCACGCGCGCCTGCCACTGCGGCGTGACGTCGAAACTCATGGCCATGTAGTCGGCCGGATGCGGGTCCTGCAGGAATTGCGGCGCCAGCGTGTCCAGCAAGGCGGGCGAGAAGGAGCGCCAGCCCTCGCGGAACTTGATCTTGCGATTCACGTCTTCCACCGCCCCCGGGAAGAAGGGATTGGCCAGAATGCTGCGATTGCCCAGGGCACGCGGCCCGAATTCCATGCGGTTCTGGAACCAGCCGACCAGTTTCCCTTCGCCCAGCAGCTGTGCGGCCTTGCGCGCCGGATTCTTCAGGATCTCGATGACGGGCTTCTCCCGATGCTGCTCGCAGGCGCGCACACAGCGCTCGGTGGTGTAGCGCGGCCCGAGATACGGATTGCGCCGCGCCTGCACCGGCACCTTCTGCGCCGCCTGGGCAAAGGCCGCTGCCCCGATCGCCGTGCCGGCATCGCCCGGCGCCACCGGCACATACAGCTCCTTCACCCAGGGCAGCGCGGCCAGATGCTGGTTGAGCTTGATGTTCATTGCCCCGGTGCCCGCAAACACCAGCCGCCCGTTGGTCTTGATGATGTCCGCCAGGTAATGCGCCACCAGCAGCACGGTGCACTCCTCGTAGAGCTTCTGCACACCGGCGGCGTAATGCACATACGGGTCCTGAATCAGGTCGCCCGCGCGGCGCGGGCCGAGCAGTTCAATCAGCTTGCGGCTGTAGAAGTGGCCGCGATTCTTGTACTTGAAGCGACGCAGCCCGACGGTGGCAATCAACTGCGTGTTCACCTCGAAGCGCTTGCCATCGCATTTGACCAGGGGCGAGAGATCGTACTTGTCCGGGTCCCCATGGGCCGCCATGCCCATTACCTTGGCATCGCCATCCAACATCTCGAAGCCCAGGTAGTCGGTGATCGCGCCGTACATGCCGGACAGGGAATCCGGGTCGTGGAATTCCTTGATGCGCGTGATGCGGCCATTCTCGCCATAGCCGAGAAACATCGAGGCGTACTCGCCCTTCATGTCGATGGTGAGGATCGCCGTCTTGTCCGTGAAGCCGCTCATGAAGTACGCGCTGGCCGCGTGGGCGAGCTGATGCTGCACGGGCACCAGCTTGACCTTGTCCCAGGGAATGCGCAGCTCATCCAGCAGGCCGCGGATCTCGTGCAGATGACGACGGTAGCGGCGATTGCCATTGAACAGGGCGTCCAGCGCACGATCCGGCGCATACCAGTGGCGCTTGGCGTAGTGCCAGCGCGCGCGACTGAAGATCGAGATGGGCGCCCAGGGAATGGCCACGGTGTCGATGTCACGCGGCTTGATCTTCGCCGCACGAATGCAGTAGCGCGCGGATTCGCGCGGCAGGCAGCCTTTCGCGTGCTTGCGGCGAACCAGGCGTTCCTCCTCGACGGCGGCCACCAGCTCGCCATCGATGAACAGTGCGGCCGCGGCGTCATGGCCCAGAGCGCCCCAGAGTCCCAGCGTAATGTGTGCCATCATGCCCCTTTGTCTTGCGACTGAATGTCGTGTTCGGTGTCCTGCAGCAGCTGGCTCAACATGGCCTGTACCGCCTTGTGCTGCGATGTGCCCTCGGTGAAATTGCGCGCGAAGCGGGCGATGTCGCGCTCGCTCGCGCGGCGGAAGCGGCGGGCGTCGCTCTCCTGACGCATCGCGTCCAGATCCAGTACCTGCAGCGCGCCATCGGCCAGCAGGAAATTCGTCAGCTTGGTGTCCCCGTGCACGATGCCGTAAGCCCGCATGGCTCGGAACAGTGCCTGGAACTGCGCGAGCAGCGCGGGCCACGCGGGCGTCTGCTCAGGCGTCTGCAGCAGCAGGCTCTGCACGTCCTCGCCCCGCAGGTAATCACTGACATACCACGCCTCGCGTCGCAAAGGACCCCAGCGCCGTTCGAGCAGCAGCAGCGGGGCCGGCGTGGCGATGCCGAGCAGCTCCAGCATGTGGGCGTTGCGCCAGCTGTGCGCCGCCCGCGTCGGCATGAACAGCCGCTTCAGCACATGCCACCAGGTCTTGAGGTTGTAACGTTTGACGACCACTTCGCGGCCGTCGATCTGCAGCTTCACCACCGTGGAGGAATTGCCGTTCTTCAACATCACCCCGCCGGCCATGGCCGCGTCGGGATCGGCGATGAAGCGCTGCCAGCCAGGCGTTGACAGCTCGCGCCGGTGCACCAGGAAGCGGGAGAAATCCCGCTCGCACACATGGGCACTGGTCTCGCGAAACAGCTTCTGCAGCACCAGCTTGAGCCGCGCCATGCGCTTCTTGTGCAGCAAGGCGGTGAGCACGCCGGCATCGGCGCTGATCTGGGCACCCGGGCGCAGGGCGCGGTAGTGCTCGTAGAGTGGCGGCACGGCCGGATCATTGCTCAGAGGAAACTGGGCGAAGAACAGCGCCAGATTGCGCAGCGAGTTGACGTTGTCCACGCCCTCGGCATCGCCGGCATGCTGCTCCAGGGCAGCGGCATCGAGCAGGGCCAGCGCGTCGCCCTGCAACAGGAAATTGTCCAGATGCAGATCCTTCTGCAGCAGGCCATGCGCGTGGCAGCGCGCAATCAGGGTGACGACATCGTGCAGCAATGCCGCGCGGGCGCCTTCGTCGCTGCGTTCCCAGCGCTCCCGCACGCTCTCGCTTTCGGCCAGGTACTCCAGCAGCACGAAGCCACTCTCGCCATCCAGGCACTGGCCCGAGCCCAGCAGTGCCGGCGTGGGCAGTCCGGCATCGAGCAACAGGCCGATGCCCTCGACCTCACGCTGCACATGCTGCTCCCAGCGGCTGCGAGCGATGAAGATCTTCACCACCGCCAGCTCGTCCTTCCAGCGCGCCAGGGCCACGACGCGCTTGCCCGGCAGCACGCGGAACGTCTGCAGCAGCGTGAGCGTGTCGACTTTCTCCGGCGTTTCCGCGAGACAGACTTCCAGTGTGGCCGGCAGCACCAGCTCCCGGCCCTGGGCATACAGATCATGTGTCTCGAGGCTGTTCATGAGGTGGGCATCTCAGTGATTGATCCTGCGGTCCAGCTGCAGGGCCTTGCGCTGCACCTCGTTCCAGAATGCGGCGTCCTGGCGCAGCGCCTCCCGCACAGGCCGCCCGCAGTAGCCACGCACGAAGCGCAGAAAGTCCTGGCGATTCAGCCCGATGTGCAGGGCCGAAAAATACAGGCCGGCGACATCCTTGACGATCCAGCGGCGCGGCAGCGCGGTGTCGATCAGTGCACGATGCAGGTCGATGAGCGAGAGTGTCGGCGCAGCTCCCGCCTCGAACACTGCCGCATCGTGCAGCAGGAAATGGCAGATGTAGTAGTCGCGGTGACAGATGCCGTGTTCATGCAGCTGGCGACTGATCCGCGCCAGCGCATCGATCAGCTGCCACTTGCGTTGCAGCGGCGGGCGCTCTTGCGGCCAGCGCGCGCAATAGTCCTCCAGGCTGATGGTGTTCTCCAGCGCCTCGGTGACGATGAAGGAGAGCCTGCGCGCCGGATTCCAGCCGCGCTCGCCATAGGCCACCGCCGTCATGCTGGCCACCCCGAGTTCGCGCAGGCGCGCGATCGCCTGCCATTCGTTGCGCGCGCCAAGGATGGGCAGACGCAGACTCAGCAGATTCTTCAGGATCTCGCCCCAGCCCACGCCCAGATGGATCTTGGCGAAGTAGGCGCGCCCCCCCAGCTCGAAGCGCAGGGTGCGGCGCCCCTTCACATTGCGGTAGAGCTCGCCCTGCAAGGCCTGCACGGCAAGGAAAGGGTCCTGGCCCTGCCATGCGTTGGCAAAGTCCTCGCGCAGATAAAGGGTCATGCGGCACCTCGCCCGGCAGCGCGCGCCTGGGCGAACTGCTCGATCATCTGCGCCACCCTCTGCGGCATGCTGTAGAGGTCCTCGCGACGACCGTAGTCGATGCCGCTGCGCTGCCACAGCAGGCGCTCATTGCTGGTGAGCATGTGCAGCAGGCGGCCATTGAGATCATCCTGGCTGAATGGGGATTCGCACACCTGACCTGCGCCGGCCTGCAGCACATGAAAGGCGTAGCCACAGGTGTCCGTGGTGAGCACCGGCAGGCCGGCCACCACGGCTTCCAGCAGCACATAGCCGGCACTCTCGCTGTAGGCAGGGTGCAGCAGCAGATCGGCGCCCAGCAGGAAGCGCGGCACATCGTCACGTCCGTTCAGGAACATGCACTGCTCCAGCACGCCGAGCTTGCGAGCCAGGCGCTGGAAGCGTTCCGGCTTGTCCTGCCCCACGAGGAAGTAGCGCACGCGCTTGCGCACGGGCGGCGGCAGCGAGGCCAGAGCGCGCAGCGAACGATCCACGCCTTTCACCACGAAGCCGGAGCCGATCTGCAGCACGGCCAGATGCCCCGCATCCAGGCCGAATTCGGCACGCCACTGCGCACGCAGCTGCGCGGCATTCTCCGGCGCCTGCCGATCGCGAGCGATGCCGGGAGGCAGGTCGTGCAGGCGTGGCCCGCTCTGCGGATAATGCTGCAGGAACTGCTGGCGCTGCAGTGGCGAGAGCAGCAGGGCCTGGGTCGGCGCAGCGGCGCCGAACACGGCCTGTTCATAGCGCAGGAAATGGCGGTAGCGTGGCGTGAAGCGGTAATAGAAGGCCCGTTCCTTCAAGGCGCGCTCGGCGAAGCAAGGGTCCGCCGCGAAATACACGTCCAAGCCCGGCATCTTGTTGAAGCCGATGACGGCGTCCACCGGCGCCTGCTTGATCCGTGCCTGCACGGTGTTCACGAAACGCTCGTAACGCGCATGATTGCGCCAGGCACGGATGTCCACGATCTGCACGCGCAGCGCCTCCGGGATGTCCCCTTCCCACTTCATGGTGTAGACATCGATCTCGTGACCACGCTCGGCACAGGCGAGGGCCACGCGCAGGAAATCGCGCTGCTGCCCGCCGTAGGGAAAGTAGCCGTAGATGACGAAGGCGAACTTCATGGCTGCACCTGCACGGGCGCGACAGTGTGCGCCATGAGTGCCTGCAGGGTGGCGAGCACGACAGCCGGCGGCTGGGTGCTGTAGCAGGCGGGCTCGACGCCCGCGGCCGGACCACTGTAGCGGCACTGCTTGCTCATGCAGGGCGCGCAGGCGAGCGTGGAGGTCAGATGCTGCTGTGCACGCCCGAAGGTGCCGGACAGCCCCGGATTGGTGGCGCCATAGAGTGAGACCGTGGGCGTGGCAAGCGCCGCTGCCAGATGACCGAGTCCCGTGTCCACCGCCACCACGCCATCCGCGTGGGCAATCTGCTGCGCCATGCCGGTGAGCGACTGGCGCTCCAGCACGCTCACGCCGGGCGTGTCACGCGCGATCTCCTGCGCCCGCTGCTGCTCGACCGCATTGCCCCAGGGCAGGCGCACGCTGTAGCCGGCGCGGGTGGCCAGCTGGGCGAGCTCCTTCCAGTGACTCAGCGGCCAGTGCTTGGTGGGCCAGGTGGTGCCATGCAGAAAGATCAGCACGCCACTGGGAGACGTCTTGGGTGACATGGCAAGTCGGCGCAGGTCCAGACCATAGTCCACCTGTGAGGCCACCTCGGTATCGAGGCTGTAATTGAGCGCCCGCGAGAACAATTCGCGCACTCGCTGCACGGCGTGGGCCTCGCGCGACACCGAATACACCTTGTTATAGAACAGCGTCGCCAGGGGTTCACGCGCCGTGCTGTCGCTCAGGCCCACAGTGAGGCCGCGCGCGAGTCGGCTGATGATGCCGCTCTTGATCAAGCCCTGGGCGTCGATCACCAGATCATAGTGCTCCTGCTTGAGGTTGCGCCGAAAGGCCGCGAATTCGCCGCTGCGCAGGGCCTTGCTCACCTGACCGCGCCAGCGCCGCAGGGCCACGGGAATCACGCGTTCCACTGCCGGATGCCAGCCAGGCACTTCCACGAAGTTTTCCTCCACCACCCAGTCGAAGCGCAGGCGGCGGTCTGCCCGCCAGGCGTCGGTCACGGCGGGCAGCGTGTGGATGATGTATCCCAGGGAGGAGACCTTGACGATCAGGACGCGCAAGTTGCGTTGGGCTCCCCGGCAGAGGTTATGGAGCGGGTGCTGGCGCCGGCCACGACACGTTCCAGCGCGCTCAGCGCCAGCGCGGGCGAGAGATCCACGAGACAGCGTTTGTGCTGCAGCGGGCAGGTGCGCTTGAAACAGGGGCGGCAGGCCAGGTCAATGGCCAGCAATTGTACGTTATCGGCCAGGGGCGGCGTAAAGTCGGCGGAGGTCGAGCCGTACAGCGCCACGATCGGGCGCCCGAGCGCGGCCGCCACGTGCATGAGGCCGGAGTCATTGCTCAGCACGGCCGTGGCCAGAGACATCACATCGATGGCCTGCGCCAGCGACGTGCGCCCGGTCAGGTCTTGCCAGTGGGCGTGGGCGCTTTCGGGCAGCAGCGCGCGAATCTGCGCGGCCACGGCAGCATCCTTCGCCGAGCCCAGGGCCCACACCTGCCAGCCAGCAGCCATGCGCTCGGCGCAGACGGCAGCATAGTGCTCCGCGGGCCACTGCTTGGCATCGCCGAACTCCGCGCCCGGGCAGATCACCAGCACGGGCCGCTCCTGGGTCAGCCCCAGCGCGTCCAGGGCGGCAGCCACATCCTGCGGCCGCGTCACCAGCTGCGGGCGGGGAAGCGGCACGGGCAGCGGCGCACCGGCTTCCCGCCCCAGTGCCACGAAGCGCTGCACCATCAGCGGCAGGGCTTCGCGGTCGAGATCGCGCACATCGTTGAGCAGCAGGCCGCGCGCCTCGCCGCGCCAGCCGGTGCGGCGCGGACTGCGCACGAACAAGGTCAGCAGCGCGGACTTGAAGGAATTGGGCAGCACGATCACCTGTTCGTAGCGCTGCTTGCGCAACGAGTGCCCGAGGCGGTAGCGACCGGGCAGATTCAGCTCGCCGTGGCGGAACGGCAGGTCGATGGCGCGCCGCACTTCGGGCATGCGTTCCAGCAGCGGCCGACTCCAGGCCGGCGCCAGCACGTCGATGGCCAGCTCGGTGCCGGCCGCGCGGGCGTCGTTCTGCAGACTGATGAACAAGGCCTGGGCCATCACCATGTCGCCCACCCAGGACGGCCCGACGATCAGGATGCGCCGACTCATGCGCTCACCACGTCGGCGAACAGCGCGTTCCAGACCTCGGCCACGGCCTGCTGGAAGTGCTCAAGGCCGTGCGGCGCGTCCTCGCTGTCGCGATGCTCCAGCGCGGCCTGATGCAGCGACGAGCGCAGCGCCAGATAGGCATCGGTGAGCAGACGGAACTGCGCCGCGCTCAGCAGGCCGCAGTCGTGAGCGGTTTCCAGGATGCGCACATTGTCGGGCCAGGTCAGCAAACTGGGATATTCGGCGCCATGGGCCAGCACCAGGTACTGCACCATGAATTCGATGTCGACGATGCCGCCCCGCCCTTGCTTGATGATGAACGAGAGTTTCTCGCGCTCTGCCGCCGGCTTCTTCGCGAACTCGTCGCGCATGCGCTGGCGCATGGCGGTGACTTCCCGCGCCAGTGCCAGGCGGTCGCGCACCTTGCCCAGGGTCTGCGCGCGCAGCCGGTCGAAACGCTCCTGCAGCGCCTTGCTGCCGGCCACCGCGCGCGCCCGCACGAGGGCCTGGTGTTCCCAGGTCCAGGCCTCGTCGCGCTCATAGGACGCGAAGGCCTCCATGGAGCTGACCAGCAGACCGGATTCCCCCGAGGGCCGCAGGCGCATGTCCACTTCGTAGAGCTTGCCCGACACGGTGTAGGTGCCCAGCATCATGATCACGCGCTGGGCCAGCCGGGTGTAGAACTCGCGGCTGTTGATGCTGCGCTGGCCCTGGCCGGCTTCCGTGTCCTGATCCAGCGCGCCGTCATGCAGGAACACCAGGTCAAGATCAGAGATGTAGCTCAGCTCGATGCCGCCCAGCTTGCCGTAGCCGATGACGACGAAATCCATCTCGCCCTGCAGGCCCTGGGTGTTGCGCGGATAGCCGTGCTTGCGCACCAGGAACTGCCAGCTCAGCGCCAGCACCTGTTCGAGGATGGCCTCGGCGGTGAAGGTCAGATAATCGCTGACCTTCATCACCGTCAGGCGGCCCGAGATCTGCGCCGCGGCCACCTGCAGGGTGTGCGACTGCTTGAAGTAACGCAGGGTCTCCATCTGTTCTTCGAAGTTGTCCGGCTCGATGCGCAGCAGCTGCTGGGCAAGTTCTTCCTGCAGCACCTGCTTCACCGGAGGCTGGTCGATGCCGTCGAGCAACTCGTCCAGCAGCACGGGATGCTTGCTGAGGAATTCGGTGACGAAGGGGCTCGCGGTACACAGCTGCACCACTTCGCGCAGGGCGTGGGCATTTTCCAGCAGCAACACCAGATAGGCCGTGCGCCGACTCACGGCATGGATCAGCACCAGCACGCGCTCGAAGGCCAGACTGGGCGTTGCGGCATGCGCGACGGCATGCAGCAGCACCGGCATGAAGCGCTCGAAACGCTGCCGACTCTCCGCGGGCAGCAC
>JACCDZ010690870.1_pt1 | contig 12799 bp, 15 predicted proteins | sample 7449551 | NCBI WGS metagenome assembly JACCDZ01 (sample SAMN15323452, study PRJNA562643) | freshwater metagenome | isolation source: river surface water | place: USA:Blue River Watershed | collected 2017-08-18
CAGTCCAAAAGTTATCTTTCTGGGTTCTTATGCCAAGGCAGATAAATCTGCCAGTGAGCACCAAGGAAACAACACCAATGCCAGTTATCACGCCGCTCGCAAGTGGCTGGATGACTTGCGCTCCTAAAGCAATACCCTTAGCGCTTTTTGCTTGATTGAGAACTCAACCTCTATAACCTCACCCATCGGATCGCCATCTAATTGAATTGGCGCTGGGTGATGAGGTCTGATTCTGATTCGAGCACTGCTGAGATTTTCAAGAGTTTTGACATTAGCAGTTGCATCCATCCACTTCCTGCCAAGAGCGAGTGGTCTAACGACTTGGTTTTGCCAAGTAATTCTTGAAAAGAAATCAATCCAGTTCCAAATTCTTCTGGGTCCGATGGCGGCCATATCCAGCTTCCCATCGTCCAATCTGTCATCGGGCATCATTGAAATTGCCCCGGGCAGTAGCCCAACGTTTCCTACCAACAGCGAGTAACTTTTCAGCGTCCTACTTTCATCATTCAAGCTGACGTCAAATTTCTCGAACTTGAGTGGAAGCGATCTAATGCCACCTTCTATATAGGCAACCCAGCCAATCTTTTTCTTCAGTTCTGGCTGAGTGTTTTGCATTAGTCGGGCGTCCATTCCAACACCAGCAATGCCTGTAAAGAGGTACTCCTCCAATGACCCATCAGGGCGAACCAGCCTTGCTTGACCCAGGTCAATTTCATATGGCTTACCACTAATCGCTCGCTTCACCGCCGCATCTAAAGCCAGCGGCAACTTTAGGTTTCGAGCCAGAATGTTGCCGGTTCCAATGGGCAGGATTCCTATCGAAGCTGTCGAACCTGTTGCTTCTTGAACCACCCGGCGCAGTGTTCCATCACCGCCAGCCACCAACAATTTTTTATGACCCTCGGCAAGAGCGGCTTTGGCCGCTTTCGCTCCTTGGCTGGTCTTGTCGGTTGGGAGAAAGGTTGGCTCGACAGCGAGTTTTTGAAAAGGCTTTTTGATTTGGGAAAGGGTGATTTTCTGCGGGTTATAAATCACAGCGAGCTTCACCGCATCAGCCTAACCTTGCTCGGCGGTAGGCTGTAGTGCGTGATCGACCTAAATTTGCTACGCGAAGACCCTGAAAAGATTCGCGTCTCTCAGCGCCTACGCGGTGCAAGTGAGGAGCTGGTTGATCAGGCCGTTGCGCTCGACAAGGCAAAGCGGGCGGCGCTCGCTGAGTTTGAAAAACTTAGAGCCGAACAAAACGCTCACGGCAAATTAGTGGCAGCGGCCCCCAAAGAGGAAAAAGCCAAGCTGCTTGAGACCGGACAACAACTTGCAGCTGGCGTCAAGGCAGCTGAAGCGAAGGCCAATGAGGCAGATCAACAGCTAAGTCAACTGCTTCTAAAAATAGACAACGTCGTGATTGAAGGCGTTCCTGCCGGTGGCGAAGAAAACTTCGTAGTAATCAAAGAGGTAGGAACCAAACCAAACTTTTCTTTCGAGGCAAAGGACCACGCCCAATTAGGTGAGCTGCTAGATGTGATTGACATCGAGCGCGGTGTAAAGATTTCTGGTTCCAGGTTTTATTTTCTGAAGGGTTGGGGAGCGAGGCTAGAACTAGCAATGATGCAGCTGGCGCTTGATCAGGCAGTGAAAGCAGGCTTCACCCCGCTGATCACACCAACCCTTGTAAGACCAGAAGTGATGCAGGGAACTGGTTTTTTGGGCGAGCACGCAGCGGAGATCTACTATCTACCTGCTGACGAGCTCTACCTAACTGGTACAAGTGAAGTCGCGTTAGCTGGGTATCACGCTGATGAAATCATCGAAAACTTATCCGAACCAATTAGATACGCAGGTTGGTCAACCTGCTACCGCCGCGAAGCGGGCAGCCACGGCAAAGACATCAAGGGCATTTTGAGAGTTCACCAGTTCAACAAACTAGAAATGTTCTCCTACTGCAGGCCAAGCGAGGCAGAAGCCGAGCACGCCAAACTACTTGCCTGGCAAGAAGAAATGCTGCAGAAGTGTGAGCTGCCATACCGAGTTATTGATGTTGCAGCCGGCGACCTTGGTTCATCAGCTGCACGAAAGTATGACGTTGAGGCGTGGGTGCCATCGCAGCAGAAGTATCGAGAGCTGACCTCGACCTCTAATTGCACCACCTTCCAAGCACGCAGACTTAATACCCGCTACCGCGATGAAAGCGGAAAGAACCAAACCGCTGCAACTTTGAATGGGACACTAGCAACCACTCGTTGGTTAGTGGCTATTTTGGAAAATCACCAGCAGGCTGACGGTTCGGTAGTGATTCCAAAAGCACTGCGCCAATATCTTGGCGGCGCTGAAGTTATTAGTCCAAGAGCATAAATACATGAGCGATAAGTGGCTGATTGGCCTAGACATTGATGGCACGCTGGTCCATGACGATGGCTTTTTATCGAGCGCCGTTGTCGAGCAGGTGCAACGGGTGCGGGCCTTGGGGCACGAGGTATTTATTGCAACCGGAAGAGCTGCCGGCAATGCTTACCCAGTAATCAAAGATCTTGGAATTGATAACTCACACGCTGTTTGTTCTAACGGTGCCGTCACCATCAAGGTGGATCAGTCGCTGCCAATGGGTTATGAAACCCACACCGTTAAGACTTTCGACCCAGCTGATGTTCTCAAGCAATTAATCGAACACCTACCGGATGCTCATTTCGCGGTTGAAGATGTGGATGGCAGCTATCGCTTTCATAAACCCTTCCCGGCTTATTCGCTGGGCGATCGCAATTATGAAACCCCGCTGGAGGAATTACTTCATCACCCAGTGAGCCGTGTGGTGGTTTTATCCCCGCATCACGATGTTGCGGAGTTTATGCAGCTGATGGAGTCAATCGGATTGCACTCGGTCAGCTATGCGATTGGTTATACCGCTTGGCTAGATATTGCACCGAAGGGTATTGATAAGGGGCACGGTCTGGAACTGCTGCGCAATCACTACGAGCTGGGTAAGCGAGTCTTAGTTATCGGCGATGGCAGAAATGATATTGAGATGTTTGAGTGGGCAAAGTCGCACGGTGGGTATGCATTTGCGATGGGGCAAGCACCGGATGAAGTAAAGCTTGCGGCTACCGCAGTTACAGCTGCGGTAACCGAGGATGGAGTAGCGCAGGTGCTGGCTTCCCTGGAGGGGCTTGAGTTTCTCGACTAACGACTAAACTTCCCTACGGAGGTCTGTCCGAGTGGCCGATGGAGCTGGTCTTGAAAACCAGTGGACAGCAATGTCTCGTGGGTTCGAATCCCACGGCCTCCGCTCTTTACAGGCAGCTTTCAGGCTCTTTGGTTTTGCTCCGACTATCCTTATTGGGTCCAATGAAGGCACCCAATCCCAATGTCAAATTCTGAGTATCAGTTTTTAAAGCCTGAGCGATCAAAGCGCAAGCGCAGGCCGCTGCTTCGCATTCTCGCAATCTCGGTGGTTGGTGTCCTGGTTGCTGGTGGTGTTTACATCGGCGGCAGTGTTGCCTACTTAATTGGACAACTCAGCGGAGCCGGTGTGGATGTCTATGCCACCGATGGAGCCACTTTTGAGCTTCCCACCCCAGAAGAAATTAATGGACCAATCAACATGCTGTTGATCGGCTCAGACACCAGAGCAAATCAAGGCGATACCAATTACGGAAAGTCAGAGGCAGAACTGGCCGACGTGCTGATTCTGCTTCACATAAACCAGGCCAGAACCAATGCCGTTGCCTTGAGCTTCCCCAGAGACCTGATGGTTTCTATGCCGGAGTGTCCGAACCCGGAGGGTGGTGACCCATATCCGGCAAAGGAGTATGTGCAAATCAACGCCACCTTGAATTATGGCGGTCCAGCCTGCACTCTCCTGACAGTTCAGAAACTAACTGGTGTTCGCATTCCCTACCTAGCCATGATTGATTTCAAGGGAGTAATTGCAATGAGCTCCGCAGTTGGCGGAGTTAAAGTTTGCGTAGCCGAGGACATCAACGACCGCTACTCCAAGTTGACTTTGCCAGCCGGTGAGCACACCCTGATTGGCGACCAAGCTTTGGCATTTCTTCGCACCCGTCACGGCGTTGGCGATGGGTCTGATTTATCAAGAATCTCTAACCAACAGGTTTTTCTGACATCGCTAGTTAGAAAGCTGAAAGATGAAGGGGCCTTTACTAATCCTTTCACCATGCTTCGACTGGGAACTGCCGCAATTGAAAACATGGTGTTGTCCAGGAGCCTGACTGACCTGGGTGTCATGTTTGGTATTGCTAGAGAAGTCAACGATGTTGATCTAGACAAGATTGTCTTTTTGAAACTTCCCGTTTACGGACTCTCCGGTGATTATGCCGGTCGTGTTGGCCTAGCGTCAGAGCGAGCGAATCTTCTGTTTGAGAAGATTGCAAACGATGAAGAACTGGTGCTAGCCCAAGCTAATCCAGGAACCGGTGCTGTGGTGGAAGAAGATCCCGCTGCAACAACAGAAGAATCACCTGAACCAACACAAGAAGCACTACCAGATTGGGCCCAAGGGACTACGGCCGCTGTGAAGAGCTGTTCAAAGTAAGTTTGGCCTAATACAACTAGTCTTATAGGCTTGCCTAGCACTGGAGACGTCGCATAGCCCGGTCGAGTGCGCCCGCCTGCTAAGTGGGTAGGGGACCAAAATCCCCTCGGGGGTTCAAATCCCCCCGTCTCCGCCAAGTCCGACTAGTTCGGTTTTCGATTCAGCCACATACTTGGCCTTTCCTCGTATTTCGGCGGCCTCTCTCCATAGATCTTTTTATATACGCGTCTGCCAGACAAGTAGTGTCCAAGATGATGCATCGCTGCCATTAGCTCTTTGCCGGTTAGGTATTTCTGATAAAGACGGGCGGTTGCTTTAGCCCAAGGGTCGCCGTGATAGCCACTGGAGAGAGCATGCCCAACCTCATGCAGCATGGTCTCTTTGTCGAAGTGACAAAGGAACATGGCTTTTTGTTCGTGGTCCCACCAGCCCATGGCGTGCGGGATGTCTCCCTTGAGGTTGAAGTGAGAGTGAATGCGAACCCACTCGATTTTTAGTTTTTCTTTACCGGCAACTTGGTTGAGCATCAGAAGCACTGGTTTCCAGAGTTTCCAGGCACGCTTATCAAAGCGCGGGCTCGGTCTAACTTCGAATCTGAGTTTTGTGGCCCAGATTGGCAACATGCGATAGCGACCAGCAATCTTTAGTTCTACCAGTCGATTTTCCGAAGCTCCTGCCATGACTAAATCGTAGTTAGTCCGCTTTACTCCGCTTGGACCTATCCACAACCCACTCAATAGGCGCCTGTTCAGCCCCTTGCGTTTACTACTAGAATTGGGGTTCCAGCGCTCGTGGCTCAACGGATAGAGCATCTGACTACGGATCAGAAGGTTGGGGGTTCGAGTCCCTCCGAGCGCGCTGAGATGACGCGGTTTTCACGGCCGCGTCATTTCTCTTTCTGGATTATTCCGTTTAGATTCCGTTCCCTATTACATTTATTGAATGTTGGAATTTAGGGGGAAGACTTGAGTTTCGAGGGCCAACTCGGCGATTCTGAATTCTTGGCACGCCTGATTCCAGTAAATGCTCCTGAATTGCACGAACCCTGCCTTCGTGCTCGTTGGGACAAAGTCTGTCAACAATATGACTCACTTGGGGAGCTGGATTCATCCCAGGACAACACTCAAGCTCAACAGAATCTTATGGAGATGACATCTCTGCTCTTGGGCAAGGTCTTAGCCCTTGAGGCATGTCGTGCCAACAACCCTTCGCACCATAGAAAAGACGGTGGTATCACCGAGGATGGCCAGCTAGAAATATTCCACGCAACTGTTGATTTTCATAATTCGCTTTACATCGTCCTTGGCAACCTGGCCACACTCGTTGCGAAAAATAGGTCAGCTTTCAAAAACCCTTCAACAGCCTCAGCAAGTAGATTTCTAGGTTGGTTGGCATCGCATGATTAGCACAAATTTGGGGTCAACAATTGCATACTCCCCTCAAAGGCATTCCGCACAATCGTGAACCATCCGCAGGACTTGTATACCTACAATTGGGAAACCCAGACCAACGGCCAAAGTGGCGTTTACGTAATGCTCAAAGGTCTTGGAGCCCCCGATAGTGATAAGCCGACAAACCTAAACAAATACAGAGAGGGTATCGGGTGGCACCTACCTTCCCCCGAGGAGTGCCTAACCACAATTTTTATTCTTGACATCATCTCTTGGGTGCTTGAAGGGGTCGAGTTTTCGCTTGCAGGCAAAGGCGCGTTTAGTAATCAAGATTGGTACAAAAATCGGAAATCAGCTTTTGAAGAATATTTGAGAGAAAATGTCGACGCTGTCGCATTTGAGTTTCGCAGAGCTGTGCCCACAGAACTGGACCGTGTTCTATTTGAGAGTGTTTCCGTTTTCGACTGATATGTGCTGTCCAAGCTTGTCCATCCACAAAGCAGTTTGAGCTGGGTAAGCGTGCCCGTAAACGTCGAGTGTCATTTTTGCTGATGAGTGACCTAGAATCTTGGAAACCTCTGGGATTGGTGCACCGAGGCTTGCCAGCAATGAACCAGCTGTGTGACGAAGAGAGTGAATAACGACATTCTTCATGCCTAGCTTTTCGGTGGCGGGCTTGAAGTACCTTCTGCGGAAGAAGCCATAGTCAAGTGCCTGGCCATTTTCACCCACGAAGACCCAATCGCGACCGCTCTTTCCCTCAAGCAATGGCTTGATTAGTTCGATTGTGTTTTTGTCGAGTGGAACCTCTCGCTGCTCTCCCGTTTTTGTAGTGCCTGGAATGAACTCCCCATTTTCATCTCGGAGCTTCTTTCCAAACTCGTCAGTTGTCCAAGAGTGAGCAACTTTCACAATCCTGGCATCGAGGTCAAAATCTTCAACCCGCAAGGCTAAAGCCTCGTTGACTCGCAGTCCGCAAGTTCCTAAGAAGATGACCAGGGACCGATGAGGTCCGCACTCGTCAGCAAGGGCGTAAAGCTCTTTTGCTGTAAGTCCCTCCTTTGGCTTTGATGCAATCTTCGGAAGCCTGACGCCCACAGCAGGGTTTCTGCCAATTAGCTCATCTTCCAGAGCTGACTGGAGGATCTGATGAAGCAATCGATAACTCTGTCGAATTGTTGTCGACCCGATCCCATCCTCAGCCATTGAACTCACCCACTTCTTGATGTCAGAGGTAGTAATCGATGTCAGCTTGCGATCTCCAAAAGAGGGGATGAGGTAAAGCTTGAGTTGGGAGTTGTAAGTACCAAGAGTTTTACCTGAAATGGCTAGCTTGCTCTTTTTCCAGTCAACAACAAACTCTTTGAATGTCACCCTTGCAGATTCAGAGTCGATCGGACGACCATCTTCAGAAGCGAGTTCCGCTCGTGCAATCCACTTATTGGCGCTGTCTACGTCGTCGAAAGATTTTGTGTAAACACCGGACTCGTCTATGAATGTTGCTACCCACTTGCGCTTCTTGCGTTCGATTCCGTCAGCACAACGGTCCAATTCGCTCTTCAGATTTCGCTTCCAACGCTCTGCATCTTCTAGGCGATCAAAGTTTTTTGATTCCTCTCCGCCCTCGTAGAAGAGCCGGGCCTGCCACTTCCCTGAAGATAATTGCTTTATCCCCGGTATGCGATTAGCTCTTTTTGGCACCTTGTTCCTCTTGATCTATTTATTTGTTTATATCTTCTGAATCTGACATTTTTGGTAACAGCCCCGACTCTCTTGCCAGAAACAGTCGTCGATCAACAGTCGACCTCGGCAGACCAGTTCGCTCTGCAATGAGTTTCTGAGCCGTTGTGTATCCAAAAGACTTTATTAACTGAAACTGCCTAGCGATGTCTTCACGTATCGAAACGGACTGACCGATGTTGCCGAGCTTTTCGTGATAGTCGAGGTGCACTAAACAGAGTGCTTGCTTGTTCTCAGTAGAACCAGTGTTGGGGGCCTCGAGAAATCCACCTAGATCAGCGAGCCTGGCTAGAGGCTTTTCTAATATCTCTTCGTAGATGGAGGGCAGCCTAGAAATAGCATCTTGTTCTTTCAGGGGGCCAAGTCCAAATGAGCATCGCACCAAAGCCACAAGCTCATTCTGGGAGTTGAGCCCTGAAATCCACCAGTCTGAGACAACACGTCCAGATCGAGCCTTCAATTCCACACTGGCCACCCGACCTTCGGCGGTGCCTATCGCGTCCCAACTTCTATCCGCGTTGATTACCTCTAGTTCAAAGTTCATGTAGTAAGTCTAACACAACACTACAAATGTGTGTTACCATGTAGTGCAGACATTGATTCACTACAACCAGAGGAGGTTAGGAATGGCTGAATCAAAACCAATAAATCTCACCGTTCCGCAGCTGGGGGAGCGGTGGCAAAAGAGCGACCAATACGTATACAGCAACTACAAGAGGCTAGGGCTCAAGGCCCTGAGAATAGGGCAGCAGATCCGCTTCCCTTTAGAGGAGGTGGAGGCATGGGAAAAATCTCACATGGAATAGCCAATCTTCTTCGATTTCCGAGGATCCCTTTTGAGTTGCAGTTCATGCAGGTCTATAGACCTATAGACACTGAAAACCTGAAAAGCAAAACGCAATCATGCCCTAAAAGCCTTATATTTCCGGCTCTAAAGGGGACTTTTGGCTTTTCAAACACTCTCGTGCGTCATGAAAACCGTCGTTGGGTTGACAAACACCTTGCTGAATCGAGGGCATGAGATGACGCTCGAGTTGGCTAAGTTATGGACCAAAGCTGGGCCAGTATTTCCCGCACTATATAAAGATGCTTGGCGTGGAGCGAAACTCTACTGCCGAAAGGCTCCGGCAACGAATAGTGGTCACCTAGACGCAACCACAGACATCAATCAGTTAGAAAGCTGGTGGGCTGAGGATCCCGACTACCTAGTTGGACTTGCGCTGGGAACTGAGCTAGTGGTCCTGGACATCGACGTTGATTTGGAAACTGGTGAAGACGGCTTCGATCGGCTACGGACTCTAAAGCTACCCATACCCGACACCTACTGGCAAGAGACCCCCTCGGGAGGCCGCCACTATTTCTATAGAGGCGTCCCAGGTTTATCACTTGGTCCCTGGAATAACTATCTCCAAGAGTTTCAGGGTGACAAGAGCGGCGTTGATAGAAAAACGGGCAGTTCATATGTCATCGCCTACTCAGAGGTCGTGCCTGATGTTTCGGCGCTCGCTACTGTGCCGGAGTGGCTCACAAGACAAAATGCAACGCCGACTCTCTATGAGTACTCAGGGACACTGGCGGATTGGCTTGAGTCTTTGGTGCCTGGTGTACCAGACCAATTCGTAACAGCGGCAATCTTGTCCTTTCCTGATTCAGAGTTCGATCACCAAGTCATGATTCGACAGCAGATGAGGCTCGTAAGGCTCGGAGCAGAAAAGCACCCAGGGGTATCGGAGGCACTCGATTTACTCCGAACACTTTGGACATTCGGAAAATACAACACCGAGGAATACCGCCTTGAGTGGATAAGAGCGCTCGAGGGTGCAGTCAGAAAGTACGGGGGAGAGTCAAAGAAAGAGATAGAAAATGCAACAAAATGATTCAACCCCCACTGAGCTAATCATCGAGAAGTTGGCTGAGGATAAATACAAGACACTAAAGGCCGAGGAAAAGGCTAAATCAAAGCTTGCCGCCGAGGCATTTGTTGGCTCGGTTGAGCTAACGATGGATGACTTGATGGCAACTGCTAGCGATTTCCTGGTCGAAGGTTTGATACCGGTGCAGTCCATAGGTTTCATGATTGCGAGGTCGAACTTAGGTAAGACATTTGCTTACGTCGACCTGGCATGCCGAGCTATTTTTGGCGGTAAATGGCTTGGCAAGGAAACAAAACCCTGCAAGGTCCTAATAGTCCTTGGCGAGGGTAAGGCTGGTTTCTATAAGAGGCTTGAGGCATGGACCAATCATTACGAGAAAGACATCAATCACCTTCGTAGCAACATGTTTTGGATCGACGGTGCAAATCTATTTAGTGATGTCAGCATTGAGAAAATTGCTGAGGTAGCCAACCGTGAAGAGGTTGATCTCATTATCTTTGACACATGGGCGGCGACATCAGGAATTGTTGATGAAAATGCTGGAGCACTCAACTCGACCGCATTAAACCGTGCATCAAAAATCCGCCCCCAAGCGTCCTTGTTGTTCGTGCATCATCCGACAAAGGAAACTGAGAAGTCTGAGCGCCCTGAGATGAGAGGCTCGGGAGCACTAAAGGGCAGGGCAGACTACGTACTAGCTATGTATGACGACAAGGGCTTCAATGCCTCCAGCGGCGAAAGGTATAACTGGATTGCCTTGTCAACGGAGTTTGATCATGGTGGAAAGAACCGCAATGCAAAAACTGAAACCATCCGAGGGCTTTACTTATTTGATACAGATGACGATCAAAAAGTCTTCCTTCAAATTGAGTCTGAGGCGCTCTCCAAGCGTGCCCTGCTGGTAAGGCAAAAGTTGGTTGGCATCAAGACGGTTGAGGAATTCGCTACAGAGACAGCGACTTCTAGCGCTACCGCTCGACGCTCGCTCAATGACGCCGTTGAGGAGGGGGTGGCAATTCGACACACGAGGACCGCCCCTAATCTCCCTGATCGATACGAACTAAGTGAATCAGCGAAGAAAGCCAATGAGCCAAATTGGCGCTATCTCGCGCAGAACTCAGCTCAGAAGGACTGGATGTGATTTTATGACTACGAATAAAAACGAGCCTGAGAAACTTGAACTGATACAACTCGAAGGCGATCCGCCTACATCCAATTCAAGGCAGCAACTGGGTGATTTGCTTTATGAGGAAATCTGCTATGCGTTGAAGGAAGGATTCATCGGTGAGATAAGAGTCTCCCCTCCTCACGAGTGCAGACTTTCGGATGAAGACGAGGATTGCTGCTGCGAGAGTTGGGCTGGTTTTTACAGCCGCTACGATTACCGACCATTCGGCAGCATTTACCTGGAACTCGATGGCTCGATTAGCGTGAGCGTTGGAAATGAATTCCTCGGGGGCAACGTTCACCAGGTCAATTCGGCTGGCACCTATTCCCTGAGAGAGGACGATTTACCCGGACCAGATCTTGGAATTTGTGCCACTGATCTAACCGTGGATAATGCAAGGCGGCTAGTCCCGCAACTTCTCGCAGAGGAGTTCTACTGGCATGTGCCAGAACTGCCCCATGCCTGGACCGAATTCGATGTGGATTGGTATTGGAGCAAGGATTAGGCCCTCTCCTCCCAGAGAATGCTCTGCTGACCTAGGTAATTCTTAGTACCTTGTGGGCAAAAAGTGTTAATGATAAGAAGGCCTTAGTTTTTGTACCTAAGCAACAGAGGCTTATTTCTTTTGCGGGTGGCATCTCAGTCTCTTGAGGGCTGTGGATAACTTTGTAGTTCGATTGAAAATCTAGGCAACAATGCCCCTATGAGAATCATTTGCCCCGTTTGCGAGATTTGGCTTGTCGATGTCTACATGGTAGGAGGTTAGGGTAATTTCTGGTGCCTACGTTGCGAAAGCTCAATTAGTAAGGCAGTTTTGCCCGTTGTGTCCGATGCAGGGGGAGCCACCATGTCCGATCTCGAAGGTAACCTAGAAACAATCATTGAAAACGGCTAGTCCGTTAGGGGAGTCATGGCAGATCAGAACAATGCGGCATTCATTTGGACTATCGCCAACCTTCTAAGAGGTACCTACAAACAGGCTGACTATGGCAAGGTCATTTTGCCTTTCACAGTGCTTCGTCGACTTGACAGTGCTCTAGAAGCCACTAAAGCCAACGTGCTTGAGGCATACAAGAAGCATGGAAAAGCGCCTGCAGCTGACTTTTTGCTTCAGCAGGCTTCCGGCTATTCGTTCTACAACACATCTCCTTATGACCTAAAACGCGCTGCCGGTGACACGGGAAACCTCAGGGCAAACCTGGTCTCCTACATCGATGGATTCTCGCCAAACGTTAGAGACATCTTTGAGCGCTATGAATTTACGGCCCAACTTAACAAGCTGGATGAAAATGACCTACTTTTGCTAGTCACCCAGAAGTTCAGCCAGATCGACCTTCACCCAGAAACCGTTTCAAACGTAGAGATGGGACTCATATTCGAGGAGCTAATCCGAAAGTTTGCTGAAGCATCAAACGAGACTGCTGGTGAGCACTTCACCCCGCGTGACGTTGTTCGCCTTATCGTGAACCTCCTGTTCGCCACTGATGACGAGATCCTGAGCAAGCCTGGTGTTGTGCGTAGCGTTTACGACCCCACTGCGGGCACCGGTGGAATGCTTTCGGTGGCAGATGACTACATCCGAAACTTGAACCCCGAAGCAAGCCTTACACTCTTTGGTCAAGAGCTGAATGGCGAGTCCTATGCGATAGCTAAGGCCGACATGGTGATCAAGGGTCAAGACATCGAGAACATGGTGTGGGGAGACACCCTAACTAATGACGGTCACCACGGAAAATACTTCGACTACTGTCTTGCGAACCCTCCATTCGGTGTTGAGTGGAAAAAGCAGCAAGCATTTGTTGAACGAGAGCATCGCGACAGGGGTTTCGATGGTCGTCTAGAAAAGAAAACAGAGATTCGGGAGTCGCTTGCAGAATTACAGAGTCCTCTAGGTGGTGCGGATATTCGCGCATCCAATCTTTAGGTGAATCCATTCACCATCTCCTTTTCTTGCATTATTGCTAATAATACCCCAGGGGGGTATATTCATGGCAGGATCACAGGTTAGGAAAATCATGGAAAATCACGACCACGAAATGCACCACGATCGCCGTTCGGGTGCTGAGCCAACTGGCACTGG
>JACCDZ011007894.1_pt1 | contig 12799 bp, 14 predicted proteins | sample 7449551 | NCBI WGS metagenome assembly JACCDZ01 (sample SAMN15323452, study PRJNA562643) | freshwater metagenome | isolation source: river surface water | place: USA:Blue River Watershed | collected 2017-08-18
AGCAAGATGATGGCCTCTCTGGATATTGCCGAGAAGCGCCTGCCGCAAGATGGTCGGATTTCTATCCGGGTGGGCGGACGTGCGATTGATATCCGCGTATCGACGTTGCCTACGGCGCATGGTGAGCGTGTGGTGCTGCGTTTGCTGGAAAAGAATTACGACAAGCTGGATTTGCGTGCCCTGGGCATGGCAGAAGACACCTATGCTAGGTTTGACCGCCTGCTGCACAAGCCACATGGCATTGTGCTGGTAACCGGCCCTACGGGTAGCGGTAAAACTACAACGCTATATGCCTCGTTGCTGAGCCTGCGCTCCAACACCAGCAACATCATGACAGTTGAAGACCCGATCGAATACGATCTGGAGGGCATTGGCCAGACGCAGGTTAATTCACGGATCGAGATGAGTTTTGCCCGGGCACTGCGGGCCATTCTGCGCCAGGATCCGGACATCGTAATGATCGGTGAAATCCGTGATCTGGAAACCGCACAGATTGCCGTGCAAGCGTCATTGACGGGTCACTTGGTGCTGGCAACGCTGCACACGAATGATGCGCCTTCCGCGGTAACGCGTTTGATTGATATGGGTATCGAACCTTTCTTGCTGGCTTCATCCTTGCTGGGTGTGCTGGGTCAGCGCCTGATTCGTCTGTCTTGTACGGCATGTATGGGTAAGGGGTGCGAGGTTTGTGCGCAGAGTGGTTACACGGGGCGTGCGGGCATTTACGAACTGATGCAGGTGACGGAGCATTTGCGCGAGAAGATTCACGCGCATGCGGCTGAATCGGAGTTGCGTAAACAGGCCTGTGCTGACGGTATGAGAACGCTGACTGAAGATTGCCTGCGTTGGGTCGACAGTGGTGCAACCACCCGTGAAGAAATGTTGCGTGTAACGGGTAGCGTCCACCTCGATTAAGCCGATACGTACCGATGCCACGATTTCGTTTTGAAGCGATCACTTACGACGGCCAGACCGAAAAGGGTGTGGTGGAGAGTGATGCGCTCAAGTCTGCCCGACAGCAACTACTAGCGCGTGGTTTGGTGCCGGTATCGGTAGAGATTGATGATGCAAGCACGCGTAAATCGGGTGTCACGTCTTTGCTGTTTAAAAAGAAGGGCATTAGCACCAACGATCTGGCAATTGTGACCAAACAGTTTGCGCTGTTAGTGCGTTCCGGACTGCCACTGGATGAAGCGCTGCGCTTGTTGGCGGAAGAATCGCCCAAGCCGGCAACGCGTGAAGTGTTGGCAGAGATTGTGCAGGAGCTGCAATCTGGTGTGTCATTATCGCGGGCATTGGCGAGTCAGCCGGCCACCTTTGATCCGTTGTACCAATCGATTGTTGCAGCGGCCGAGCATTCGGGTTTGATGGCGCCTGTACTGACACAGTTTTCGACATTTCTGGAAAAGCGCCAGGCTATGAAGCAGAAGGTGATCGCGGCCATGGTGTATCCCGCCATGCTGATTGCGGTCTCTTTTCTGGTGATGACCGTGCTCATGGTGTACGTGATCCCACAGGTCACTCGGGTTTTTGAAAGTACGCGCCAGAAACTGCCATTAACCACCGAAGTCGTCATGGCGATCTCGTCATTTTTGGCAAATTGGGGTTGGTTGTTGGCCATTGTGTTGTTGGGCGTGGGTTGGCTGGTTCGCCGCGCGTTAAACAACCCCTCAGTTCGACTGCGCTTTGATAGTCGTTGCTTATCGACGCCCGTTATTGGTCCGCTGATCTTGTCGTACGAAACGGCACGTTTTGCCAATACGATGTCGATGCTGGTGGCCGCTAATGTGCCCATTTTGTCCGCGCTCAAAAGCTCTCGCGACACGCTAAAGAACAGCTATCTTAAATCCGTCGTCGATGCTGCCGAGATGCAAGTGCGTGAAGGTAGTACGCTAGCGCGGGCGCTAGGTTCGCAGGGGGTGTTTTCTCCCTTGTTTGTGCACATGATTCGTTCTGGTGAAGCGACCGGGCAACTGGCAGATATGCTGCGCTTTGGTGCCGACAATGCAGAAGTGGATGCCGAACAGACCACGCGCGTTTTTACCAGCATTCTTGAACCCGCCATGATTCTGTTCATGGGGGTGATGGTGCTAATTATCGTGATGGCCGTGATGCAGCCAATTCTCGAAATGAACGCGGGGATTCGCTAAGCATGCAGATACTCTTTGTTCGTGATGCACAGACCCCGGTGCACCAGATTGAACTAACACCCTGGCGGGTATTCAAGTGGTTGTGCCTGCTACTCGCCATTCTGTTGGTTTTGAATGTGCTGGCGGTTTGGTTGCTAGAAGCATTTGGCCTGGACGATGGTGCGCAAAAGCAGGCACTTTCCGAGGCGCAGTACGAACACAAACTGGTTGAGCTAGAAGCGCAGTTGGCCGAAATGAATGCGCGGCTCAAAGGCATGGATGCGACGCGTCAGCAGTTGCTGCAAGAGCAGCCTGCGACACCGATGATGCAATCAGGCGGTGCGACGACTGCGCCATCCATTCCCGTGCCGATTACACCCAACGTGCAAGGGGGCCAGGGCGGCCCCATGTTGAGTCAGCCGGTGTTGCCAGCAGATCGCTCATTTACGATGCGCATCCATCAGCTTGAACTGGCGACGCTGAACATCAAAGCACACTCTGACCAGATTTCGGATCAGATGCAAACGTTGCAACAGTTCCAACTGGCATCGCCTACGGGTTACCCATTGCCTTACCAAGCAGTGGTCACCAGTGCGCCGGGTTTTCGGGTCGATCCGTTTACAGGTCGCAACAGTTGGCATGCGGGTACCGACTACGGCGCTTATGCGGGTACCCCCATTCTTGCTACGGGGGATGGTTACGTTATTCGCGCTGATTGGGATGATGAGTTCGGCAACATGGTTGAAATCGCGCATCCGGGCGTAAACCTGGTGACGCGTTACGCACATGCACAAGATATCTATGTGAAATCCGGCCAACGCGTCGCCAAAGGTGATGCCATTGCCAGTGTGGGTTCTACCGGCAGATCAACGGGGCCTCACCTGCACTACGAAGTGCGCTAGGCTTAATCAGTTGTTGCTGACTTAGAAGACCAGGCGATAGCTATCGCCCTGACGTTTACCGATCAGATTAAGAAGCCCGGTCAGGGCTTCTTTCATTTCAGGCGTCGCATTAGCGTCGCCTTGGCCGGTGGCACCCTGGGTGCTTACAGTCCCTTGCGCTTGCAGCAACAAAGGCCCCTTGCTGGTACTCAAGGTGTAATTGAGGCCAGTAGCGCTAAGTTCCCCCTGTACATCGTAGCTACCGAGGGGCTGAATCTGGCTAATCGGGCTGATCAGATTGTTTAAGCTGATACGCAGGCTGCCGCTGGCGTTAGGGGTCTGAAATACCAGATCAGTCCAACGGGCATGGAGTTCTGCACGTGGGTGGAGCAGGGTCCAGGGGGCACCTAGCACTTCCAGTATTTGCGCCGGTAATCGCGCTTCGTTATCTGCAACACGGACTTCACCGGGTTTCATGGTGATCTGGAGTGGTTTGTTTAATGCCGGCGTTTCAATGGTTACCTTGCAGCCTAGACTAAGTAACTGGCACGACATAGTCCAGTAAAGACGCTCTGTCACGGCCAGTGCCGGTCGACAAGATTTGCCATCAATGGCTGGCTCCGAGAACCCGATTGCGGCACTCCCTTGCCAGATGCTGCCGGTAGGGCTTTCTACTAAGACCTTGCACTGGGTTTGCGTGCCAATAGAAGAGAGTACCCAGCGGGCGGGGAGCTGCCATATCAAAACAAAAAGGCTAACAACGATGCCGCCAACCCAGAAAACCCAGCGTGGCGTCCCAGTTGTATTCAGTTTTAAACTCATGGGGTCTGCGCTTGCTGAAGTGTGCCGCGTATGGACACGGTTTCGGGCTGATCAGTTGATTTGAGTGTCAGTTGGGTCGGGTACACCTGCCAACGGCGAGCAATTTCTTCCAGAAAGGCTACCCACTGGCCGAAGGCTGCCTGATCGACCTGAATTTCAATACCAACACCGCTATCCAGATTGAGGCGCAGGATATTAGGGCTGATGCCGCGATTTTGCAGAATGACCCGCATCGTTTCTAAATCGTTGTCGGTGAGCACTGCTGGCGGCGTCATGGTGTTACCCATGTTCTTGCTGTCCTGAATAAGGGATTCAACGGCCGTAAGCTGTGCCGGTTTAAGCGCAACGCTATTCGACACGCTGGTGATAAGTTGGTTTACCAGGAGCAACAAGACGATGGCGCCAATCGGGGCAGCCACAGTCAGTGCCAGTTTCCGGCCATGTTGTTGCAGCCACGGACGTAGGTCAATCAGGGTAAAAGTCTGTTCCCGCTTGGCAAGCTGACGTAAGCGATTCAAAGCCTCAGCGATGTTGGCTTTCACCGTGGCCATATCAACTTGCTGCGTGCGGGCACGGTTCAAGGCGGCAGCGCCTTGCTTCGCCATTTCTAGCAGACGGGTAAGGTATTCATCCAGGCGTTCCCGATAATTCATGGTCGCGCTCCTTCACCCAGTAAACCGGCATAAGGGAGTAGCTGGTATTCATTGCGCCCAAGTGAAACAACCGCCAGGTCAAGTGATCTGGCGCGCTGTACAAGTTTTTCTGGGTCAGGATTACCTTTAGTGTTGCGTAGGCTGAAGTGCAGCCCACCAGGCTGGTAAGTCACGGTATCGAGTAGCCCGGCAGGGTAAGCGGCTAGCAGGACCTGGAGTTTGCAAGCCAGCGGAATAAAATCACCTTGAGTATCTTTACCTTGCGCGTGTATTTTGTCTGTCGCTTGTTTTATAAACGCAGGCAATACAGCATTGTTAGCGCCCACCGGGTTGATGAGATTCTGCCGTGCCGTTTCTTCGGTCATTTTCTGCCAGCGCCAGTGACTAATGCCTAGGCTTGCGAGATACAGCATGCTTCCGCCCAGATAAACAATACCAGCCAATCCAGCCAGTTTTAGTGGTTGGCTCCAGAGTGCCCATGCCACTTTAGGTTGCCAGCGGACAGTAGTTTGTTTGGTGCGTTGTTTTTTTGGTTGAACCGGTGTTTGCAGAATAAGGTTGATGCCGGTTTTTTGCTTGAGCCAAGCGCAAGCCGCGGGCGCAATCCACGCCCAGTCAAAGCGCCGGTACTGAGTCTGCGCAGATTCGTCGGCACTAGTGTCATTCACACTGTCTTGAAACTCAATCCAACCAGCACCCCAGTCATAACCTTCGCGCGTTGAAAAAACACAAAAGTTACCTAAGGTATCGCGCAGAAATTGGCGTGATTCATCAGGGGTATCTGGTTTATTCAGCAGCAGACAATCCGGGATCATGCTGACACTACGAACCGGTAATGCGGCCAATTGTTCGCTCAGCCATTCCATCCAGGATTCGCTGGTGACAGCGATGGTGCGCTCAATAGCGGCTGCGCCAGCCCGCGGCGGAAACACCTGGTAACGCAACGGGGTTCGTTGATCAATCAGATAAGGCTCGGCTAGTGTTGGCAACAGCGAATCGAGCTTTTTGCCCCCGATCAACGGCACCCGGGTATGAATCAGCCGCACATCTGCCGTAGGCATCAGAACAATAGCTTCATCAGCAAAGGGTATATTTGATAACGTACCTTCGCCAGCCTCCTGTATGCGGAGCTCTGTCCCATAGGCAACATGCTCAACCAGACACCACCTAAAACTTTCTGCAGGCGACGCAAAGTCAATATCACTCGTTCCCGCCTGATGCAGGATCCGCGGGTTAACAGGGCAGTGGATAAGCAGCAGTCGGCTCATTCTTTTAGGGTGCTATAGAAGCGGGTGCTGATAATTTGGGTCAGAGAATTCGAAGTGCCGCTGGCGGCTGAGGCAGAAGAGCCTGCGGCTGCTCGACGCACAATAGATTGTCCCACATACAGCGATTCACCAAAGCGGACTTCAGAGCGTGTGATGAAAAAACTACTTTTGACATCCATTAGAGTCGTTTCGCCCATTTGGCTAACGCCAACGCGCGTTAAGAGATTGCGCACATCGGCCGTGGATTTTAAAGGTGTTTCCAGTCGCCCACTCACAAACGCGTTAGCCTGGCCAATATTCATGCCTTGAAAGAGGGCGCGCAATACGTCCGCATTGGCCGTGTTGACGTTGATGAGGGCATTTTCAGGAAGCGCTATGACGTTAGGCTTTAGGCGTTGCATCAACGCTTCAGAAAAACCTGTGAAGCCAGCTAATTCGTTCGCGTCCCGAAATAAGAATTTGGATTGCGTCAAATGGTTGGCGACTTGTTGCGCCAGGTTACGGTCTCCACCACTGTTTTCCAGTAAGCGCTGAAAAATGGCCACTGCTTGAGGGTTGGTAGCACCCGTGGCATCCACCAGACTATTCAGGTTAAACCGGCTTTGAGCATCGCTAACCTGGCCAATCAGTGAAACATGGCGGATTTCTTGCGGAATATCGACACCGCGTAAAAAATCGGCGATCTTGGTATCTGCTAAAGGAATCGCCCAGGGCTCACCCAGGTGGTCGATGGACGTTGCTCGGCTATCTTCGGCCAGTACAAACCGGGCAAAGTCGGTCGCAGCGATGTGCAACCATTCTGCCTGACGCCGATCGCGTTGATATTCCAGTTGCCGTATCGATAGATGTTGTTGCCAGATCAGGCTGGAAAGAATAATCGTTGCCAGCACCATAACAATCATGGCGGTGAGCGTTGCTGAACCGCGTTGTGCAGTTAGGGCGCGTTTACGGAGTAGCTTACTCATCGAAAGCCTCCGGCAAGACAGATGCGCGTCACAGGCTGTTCATTGCCCGGTTGGTTTGAAGCCAGATACCACAATACCTTTAGCCCTTTAACCGGGGATGTTTTGTTGGGGGCATCGCCCAGCACGGTCGTGTCTTGTCGCACAATCTGTTGGCTGATCAATTGAGCGTCGGCCTGGCTGTAACCGCCATCTGGAGCAACGCTGAGCCCACGCCAAGCTTCCAGTGCTTTATCTTTGTTCGGAAAGGCGGGTGAAAGCAGGCGATACAAGCCATCTGTTTGGCTACGGTAGCCTACGATCTGCCAGGCGGGCATGCCGCCATTGGCATCATTGCGTAGCCACCAGACACTGCGGCTGCCCAGGGCAACCGGTTGGCTCACTTGGTCGTCAATAACCATCGAGAGGCAATCCCGATCTAGCAGGGTGAGTGCATATTGCATGTCTCGTTGTTGCACGGCGTGCGCTTCCAGTCGTTCTTTGCCCCGTACTAAACCATCGAGGCCGCGCCAGGCCATCAGTCCAATCATTGCCATAATGACGAGCGCGACCATCATTTCAATGAGGGTGAATCCACATGCATGGCGGTGCTGGCTTCGCCGTCGCATTAAAAATTACCGCCGCGAATGTTGGGTAATAGTGCCGTTAACCAAGCTAGTTTGGTTCTGTTTTCCGAGCTGGTGCCATCGTCCATGTAAACCGTAATATCGATCCGTTTAAAATTTGGATTGGCGCTATTGGAAACCTTCTGTTCACACAGAAGCGCTACATTGCCCTGAGGGCAGGGTGTAGCACGCGTACCCACTTCCGGCCAGGCGTTCTGCATATACAGTTGATTCAGCGTATTGTCCGCACTAATTAAAGCCAGGCTACGAGTCATTACTGCCTGTTGCGTATCGGTATCGCTACTCAAGGCCCGCATAGCCGTAATCAATACGATCGCCAGAATGGCCATGCCCACCAGCACTTCAATCAAGACCATGCCGCTCTGTGGGGTGGCGCGTTTGGCTAACATTACCGAAGCTCCAGCCGGAAACGACCAAAACGATCCCGTTGAATCAGCGCCGTATGATCTTCAAAGATGAAGTTCAGCGTCTTTACATCCGGGTAGGCATCATCACCAAGTTTTAGTTCCGCTGAGGAGGTCCTCAACGGCACATCCCAGGCAGTGGGCGCAAAGGCTTGTGGTTGGTTCAGGGGTTGCGGGTTTTCAAAACGATCCATCCGGAAAAAGCGCCAACCATTTTGATCGACCATCACCCATAAAGGTGTGCCGCGACTCAGCGCCTCTTCTTGTGCAAAATTGAGGGTAGATGTTAGTTGCTCCAACCGGGATTTCCACTGTTGGCCTTCCCGGTTGGGCAATGCCAAACTGGCCAAACCGGCCAGCATGGCAACAATCACAATAACAACCAGCAGCTCAATGAGCGTAAAGCCGCTGCTTTTGTTACGCAAACTGATTACCAGTTACCGATATCGCTGTCGTTGTCTTTGCCGCCTGGTTTGCCGTCGGCACCAAGGCTGTAGACATCGATTTCATTGTTGTGGGTGCCCGGGTTGCTGTATTGGTAGGCGTTGCCCCATGGGTCTTGCGGAAGCTTATCTAGGTAACCACCCATCTTCCAGTTCATTGGTGCTGGGTCAGTAGATGGCTTAGTCACCAGCGCATTCAACCCTTGTTCGGTGGTTGGATAACGACCCGAATCCAGTTTGTAGAGCTTAAGTGCCTGAACGAGTGTGGCAACGTCATGCTTTGCCGAAACGACACGCGCTTCATCCGGACGTCCCATAATCTTGGGAACTACCAAAGTAGCCAATATGCCGATAATCACGATAACCACCATGATTTCGATCAGCGTGAAGCCTTTTTGGGCAGATTTACGTAGCTGGGATAGGTTTTTTTTCATGGTTCGAGCAATTAAGAATAGTTGCTTGAATTTTAACGCATTTGTTACATTTAAATGATTGAGGGCTGCAAAAGCAGCCCCTAATTTTGCAGTGCTTAGAAAACTAAAAACTATTTCCCAAGAACTGATGTCGCAACCGCCGTTGTTGCAGCAGTGGAGTTTTGCGATGTGGTGGAAGTTCCACCACCACCACCACCACTAGAGCTGCTGCCGCCACCACCACCACATGCTGTCAAAGCGAGTGCTGTTACGCTAATAGCCGCTAGTTTTGTTAGTTTCATATGTGCCAACCTGTCTTACTGGGCTTGGCAAACGCCAGTCATAAAGGGTGAGCCATTTGCTGTTGTCTGGCTTTCGTAGCTAGAAACCAAGTAAGTGTTATTGTTGTTAGTAGGAACGAAAAGAAGCTTCAGACCGCTAGTATCTGGATCTTGCGGCGATGTGATTGTTACAAGCCACCCGGAGCCTTCCGCCACTTGCGAACCTACGGCCACGGTGCCTGATACGCCAGCAGTTCTGTTGTATGCAGTGGTTTGATTGTATTGCATCACATCTGTAGAGGTAAGAGCAACAGTACCTGCAGACAAATTAACGACACCAGTCATGCCTACCAAGCCATCACCAAAAGAATTGTTTTTACCGGTATAGCCGGCAGCGTTGGAAGATAAGAGCAGACCGCAAACACCCGTTGGCGCGCTAGCAGCAGCTTTGGTGTCAGTTGTGTGTACGGTAGCGCCAACAGCTGCAGCAACAACGCCAATAGCACATGCTAATTGAAGACCGCGGGTCAGATTCTTTTTGATCATTCGAAACTCCTAGGATGTTGGATTAAGCGAATTTCTTAGCTCGCACGGTATTGATTGCGAATAAGGCATCAAAGTTCACGTGCTTGCTAACAAAATGCGAAATAAGTATGACATCTAGAAATTTACAAAGCTTTCAGAACTTTCGTTTGTAGAGCGATTAAATATAGGCTGAGCTTCTAGCAATAGCAGTACTCTAATAGCCAACAATCTCAATAGCGCAATGCAGTTTGTAGCCCTCTTTCCACAAGGCTTGGATCGCTGGTTTTGGCGCGCCAGCTTCAGCCAGTTTTTTGCGCAACCTGAAAATTTGAAGTTCCAGATAGGCTTTCTCGATCTCGGTTTCTGTTGCTGCGCAGAGAATTTCGATTAACCGCCAGGTGGGCACTATGCCATCTTTGGCTTCGCTCAATGATTTAAGGAGTGAGCGTTCCGGAATGTTCAGCGAGATGACTTTGTCATTGCTGATTAGGACTGATTTGGAAATATCCAGCCGTAGTGATTGGCAGGGGCTTTCAGTGATGCCGAGTCGTCTGACAGCAGCTTGAAGTGCCGCATTTAGCTCGGCGGGTGACACAGGCTTCGGCAGGTAGATATCTGCACCGGATTTGTAACCTTTGATTTTGTCGCATTCTTTCGCCAAAGCGGTGAGCATAACGATGTACATCTTGGGGTGGGATTTGCGAATGCGCTCAGAGATTTCGAAACCATCCTCGCCTGGTAAGCCGATATCCAGAATTAGGATTGATGGTTGGTGTAGTGCGAGATGTTCATCGAGTTCTTCTCCGCAGGAGAGGCCGGAGACCTCGAATTGTTGATCTTTGAGAAATTCTATAAAGCCTTCTCTCAGATCATCGTGATCTTCGACAATGGCAACGGAAACTCTGGATGTAGTGGCGTTCATGTTGTTATGCAGCCAGTGGTATGCAAATCGTGAAGCAAATCCGCTTGTTCACTACGGTGTAGTGGATGTTGCCGTTATGCATCTCTACCAAATTTTTGGACAAAAATAGCCCGAGGCCGGAACCTGTTTCGTGGTGAGCGCTTTCAGAGCGGTAATGCTTTTCAAATACTTTATTCTGATCAGGCAATCCGGCTTGGCCTATATTGTTGTAAATTGCAATATTAATGCTTGTTCTATCAGCGTTAGTGAATAGATCGACATCAATACAGTCTTCTTTGCTGCCATATTTAATTGCGTTATCAATGAGATTGTTCACTGCAATGGACAGCCACTTTTTGTCGCCGAGAATCTCCCCGGCATATGTTGCTTGGAAGTGGATTCGTTCTGATTCTGGTCGGTTGTGAATCAACGAACCGATCAGGGCTTCCAAATTAATGGGTTCTTTATGTAACGGGATGCCGCTTTCGTTGACTTGAGATGCTTGAACGCAGCGATTGATGAGTTCTTTAATGTTTGTGATGCCGTTGGCGGCAAGCTCTCGAAGTTTTTGTGAGGGGTAAGTTAGGCCAATAGCCAGCGAAATGACTGATAGCGGGGTATTCAGTTCATGTGCCAGCATGTCCATAAACTGGCTCTGCTGGTTTCGCTGTTGCCGCTCATGATCGGCACGTGCTTGTTCTCGTATGAGCTTTTGTTTTCTGTCATAATCCATGTTTTTGCTGCGTACGTATAGAACTATTGAGAGAAGCAAACCGGTCATCAGTGCATTGTGTATTGCGCCATAAAAACTTAGAGACGTGCTGCGCCCAAAGCCAAGAATCGAATAGGCGTGAGTCCAGTTAACCAAAAAGAGAATCAGAAAATAACCAACCAGGATTTTTTTTGGAAGCAGAGATGGGTTAGATGGCAGGTTTTTCCAGGGTATCGCGAACAGACTGCATAACAACAACGCAATACAGCTCAAGGCCATTAAGCAGGTATTAAGCATTAGCCCCAACCAGGGGGCACTGAACAAATATATCGCCAGAACAGGTATAGCCAGAGCAAGTAGAGTCCATAAGAGTCTTAAGGCCCAAAATTTGATTCCGTACTCTGAAATAAGCCGTATGTAAAACCAAGTACAGGTGAAGCAGTACGTTAGAACCGTCAAACTGGTCAGGGTATCGAGTGTTTCAGGGGATAACTTATTTGATAGATAAACACGTGCGAAACCGAGTATGACAATGGAGTACCCCACGGATGCAAGTTGAAGGAGCACAAAATCGCCGGATAGGCGATCCCGATGGGTTATCCAATTGTAGGTGGCCCATACTAGAAATGCACAAAGGGAATAAAGAACAAAGCTAAGCGCTGTTAGCAATTCCCGTTCATCATTTTGTGCTTCCGCAGGTGTCAGTGCCGAGATATCAATCAATCGGGTACTGCTAGTTTGTACTCGAAGGACAAGGGTGCGAGGTTCGGTGCCTATGGGTACGGTGAAGTTATAGGTAAATGAAGGGCGGGCATTATTAGACCAGCTAAGTCTGTCGCCAACGCTTGGTTGAGCAGTTTTTGCCAGTAGGGGGTCATATAGATCTATCTGATCGAGAAATCCTGGTCTTATGTTGATTTCTATAGATTGATCGGGGGATTTTCCGGCTTCAGGCGCAACATGCAAACGAATCCAGACTGGCTCGCTACCGTAGCCGAGAGCTAGATAACGTTGAAACGTTTGCCAATGAACGCTTTTTGTATTTTCGGGTGATTCTCCGATCCAGTAATCTTGGCTCTGGATAAAGGAATCTGTTGCATAACTGATACAGGGGGTGACAGCAACCAGCCAAAACAATAAATGGATCGCTAGCCGTGGAATCCATGCAATGAGTCTACATCGTGCTAACTTCTTTTGACCCATGGAAAAAGGCTTTGTATGTCAGTAGATAATTAGTGACTATAGTAAATCAAAAGCTCCAAATTATTTCAAAACTTTCAAGCGGGTGGCCGATTAAATAGCTTATAGATAAAAGCTTATGTAACCTATGCAACCCGCACCAAGAATCAGAATAACCGGGTTGATCTTGGTCTTGAGCAGCAGTAGGCCAACCACGAGGGCGATTGCACAGGATTGCCAGTTCACCAATGATTCTTTTGCGATGGTGTAAACCCCTGAACACATGAGCCCGATAGAAATGGGTTCTAGGGCTTGTTGCAGGCTATGCCGCCAGGGCGTGTCACCGATCCGTATCCACAAACGTCCGGCGTATAAACAGAGAATGCTGGAAGGTATAAAGAAGGCGAGGGCCACGATGAGCGCACCGATGATCCCATCAATCATCTCCCCCATGATGATGACGGCAAGCATGTTGGGCCCTGGTGCCAGTTGCCCCACGCTATAGGCGTGTACAAATTGTGTTTGGCTGAAATCAAAGTGCTGCTTGAGCTGCATCTGCATTTCTGGCAGCACGGCAGAGCCACCCCCGACGGCCAATAG
>JACCDZ012078115.1_pt1 | contig 12792 bp, 17 predicted proteins | sample 7449551 | NCBI WGS metagenome assembly JACCDZ01 (sample SAMN15323452, study PRJNA562643) | freshwater metagenome | isolation source: river surface water | place: USA:Blue River Watershed | collected 2017-08-18
ACAGAATTTGTCGTTTTATAATTTAATATGGAGAGTTATTCTTCTGTTTTGTCTCTTTTTTTATATTTAAATCTAAGATTAAATAACTTTTTTATTTATAAAGAAGTGTATGAAATGTCTAAAATATAAAAGAGCTTGACTATTTCAAAAGGGCGTTTTTTTCGCAGATTCCATTTATTTTATAGACATTTTAGAAAATTAGAACTTTTTAGACTTTTTAAATACTTTTAAACATCAATTTAAACACTTTTAAACATCATTTAAAAACAGCTTTAACTTTACAAGGAATTTTATTTATAAGATTATATTCTGTTAATATCTTTTTGTAATATTCTATAGTTTTAGTTTCTTTTGCATGACCAATTAAACTTACAATTGATTCTATTTTTTCTTTTTTACAAGCTCTTCTAAAATTATACATAGAATGCTTTCTTACAAGTTTGTAGTTTTGCCATGTTCTATATCCTACAAAATTAGAGCCTCTTTTGATTTTCGCTATTGTAAACTTAGATAGTGTCAAGCCTAGATTATCTAATAAAAAATTTTCAATCTTTTTTTTATATTCTTTTGCTTCGCTAAGAGTAATACCAATTAAAATAAAATCATCTACATATCTAACATAATTTTTTATTTTTAAATCTCTTTTTACATAGTGGTCTAAAGGATTTAAATATATTAATCCAAAAAGCTGAGAAAGTAGATTACCAATAGGTACTCCTTTTTCTTCACCATAAGTTGTAAACATCATTATCAGCTCAATAAATTTTTTATCTTTAATCTTTTTTTCAAGCATTGATTTTAATATGTTTCTATCAAAAGAATAAAAATATTTTTTAATATCTAATTGTAGGTAGTATAAATTTTCATCGTATTTTTTTAATGATTTCTGCAAGTATCTACTAGCGCTATGTGTGCCATAGTTTTTTCTGCACCCATGAGATTGAGTAATAAAAGTTCTTTCAAATATGGGATATATTATTCTATAAATAGCATGTTGTACAACTACATCTTCAAATGCAGGAGTATAAATAATTCTTTCTTTAGGCTCTCGTACTAAAAATTTTTTATAAGGCTTAGGTTTGTAAGTACCATTCATTATGGATTTAATTAAATAGGAAATGTTATCCCCTAAATTTAACTCAAAATCGTAAACTTTTTTCTTGTTTGCTTTTCCTTTTTTTGGCTTCCTTGAAAGCCATAAACATATTTTCACTTAGTGTAATTTTTTCTATTAAATTTCCAAATCTTTTCAATATTTTCTCCATAAAAAAACTCCCAAGAGTTTCGAACAAATCTACTTCAATTGAGAGTTTAAAATATTTCGGGTAAAGCCCTAGACACCATACCCCTATAATCCACTTCACTTTTTAAAGTCTTGAGGTTTTATTATAGTCACGACCACCCACATTGTTGTTCGAATTCGAACGAACATTATTCGAATTACGCGCACGAAGACCCGACGCCAAAGAATTATCCCAATTCCCAAAAACAATGAGAGCCACAAAACATATCGATATAGTGCCTAAAATTTAAGTGTTTACCACTTGTTTTCTTCTTTTGTTTTTTTAATCCACCCACCAATAAGCTTACCTAACTCACTACACATTAAAGATAAAGTTGCATATCTTTTTTCAGCCATAGTTGTAGGGTTTTTATCATCAGTTTTTCCATCTTTAAAAGAAAAATATCCCAAATGATAAGCTAAAAGAATTTTTGCTTTTAATCTATCATGTACAATATCTAAATCAGTCAATGTAGTTTTTTTATAATATCTTTTTTGACCCTCTACCATTAAGTCAAAAATCTTATACATATCCTCTCTGATTGATTGAGACAAAGCGTACTTTTCACTTTTAGGAAAATGATTTAAATATAAATTTGTTTGTTTAGCAAAAGCCATAAATTTTCTGATAAAAACAGTATCAAAATCAATCATAAATCATTCCAAAAAAAATTTTTAAGTGCAGTATTATCATACTGCACTACGAGGTACCAAATAGGCACGACCACCCACATCGCTGCTCGAACCCGAACGAACATCAGCCGAATAACGCACACGAAGACCCGACGCCAAAGAAGTACCCCAATGCCCAAAAACAAGGAGAGCCATTTCATTTCTTTGGTATCTCCAAAATCCATCGTTACCAAACCTTGCTGTTCCTGCAACACTTACCGCATTATCATTATGTGGATAACCAATGCTATCAATTTTATAAGCGTTAGTTGTTCTGTCTGTACTTCCATTGTAAAACTGGTTTACTCCATTTCCAAAACAAACCTGAGTGTCATTTAAAGTAACTGGCATAGATACTACATCATATAGCGTTGAATCATAAGCATTAGCACTTGTTAAAGTTGAAATATCTACAGTTTCTTTTAATACCATGTGTACACCCGTAGTAGATGTGATATATCCTATTCCTGCCTCCCATATTAATCCATTAACATCTGCTATTCCACAAGCTTGACCATTATGTGTAGTTTTTGGTAGAACTGCATCACTAACCCCACCTGTAAGACCACAATTTGAATAACCGCTACTTTTATAAAGAACTGTTGAATCATTAGCATCTCTTAGAGCATTATTGTTACAACCTTTTGGTTGAAAAGGTGCAATATCAGCCCAAGCGCAAGGCTCAAAATTATTGTTTCTATAACAACCTTGATAATGTGCATCAGCTAAATCAGCAAGCATCGTTGCTAAAAAAGCGCTCATTTCTGTAAAATCATCACCTCTACTTTTAACAGCGTCATACATTCCATCATATCTATTTAAAGGTGCTTTTCCATTTGCAGTACAAAGGCTAATAGGATTATGAGCTGAGTTTGCTGATACTGGGTCTAAGCCTCTTCTACTAACAAACATATTTCCAACTCTACCACCCTTATATTTATCGACAAAAATACCAGGAACTTCAATTCCATTATTTATAAATACTCTAGGTAATTTATATCCTGCTAATTGCGTATGACTTACATCAATTCTTGTACCAAAATAAGGCTCATTTATATCAACTGTATATTTAACATAATGTTTTGGGATAAAAACAAGAACACTACCACTCATTACATGTAGATAATTTCCATAGTTAGGACTTATTGGATTTTGAAAACCTTCAAGACCTATAAGTCCATACATGTTTGCCAAAACATCAGGCGCAATCCCTACACCAAAACCAACACTACCAGCATTTCCAATAAAACCAACATTCGGAGTAATTATTGCTTCAAGTTCTGCTACAACTTGATTTTTTTTATCTTCAATTGTATTTAAAGTAGAATTTTTCTTATCTTCTATTTGTGTTAAGCCCGAATCAAATCTAGTTAAAAGTTCAGTTTGATTTTCTAAAAGCTCACTTAACTTAATATTTAATGCTGCATCTATATTTCCCATTTTATAATCCTTCTTCTATTGTTTTTAATTCTTTAAGTGTTGAAGCATTCTCTATTGATAACTTCAAATCTTTAACCGTTTCTCTTTCATTATTAATAAAAGCCCACATTTCATCTTTATCCTCTTGAGTATAACCTTGTAGTTCATTTATATTATTTTGTTTGTAAAGAGGATATACAGCAGAGATGAACTCACCTGTTTTCTTATTTATAAATTCTAAAATCCTTTTTTTTGTAAAATCTAAAGTTTCTGAATTTGTTCTAATTTCTTCTGAAGAACAATCAATTAAATTGTTTTCATTTGCTTCTTTCCAAACAGAGATTTTTTCATCTGTTGCATCAATAACAAATGCTCTTCTATCATCTTTTAAAAAATGAGATTCAAACTCATCTTCATTCAAATTAAACATAGCAATAGATGCTATAACACCAATAAAACATTTCATTTTTTCTATCCTTATTTTTCAAAATTTATGGTAGTAGTAAAACTACCACTATCTAATCTATGAGTAACAGAGGTTATCCCATATTCACCATCATCTGTAGAACCCGTAAGAAGTAAAACTCCTCCTGCAAAAACAACCTTAAAGGGAATAGTTATTTCACCTTTTATTGTTCCTGTATTTACTCTATCTAATGCAGCAAGTGCTAATCTCTTAGCCTCTTCATCATCTTTACAACATCTTTCTATTTTTAGCTGTGGCATACCTTCTAATACTTCCACCTCCTTATCTTTGTTCGCTTTAGTATCTCTATAAATAACTTTTGCACTTTCATATTTTGTTTTATTTGAATGTGTAATACTCACATCAATAGCATCCTTGTAGGAAATTGCATATTTTATTTTTTCTTGCTTTTTAGAAAGACATACTAAATTGTTATCTTTTATTGAAAATATCAATTGGTTATCAGCTGCTATTTTTTGTAAAAAAGACAAGTCGCTTTGGTCGTGCTGTGCAATATAAGATATGTTTATATCAACATCACAAACGGGCTTTAAAAGATGCTCACTAGCTATTGTTTCGATAATATTTTTTAAAGTAGTTTCTATAAATTCTCTACTTTTTTTAACTTTTAACTCACTTCCAAAATCAACACCTGTTGCAGTTATTTGCATACTCTCTTTATTTGTTATAGTGCTAGTTTGAACTTTAAAAGAGCCTAGATAAGTAAGGTTTAAATCTTTATAGCCTAAGTAAACCTTTAATTCATCACCAAATTTTGGTCTTTTATAAACAGATGCAATATTTAATGTTAATTCATCAGCAATATTTCCATCTTCATCTTTTAGCTCCAAACTAATTAAGTCTTTTTTTAAAGTACTCGTTATGTTTTGACCTTGTGCAATAATTGTAAAATCTGGCTTTAATTCCATAGCGCCTTAATCTCTTCATTTTCTTTTTTTACATAAGGTGGTAGATAAACAATATCTCCACTATTTAATATTTCTTTTTGCAGCAAATGTGGATTTGCTTTTAAAACCTCTTCAAAATTTTCCAATGTTTCATAAGTTTTAAAAACTACAATATCTAATCTATCACCATCTAAAGCAATGTATTTGTTTAAATTACTCATAGTAAACCTCTATAGTAAATTTAACATCTTGCTTTAGTGGAGTGCTTCCACCCTTTCCAAAATAACTCTTAATTACTTCCATATTTGATACTACAACTCTAAAAGCTTCACCATTTGAAAAAACCAACCAAACGGGCTTTTTCATCTTTAATCTTTGCTCAACAGCTTTAGTGTAAAAGCTATTTTTATTGTAATAGGTAGCTTCAAAATTAAAAAACTCACTAAATTCCTCGACACTTTGGTGCTTTGGATTATTAGCTACTCTTTTTTGACTTACAAAAGGCAAAGAAATAGTTTTTTGAAAACTTTCCATATCTTTTATATCTATAATAAAAAAATCTAACATGCAAATCATGCAACATCCTTAAAGGTTCTATTCATATTAGACCGCTCTTTTTCTTTTAGTGCCACATCAACAGCCTTTTTAATATCTTGTTCTAGGGCTCTAACCTGTTCTTTTGTTTGAACAGTAGGATTATTTATATTAACTACAACTGTAGAACTTTCACTTTTTTTATTATTTGAAGTGTTGTTGGTGTAGTTCGTGTTGCTTGTCTTGTAGTTTGAATTATTAACGCTATTTTCAAGAGCTTGTGTATAACCAGTTCCTAAAGCAACTGTCTTAACACCATCCCCTGCATTTTTTAATATTTCTGTATTTTTTACTTCTTTTTTTACCTCTGTTTTATCTTCACTTTTCTTGTCACTTCCAAAAGTAAAAAAGTCTTTTACATTAGCACCCATGTTTTTTAATTTTTCAATCCCATTTAGTACAAAGTCAAATTTTGCACTAAACCAGTCAAACACTCCACTCCAAGCATTCTTTATTATTTCTAACGGTGAAAATGAAAATATATTTTTAATCACATTTAAACCATCATCAAATAAACCTTTGATTCCATCCCAAAAACCTGAAAAAAAACCTTTTATTGGTTCAAAAGAATTAAACACTAATCCAAGTGGTGAAAATGAAAATATATTTTTAATCACATTTAAACCATCGTTAAAAAAGCCTTTAATTCCAATCCAAAGATTTGAGAAAAAACCTTTTATTGGTTCCCAATAGGTATAAATAAGAGTCGCACCCATTACAATAGCACCAATAGCTAAACCAATTGGATTAGCCATTAATGCACGACCTAACCATAATGCTGAAGTACCAGCCAACTTTAAAGCACTTCCAAGAGCTAAATAACTAACTTTTAAAACTGATAAGATTATAGGATAGCCCATAAGAACACCCTTAGTAGTTAAAAAAGCCATAGAGAATAAAGTTTTTGTAACTGTTGCAAGCTTTGTAACTGCAACAAGAGCAAACATTCCAAGAGATAAACCACCAACAACAGATGAAACAACTGGAAAAGTCTCTATAGCACTACCAAGTACTCCAACAATTCCACCAATAGTAGATGCTAAAAGCGTAGCAGCTGGCATAAATATTTTTCCTATAGTTGCACCTAAATTATTTATTTGTTGCCCTAGTAATTCAAACCCTTTTCCTTTTTGCATAGCTTGAGCCATTTTTTCTGTTACACTTGAGCCTTGATTCATTGCTTCATTTATTTCTTTTTGGCTTGTAACTAAATCTTCATTTTTATCAATCAATGCGGTAATTATTTTAACTGCTTCATCGCTTCCAAAAGCATTTTTTAGAGTATCCATATTAGAAACTTCAGTTAAATCACCCATGTTATCTTTTAAATTTTTTAGAATTTGATTCATAGGAAGCATCTTACCAGTTGCATCAGTCATTGTGATACCTAGTTTTTCTTGAGCTTTTCCAACACTACCTAAAAATGCACGATAAGATGTAGCTGCTTCACTTGCACTATTAAAAGCACCTTTTGCATTTCCAATGATAGAAAGCTGTTCCTCGAGACTAACTCCTAGTTTTGTAGCAACCGCTCCAAGAGTACTTAATCCTGCACTTAAATCAGCTCCATCGGTTCTAAAAGCTTGTACCGATTTACTTATTGCAGCACTAAATTTTTCACCAAATTCAAAATCATTAGAAAATTGTTCTTTATAAATCCCATATCCTAAAGCAAAAAGTTTAGTCATTTCTCCTGTTGTTGCTTTAGTTGCAGTTGCAGTCATTGCAGAAAGCTTTGTGAACTGTGCTACACCTTCATCTGTAAGTGATGCTATACCACTTTTGATGTCGTATGAAGCTTTAATAAAATCACTTGTTGTTGTTCCTGCAAATGTATTAGAAAATTCTTTTGCACTTTTTGTAATTACTGCTATTCCCTTTTCATCTATTCCTAATGATGCTATTTCCCCTTGACTCTGTTCTATTTCAAGTTGTGCTTTTATTGGAGTGCTTAATACATAAGCTGTTCCAAGTACTGCTAAAAGAGAATTCTTTTGTGCAATCAAATCTTCTTTTTTTGATTCAAGTGCAATTCGAATTTTTGCACTCTTTCTTAAAGCTAAAAGTTGTTGATTTATAGAAGATATAGCGGCTGCATTTTTTGGGTCATTTTGTGCTTTAAGTATAAGCTTATCTTTATTAAGTGATTTGATTTTGTCTTGATATTTAGTTAAACTACTATCAACATTTTTTAAAGATGAGCCAAAAGATGATGAAACAATTCCACCAATTACAACACCTAAAGCAATTTGTGAAGCCGACATATGCTCTCCTTTCTCTTTTTATTTTATTAATTCTAAATTTACTTTGGGCAACACAAGAAAACTATAATTTAGCTTTTTGTTTGCCTTTCTCTTTTTTCTTTCTTTTACCTATTTGCCTCAAGCTCTTGAGCTATTTTTATAAATTCTAAAAATTCTTTTGTTGTAAATTCCAAAGAATCAAGAAATGAAAAGCCAAGAACCGAACTAATTAGTGCAACACTTTCTAAAGAGCTGAACCAATCTACAACAAAAAACTATTTAGCTTATCTTGTAAGATTTTGTAATCTTTAAAAGATAACTCATCTAATTCACCAGGTGTTAAACCTGTTAAATTTGAAATTAAATTAAACTCTTTTTCTGCATCATCTTTTATAGTACTTAATGCTCTAATATCTTTTACTTTTGGCTCTCTCATACTATTCGCGTAATCTTCTATATTAATACTCATTTTTATCTCCTAAAATTATCCAACTAAAAAGTCTCTTTGACTTTGCCAAAGGTCTTCACCATTTATCTCACAAACTAAATTATCAACATCAATTAACACTAATGTTTGCCCATCTTTTTCGTATTTAAAAAAATCAACATTCAAACTTAATACACTCTTCTCTTCAGAACCAATGTCACCGCTAGGAAATTCAAAAACATCAACACTCCCTTTTAGTGTTACAGTTGTTTGTGAATCCGTAGCGTTTTTATTACTATTTTTCTTAACCCAAAAAGTAGATTTTTGTTTTTGTCTTTTTGAAATTGCTTCAAAGTAAACTTTGTTTACTTCATTTAGTTCAAATTTTGCTTCCATCTTTTTTAAAACAGTTGTAGTAATGTTATGTACTGCTACACCGCTTTTTGCTTCAAAAGTTTCAAACTCAATCTTTGGTAGTTCAACTTTTGCAGTATTTGAAATAAATCCTAAACCTTCAATGAAAACAGATGCACTATTTAAAACTTCACTTTTTCTAATCATTTTCTATCCTTTTACGAAATAAGTTTGATAAGTACATCACCGTATCTATCAACATAACTGAAATTAACCTCTAGTCTTTTTACAATAGGCATATTTTGCATCTCAGCAACCAAATAAAATTTACCTGCTGTAATATTTGCCTTAGTATTTCTTTCAGGGTCCCAATAAACATTAAAACCTAAAAGTACTTTCGCACCTTTTAGAGCTAATAACATCTGCTCGACACTATCTCGTACAGATTTTAAAATATCTGCTCTTCTATCAATTGCCCAAAATAAACCATCTAAAGCAGCTTCACTAACTCTATCAAAAACTCTTACTCTTGTATGGTCTTGCCAAATAGGGTCAATATCAGTAGTTTCTCCACCCCAAATTCTAAAACCGTTATATCTAATAACAGTACCTATACCTTTAGTTCTTAATCTGTCTGCTTCACAATCTTGACCTGCATTGAACTCAATATCTCTTTTTGTTCCTGAAATACCATTTATAACTCTATTTGAGTGGGAATCAGCAAAACCATATTCGTGTTGTGCATCAGTCCAAGCAATCAAGCCAGCTCTTCTTGCGCTTAAAGGCTGAAAGACTTCCGAATCTGTAAAGGTATCCCAAACTTTCACATAAGGATCACATAATAAAACTCTATTTGTACCAAAGCTTCCTACTGCTAAAACTGCTGCGCTTTCATCATCTGCATTTAAATCAACCAAAGCCATTCCTAAAAGTCTTTGTGCAACACTTGTCATTTCAGTTGCAACATCTAAATCGTGAGAAAATCTAAGAGCCACTATTAAATTTGGTTTATATCCAACAGTTCCAGCTACACCTTTTAGTCTTCCTACTGCTGCTATAATTTTTGATTTCAAAGTTAAATCATCGTAAAAATTCTCAGGTACTTTGCCACTATGAGTTGTTTCTAGTTCAACAGCAATAACAATCAAAGGACCTGTTACATTTTGGTCTGCAACCCCATCTAGGGATTCTCTTAATGTTCCCTCAAGCTCTCCAAAAAATTCATTTGCTTTATCAGCACTTCCAAAAAACAATGGAATTCCTGCTTTGATTTTTTCATAAATCACAATATGCTCTTCACTCATACCCACCGTATTAGCTGGTAAAAGAACCGTTCCAACCAAACCTATTGGTGTACTTGAATTTATTCTTATTGGTCTTGCAGCATTAACACTTGTAACTGTGTTTACTCCATATTGACTAGCCATTTGTTATAACCCCTCTTTCTATTAATATGTTTGTAAGCTCTGTTATAGCTCTTGCATTAGCCATAATGCTAAGATTTTGAAAATCTATACTATACTCAAGCTCACTTGTCGTAACGAAATCATGCACTTTAAACACAACTTCACCTGCACTTCCAAGTACTGCTACTTTAAAAGTAAAACTACCACCAACTCCTGCAATTTTTGCAACCTTTGGAGTTTTTGCTATACTAACTACCTTTTTTGTTCCACTATCATAAATAAGAGCTATTCCAAATATATACTTTCCATAGTCAATATCGTAAGGTAAAGCCAAATGAAAAGTAAGAACTCCATTTTCATCATAAACCGCACTTTCTATATCAAGTTCTGCAAAAATATAAGGTTGCAAACTAGAATAAGTAGCGTTTGAATTTGATACTAAATTATCAATAGTTGTATTTGTAAAGCTTGTTGCTCCTATAAGTGCAAATTTCTTTACACCAACTCTTAAATCACTGTTAAGTATATTTATACCCTCAGTTGTAGGCTGTGCTGTTATAGCCGCCATAATAATCCTCCTTGTTTATAAAATCCACTTTTTAAATCTTCTAAATTTGCTGATGTGTTAAAATTAAGTCTAAAGCTACAACCACTTTTTAAATGTATCTCTGCGTTAAATTCTTGTTGGATTAAAGATTTACTATCTATATCCAAACCAAATACACACGCGCTATTTAACTTTATTTCAGTTTGCAACAATGGAAGATTTATGATTATATTTCTTAATTTACTTCTTACATTTTTGTATTTATTTGCAAGAGTTTTTATCTTATTTAGTTTTTCAGCACTAACATCATTTTTTAGTTCAACACTAAAATCAAATTCATAGTTACCAATTTGGTCATCAAGAGCAACATCATTAAAAAAAATACTCATCACTTTTTTTAAGACATAAACAGTACCTGCATACTTTTGTAACTCAATGAATAGAGACAATAATTCTCTTGCTTCACTTTCTGTTAAACCTACAATATCAATATCTAAAATTATGCTAAGAAGTTTTAAGTATTTTTTCTCAACATAAAGTGGATGCACTATTAAATTTAATTGATTAAGATAATCTATTCTTTTACCAAAGTATTCATCTAATTTGTGTAATTCTTTTGACTCATTTAAAGGTAGTAAACTCATACTAATTCCTCAAAAGAAATGTTTATATTCTCAATTTCGATAACTTGCATTGGTAAAATATTCGTATCAATAAAATCACTACTCACTCTATGAACTCCATCAATATGCGCCAAGCTAATAACTTTTGAATTAGTTAGATTTTCGTGAATTTTAAAAATCAAAGAATCGTAAGCTTTTTTTATATTAGTTTCAATTGCTACCAAATCAGTTCCTGAATAAACAGTTACATTGATAGATATATCTAGTTTTAATATTTCTGCCTTGCTAACATTTACAACATCAGTTAATGGCTTTACTTCATCTTTGTACAAATGGTTTAAAATAGCAGTAGTTAAATCTTCATCACTATGATAAATAATTTCAACCACACCAGGTATTGAACTATAGATTTTAATATCATCGATATTTGTGCTAACTTCTCTTATTGCTCTTTTGTATGCTGAATCACTTCCTGCGGTGTTGTTCGTGTCGTCGGTGTTTATTATTGCAAATGCATCTCTAATAGCTTGATTAATTCTAGCTCTTAGTTTCATTTCTCTATAAACAAAAGCTTCAACAATCAAAGAGAAACTATCGCTTTCAATAAAAGTTAAATCATTGTTAAACTCGTTTTTAATATCTGTTTGAATTTCTTTTTTTATAGTTTGATAGTCAAACTCTTCTATTAACTTTTCTATTTCCATAATCTTTCCAACTTCACGATTTCATTTGTATCAACGACTAAATATTCAATAGTGTATTTGACTTTTTCGCCAGCTAATACAGGATTAACAGTCTGTATTTTTACTCTTTTCTCCCATGTACTTATTGCCTCAAAAACATATTTAATAAAAAGCAAATTCCATATATCATCAATCTTTCTATCAATCAACAAATATAGTTCACTACCGAAAGTAGGCTCCATTACCCTAGAGCCTAAAGGCGTTTCTAAGATTCTAGTAATAGATTTTTCAATATCTGTTAAATACATTAATCACCTATCAAAACAGTTGAAGAGCCAGTTGCGGGGTGACCGCAAGTTGCTAAATCACCAGCTTTACAAACTCTAATATTATTTATAAAAACATTTGCAGTACTAGCTATCATAGTAGGACCAGCATGTTCTCCTACTCCATGACCTTGTACAGGGTCATTATCAACAATAACCAAATTACCATCAACAAAAACAAAATCTTGAGTAGGAATTAAATCTCCACCTGCTGTATCGTTGTCTCTACAAATCCCTTTCATGAAAACCTCAATTCTTTAAAATGCTCAACTTAGGTACTTTAATAGTTGTAGTGTCTCCACTTGCAATATCAATAGAACCTGCGACATCAAATTTTAGATTACCACCTGCTTTAATAGTTATGTCTCCAACTGCATCAATAAGTAAAAGCTTTGAAGATGTATCATAAGAAAATCTAGTACCATCTTCATACTCTACAACTTCACATGTATCAGATGCACCCTGTGGTTCTTTGCAATCAGAGTTAAAAACACCCCTTATAACTAAACCATAGCTAGGGTCCCCAAAAGGTGAAATGATTGTAACCTGCTCACCAACTCTTATAGGCTCCCATTTTCGCTTAAAAGAGTTAGCAAACATGATTATTGGTAAAAAATCGCTTATTCTTGAACTTACTTTTATTTTCGCTAGTGCTTTATGTTCACTATGAATTTCTACAATAGTTCCAACTTTTGCGATATTTTCCCAAGATTGCATTATTTACCTTTTTTCTTTTCTTCTTGTTTTACTTCAGGCTCTGTTTGTTCACCTGGTGTATCTTCTTGTTTTACTTCAGGCTCTGTTTGTTCACCTGGTGTATCTTCTTGTTTTACTTCAGGCTC
>JACCDZ010633552.1_pt1 | contig 12789 bp, 8 predicted proteins | sample 7449551 | NCBI WGS metagenome assembly JACCDZ01 (sample SAMN15323452, study PRJNA562643) | freshwater metagenome | isolation source: river surface water | place: USA:Blue River Watershed | collected 2017-08-18
ACAGGGGACGAAATGTTGAAGGTTTGTGTTTTCAACAATCCTTGCTTAAACATCATGAAAAATCCGGTGTTGGCTGATGAGTTACCATTGCCATCACTTCGAAAGCCAACGTGGAAAGCGCTGTCGCCATTTGGTTCACGCTCGTTAAAACCACCATCTTCGTCAAAATCTAGATTGCAAACTTCAAAGTCCATTTGCTTTCCGCCGACTCTGGCATTAAATCTGAAATCGTTGTCGCGCATCCGTCCGTTCAAACGATACAGATAGGTGTTAACGTCTCCTATTGAACCATTTTTGAGAGGAGTTCCGAATGGATTAGTTGACACAAATGCGGCATTTAGAACAGTGGTGAACTTTTCAAACCAGTCGCGATCATCGGCATTGTTCCATCGTATGGACTGACCAGAAATAGATTTACCGTTTGCATCTGTGACGTCATCATCTGTCATGACTTCCATGATTTTGACCAGACCGCTTGCTGGTCTTGCTCTGCTTGGGTTATAACTCAAAAATCTAGCAAGTCTAAGAACAGATTCTCTTGATTGGGCCGTTTCTAGGAAGTTTTCACGAGCATTGATATCGATTTTGAATGCTAATGTTCCAGCAAGCCATGACAACAAGTCTATGATAGCAACAAACTCACTGGACTCAATCCAGTCATTGAAATCTTCAGGATAGTTAATCTTTATGTATTCTCGCAAAGCTTGGTTTATACTAGCCGGATCGGTAGCATTGAAATTAATTTGCGAAAATGCTCGGTATAAAACCTGCCAATCTTGAGATGCGAATAGTTCGCTGTGACGAATTTGTGACATTTATTTCCTTTATGTGTTTCTTTTTTCGAACGTCAATTCTAATGTTTCTACCGTATTGAACGGGCGTAGCAACAATACAACTTGAACGATAACTGTATGATTTTTAATATAAAGATCTATTTTTTCTAACTGTAATCTGGAATCCAACGATACTACTCTTCTGACTTCATCCTCAATTAACGCCCGATTGGTGTCAGTATTTGGCTCCATGATATATTCCCATAGAGACGAACCAAATTCTGGTCGCATTACTCGTTCTCCCTTTTTCGTGTGAAAATGGTTGAGTAAATCTTGCTTAATCAAATCGATGTCAGTTAACACCCATTTGCGCTTTGCTGTTCTCTCGGATGAGGTTGAGTATCCTATAAATGTGTAATCCATGATTTATTTATCGTCGGATTTATCACAGAGGAGACCAATAATACGCATGATTTCTAATTGTTCCTGCGAATTTGTAACTCTTAGCCCATGGTGGTCTTGCTAATGATGGATTAAAGAACCACAAAGTCCCCGGTTGACCTCTGACAAAGGTGTAAACCTTGCCGCCCTTATAAGTATTGCTTTGAACTTGTTCAGCGATAATTTTAGCACGTTCGAATAAAGATTTGTTTTTTCCAGAACTATACTTCGCAAATAACAATTTTCCTTTAGCTTCGCGCTGCGCTGGCTTTTTACCTGCGGTATTGAAACCAGAGAATTGGCTTTTTGCTAGTATTATGCCTTTAGGAGTAGTTCCCCATGAAGCATCCTTCGTTCCTTGAGTAAATTTGGCGGCAACTCTGTTCATAATGACGGCAGCTACAGCGGCCATACCATCTTCACCCTCTCCGCGAGCTTCATCCATCATGGCGGTAGCGATCCATTCTATATCATCAGGTGATATTTTCCCGATATCCACGGGATTCTGTGAAATAGACCCGTCGCTTCCCACAACATCGGTGTAAGCTTGGCCGTTACTGCCAATATGATTAACATCAAGGGAGCCTCTGGTATATGGCTCTTTTGTGGGCCTTCTGGTTATAACGGATGATACTTCCTGAGCCTCTGTAATTCCTTCTGGCAACGGTGCGCCTGGGGAGTTGTCTAATATGGCAGAGGCAGTTCTTATGTTCTGTCCACAAGATGCTACTCTGGCATCACCTTCGGCATTGACACCATATTGGCCACCCGTTTCTATACCAAAGTCCCCAACTGCTTTGAAAAATATATCATTAAGAGACTTAACCAAAAATTCACCACCTACCAGATTGATAGGTCCAGTAGATTTGGCTGCTATGTTACCAGCAGTAATGTTGAGACCACCGGTAGCATCAATATTAGTTGTTCCTTTTGACGATAAATTTATGTCAGCATCGCTTGATAAACTTATTGAGTCAGCGGAATACATATCTATACCATCGTCACCTATTTGGACCCAAGACCGCCCAAGCTTAGAGTTGATATAAACATATCCCGATGATTCATGCACGAGGACTTGTGTGCCGCTTCGAGTTCTAATCCGAATGAACTCATTATTTTCTTCGATATGGCCATCATCTATATGGATTGTATTCCCGCGAGGTGACAACAAACCAAAAACCTTAGATGGAGAGTCTCGTCTAGCACTGCTATTTGATACTCCTCTTTCTTTGTCCTCATCTAGACCTTGCTCAATCAATCCATTAGCCAACGGTTTGAATATTTCTCTCGGAACCGTGTCCTTGGTTGTCATGGTAGTTGAAGTTGGGTCTATTATATCAGTTCGTTTTTTGTCGTATTCTATGCGTGGAGCACCATATGCGCCAAATGACGTGGCGTATTTGTCGGAGTGATCTGGCATTTCTAACGACAATGGTTCGGCTACACCATCTGCGCCGTCATTAACATTGCTTATAGAACCGATTGGGGGAACCACTTCGCCATCATCTTCGTTGACCGTTCCTGGGTATTGAATCGAGCCTTTTTCACCCAAAATAATATGCCAGTTTTCTTTCCCACCACTTTTGATATCTTTGATTAGCTTTTTAATGTCATCCCATACCTTGTCATAAGATTTGGGGTGATATCCGTCAGTGTTATTTGGTATGTAATAAACGAGGGTATCTGTCTTGCCAACCTTTTCGACTATTCCTTTCGCCTTCTGGGTAGGGTCATTGGTGTTATTAGGAACAATCCATATAACTTTGTCAGCAGTTATGTTTCTTCGTATCGTTCTAAGATGTTCTTCGGTATTGTTGTTAGGGTTGTTGATACCAGCAGAAATAACAACCCAAGAATAACTTGATTTTGGTAAGCTTCTAGTCGCCAAAACTCCTGCGTTTTGTCCACGTTCTACTTCTCTATCATGGGATACACCATCTCTTTTGGCGGCATCTGCGGTCCCCTGTGCTATAGAATCCCCAAAGAACGCCCCACCATTTCCTGAGTATTTGTCTGCTTTGTCGGCACCAGTATTGTTAGTGGCCTCTAAAATAGTATATCCCGAACTTTTATACGATTCGACATACGCTTTAAATACCATTTTATCTATTGGTTCGGCATCAGCCGTCGCCATTCCAATTGGGGTCGATTTGGTAGCTACCGATAATTCTATTATTTTGATAGTCGGATGAATTTTCTTTGCAATTTCTACCGCATTTTTCACTGGGATAACCGAAGGCTCTTTGGTATCTTCTTTTTCAGCCGCAACGCCTTCAGAGGAAGTGTCTGTTTTGTTGCCAACCACATTTGGAGATTTTGCTTTAGCGACATTGGTATTGAGTTTCTTTGTATCCTCTTCCGATAATCCAGCAGAAGCGCTGTCGTCCGCTGCTGATGCTTTGGCAACCGATGAACTTTTAGCAACCTCGGCTTTTCCTAATTTCACTCTCCAATATTGTGGAGAAACTTTCGATTCCGAACTCTCCATTATAGTATAGCCAGCGTTGGTATAATTCTGTTGAAACTGTTCAAAAGTCATTCCGGCAATAGGCGAAACGGTTACTACTGCTGCGGAAGCAGGTTCCACCGGAATATCCTTCAATATAACGGCGCGATCCGATGATATTTCTAGATACCAATACGGATAACTAACTTCCTCATCATTCTCGGTTGTTTGGTACGTTCTTTCTTCGCTTTCGATAACAGGGTAGCCATTATCTTGAAACTTTTTTACAAAATTAGTGAAGGAGATTTGGTCGGTTGCTGAGGTAACAACCGTAGGGTCGTCCACTCCTAGATTGACGTCCAGCGGTTGAATCGCCAGCATATTGCTGGCTGGCATGAGCCACAATAATAAAGAAATATTTGGAAACAACGATTTAGCAACGTCGCTTGCTTTTTTCCCATTGTATAGCTTACGGGTTATTTCTTCAGCATTCGAAACTGGAACTATACTGTCAACTGCTTCTTCACCATCAGCGGTAGGGGACGTATCTTCACTTGGATCATATTGAGAACCAATACCAGGGACCATATGATTCATGTTCTGCGGATAGAGACACGCGAACCAATATCCTTTGGCTATATCTCCATTAACGAAGCAACAGAGAACCTGATTGTTTATATCAGGCGGCGTAGCCCAAAACCCGTAACTGGTTTGTCCAGAACCTGTGCTATCGGGAGAATCAATTGAAATATCACTTACGCCAGCAAAAGGAGAAGCATAAGACACGGTGACATAGCTATCATTCTCATCTGGCCCAAAATCTGGTATCCATACCTGCAATCTACCGAATCTTTGCGGGTCAGCAACAACGCGAATGATGCCAATATAAACCCCGTCTAATCTCTGAACGGTTGTTTCTTTTCTAAACTTGCGTGGTATATTACTCATTATCGTCCTCTATTGCCTCAGCTTCTGCTTCTGTTATGGTAAGTGCCGAAGCTAAATCTATTAATTGAACACGAATTGCGGTCAATTCATGTTGCAACTGTCCACCATCAAATTTACTTACCACATTGGTTACTTGATATATTCCGGTAACAGTTTCGTTATCTTTTAATTTATTTCTACCAGTCTCATCATACCCTAATGGATACTTAAATCTCAATAAAAAACAGTTGTATCCTGTTGTGGAATTGGAAATATTTCCACTTCTATTTGAACGTATTTTTTCGTTATGGAGAATATCTTGCTCATATCCTCCTTCACCTATCCAATAAGGATCGCCACGGATTGTTAATGTTATTTTTTGAAATGCTGCTGTTGCTACGCCGTATGATTGGTTCAGAATAGCTCCATAGATTGACCGACCAGCATGTTCTTGACCGTATGAACCTGTGCCCACTTGTGCTTTAGATTCATCACCTCCAGTAACTGATATTGGAATTCTAAATTTATATCTGTTAGCAGTGCCAGCTTCCTGCTTCATTTGGATAGTTTCGATATAATCTCGTTCAAAAGTTTTAGTTAAGCTTGGGGCATCTATGGGATTTGCTGCTCTTGCCTCGTCGAGGTTACTTCTCCCAAAACGAACCTGAGCCGTGTTAGCCCTTAAAGTCTTTGTTAAATCTGATACCTCACTTTCTAACTGCGCGATGGTCTCTTCGTCTGCCCCCTCATTTTTAGCGGTTTCCAATTCAGACAGCTTAGCGTTTAGTTCGGATTGTATTGCGTCGGATTCGTCTAATACTCCCTGATAATACCCAAGCGGATCGGTTTGCCAAGGTTTGTTTTTATCAATTTCTACCAAAGCTTGTTCGGTTACTTGTTCGTCAAAATTGTGCTGGAATGTTGGTAACGCTGCGTTCCATGCCAAATTGAATGCTAAATCAAAACTCAAAACTTCTGTGTTTAGTCCAGTAAAAATATAATCATATCTTTTGGCCAAAAAACCACGGGCGGCAATAGCAGACAATATACTTTTTTGGTTTTCTGGTTTAGTGGCATCTATGATTTGTTGTTGAGACAAAACAACATTATGATTGATTCTTGGGTAAATATGCCATTTTATATCTTTAGCGTATCTGTTTGATATTTGGTCGTAGAAAAATTCTCCGTTGCGATATCTTACTTCTGGTATAACCTGCCAAGTTAGGGTCTCGCGAACACCTTTATCGTTTACTTTATCAACTGCATCATCTGATGAATAAGGATTGGACGAGCTATCTTTTGCTAAGTTTTGTGCATCTTCACATGCCGAGAAAACAATATCCAGTATCCCAGAAACATCTTGCCCTTTGGAAAATACAAAGGTTTGACGTTCCACCCCATCTTCACCTTGAACTGGCCCCTGAACCTCTTCGGCTACATCGCCTTCTTCTTGTATTCTTTTGGCTACTTTCCTAGCTAGTTCTATTAGTTGCGGCGTGTTGGCGATATCCATAGCGGTGAACTGTGGACTGAACGATTTTTTCGATGGTATCACACTCATCTTTGAAATATCTTCGGGAGTAATGTCACTTTTCCCATCTGTTGTTGGGAGACCGTGCAATACAAACTTATGGGAAACCAACGATTCTTCTGTCCCAAATCGTCTCGCCCATTGCTTGGTCATGTTTTCGCCAATGATTTCAAAAACCTCTCCGACCGTTGAACCAATAACCTGACAATCATCAAGCAAATTATGATATTCTGTTTTAAGTGCTTCTTGCTGTAAGGACAGCATATCCAACTTATATAAACCACCACCCGTGCTCAAATTGGCATCGATGTTGTTTATGGTTACTGCCCAAAGCCATCTCCCCCCGTTATCCATATCCTTGAATGGTCGAGTGTCTATGGTTCCGTCTTTTCTATATCCTTTGAAGGTCAATTCCAAAAAATATGGAAAATCTTTGTAGTTGGTTACGCCAGCAGCAGCGGCAGATTCCATAAGTGCATCTAAAAAGCTAACACCACCAGGCTCCATTATATTCATGGATATAGTCCCAGTCTGGCTGCTTCTCGATTCAGCCGAACCAAAAACAGACGAAATGCTAACGCTTGTTATATTAAAACCAGTTACGCCAGTTTCCGCTATCGTTACTTGCTTATATCCATCGATATTCTCGAAAAAATCCGAGATAGTTTCAACATCTCCCGTTAAATACTCCAAGTCTGCCATAGCGTAAAAACGCCAATTGTAAGCTATGTTATTGTAATCATTATACGGATTATCTATAAACATATCTCCACTTAATATTGAATTGATTATTTCGTCTTCATTCCATGTTTTTAATAATTGTTTACGGACCTTACTCGCAACCGGTTCATCATATTCTTTCGCACCTTCGACTTCTTTGGTGGCAACGGGCTGTTTGACAACGGCTGGCATGGCTTTTTTTGTGTCATCTGAAACCTGAACAGGCACCACGGCGGGCATAGCCTTTTTGGTATCTTCTGCGACCTGAACAGGCACCACGGCTGGCATGGCTTTTTTGGGTTCTTTAGTTGCATCTGCCATTATCCAATAACCTTTTGTAAGTGATCTGCGGACGGCACATATATTTCAATACCCGTAACCATATCCCATATAACATCTCGAATAAGATTTGGATTCCTGACACCAAAAATCCACCAATATTCTGGTGTTCCGTAAAGGTCATAGCTCAACAAATCTGGCCGATTATTGTATTTTGGTAAGATCTTAATAAGTTGGTCATCGGTGTGTTTTGTTATCGGCCTGTGTCTATAAAGACCTATGAACTTACCGTTAATTGGGGTTTTTGCATATGGTGAAGTTTTTGAAAACATTAAAACCATCCTCTCTTATCTTTTAACAACTCACCGGTTTTGAAACTAGCCAATGAAAAATTTTCTCTCATTTCGTCGGGATTGGTCTGAACTCCCAAGCCTATACTTATTTGTAAAACAGGTGGCAAATATACAACAGTTCCATTTCTTAAAATTACAGGCATCATGTCCATATTTTCATCAAATGTGAAACTGTAATTATTAACAACAACCTTGATATGGTTGAACATCATTTCTCCGTATCCGCTGAAAGTTAATACAGGGGGAGGTAAACCAGCTTTACCGTCCTCTCTAACTTTTTTTACCGTAGTAGTATCGGTATCGTCGGCGATCTCTTTAAACGCAGAGGAATCGCTTTTACCAAAATAAGTTTTGCTAACCGTTCTCAAAAAATGAATTACCGCTATCATATACTCAGCTTCTCTTTGGTTTTGAGCGGTAAATTTTGCAGAAACCGACAACTTAACAGATGAAGACTTCTGATATGATAAAATATCAAAGTTCGAATGTTCTAAATCTGATACAGTATATGCAGTGTCTTGAGCGACAGATATGCTTGGTGTGTAAGGAAACATAAGACCACCAGTTACCCGAAGAGGAAACATCAAATTACTAGTATCAGATGGCCCATACACCTCATCTTCTTGACCAGTAAAAGCAGATATTCTGACCCTATGGTCCTTCTTAGATTCTACACTTGTCGCTACCCCATCATCGGACAAGCTATCCTTGACCGTTTGTTCTGATACTCTCGTAGGGTCACCAGGCTCTAATACCCTCGGTTGTGCCGCTGCTAATTTTGTTACTTCGTCATTTGGATTCTGTGCCATATAATTATTTATCACCCAATTAACTATGGTTTTAATATTGTTTATTATATAATTTTGATATATACTAATTTAAATAATACGGAGAACCATAACATAAATGAGTGAAATTAGAAAAAAGCCAGTAATTTACTTAACAAATAAAGAACTACTGGCTGAAATAAATCGATGCAAGAAGAGTTATTGTTATTTTGTTGACAAAGAGTACGAAGATTTCGATGGGATTGTTCAGGATTTAGATGATATAACAAAGGAATTTGTTGATGAACTATGTGAAAAGAAGTCCAAAGAAATAACACCAAAGAAATCTACTCCTGTTGTAGTCGATCCTGTCGGGTTGGTAATCCGATATATGACCTACGAGCATATTCCATTGGACCCAGATAGAAAAAAACGTTCAAGGGCCGCTAATCAAACCCACGCTCATGTTATTTTCCCACCCTTTAAGCACTATGTGATTGATGCTGTTAATGCAGATGGGACTTACGAAATAAGGGAAGTCGGTAGGTCTTTTTGGGAAGGTGGTTTGGAGAATGGTTGGTTTTCCCCTCAGAAGGGAAGAATGACTGAACGTATGGGAAGAATGTTTCAGCTTTTAGTTGAACGATATGGCTACCGTTCGAACTGGCGAGGCTATTGCTATTCATCCGATACTGAACTTCTTACCAAAAGAGGTTGGCTAACGCATTCTGAAATTACCAAAAAGGATATAGCGTTGTCTTATGATATACCTAATAAGAAACTAGTGTGGTCACCAATACGCGACATCTATCGTTCTCATTACGAGGGGAATATGTTTCATCTCACCGTTCGCGGCATGGACGCTCTCGTATCGCCAGGACACAAGTTTATCACGGTAGACGATGGGTTGAAGAGTGTAGAAATGCTTAGAGAAAAAGATAGAGTTATACTCATGGGGGAGGGTGTTTCCGATGATTCATTCGCAAAATATGATGATAACTTCGTCGAATTGGTGGGGTGGGTAGTAACCGAGGGTAGTTTCTACCATCGCAAAGAGTCGAAATTGCCAAGATTGACAATTTACCAAAATGCTGGTTTGTACGCCGAAAGAATTAGAAAATGTTTGAAAAATTTAAGTTCTAAATATAGCGAATACCATCGTGATAGATTGGGTAATGGAAAAGTAAACATAGCATTCAACTTGCGAAAAGATATTACCGGAGAACTTATAAAAGTTATCGACGGAGTTTATAATGGTAAAAAAATATTAAACAAAGACTTCATAATATCATTAACCTCAGCCCAGCGAGAATTGCTTATCCAAACCATGATTGATGGTGATGGTTGGCGCACTATGCAAGAAGGCAGAATAAAGGTTGGGTATGCGCAAAAAGATAAGGAGCACATGGATGCATTTGTCATGTTATGCACACTTTCAGGATATCAAATTTCAGTAAAAAGCAATTTGATAACACAGAAATCCAAAAAAATTACAGAAATCAACACTGCTACTTTTTTTTCCAAAAAGCGAAACATCACAATTGTCGAAAATATCGATATGCATGGAGCAAAAAGAAGTGGTATTGTCAAGGGTAAGGGAAAAGAATCACATCCAAATGAGCCAACCATACCATACAATGGCACAATTTGGTGTATAACAACTAATTATGGAACTGTTGTCGCTCGCCGCAACGGTTACGTATACACTTGTTCAAATTCATACAATGACGAGATGCAATCATTAGCAATAGTCCAACTAGCGCAAGTTGGTTTACAATTTGATGAATCAAAATCGTCCAACCCATTTGCATTTTATACCACAACTATAACCAATTGTTTCACCAGAATTCTAAATGTCGAAAAAAAGAATCAAGAATTACGAGATGACTTGTTGGTGTCTAATGGTGCAGCACCGTCATACACTCGACAAATAGCCAATGAATTGTCTAGAAGTGGTAGCATAGAACCAACCCCATTCCCCCGAAGAAAGGGAAGAAAAACTGCGGCTCAAGTCCATGCCGAAAAAGAAACAGATAAAGCAGAAGACATCAAAGATACCAAATAATAATATTGCACCAACAATCATAGAAGTGTTATGTTCTCATCATGATATTTGATAAAGCAATAACCATAAACGATCTTCATTTTGGAAGAAACTCAAACTCAGTTCAAGCAAATCAAGATAATCTTGATTTCTTGGACTGGGCTATAGATGAGGCCAAAACCTTTGGTGCAGATACTTGCATCATGATGGGCGATTGGCACGACAATAGGTCATCTATATCAGTTCTTACTCTGGATTATTCGAGACGAGCGATAGAAAAGCTTAATGCGAACTTCAAAACTGTCTATTGGTTCCCTGGCAATCATGACCTTTTTTATCGAGACAAAAGGGACGTTACTTCAATATCGTTTGCCCAACATCTCTCCAATATTAAATTCGTAACGAAACCAACCACCATAGGAAGCGGGAAAGATGGCGTAACTTTTCTACCATGGTTAGTTGGTAATGAACACAAAGCATGTGGCAGAATAGATAGTAGGTATGTATTTGGTCATCTTGAACTCAATGGCGGCTTCTTGATGAATGCAAAGGTTCCTATGCCAGACCATGACGGGAACATCGATACTGATTCATTCAAGAAACCAGAGTTTGTGTTCACTGGTCATTTTCATTTCAGACAAGCAAAAAACAATGTGGTCTATACAGGCAATATAATGCCTTTCAATTTCGCAGACTCTTGGGACGAGGAACGCGGAATAATGATGTTGGAGTGGGGGAAAGAACCTGATTTTAAAGCGTGGGATGACCAGCCTACTTTCCGCACAATGACGCTTTCGGACCTATTAACAAAACCAGACCAAATGCTTAAGCAAAAAACTACCGCTAGGGTTACACTCGATATGGATATATCATACGAAGAAGCGCAAGTTATCCGAGATCAATACGCAAAAGAATACGGAGTTAGGAAAATAGAATTGGTTCCAGTGGCTAGGCAATCAGTGTCAGCCCAAGAATTTCAATCGGCTACAACGTTTCAGTCCGTTGACCAAATTGTTATCGATGGTCTGTTGTCGGTTCAATCAGATTCCCTCGACAAAAATAAATTGGTTGATATCTATAACAAATTGGATTAAGCCTATGGCTATGGTCAAAAAGAAATTCGAAGTAGGGCAAACCGTTTATTTGGACGATGGTGCCGTGGCGGAATACCGTGGTGAGATCGATGGTGTGCATTATGTTCGCCATCAACTAAAATTCCAAAACAGTAACGAAATAAAATATTCTTCTATTTACACTGTGGAGAAACTATTCGACGAAGAGCCAGTTTGGGTATACGACAAAGAAATCACTATGTTAAAAGGAAATATTGCAAGATTGCATGACCTTTTATTACAATCTAGAAAACGGCTGGATGACATCCATGCACAGATTCAGCTTTTTGATTGGGTGGAAAAATATGATTTTCTCCAAACTGCTGTTGATTTGGTTGAAGGTTCAATCACTCATATTGCCATATTACCAGACGCTGAAATGCCATATATAGAAGAATTCCCAATATCCATTTCTCCCCGAACAAATAACTCTAAACCAGATAATTACTACAGGACTATTAGCCTGTTCGAACCCTCAAAACAATGGTTCGTGCAACGTTGTGGGGTATGGGTCAAATGCATTCCTGCGAAATCTTTAGAGGAAGCGCAACATACTATTATATCATTATTTGAAGCTGAACTCGATGCATATGAAAATGCTGGAGTTAACATGAATCATCTGTATGAGGAAAACGAGTATTTGAAATTCCCAGAGAGTTACAAGTTTGAGTTGGAAAAACAAAATAGAATTAAATTAGAACGAGAAATTTTTGAACTCGAAATGAAAATTAACGAAAAAAAGAAACAGCTTTAATGATGAATCTTGTATGATATTAATTCGATGTTGGTATCGTCAAGAATTCGTATTTCCTTTTCGTCTTCATAGTCGGGGTCTGCATTTTGTGCCAATGTAGCAACCCAATCAACATTGCTCTCATATATTTTTGCTTCTAGTAACCATGTTACATGGCCACTACTAAAATCACCCCAATGTGCTTCTGCCGCGTTTATATCCCAACTCCAGTATATCCCCATCTTACCTGAAGGCGTCCACCCCAAGGGCGCGGTTATAACTCGGTAACAGGTATGATAACCACTCTTAAATAAGTACTCTATGTTATATTTTGCGTCATATACTCTGTTTTTCCAGTAATCTCTTCTATCTTTGTCGGTAGCTTCATCGTCATGTTCATCGTCATATGGGCCGTATCCATTTTCCATTCTCCAATCTATGTAAAAATGTTTGTCCGAATCGTGACTGTCGATTATTCTGTCAACTGCTTCATTTACGTGTTGAGAATAATTGCTTTCTAGCAAAGCACTTTCACTTAATTTCCGTTTTTCCCTATTAAAATGAATGTTTTGTTTGGATTTTTCGAAACGAGCGGAGTTGATATATCGTATTATATATTTGTCGTTGAGATGATATTTCGAAATGTTCTCTTCTATGAACATG
>JACCDZ011235276.1_pt1 | contig 12785 bp, 8 predicted proteins | sample 7449551 | NCBI WGS metagenome assembly JACCDZ01 (sample SAMN15323452, study PRJNA562643) | freshwater metagenome | isolation source: river surface water | place: USA:Blue River Watershed | collected 2017-08-18
CACGCAGTTGTGCGCATTGATCTGTAGCTGTGGCGTGCCTTCGTCGCGGCCAACGATCTCGTACACACCAGCCGGGCAGTAGCGCTGCTCGGGGGCATCGTACTGTGCCAGGTTGATGCGGATGGGCACCGAAGCATCTTTGAGCTTGAGGTGCGGCGGCTGGTCTTCGCTGTGGTTGGTGTTCGAGATGAATACCGACGACAGACGATCAAACGTGAGCACGCCATCCGGCTTGGGATAGGCAATGGGGCTGCACTCGTCTTTGGATTTCAGGCATTCGTGATCGTGGTGCTTGTGACGCAGCGTCCACGGAGCCTTGCCGCGGAACAGATAGGTATCGATGGCCGAATAAATCATGGCCGGCCACAGACCCCAGCGGAAAGACGGACGAATATTGCGCACGCTGTGCAGCTCGTCGTGCAGCCAGCTTTGCTTGAAGGCCTGGGTGTACGCTACGGCTTCGGCACCCTGCGCTTCCGGATTGGCCGCCAGCACCGCAAAGACCGCTTCTGCGGCCAACATGCCGGACTTCATGGCGGTGTGGGTACCCTTGATCTTCGGTACATTGAGGAAACCTGCGGTATCGCCCACCAGTACGCCACCGGCGAAAGTGAGTTTGGGGATGCTCTGCAGGCCGCCTTCGGAAATGGCACGCGCACCGTAGGACAGACGACGGCCACCTTCGAACACGCCTTTAATGGCCGGGTGGGTCTTGAAGCGCTGGAATTCTTCGTACGGCGACAGGTACGGGTTCTGGTAATCCAGACCGACCACGAAGCCCACCACTACCTGGTTGTTTTCCAGGTGGTAAAGGAAGGAGCCACCGTAAGTGCTCTGATCCATCGGCCAACCGGCGGTATGGGTGATCTTGCCCTCTTCGTGCAGCTCGGGTTTTACTTCCCACAGTTCTTTGATACCGATACCGTAGGTTTGCGGGTCGGCTTCGGCGCGCAGATTGAAACGCTCGAACAGGCCCTTGGTGAGCGAACCGCGACAGCCTTCGGCAAAGATGGTTTGTTTGGCCCACAGCTCGATGCCTGGCTCGCCTTCTTCTTCACCGGTTTTGCCGGTACCGACATTACCGGTGGCCACGCCTTTTACCGAACCATCGGCGTGATACAGCACCTCGGCTGCAGCAAAGCCCGGGTAGATTTCCACACCCAGCTCTTCGGCCTGCTGGCCCAGCCAACGGCAGAAGTTGCCCAGGCTGATGATGTAGTTACCGTGGTTGTTCATCTGCGGCGGGGTAGGCAGCTGGATGGACTCGGTTTCGGTCAGGTAGAGAAAGCGGTCGGACTTGGCTGGCGTGTTAAGCGGCGCGCCCTTTTCTTTCCAGTCGGGGATCAGCTCGTTCAGCGTGCGCGGCTCCAGCACGGCACCGGACAGAATGTGCGCACCGATTTCGGAGCCCTTTTCCAGCAGACAGACACTGATCTCCTGGCCTTTTTCCGCAGCCAGCTGTTTGAGACGAATGGCAGCGCTCAGGCCGGATGGGCCACCGCCGACAACCACTACGTCGTATTCCATGTATTCGCGTTCCACCGCTTCTCCTTTGCGCAGGGGGAGGTTTGATTGCCCAATGATGCAATGATTGATGCTGCGCGTCAAAATCAAACAAGCGTTTAAACGGTAACGTTCGCCTTGAGTTGTGCAATCGCCTCAGCGCTATAGCCCAATGATTTCAATACGGCATCCGTATGCTCGCCCAATTTTGGTGGTGCCGCCTGGTACTGCGGGGGGGTACCGCTCATTTTGATGGGGCAGGCCACCTGCGGCACAGCCTGGCCTGTCGCATCGCGCAGCTGGATCGCCATCTGCCGGTGTTGTATTTGTGGGTCAGCAAAGGCTTCGTCTACGGTATTGATCGGGCCGCACGGCACGCCAGCGGCGTCAAGCAGCTTGAGCCACTCGTCGCGGCCACGCGCCAGGAATGCCTGGACCAGCTGTGGCACCAGTTCGTCGCGGTAGTGCACCCGCTGCGGGTTGGTGGCAAAACGCGGGTCTGCGGCCAACTCTGGCCGGCCGATCAGCTCGCATACTGTGCGGAATTGCTTGTCGTTGCCGCAGGCCAGAATAAAGTGGCTATCGCCAGCGGTACGGAACACCTGGTAAGGCACGATATTCGGGTGAGCGTTGCCTAGCCGTGGCGGTACTTCGCCACCCACCAGCCAGTTCATGTTGACGTTAGCCAACATGGCCAGCGAGCAATCGAACAGCGCCATGTCAATATATTGCCCTTCGCCGGTACGGTAGCGCGCCAGCAGCGCAGCCTGGATGGCGTTGGCCGCATACAGGCCGGTAAACAGATCGGTAACGGCCACACCTACCTTATGTGGCTCGCCGTCGGCGGGGCCGGTGATGCTCATCAGGCCGGACATGCCCTGCACGATGTAATCGTAACCGGGCAGCTGGGCGTAGGGGCCGGTCTGGCCAAAGCCGGTAATGGCGCAATACACCAGCCGCGGGTTGATGGCGCGCAGGCTGTCGTAGTCCAGCCCGTATTTCTTGAGGCCGCCCACCTTGTAGTTTTCCAGCAGTACGTCGGCCTGTGCGGCCAACTTCCGCACGATTTCCTGACCTGCCGGCTGGGTAATATCAACGGTGAGTGACTGTTTGCCACGATTGGCCGCCAGATAGTAAGCCGCCGTGCCGTCCGGCAGGCTGGGTGGCGCCCACTGGCGGGTGTCGTCGCCCGAGCCGGGGCGCTCTACCTTGATGACCTCTGCGCCCAGGTCGGCCAGCAGCTGGCCCGCCCAGGGCCCGGCCAGTACGCGGGTAAGGTCGAGGACTTTGATACCTGACAGTGCACCTGACATGTTTGTCTCCTGTAACGTGGGGCTGCCTGCAAAAAAACAGGCCCGGATTGCAGCCGGGCCTCAAGGACAGACAGGAACCAACATCCCGCCGGGGTGAAGCCCGCCGGCGGAACATCACATCAGGCAAATGCCTGAATACCGGTCTGGGCGCGGCCCAGAATCAGGGCATGCACATCGTGCGTGCCTTCATAAGTGTTGACGGCTTCCAGGTTCATCACGTGGCGGATGATGTGGTACTCGTCGCTGATACCGTTACCGCCGTGCATGTCACGCGCAATGCGGGCGATATCCAGCGCCTTGCCGCAGTTGTTGCGCTTGATCAGGCTGATCATTTCCGGCGCGGCACGGCCTTCGTCCATCAGGCGGCCCACGCGCAGCGCGGCTTGCAGCGCCAGGCTGATTTCGGTCTGCATATTGGCCAGTTTCAGCTGTACCAGCTGGGTGGCAGCCAGCGGGCGGTTGAACTGTTTGCGGTCCAGCGTGTACTGGCGGGCGCCGTGCCAGCAGAACTCGGCGGCACCCATCGCGCCCCAGGCAATGCCGTAGCGGGCTTTGTTGAGGCAGCCGAACGGGCCTTTCAGGCCTTTTACGTGCGGCAGCAGCGCGTCTTCGCCTACTTCCACGTTGTCCATCACGATTTCACCGGTAATGGAGGCGCGCAGCGAGAACTTGCCTTCGATCTTGGGCGCGGACAGGCCTTTCATGCCTTTTTCCAGCACAAAGCCGCGGATCTCGCCTTCGTCGTCTTTGGCCCACACCACGAACACATCGGCGATCGGGCTGTTGGTGATCCACATCTTGCTGCCGTGCAGCACGTAGCCGCCGTCTACCTTGCGGGCACGGGTTTTCATACCGGCCGGGTCGGAGCCGGCGTCGGGCTCGGTCAGGCCGAAGCAGCCTACCCACTCGCCACTGGCCAGCTTGGGCAGGTATTTGTCTTTTTGTGCGTCGGTACCGTAGGCCCAGATCGGGTGCATCACCAGGCTGCTTTGTACCGACATGGCGGAACGGTAGCCGGAATCCACACGCTCTACCTCGCGGGCAATCAGGCCGTAGGCCACGTGCGACAGGCCGGCGCAGCCGTGGCTGTCGATGGTGCAGCCCAGCAGGCCCAGCTCGCCCATCTCGCTCATGATCTCGCGATCGAAGCGCTCTTCGCGGTTGGCGGTGAGTACGCGCGGCATCAGGCGATCCTGACAGTAGGCGTAGGCGGTTTCGCGCACCATGCGCTCTTCGTCGGTGAGCTGATCGTTCAGCAGCAGGGCATCGTCCCAGTTGAACGGTGCGCGATTCGAGGTAGCGGCCATGCAGTTCTCCTTTGCACTTTGTTCCGCATTGCGGAATATAGTTCTGTATTGCAAAATAGACTAGCAAGGCGGCCGGGGCATGTAAAGTTTTTTGTGGGAGCAAGGCGCGCACTGCACTATTCTTGCCACTCTTCAGCCAGGAGCATTTCCACCATGTCGTTCACCCCGCAGGAAGACGAAAGCAAAGACCGCCTGTTTGTCGAGGCGCTGGCACGCGGCCTGCGCGTGCTGTCGGCGTTTCGCCCCGGCGAATCGGCACTATCGAACCAGGTACTGGCGCAGCGCACCGGCCTGCCCAAATCCACCGTATCGCGCCTGACCTATACGCTGACCAAGCTGGGCTACCTGTCGCAAGACGCCGACAGCGGCTATTACCGCCTGGGCCTGGCGGTACTGGCGCTGGGCTCGGCCGTACTGGGCAGCTACGACATCCGCCGCGTGGCCGCCCCGCTGATGCGCGACTTCGCGCTGAAACACACCATTTCGGTAAGCCTGGGCATGCGCGACGGCAGCGACATCGTGTATCTGGAAACCTGCCGCAGCCAGGCGCGGGTATCGGTACAGCTCAGCGTGGGCTCGCGCGTGCCGCTGGCCAGCACCGCCATCGGCCGCGCTTGCTATAGCAGCCTGAGCGCCACCGAGCGCGAGCTGGCCGACATCGATATGGCGGCACGCTACGGCCAAGACTGGCCACTGGTGCAAGCCAAGCTGGAACAGGCACGCCAGCAGGTACTGCAACGCGGCTACAGCGAGTCGTTTGGCGAGTTTGAACGCGACGTGATGGCGGTTGGCGTGGCGCTGCCCTCGCCCGCCCCCGGCCAGGGCAGCCTGTGCCTGAACGCCAGTGGCCCAGCCTTTGCCTTTGACGCCGAGACCATGCGCAGCCAGGTGGCACCAGCCCTGCTACAGCTGGCACGGCAGATCGTGCCTGGCGCATAAAGCAAAAGGTTGGCCGCATGCGCTGCGGCCAACCTTTGTCTTTTATTGCCGCGCAAGACTCAGGCGCGGATGTAGTTCACCAGCTGCTCGATCACCAGCTGCTGCTCTTCGATGGTGGCGCGTACCAGGTCGCCAATAGACAGCATGCCTATCACGCGGCCGGCTTCCATTACCGGCAAGTGGCGAAAGTGCTTGTCCGTCATCAGCGCCATGCATTCGGCCACGCTTTGCTGCGGCCCCACGTACACCACCTTGCTGGTCATGATGTCGCGCACCTTGGTACCCGCCGAGGTACGGCCTTGCAACACGATGCGCCGGGCGTAATCGCGCTCGGAAAAAATGCCCAGCACATCGCCCATGTCCATCACCAGCACGGCGCCGATATCCTGCTCGGCCATGACCTGTAGCGCCTGAAACACGGTGGCATCCGGGCTGACGCTAATCAGTTCGCCGGATTTTCTTTCCAATAACTGCCTGACTGTCTGCATGACACCTCCACACGGTGCGGGTTGAACACAGCGGCGCCCCATGACGCCAGCACCTTGTACTATAGCCGCCGTCATGCATCTGCCAAATGCAAAAAAGGCTGCCAGGTGGCAGCCTTTTTATTGCGATCTCAACGACTTAACCAGCCTTGATCATGGTACCCACACCAGCGTCGGTGAGGATTTCCAGCAGCAGCGCGTGCGGCACACGGCCATCGATAATGTGTACCGAGTTCACACCGCTCTTGGCGGCATCCAGCGCCGAGCTGATTTTAGGCAGCATGCCGCCGCTGATGGTGCCATCGGCAAACAGCTCGTCCACACGGGCGGCGGTCAGGCCGGTCAGCAGCTGGCCTTGTTTGTCCAGCACGCCTGGCGTGTTGGTCATCAGCACCAGTTTTTCGGCTTTCAGCGTTTCGGCCAGCTTGCCGGCCACCACGTCGGCATTGATGTTGTAGGCCTCGCCTTCGCTGCCTACGCCGATAGGCGCCACCACCGGGATAAAGTCCTGGCTATCCAGCAGGGACACCAGGCTAGGGTCGATGTGCTCGATATCGCCCACCTGGCCGATATCGATGTCTTCGTCGGACTCGGATTTCAGGAACAGCTTGCTGGCGCGGATAAAGTGGCCGTCCTTGCCGGTGATACCCACCGCCTTGCCGCCGTGCTTGTTGATCAGCGACACGATTTCCTTGTTCACCAGGCCGCCCAGCACCATCTCTACCACGTCCATGGTTTCGCTATCGGTCACGCGCATGCCCTGGATGAACTGGCCTTCCTTGCCCACGCGGTTCAGCAGGTCGTTGATCTGCGGGCCGCCGCCGTGTACGACCACCGGGTTCAGGCCTACCAGCTTCAGCAGCACCACATCCTTGGCGAAGTCTTCTTTCAGCTTGTCGTCGGTCATCGCATTGCCACCGTATTTGATCACGATGGTTTTGCCATTAAAGGAACGGATGTACGGCAGGGCCTCGGCCAGAATGGCTGCCTTGTCGATAGGGGCTACGCTCACGTCGGATTCTCCAGTAGCAAGATGGGGACACAGGTTGCTGCACAGCAATAACTGTCAGGTGTTGCATTCTAACCATGCCACTTAGTGAATATTGATTTATTAATTGAACTGGCAGAGTGCTTGCTCTACATTTCACCCTTCATTAATGAACCAATTTTCAGAGAAGGCAAGAATGGACAAGGAATCCTGTTGTCCGGTAGCGCGCTGGCGCCGTCGCAAGGAGGTGCGCCCTGCCGAAATTCTGGACGCGGCACTGGCGCTATTCGTGGAAAAAGGCTTCAAGACCACCAAAATGGAAGACATCGCCAAAGCTGCCGGTGTCACCAAAGGCACGCCCTATCTGTATTTCGAAAACAAGGAAGACATCTTCAAGGCGGTGATCCGTGAAAACCTGGTTACCCGCCTGGCAGGCTTTGCCGAGCTGGTACAGCAGTTTGACGGCAGCAGTGCCGACCTGCTGCGCCTGATGATGCGCCGCTGGTGGCTGGAAGTCGGCGAATCGCCGCTGGGCGGCATCTGCAAGCTGATGTTTGCCGAGGCCACCAATTTTCCCGAGCTGGCGCGCTTTTATCACGCCGAAGTCATCGAGCCCAGCCACCAGATGTTGCTGCAGGTACTGCGCCGCGGCATGGCCCGTGGCGAGTTTCGCAGCATCAACCCGGACGCCGTGGTCGACACCCTGGTGGCGCCCATGATGCTCACCATGACCTGGCGCTGCTCGTTTGGCCGGGTACTGACCGATACCAAGCACCGCTCGCTGCCGCCGCTGGAGTATCTGGAGCTGTCGCTGGACCTGATGCTCAATGGTCTGAAAACGTCCGACTGAACCTATAAATAATTCCATATAGAACGAGGCAAACACACATGACTCCGCACTATCACAAGCTGGCACTGGCCAGCGCGCTGCTGCTGGCACTGACTGCCTGCAAAGAGGAAGTCAAACCGGTGGAAGAAATCCGCCCGGTGCGCTACACCATTGCCGGCGCAGGCCAGCAAAACCATATCCGCCAGTTCAGCGGCGAAGTACGCGCCCGTCAGGAAAGCCGCCTGGGGTTTCGCGTCGCCGGCAAAGTGGTAGAAAAGCGCGTCAGCAGCGGAGACAGTGTGAAAAAAGGCCAGGTGCTGGCTGTACTGGACGCCAGCGACTACCAGCTCGATAGCCAGGCCAAGCAGGCACAGTTGGCCGCAGCCCAGGCCAATCTGGCCCAGCAGGCTGCCGACCTGAAGCGCTACCGCGAGCTATTGGCGCAAAACTTCATCAGCGCCGCGCAGGTAGAGCGCCAGCACACCGCCGTGCAAAGCGCGCAGGCCAGCGTGCAGCAAGCCCAGGCCGCCTTGTCGGCCAGCCGCAACCAGGCCGGCTACACCAGCCTGGTTGCCGACAGCGACGGTAGCGTCAGCGATATCAGCATCGAGCCAGGCCAGGTGGTAGCAGCCGGCCAGATCGTTGCCAGAGTCGCCGCCGCGGGCGAGCGCGAAGTCTTGATCCAGGTACCGGAAAACGCCGTGGGCGACCTACGCCAGGCCAGCAGCTTTAACGTGAAATTGTGGGCGGGCCAGCAAGCCATCCCTGCCACCCTGCGCGAGCTGTCCGGCGATGCCGACCCGGCCACCCGTACCTACGCGGCACGGCTGAAGCTGTCCGGCCAGCCTGACGGGCTGCGCCTGGGCATGACCGCCACGGTAGAAGCCAGCCTGCCAGGCCAGCACAGCGCCGCCATCAAGCTGCCGCTGAGCGCCATTCCGGACGAGCAGGGCAAGCATTATGTCTGGGTGATTAACCCGAAAACCGCCAAGGTTGGCCGCAAGGCCGTGAGCGTGGGCCGCCCGGATAGCCAGGGCATCGACATTACCGCCGGGCTGAACGGGGGTGAACAAGTCGTGACCGCCGGCGTACACCTGCTGCGCGACGGCCAACGCGTTACCCTGCTGGCGAAATAAGGGCACCCATCATGAAGCAACAACCACTGAATTTGTCCGAATGGGCGATACGCAATAGCTCGCTGGTACGCTACCTGATGGTGGTACTGATGCTGGCCGGCATGTTTGCCTATACCCAGCTGGGGCAAAAGGAAGACCCGGAATTCACCTTCAAGGCCATGATGGTGCGCGTGCTGTGGCCTGGCGCTACCGCGCAGGAAACCGAGCAGCAAGTCACCGCCCGCGTCGAAAAGAAACTGCAGGAAATGGGCGAGCTGGAGTACGTCAAAAGCTACACCAAACCCGGTGAAGCCCTGCTGATCCTGTCCATCCGCGAAGACGTTTCCCCCAAAGACGTCCAGCAGCTGTGGTACACAGTGCGCAAGAAAATAGGCGACATCAAACACACCTTGCCTGGCGATATCCGCGGCCCGTTTTTCAATGACGAGTTCGGCGATACCTTCGGCAACCTGTACGCGTTTACCGGTGATGGCTTCAGCTACGAAGACGTACGCAAGTACGTAGAAAAAGCCCGCCAGGAGATTCTGCGCGTGCCCGACGTGGGCAAGGTAGACATCATCGGCGAACAAGAGGAAAAGATTTACGTCACGCTCAATACCGCCAAACTATCTGCCCTGCAGCTGGATAGCAGCCTGATCTGGAATGCCCTGTCGGCGCAAAACAGCATCAGCCCGGCGGGTAATTACGACACCGCCAGCGAGCGCATCTGGGTACGCGTCAGCGGCAGCTACAACTCGGTAGACGCCATCGCCGCCACGCCGATCAGTGCCGGCGGCAAAACCTTCCGCCTGGGCGATATTGCCAAGGTTGGCCGCGAGTTCGTCAACCCGCCCACCTTTGGCATGCGCTTTGACGGCAAACCGGCGATTGGCCTGGCCATCAGCATGAAAAAAGGCGGCGACGTGCTGAAGCTGGGCAACAACCTGCAGCTGCTGATGGACGAAGTCAAAAGCAAACTGCCGGTAGGTGTGGAAGTGCACGCTGTATCCGACCAGCCCAAGGTGGTGAAAACCGCCGTCAACGAGTTCATGCGCTCGCTGGTCGAAGCCGTGGTCATCGTGCTGGCGGTAAGCTTCTTCAGCCTGGGCGTGCGTACCGGCATCGTGGTGGCGCTGTCCATTCCGCTGGTGCTGGCCATGACCTTCCTGGCCATGTACTTCCTGGGCATGGATCTGCAACGCATCTCGCTGGGCTCGCTGATCATCGCCCTGGGCCTGCTGGTGGACGACGCCATCATCGCGGTAGAAATGATGGCCATGAAGCTGGAGCAAGGCTGGAACAAATTCCAGGCGGCTACCTTTGCCTACACCAGCACCGCCTTCCCCATGCTGACCGGTACGCTGATTACCGCCGCCACCTTCCTGCCGGTGGGTATCGCCAAGTCCAACGCCGGTGAATACGTGTTCAGCCTGTTCTCGGTGGTGAGCATTGCCCTGATCCTGTCGTGGATCGTTGCCGTGATCTTTACCCCGTATCTGGGCTACCGCCTGCTGCCGGAAACCATGGCAGGCCACGGTCACGCCGATGTGTACCAGAAGCCGTTCTACATCCGCTTCCGCCGTGCCGTGGAGTGGTGCCTGGACCACCGCAAGACCGTCATCGCCCTCACCCTGGCCGCCTTCGTGCTGTCCATGGTGGCGTTCAAGCTGTTCGTGGCGCAGCAGTTCTTCCCATCGTCCAACCGACCGGAGCTGATGGTAGACATGTGGCTGCCGCAAAGCGCCAGCTACGAGGCCACCGAGCGCGAGGTGAAAAAGCTGGAAAGCCAGCTGCAAGGGGATAGCAATATCGTCAGCGTCACCAGCTATGTTGGCGGCGGCAGCCCGCGCTTCTACCTGCCACTGGACCAGCAACAGCAGCACCTGAACTATGCGCAGCTGATGGTGATGACGCGCGATGAAAAAGTGCGCGAGCAGGTAAAACACAAGCTGGAAAAAATGTTCGACACCGACTTCCCGCTGGTACGCGGCCGTGTCACGCGCCTGGAAAACGGCCCGCCGGTAGGCTACGCCGTGCAGTTCCGCGTGATGGGTGAAGACCACCAGAAAGTACGCGACATCGCCAAGCAGGTAGAAGCCCTGGTGCGCAGCCACCCTGGCGCCCGCCACATCAATAACGACTGGGGCGAACAAGCCCGCTCGCTACGCGTAGAAATCGACCAGGACAAGGCACGTGCGCTGGGCATGTCCAGCCAGAGCCTGGGCCGCCAGCTGCAGATGATGCTGACCGGCAGCACGGTCACCGAGTGGCGTGAAGGCGATAAGGCCATTGCCGTTAGCGCCCGCCTGGAAGGCAACGAGCGCCAGCAGATCGAACAGCTGGGCAGCCTGATGGTACAAACGGCCAGCGGCCGCTACGTGCCGGTATCCCAGCTGGCCAACATCGTCTACGCACCGGAAGAAAGCATCATCTGGCACCGCAACCGCCTGCCTACCGTGTCGGTACGCGCCGACGCTGCCGACGGCGTACAAGCGGCCGATATTTCCAACGCACTGTGGCCCAAGATGCAGGCGCTGGAAAAAACCCTGCCGCTGGGTTACCACATCGAGCTGGGTGGTTCGCTGGAATCCAGCAAAAACTCGCAAGCGGCCATTGCCAAGGTACAGCCGCTAATGCTGGTGATTGTGTTTACCCTGCTGATGCTGCAGCTCAAAAGCTTCCAGCGCAGCCTGCTGGTGGTACTCACCGCCCCGCTGGGCATGATCGGCGTCACACTGACGCTGATCCTGTTCAGCGCCCCGTTCGGCTTTGTCGCCATGCTGGGGGTGATTGCCCTGGCCGGCATGATCATGCGTAACTCGGTGATTCTGGTCGACCAGATCGAAAGCGACATCAGCGAGGGCATAGACCGCTTCGAAGCCGTGGTGGGCTCTACCATTCGCCGCTTCCGCCCCATCATGCTGACCGCCCTGGCCGCCATTCTGGCCATGGTACCGCTGACGCGCAGCACCTTCTGGGGCCCGATGGCCGTGGCCATCATGGGCGGCTTGCTGGTGGCTACCCTGCTCACGCTGTTTTTCCTGCCGGCGCTGTACTCGGCATGGTTCAAGGTGCGCCGGCCACAAAAACATTAATCATTTTCCTGCTGAAAAGCGCGCCATATTCCGTTATGGTGATAACTGCAGAACAGTTTACTTTTTTATGGAACGAGCGATGAACACACGACATCCGCTGATCATTACCGCCCTGCTGGCGCTAGGTGCCGCCAGCAGCGCCCAGGCCTTCGACCTGAATGCCGCGGTACAAGCCGCGCGCAGCTACGATGCAGGCTATGCCGGCGCCCGCGCTACCTTGCAGGCCGGTCAGGAAAAAGCCGTACAAGGCCGCGCCCAGCTGCTGCCTAGCGTCGGCCTGTCTGCCAGCCTTACCCGTACCGATGCCATGAAACCGGACGCCGACCCCTACAACACCCGTAGCGTAGGCGTACAGCTCACCCAGCCACTGTTCGATATCGGCAGCTACAGCGCCTATAAAAAAGGCCTGATCGCCAGCGAGCTGTCCGGTGTGCAATTCGACGCCAGCAGTCAGCAACTGATTGCCGATGTCGCACGCGCCTACTTTGACGTGCTGCTGTCCGAAGACGTGCTGAACGTGACCCAGGCCACCAAAAAAGCCTACGACCGCCAGCTGGCGCAGGCCAAAAAGTCGTTTGAAGTCGGCACCGCCACCATCACCGATACCCACGAAGCCCAAGCCGGTTACGACGCGGCCCAGGCACGTGAAATTGCCGCGATGAGCGACCTGGAAATCAAGCGTAATGCGCTGGCCAGCCTGACCGGCTTGCAAGCGGAAAGCATCAATCGCCTGCGCCAGCAGCCCGCCCTGGCCACCCAGAGCGCCGGTGAACTGGACGCCTGGATCCAGCGTGCCGAGGCCGGCAGCCTGGCGCTGAAAGCCGCCGTGCAACAGCAGCAGCTGGCCGAGCGTAATCTGGAAGAGGCTCGCGGCAAACACCTGCCTACCGTCAACCTCAGCGCCGGTCTGAGCGATAACTACAGCACCAGCGCCAGCAGCAAGGCCAGCGGCCAGCAGCGTACGCGCGGCAATACCCTGGGCCTGAACCTGAGCCTGCCGCTATACGCCGGTGGTGCGATCAACTCGCAAGTCACCGAGGCCGCGGCCAACCTGGACAAAGCGCGTGAAGATGTCGAAGCCGCGCGCCGCAAGGTAAGGCTGGATATCCGCCGCGCCTGGCTGGGTGTCAGCAACGGTGCCGCGCTGGTCAAAGCCCAGGAACAGCTGCAGGTTTCGGCCAAGAGCAAACTGGACTCCACCAAGCTGGGTA
>JACCDZ011531532.1_pt1 | contig 12783 bp, 10 predicted proteins | sample 7449551 | NCBI WGS metagenome assembly JACCDZ01 (sample SAMN15323452, study PRJNA562643) | freshwater metagenome | isolation source: river surface water | place: USA:Blue River Watershed | collected 2017-08-18
CTAGGGTTGCCCCTCTCAGGAGCAATTTTCCCAAAAAGCTGAGTAGCATCTGTGTGAAAAACCACTCCGGAGAAACCCTTGGCGACCTTGTAAAGAGCAGCGAGATCGTTTTTGGAAGGAAATTCGTTGTTAGCAGCCATTATTGAAACGAGCAATCGTCGCTGTTCTCCCGCGGGTCGTTCTCCCTGGAGCCCCCGGAGTTGCCCACGAAGAACCCTTCCAAGTTCTTGAGGTGTGACAATCCCGTTCTCTTTATCAAGAGAGAGAGTGAGTGGGCATCTGGAAGCCGCGCCTTGCTGTGTGAGGCAACTCAAGATAGATTTGTGCTCGTAAGGGGTAGTAACAACGTTTTCCGGACCAAACAAGGAGATAATTCCTTTGTTAATCTCTGTAGAACTAGTTGCGTAAGCCACGCCGTACTCTGCAGAAGACAATCCGGCTATCTCCAAGATGTCTTTTGAGCAAAGATCAATCAACTCACCTATTTCCCGGGCTACGGAAGAGTTTGTGTTTGTGTTGTAGTAACCATTCCCGAGGGACAGTCGGGCAAACTCTTGTACTACCTCTTCAAGCGGCTTTGTGGTGGCGTTATTATCTAAATAAATAATTTCGTCGTCCATGATGTCGCGTATATAAAAAGTTTATACCAACAATATCCCTCCGAATTTTAAATGTTTAACGACAAAGATGGTTAACATAAAAAAAAGTTCGTACATGCTCCTCCTCACAGAAGATGAGGAGGGAGCAATTTCTCTGCTAAAGTTATGCCGTAACTTTACCTACCCATTCGACGCCGTCATTTTCGGCACTCCGGTAGATGTTTGTTACCTTTTCGGCATCCTCGGCTACCTTACAGAAGACGAACTTTGTCTTCTCCTCTACCTCTACGAAGCAACTTGCAAAGCAGCTTGCAAGACAAGTCTTGCCGTTCCACAACGAAGCTACCTCGAAGCAGCGGCACAAGAAGACCTGGAGTTACTCGCCAAGAGGTTTCCAAACCTCTACTCTTACTGTGGCAAAAACCTTACCCGCTTTTCCCTTCGCGTTGCTGGGCTCAAGGCGGAATTCCGCGGCATTGTGGAAATCTCCTCCCACGAAAACGCCATCGTAGCTCTTGTGACGGAAATTCGCTCGATTCTGGAGAAGAAAACGTTCATGCAGAATTCAAAGCCCTTGGTTTACCCAGGCGGACGCGGGAGGAAGGAAGACAGGACTTTTCTCGACACAGCCATCAGGGAAACTTTTGAAGAAACCAAAATCCATCGAGAAGACTTTTGTGTTTTGAGGACAAAACCCTTCTTCCGGGAGACTTACATTTCTAGCGACAGTGTTCGCTACGCCCAGATGTTTTTTCTTGCAAAGTTGGTAGCAGCACCTGGGGGGACTCCTGGAGGAGCACCAGGAGGAACTCCTGGGACCTTCCCTGAGATTGAGCTTGAAGGCCTTTTCAACGAAGTAGTCATCGTCCCACTAAAAGATCTCGACGAGAATGACCTTCTGGAAAACACAATCAAGAATGTTGATCTTGAAATTCTAAAGCATGTATCGTTAAAAGATGCAAGAAACTACGTCACCGACATTCTTACATCGAAACAATTCCTCGATACCGACGTTTTCAAAAACTACAACACCGGGAAGGTGATTCGTGATTACAAAATGGCTTTCGTCCGCTACCTCGCAGCAGACCTTTTGGAAAAATAAATTCCTGTTAGTGTTCTGTACAAATGGATAACATTACAATTTGTATCATCATCGCAGTAGTCGTCATCTTTCTCGCGGTGATCTACATCTACAAAGACTATGGCGAAACTGTCGAGACCTTAGAAAAGGAACGAAAAGAGATGGAAACGCGTCTTTGTGACGAGATTTCTGACCTGAAGCGAATTGCGAACAAAGCTACTGTTGCCTCAGAAGCAGCGTCCGCAGCAGCCACAGCAGCTTCGCTTTCAGCAAAATCGACAAAGGAAACCTTCTCTCTCGCTATTGGGAGCGGTGGTGATTCTCGAGCTCCTCCTCGTGGCGCACCAAGAGCAGGCCCTGGTGCCATGCAGCAACGACCACCAGCTACAGGAGCAGCAGGTCTTCCTGAAGGCCTCCGTGCAGCAATCTCTTCAGCACAAGAGAAGGGAATGCCCCAAGACCAATACGCAGTTGCTGAAAAGATGTTTAATCCAAACGAAGCTAAAACCGTTTCTCCAGCAACCGCAGCGGCAATGGCTTCAAAGAACCGTGTCGCTATGCCGGAAAGTACTGGGATGGAAGAAGCACCAATGCCACAAACTGCAGCAGCTCCACCACCAATTCCCCAGATGTTCGGTCCTAGTACCGGAACACCTCCTCCACAAATGCCAGGAATCAATTACGACGCAATCGCTCAAGGCTTTGCAACAGACCAAAGCTTTTCTGTAGACAGCTTTGGCTTTGACCTCGGCGATCCAAATGCGGAATTTGTTTTGAATTAAATTTTTTTTTTAGAAAACCCTAATGATTTCTTACTAGGAAACACCTTGTGGGAAACCCTACTGGAGAAGCTCTTACTGGGAATTCCCCGAGGGGGTCTTCGGGAGGCGTGCTTCCCAGCAGGGTTATTCCACAATCTTTGGATTGAAAGAGCGGAAGGAGTATTTTGCTTCACTTTCCTTGCCATGTTCAAACACAGTTTCGATAGTAAACTCACCTTCGTAAGGAGAACCATTGGCTTTATCCGTAAAGGTAAAGGATTCACTGTTGTAAACATTGTGGCCAGTGATAGGGTCAACCTCTTCCAAAAGCTTGTTGAACTGTGAGACAGAGACAGCGACGCCGTTGAGCCAGCAGTCAAGCTCGCGGTAGAACCCACTCTCTTCTTGAGCTTCGACGACCCGTTGTCCAGCATTGTTCGTCAAGCGTTCGTGAAGTTGGCGATACTCATCAACAGCATCTGCCGAGGAGAGAGCGTCAACAATGTCGTAACTACCAACCTTTGCACGAACAGCAATCTCATCTTCCTTCAAGTACATTTCCTTGATATCACGAAGAGTGCTTGGGTCTTCGACGGTAGCGATGTCGTAAAGGCGTGCGGAGTACCCCAAACGGACTGGTGTGCGTGCACAAACAGCGACGAGGAATTCCGGGCTAAAGCCGGTAGAGAGACCTGAAGTGGCTGAAGGCGCGGCACCTGGAACTCCTGTGGTTCCTTTTGCCTCAAGGAAGGCACGAAGCTTTTCAGTACGAGCATCCCCTTCTTCCCCAAACTTTCCAACACGAGCAACTGCAGTGCAAAGCACTTTACGAGTGTAGTCGATTGCTGAAGGCAGTGTTGGGTAGGTGATTTTGCAGAAAGCAAATTTTGAACGTTTGTTATCGCGGCGTTTTTCAAAAGCACGTTCTGCGAAGTGGTTGATTTCTTCTTCTGTAAGAATACTCATTTTGATTCTGAGAGAACACCTCACGACTAAAATTTGATATTTTTTTCTATCTCTATGTCTGCATCAAGAAAATGTCTACATCTTTTAAAAACCTAGGGATAAACAGAGATCTTCTCTTTGAACAAATTGAAGAGGCTGTTTGGAACATCACTCACACACTCGACCATGTCGAAAACACGTTAAACTCGATAACTCCAGAGAATAAAATCGATGACTTTGATTTGCTTTCTCTTCAAGAAGGTCTTGATCTCAATCGAGAAAAGTTCAAAGCTGTAAAGCAAGCCTTCCGTCGTTCAGGTGGTTATGAAGAGCTACTCTACGCAGCTGTGAAATCGATGAACTCGTTGATCAAGGGGGTTGGTGTTAGCGCTTCGCTTCACAACGCTCTCATTCTCTTCTACTCAAAACAAGAAGAGGTTACCACAGGGGGCGACGCCGACGAAGCGCCCGAAGTTCCCCAAGAGGAAATCCCGGTGAAGCCTCGAGGAAGAGGTAGACCTGCTCGTGGTGCGAAAAGAGTCGCTGTCCAGAAGGTCGCCCCGGTCTCAACGAGAACTCTCCTCACTGGTCTTCTCCCAGTGGTTTTCCTTCAGGAAGAGATCAAGGTGAACACCTTGCTTCGTTCCGGAGAACGACCTGTAGAACAGTGTCAAGAGTGCGAAGTTGCGCTTGTCGAGACTGAAGAGAAGGGGATCTTGGAATGCCCCACATGCGGAGCCCAGTCCTTCCAGGAAGCCGAAAGTGGACGACAGGAACACACTGTAGTCCAAGCTACCGAAACGAAACACAAGAGGGGTGGGGACCAAAGGTTCGTTGAGCTTACACAGTCGATCCAGGGTAAACTCACAATCCGGGACAAAGATCGTGAGCTTGTGGAGGAGGCTATTGCTGAAGCGAGAAAAGCTTTTCCTCACGGAGCGGAAGACTACAACGACATCAACGCTTGGCTTCGTGGGACGAAGGTGAAGAGCTCCGCTGCACCGAAAGGTGTAAAGAAGTACGACACCATCTACAAGTACGCTCCGCACATTTACAGCAAGGTAACAGGGTTCGAACTCTCTTCCTTTACGGACCGGGAGTTTTCCATGATCGAAAAAGTTTACAGCTACATCTCTAGCAACTTTCGTGAACTCCACTGTCGCCTCGTTTCCAACCAATCGACAAAATCGATCAAGGCGGAATTCTTTGTGGATCGTTTGATCGATCTTTACGTCACAGACGTCAGGCGCCAACGAGCACTGAAGGCGGTTATTGCTCGCAAGACCAGCGAGTCCAATGCCGGGAACGAGCTTATCTGGAAACATGTGAAGGAGGAATACATCAAGGCTTGAGCCTGGGGTGTTCCCACACGGCGTGAGCCTGGGGTGTTCCCACACGGCGTGAGCCTGGGGTGTTCCCACACGGCGTGAGCCGGGGGTGTTCCCACATGGTGCAGCACCCCTGAGAGCCTGCTTTAGAGTTACTGCGTAAAACAAAATAGAAAAAAAAATACACAAAGTGTCTCCCAGCCGCCCACAATGTCCGACTCAGATTTTTCAGACTCCGAAAACGAATTCGATCTTTACGACGAAGATGAAGATCTTGAAGATGAAGATGATGAATCCATCTTTTTTCAAGATGAAGAAAATACTGCTTCCCGAATGACTGCAGAACGTTTCGTTGAGAAACGTGTAGTCTACCAAGGCGGTCTCTCATCCCAACGTCTTTCCATGTCAGAAATCGTTCACTACGTTTCCGTTCTCGCACAGACGATTGAGAATGGTCGCCCGCACCGTTGCGACGTTTCCCTTATCACCCATCCAGAAATTACCTCCATTGATCTCGCTATTGCAGAAATCCGACAGAAGGTTGCACCATACCTCATCATGAGGGAACATCTTGGTGGTGTTTTGGAAGAAATCGACCCTAATCTCTGTACTTTCAATGAGCAAGACATCAAAGAACAGTACCTTCACAACACCGAAAAAACTTTTGACACAGTATTGTTGGACTAATAGAAATGTCTACTATTGCTACACTTTCTCTCCGTAATCACACCCGTGATCTCGCCGTCAAGTACGCCCTTTACGAATATATTGAATATTTTAAAGATGATCCGGAAATGCTTAGCATTGTTACTGGGGACATCGCCCCAGTGTGCGCCACAGAGTGCACCATCGGGTGCTCCGCGGAGTGCTCCACTGGTTGTTCTTGTGGAACCACCACCACAACGAGCACGACGTCAATCCCAGGAAATACCTGTATTCGATCCAAAGAACAGGCCACCAACGCCGATCTTTTGCCCTTCTTTACACCAACACTTGCAAACCGCGAATTCGCAACGCCTTTAGCGATCAAGGTGAACAACATCATGGCAGAGCTTGGTGATGCTGCAGCAGAAGAGATCCCGAAAACAAAAAAGAACCAATACAAGAAGAATCCTTTTGTGAAAATCCCACAATGTGGCTCTCAAGGCGACCCACAATGTGGCTCTCAAGGCGACCCACAAGTCGAAACCTTCAAACTCAACCCTTCCCTCACCTTCTACTCCATCCTCTGCACAGCGCTCGATGTTGAGAATGCGGAAAAAGGGAAGAAAGATCGTGGGTCATTGGGCCTCTACGTCTCCACTGTTTGGGACGGGAAGAAAACTCATGGTGCCAATTTCAAAACCCTCAACAACTTTATCGCAACACCATTGCTTCAAGACTACCAAGGTATTCTTACAGAATACGGTTTCGCGATCGATACCAACGGTACTGTCTACGACGAAGATGGTGCTGTGCGTGAAGCTTACATCTGCGGTGCTGACCGTGCTCACTGCGAAGTCAATTTCAACAAGGAGATCTTTGAGAAAATTTCCCCAGATTACTACTTTGAAGAACAAACTTCTTTACTCCAACGAAAGTTGATCATCTTGCCAGCACTTCGTTTGTTGGAACAACACAAACGTGGAGATCTTGTCCATGCTGAAAACCCTAATGTTGCTAGCGGCGATGCTAGCACAAGCGCAACACCAAAAGCTTCCCGCTTCGAAATGGCAAAAGATGCCTTCCGTCAAGCTTTCCTCTCTATCGCTACTCCTTCCTTTGAAAAGACCGAGGGTGTTTTGGAAATGATCTGCTACATTGAAGAAAAGTTGAAAGAGTAGGCCCGATGCCCTCGATGAGCTCCCACTCAAAAAAAAAAAATAAAACAGAAATTCTATTTTTTTTGTTTTTTTAGGGGTTGCTGGAGCAACGCAACCTTCTGGAGCACTCTCCTCCTGGAGCGCACTCCCGGCTTACTCATCCTCACTAATCGGTTGACGACTCAATGTCTCAAGTACAAACTTGATACCAAGAGAAGCAGCACCGCTAGGACGATACCCACCAGTAACCTTGTTGGTCATGTCACGATGGTCCATCTTGTTCCATGTGGAGACATCTTTGTAGATGGTAGAGAGGCCGGCGGTGTGAAAGGTCTTGTCAAGGAGAGGGATTTTGACACTTCCCTTGGTGAGTTTTTCAACAACTTCAAGCCCGGTGCAAATGACACTGCGCATAATGTTGTCCATATTCCGGCTTTCCTTTTCGTTGATCAGCAAGCGCTCAATGCACTCGACAATATCGAGATACTTTTTGTGATCCCAGGGACGGATTGTCTTTTTGCCCTTCTGAAACTCCCCGCCATACTTGTCGAGGTAGACGTCGTAATTGGAAATACCGAGCTCTTTCGAGAGACGACGAATGTCCCCCACTTTTGTGAGGTAGTTAGTCTTTGCAGAGACTTCAGCACTTGCCCCGAGGTCTGAGTAAAAGTTCTTTGGGGTGATATGGTCGAGACTGTAGAAATCATTTTCAAGCTCATCGTCAGAATCGCTGTCTTCTTCCTCTGGGGATTCCTCCGGGGATTCCTCTTCGTCTTCGTCTTCAGGAGATTCCTCATCCTCATCAAGGGATTTCTCGGAATCCTCATCAGGGGATTCTTCATCGTCTTCGTCGAGAGATTCCTCATCAAGGGATTCCTCGAGAGAATCTTCAAGTGGCTCCATACCGAGTGGTTCCATACCCTCGTCCTCTCCATCTCCTCCGAAGAGGGAAGATACTGCGGCCGCAGCAAAAGCAGTTGCTGGGGCTGGAGCGGGGGTTGGAGCAACGGGTGGTGGAGCTGGTGTCACCCGTGGTGCTACTGGAGGTGTCACCCGTGGTGCAACGGGAGGTGTCACCAGTGGTGCAACGGGAGGTGGCACCGGGGACATCCCCTCAATATCCAATTCAATACTTGAACTCAATTCAGCAAAAGCTTTATCAAAAGCACTCTTCCGTTCTTCCTTTTGGACCGGTTGTTCCAACACCAACTTTTTCGTAAGATCAATCAAGCCAAGTTCCTTGTCCAATTTCTTTTTGATCTTTTTATTCAGTTCGAGATTATCTCGGCACAAGATGGTGCTCATGCCATACAAATTTTGGTTCATTTTTTTATAAACGCAACACAGTAAGTTTATTTTTCCTTTGGGAGACGTTGCCTTTCGTTCCGCAGTGCGGGAGTGGGGAGGTGGCCTCATCACCCACACAAAGCACCCTGCTCGAGAGACAACTACAGCAAACTCCCCCAAGAACGAGGGTGTTTTCGGGGAGATGACCGTCTTCTGCACCAGTAGGAGAACCACTAAAGGTAACTTTGCGATGTTCGGGAGTTGTTGGTAGCAGGAACTGAGGTGACGACCTCCTGAGGGTATCACCCAAACAACTTTCTATTTTCCTCCGTAAGTGTTACTAAAAATGGCTAATTGTATCAAAAAATCAGCACCTGGTATTCTCGACAGCATTTTGTTGAAATACTCTACAACCTTCTTCCAGTACGGCACCGCACGCATTATTGCTCTAGATCCCGCTATGAAGAATATGGGGGTCACCTCTTTTCTTGTGGATATGGATAAACTTGATGATGTCCTTGACGGCGTCACTTCTGGGGGGACCACTGGGGGAACCACTGGGGGAACCACTGGGGGAAACCAACTCGACACTCTCGTAGAGTGCGCACTCACTCCAGAATACATCGCTAGGGTTGACCTTGGGGTTGACCTTACGGAAAGCTACCTCGACACAATCAAAGTCGTTGTCGCAACAAACCAATTCCTCGAAACTCTTGTCACTGAAGTTCTCACCACTCCAGTAGGAACAACTCTCGTCCTCATCGAGAAGCAACCGGAGCTGAACACAGCAACCAACAGAATTTTCGAGACGATCCTTGCTTTCTTTTGCCACCCTAAATACCGTAACGTTGTTACTGGGAAGCCAAGGGTGGAAGAGCACATTCTTGTTGAAAATATTGCGGAGGGTTTGGCTTCCCAAGGCCTTCCGGTAGTTTCCCCAGCAGCCCCAAGCGTCACCCCCCTGGGTTACACCGCAGTTATCCCCCTAGAAGGTTACGCAAAGAACTCTGTCGCCCTTTACGCCGGGGTTGTCGTGAGAGACGCTTCCAGGGGCACCAAGTACCTCCAAAACAAAGCCGACACCGCCTCGTTGTTCCGGAAATTTTGCGAGAATACCGGCATTCCTTTGGGTTCCAAATGCAAGATCGACGACATGGCAGATTCCTTCTGCATGACGGTTTTTGCTATCGGTAAGCTTGTTTCTTGCAGAGAAGAGTGACTTGGCGAGCCAAAAGGGCTTCCCGTGTATCGCTCTCCGCAATTTTTTTCACCTCCAGTGTTGAAGCAAAAAAGTATTCTCAAGTATTTTTCACTTCCATGTCCTTTACCGCATCACAAACCAACTTGCACTTGGCTGATAATGCAAGTTTCACTCGTATCTCACAATGTTACGATTCTACCCCAAAGTCTTTAAAGAACGGCGCAGTCCAACCTGGTGGTTTAGCTGAACGTGTCGCAACCTTGTATCTCAAGTTGTTACATGCTGATGCAACCATGTGGTTCCGCTCTTTATCTGACGACAAAGTCAAAAACTACTTTGGTAAACCAGCAGCACGCGTCTCTCCAGATGAGTACGTTTCTATCTACGGTGATTTCTTGAAAAACACTGTTGAATTCGAACGTATTACCGACGTCCGTCAATCCTGTTCTTTCTTCGAAAAGTTCGTCCCAACCATGGTCTGTGTCACCTCCTGGACCATCGTTCAAGGTTCTTCCCAAGAATCCCGCTCCAACTCCGTTCCTTTGGAAATCTCCTTCGCAGTCGGTTCCGATTTCATCTCTGACATCATCGCTACCGTCTCCGACGTTCCACCACAAATCCAATTCCAAAACCCAGTTCCTAAGGCTGATGCTCCTTACATCCGTAAAGCTCGTGACTACGTTCCACTCACCGTCGACCGTATCACCTTTGGTACTCGTGGTATTGAAAACAAGCTCTACGAAGATACTGGTTACGGTATCATGGCTTCCATGGAAATGCGTACTGCTGACAAGTACCACTTAGGTCAACGCGTTCTTGGTAACCAAGAAGTCAAGTTCGCTTCCATGGGTTGTAACGTTTACGGGATCGATGAAGAAGATCGTATCGATCGTAAGCTCGTTTACACCGATGGTGCTCAAACCTCCCAACCACTTTACGATTCTATGTTCTATCGCGATGACGGTATTTCTGGCAACACTATGGTCGCTGGTTCTGGTGCACCAATCCGTCAATACACCCCTATTCCATTGATGTCTACCTTTGCTAACGACAAGCAAGCAGTCCAATCCATCTACATCGGTTCCGCTGTCCAAATGGTCTTGAACGTCAACTTGAAAAACCTTGACTTGATGTACGTTTTAGAAGGTCGTGGTGCATCCTTGGACCCAATCAACGGTGTCACCTTACCTTACCGTTCCATCAACATGATCCCAACCGTCAACATGACCATGTCTTATCGTTACGGCTTATTACCTTCCTACTTACAAGTCATCTTGGCTTCCTCCTCTTCAATCAACTTGATCACCAACAACCGTATCAACTCCGCACCATTGAAGTCTGGTAAGGTTACCTTCGCAACCAAAACCCCAGTCGCTTACTTGGCAACCTTTGCTATGATGAACCGTACTGGTTTGAACAAGTTGTTACCAGTCGAACGTGCTGAAAAATGGTCTAGCATGAGCGCACTCAAAAAACGTGTCAAAACCGGCCCAACCGCTTTGAAATTCGTCCCATTACAAGACGTCAAATCTGCTTTCGTCGAAGACAACTCCTTGATTTTGGTATCTACCAGTACCTCAATCACCGCTTATGCTGGTCCTTCCATCCAAGCAGGTTCACGTGTTCGTTTAGTCCGTAAAGCTACTGGTGCTCACTACAACACCTTCACTTTAGGTGCTGACTTGCTCGCAGCGGCACCAATGTTGACTGCAAACCCAGTCGCAATTGGTTCCACCCCAACATTGGCTCTCGCGGCACTTTCCGGTTCAATTGTCCCAGTCGAAACCTTACCAGCAGCAACCTTATCCCCAGAACTCGACATCTTTGTTGAACAACAAATTCCAACCAAGGTTACCGTTTTCGAAGAAAACGATATCATCAAGGAACAACAAATCGAGTACTCTGGTGCTTCAGTCCGTATTATCGAAGCAATCGACAATGCAACCTTATGTGCACGTTCACTCAACACCAAATCCCACTCAGCACCTCATCGCCGTGGTATGTACGTTCACTCCTTCTGCACCGAAGCAGTTGGTTCAAACAACCGTGAATCTGGTTACATCTTGCCAGTTGTCGGTACTGATGCAGCATTCACCTTCGCGCCTTCCGACTTTGTCGATCAAGCTGGTTTGGTTGATGATTACGATGTCCACGTTGTTGTTGGCTCACGTAACATCGTCCAATCTAAGGCTGGTATGATCCACCCAAAATTCGTTGGTTAAACGCTGCAACAAGGTTTTGCAAGGCTTTGCAAGGATCTCCCAGGAGGGTTGCCACGGGCGAGCTCCCAGGAGGGTTGCCACGGGCGAGCTCCCAGGAGGGTTGCCACAGGCGAGCTCCCAGGAGGGTTGCCACGGGCGAGCTCCCAGGAGGGTTGCCACAGCAAAACCGAAAAAAAAGAAAACAATAACGCTGTTTACCCTCCTGGTAATCCCAGTATTTTTTTCATGGCTCTCCTCAAAAAACTAGAGGATAAAGCTCCATTTTCTGAAATTCTCGAAGCTGTCCAGAATACGGACGACTTTACAGGGTGCCTAGCACTCATTTTGAAAAACTATCCTGAAAAAAAGGAACTCCGTGATCTCGTTTTCGCGATGACGGAGGATTACAAAGACTGCCTACGTTACGCAGTCTACCGTAAAGAAACGGAAAGGGATTTCATTGAAACCCTTCTACCACTCACCAAAGACTTTACCTTTTGCTTACGCAACGCTCTCCTTTCAAGACCAGAAGAGAAGTGGTTGATCGATATCCTCATCCCACTCACTACAGATTTCAGCGGCTGCTTTGTCTACGCGGTTCCCGGGGTTGAGGATGAAAAGCTCCTCGCCTTTCTTGCAAGCAAGACGGAGAGTATTGGGAACATCGAAAGCATTGTGAAAGAAACTTCAAAGATTGAGGGAGCGCTGCTACGGCTTGTCAGAAGCCTAACCTCTCTCCCAAAGAAAATGTTTGCGAGCATTGACTTTGGTGAGTCACTCCGTTTCTCTATCGCCACAGAATATCCCAACAGGGAGGCAATCAATTTCTTTTTAGAGAGGGGGGACAAGTATGCCTTTTGCCTACGAAACCTGTTACACTACCACCCAGGAGAGCGAGATCTAGTTTCGCTCTTTATGGAAAAAACGGAGGATTTTACCGACTGTCTTTACTTTGGTTCAGCAAAGCTGGACAACAGCGACGAGGTTATTGCCTCGCTCATTCCAAAGACTGAAGACCTGAAAAAGTGTTTCTCCAGGATGGTCGAGTATCGCCCTCGACTCTTTCCTCTTTTCATAGAAGAGATGTTGAAGAAAGGCGATGTTCCTCCAGGAACTCTCACCTCACTCCTTGCATGTGGCGCTCCGGTTGAAAGTAAAACATTCCTTCACATTCTAAAGAACGAGAAAAATCTCGAAGGAGCTCTCGCTGCTGCTATCTGCAACCGTCCTGGAAGGACCGATCTTGCCTCGATGGTCTTTGCAAAATCTGGTTGGAAGAAAACCAGTGGTGTCTCTCGAGAGAAAGGAGCGTGGTTGCCACAACACCTCCAGGAGATGTTCTTGATCCATACAGTAGTCAATGACGAGTGCTTCATCTGCTTCGATACTTTCGAAGAGGGTGATGAAGAGAAGGTTCTCCCCTGCGGCCACCGAATCCACAAGTTGTGCGACGTCGCTGCTTTCGTTTGCAGATCACACTAGAGAGCCACACGGTGTTCCCCGAGAGGTGCCCCCGAGAGGTGCCCCCGAGAGGTGCCCCCGAGAGGTGCCCCCGAGAGGTGCCCCGAGAGGTGCCCC
>JACCDZ010331177.1_pt1 | contig 12781 bp, 14 predicted proteins | sample 7449551 | NCBI WGS metagenome assembly JACCDZ01 (sample SAMN15323452, study PRJNA562643) | freshwater metagenome | isolation source: river surface water | place: USA:Blue River Watershed | collected 2017-08-18
AATCGCTGTAACCATCACCTTCGTGGCCACCGCAAAATCAGTCGGTGTAACAGTCTGCCCGGCCTGGTTCAGGAACTTTGCCGCGTGAGCCATCAAAACCATGCCGGACGGGATCATCAGGTTTGGCGGCAGAGAATTGCGCGATTCCTGCCACAGCAGGCCCATCAAGCCGGCAATGCTCTGTCCCAGCTTCTGCGCAATATTGCCTGGCGCCTTGATCTGGTCCAGCATCATCTTGTGCGTTTTGGCATCAAACATCACTTTCTGCCCGGCCAGCACGATGCGCTGCAACTGATTCTGCTGTTGAGGCGTCAGGTGCAGGCTTGCCTGAATAGCCTCAGGCGTGGTTTCAATCTTTGCTGTGGTGGCCATGGCTTATCCCTGCTTTGCCGCAGATTGGTACACAGGCATTTTCAGGCCGACAAGGCTGGCATTAAGCCGCGCCCGTGCTCTGGCCTGGGCATCCTCTTGCATCTTCAATTGCGTTTTCATTTCTTCTTGTTTGCCGTAGGCGGATAGTCCAGTCTGAAGCAGCCCCGACCCGACCTGAACAGTCCGCGCATTCTTTGGGTCCAAGATGTAATCACCAAATCCCTTAACGCTCTTCAGCAGGCCGTCAAACTTGCCCGGCACGGCTTCCGAACCAGCGGCAGACGGCACTGCGGTTTGCGCTGCTGCCGGGTCAACCGGGATCGTCGTGGGCGTAGCCGCTTGCGCAGTTGCTGTCGGCGTTACTGGTGCTGCTGCCGAGGTGGGTGGCGCGCCTGATGGCGCCGTGGCAAGCGTTGATGGCGCGGCGGTTACTGGTGCCTGGTCGGCCACCATAAATCCAAAGTCGTCGCCCATGGTTTGGGCTGCGCCTGGCGTGCCGGCAGCGGCATCAAAGGCGGATTCAAATGCCGCATCTGAAACAGCAGTTTCTGCGGCGCCGCCGTACTCGATATTGCTGAACATCGCCGCATCATCGGCAGTTGCCGACGCTGATGCCGCCGAATCTGCGGTTGTTGCCCACGATCCATTTGCCATGCCAGCGACACCGCCAGCAAGGCTAAGCAGCCCGCCCCATTTGGACAAGTCCCTGTCACCAGATAGTGCGCCCATTGCAGTCATGGCGCCTCCGGCAATCATCATGCCGCCGATAAGACCACCGGCTGCAATACCTGCTGAAACTGTTGCATACGCTGCAATTAGTGGGATTGCCATAGGCATTGAATATCTCCTACGCCGATGTATTAGCGGCAGGTAACATTGATTGTGATTCTCTGAACGGCAGTTCTGTCAGCATGTAGTGCGAAACACTGCCATCATCCCAAGTCCGCTTGAACCCTAGCCTGTCTAGAAATTCATGCGATATGCCGCCTTTGATGGCACTTGTTGTCAAGTACCCGCGCCGCTCAAGCATCGGCCGCAGAAACTCGCGCGTTCTCGTCTTAGCAATTACTCTACAACGCCAATGCGGAGATACGCAGAAATGAATCTCTGTGCCGAGTAGCGCCGCAATAGCCGCCACCTTGCCGTTACTGAAGTGAGGCACAAACTCCCATCCGGCCATTGATCCGATAGGCATTTGCGCCCATTCCTCAAAGTCGGCTTGAATGCTCATTGCGGTTTATAGACCTAGCTCTGGTATTGAGGGTCAGGCCCGCCGCCATTGTCTACTGGCGTATTAGTGGCCGATCCGCCATTCAATGAACCGCTATCAACGCCTGAATTCTGAGAACTTTACGGCGCCGGAAGCGGGTCAATAAGCAAATTTCCAAGTTTCAGACCTGACAAATCAGACTGCATTGCCAGTGTGTTATTATAAAGCGTCATGACATTATTGATTGCCGTCTGCTTATTTGCTTGGTCAAGGTTCGGGTCAAGCATGATATTCGTGATACTGCTGACCATCGACTGATACGTGCCAGCCATCGACTGGCTCTGTTGCATGCCGCTCTTATATTCGGCCTCAATCTTGGCAAGATTTTCCTTGTTATTCGCATCAAGCGTTGCAAGGGCCAGTTTGCTTTCGGTGTCAACGCCTTGCATAGACTGCTTAAGCGCCGCGTCATATTCCTGCATTGCCTGCTTGACGCCCAGGTCCGTCGTCTGCAAGCCAGTTTGCAACGCGGCATTTGCGGCTTGCAGCTTCTGCTGGTTCTGAGCATCAGCCTCTTGAAGTGCTTTGCGGCTTTGAACGTCCATGTCCGCCAGGTTGTACCTGCTGGCGAGGTCTTTCTCCTGCATGGCCTGTTGGCTGCCTATATCTGCCGCTTGCAGGCCAGATTGCTGGGCGAAGCCTGCCGCCTGTTGTGATGCCGCGTTCATCGCATCAGCATTTGCCTTGCCGGCCGTGGTAAACGTAGCCGCATCCTGCTGCGCGATGGGCAACGCGGCGTCGTACAGGGCAGACTGGCCGGCTGTAAGCGCCATGGTCGAGTTCAGCAACCCGCGCTGGTTCATGCCCTGCGCGGCCTTTGTCTCTGCCCTGCTCAAGAGCGGGCTACCAGAGTCCAGCACCTTGCCAAGCTGGCCCTGCACGGTACTGGCGGCGCCTGGCGTCCATTGCGTTACTGCGGCCTGCGCTGGGGTGGCAAGCCGCCCCGTTTGCTGCGACGCGCTTGCCGTGGTGCCCTGGGCCACCTGCGACGTATCCGGCGCCGAAGTTTGCGCGGTCGGCGTGGTGGCGCTCGGGTTCTTTTGCGTGTAGCTGTCGTACCACTGCGAGAGTAGGCCGGGGTCTGGTGTCGTTGCCATGGTGCTCAGTAGTAGTTCGGCCATGGAATAACTCGGTAGGCCTGCGGGATTGTTATTGGGTTCAGCGCAATAAATGCGCTGTAGCGGCTGGCCGCCGTTACGCGAACCTCGTCAATGCCGCCACGGAACGGAACCCATGTTGACATTCCTGAAGGTAGTTTCACTGAACTGGAGTCGCCTGAAATGCTGACAGTGCCGGGAGACGCCAATCTCAGCTTTGCCGTCTGATCATCTGCGGCGTAAAGGCCAGGCGAACCGTCAAACCAAACTGCCTGTAAGAATTGTCCTACAGTCCCAACCTTTCGCCCCATGGCGATATGAACAAATCTGCCCGGACGCGATGCTATTTCGCTTCCGATGGCCGTAACAAATGGCGTGCTCGGGTCAGTGTATGTGCCAGACGTAAGCCCAGCGATTCCAACCGCCGTTGCAATCCTGCGCCGCGCACCGCTTCCGTCAACGGCCATCCAACTTGCGAAACCGAGTAGCCAGACAAGCGCCCCGGTCGAATCCTTGAGCATCACAAGCGGGCATAGGCGAGAACTATCGCCAGCGGCCATAAGCTGGTTCCAAGCGCCTTGCTCAATATCCACCAAGCATTCGACAGTAAGCGCGCCGTCAGAGCCGTCCGCGCCGCTGATGCTTGCCGTCATCACTGAGCGCTGTCCACCAGCAGCCGTAAAGTCGCCTGTAGCGCTTATCCCGGAGCGGCCCATTTCCACCTTGTTTCCAAGGCCTGGGTTTATTTGCCGGTGCGTCCACGGCGCCCTAAACCAGTTCTGGCTTGGAACCGCATCGTTCGCGCCAATAAGGACCGACCCAATCGCGGGGTCATAGCCGACTGTTTCACCCGTCTGGTCAAAGTGCATCAGCACCTTGTTGAAGTCGCGGAACGGGTCAGGCCCACGCCCAGGGGCGGGTGCTGGCGTTGCTGCTGGTGGCGGGGTTGGTGCCGGCGGACTTGGCGCCGGGGCTGGTGCCGGGGCAGGGCTAGGCGCGGAGTAGGCGGCATCCACAACCACCGCGTGCGCGCTGGACCCAAGCACAACATCACCAGCCCTGAACGTCACCGAGAGGGCATACGTCCCCGCCGTTGTTGGAGTGCCTGCCAGAGATAGCGTCCCGCTGCCGCTACTGGCGCCTCGCGTCCATGCCAGAGAAATGGCGCAGCCAGGCACAAGACTATTGGCTGTCGCCACCAAGTCTGTGGCGTAGTTGCTGGTCGGGCTGGCCAGCGTTGCATTGAACGGCTTGCCAACACGAACCACCGCACCGGCCATGTCGCCGATGGTCAGCACTTCCGATGCGCTGACGATGGTTATCTCATGCTCAGTGCTGCCGCGCACCGAGTTCGTTCCATCAGACGCGATATAGCTGGCCACAACGCGATGCACGCCTGTCGGCGTCGTCGGCGTGCCGCTTACCGACAGCACCGAAGCGGCATAGGAGAACGTAAGCCCGGGAACGGCTTCAGACAGGCTAACCGTCATCGCCGAATCAGCACACGTCACCGTGGCAAGCGTCGTGCTGGCAATGGCCGACCCCGTGATTCCGAACAGGCTCGGCAATGCTGTCGCAGCAAAGGCAATTGGCTCATCCACTGGCGGCTGAATGCCAACCGGCGGCGCTGGCGGAGCGGGCGGAGGCGTCACCGGGCTGACCGGCGTTGTGATGTACGGCTGATGGCTGGCGAAGATTGCGCTGAACATGGTCAGACTTCAGGCCAATGCCAGCCAACATTCATACTGCGTCGTTGTTTTCATCATCAGCGTCTCCCCAGGCCTTGAATGATGATGGCGCTGAATACTGCAAATGAGGGGTCGCAAGATTTATGCGCCACGCTGATTCATGATACCCACTGCTTCCGAACATGTACTGTACCAACGTAGTGCCCATATTTATTGCATTGCCAGCGACCATAGTCGGCAATGTGCCTGCCGATGGGTCTCCACCACCAATCCATGCCCCGTTGTAACTTACCCACAACTTCCTAGCATCCGTGTCAATCGCCATCCCGATGACTGCCCCCGTTGCAACCATTGGGTTGCCCGTCCAAGGGTGCGTTTCAGTTGCCGGGACGGATGGCCCAGTAACTGTACTTCCTAAACCGTCGCTGTAATTCACAGTTGGGTTTGCCATAAGGCCGATTGTAAAATTCCTTGAATTTGTTGTACCAATCGGCCATGTTGTAGTCTTGAATACAATTCTTATTTGCCCATCACATGGGAATGTTCCACTTCTAGAAACAACCTTTACTTCAGCGTAATATTTTCCGCCAAGCCTTCTTCGATGCGTTTCTGCGTAAGCATTAACCAGCCCTGTTAGCGGGCCAAGCGTTACATCCCTGTTGGAGTTTGCAAACGTTGGCGACTCCGCGCCAGATACTATTACGCCGCCAGGAACATTGAATGACGGTATCGTCGCGGTAATATTTGATGACCCAACCCACAGGGATGGCCCGACAGTAAACATTACGCCAGCCCCTTGATGATGTTGGCCACCAAAATATCAGCGTCAGAATGGTACTGAGCAGTGATAAAGTCGGTTGCATTGGCCGTCGCGGTAAGCGTTGGCGTAGAGCCGCCGCCCCATTTGAATTTTGAGCCGTATGCAAGGGTTCGTGAACCTGTGCCGTCTTGCTTGATTTTCCAGTTCAGAATAACGCCGTCGCTCAGGTTTGTCGGGTTTGCAAGCGTGCGGTTGCCACCCAGCGTTACACGGAATGTATTGCTCAGGCTCGCGTCTGTCGCAATCGACGTTGCATCTGTCAGCGATACCGGCGTAACCGTCTGCGCTTTGGTGAACAGATTCGTAGCGATCAGGCTTGCGAAGTACAGCGTCGGTGCGTCTCGCTCGCCAATCACGCCAAAGTAATTTGCTCCGTCAGCAATCAGTGCAATTTGTGCCGACTGTGTGCGGGTGGCCAGCAGCCCATCAGAACTGGCAAAGTTGACGCCAGAGCCGCCGCTAAGCGTTACCTTCCCGGCTGCTCCCTGGCGGATGCACACAATGTCACCCTGCTTGAATACGTCTGGCGGGACTGTTACCGTAACGGCGCTTGCATTGGTGAATATCAGCAGGCACCCTGCATCTGCCGAAACCAGCGTATACGACGTGCCGCTAATGCGTCTAATAGCCGGCAGGCCAGCGCTTGCAAACTCAAGCGCAGATTCTGCTGCATTGACAACAATGTACTTGCCCGCCGCGCCTGCAAAGCTTGCAGGGAACCCGCTCAACGAGGTTAATCCGCCAGCGCCTTGTATCGCGGCTATTTCGTTCGATAGGATATCAAACGCACTAGTAATTTTGTCCAGCTCTGATTTTACAGAAGCAGACTGCGCAAGCTGGCCAATCGTTGGCGAGAACGCATTGTTGTAATACTTGTTTGTCATCGCGTTATCCTGCGCGGCGTGTATGTCACGGTCGCGGCGTAGATGGTATGTGTCAACTCGTCGGCAGCGTTCCCGGCGATAGTAAGTGCCACGCTTGTGCCGTAACCTTCACATGGCATTGTCTGCCGGCCGGTTGCCGCAACTCCCCAAACAGACCGGTCGTAGTTCGTCAAATCCCAAACCAGCCCAGCACCGTATTGCAGCGAAGTGGTTTGTTCAGTTGGGCCGTCTTCGGCATTGCTGAACTCTGCCGATGTGTAAATCGTGCATGCGCCGCTTGGCTGAATCTCAAGCTGCATCTGGCGGAATGTCTTTTCCACCATAGGCGAACGCTGATACAGCGGGTGCAGCCGAATTGCATAGGTAATTGGCTCGCCAGCAAATGAGCGGCCCTTATCAGCCTCATACACCCATCCTTGCTCATCAGCATAGAACGTGCGTGCAATACCTTCTATTTCCTCATTGATGGCAAGAACAATGTTTCGGCCATAGTTCAGAACCGACCACGCAAACTGGCCATTTTCTGTAGGAAGGCCGGAAATGGCCGTGCCATCAGCAAAGAACACACGATACTTGAACAGGCCAGACACATACACCGAGCATGCGCAGGTCTGCTTCATGGCAATCGGCTGGATATCCATGCTCACGGTATCCCACGCAAAGTTACCAAATGCGCGCGTTGCAGGGAATCTAACAACCCCAGGGGTATCAACAGCGACAACCCCGCCAATATCCTGCGCGCTACGCGCCTGGGCACCTTGCACATGAGACTGGGGCGTCAGGTTCCAATCTGCCGAACTGGTGCCGTACAGCATCGCCACGGCATCACGGCACAGAACCATGAGCGCGGCAGAATCGGTTGCGCCGCCGACCGAAACCAGATCGGTAATGGCGTCACCAGTGCCAAGTTCGGAAGCCCCGAATACTGCCGAGTAAACGTATGGGTTGCCGATGGCCGAATGCTGAAGGCTGCCGAGATAACCGAAGAACAAGTGTTTCTTGTGGCACTTCACAGCCGTGGCTCGGATAGACCCCATGCCAGTGTTCAGCGGGACATAGACGGTGCCGTCAAACTCAAATTCTGCGTTTACACCATCGCACCCGTACATGCGCTTGGATTCAAGGCTCGCCGTGAAGGTGTAGTTGTCGGTCTTCACGTCGCCACCCGGCGCAAGGGTGATAAGCGCGGAAGCACCAGACAGCGTGCATGCGCCGCCACCTGCTGCTGCGCCTGCGGAGAACACCCCGCCCGATGGCGCCGTCACGATCAGGCGACCGGCGGCCGTGCCAAGCGCCCACGTTCCAGACTCCAGCACAACCCGCTTGACAGTAGCGCTTGTGCCGCCCTGCGTTAGGGTCGATCCCTCGGCATAGCTTGCAGACCCGGCTGTAAAGCTGATCTGGTGGAACATGTCAACCGCAACCCAGCCTGCCGCGCTGGATTTGTAGATGGCCATTGATAGGCCCCCTACGGTATTGCGCCAGGCATACAGCACGTCGTTTAGGGCCGCCAAGCCGCGCACACGGCCTTCGCCAGGAACCTTGCCAATATCGGCTTGGTAGTTGTCAGCCGCCGCCTTGTTCAGCGTGTTGTCCAGCAGCCCGGTAACTGCCGGGTTCACGCTGGCAATGGTCGCAACAACACCGCCGTTGGTCAGGTCTTCGACAACGAATGTCCCTGCGCCACGCGTCATCCCGATCATGTCGCCAAGAACGTAGATGACTTCGCCGGTAGCGCCTGAGGTTGCCCCCGTCAGCGTGTCGCCCAGGGCAACTCCGGTGACAACATCGTCGCACTGAACGGCAATATAGATTGCGTCGGAAGGGGAGGGGTGCCCGTCGAATGGCTCAATACCGCGCACCCGGTCTATGCCGCCGCCGATACTGAACTCGTAGTTGTACGCCAGCCGCGCCGACCCAGGCTTGGCGAAGATCGGCGAAACAACGATGTTCATCCCGCCGCCAATCACGGCGGCCTGAGATTGAACAGCGACCCTCGGCATGCTCACAGGTGCGGCATCCTTGATTGGTCGCGCAACAACGCACCGTGCAGCTTGGCGTAATTCTCTTCCGCCTTCGCCCGCGTCTCTGGCGCCGCATCATCAAGCGCCAAACCCTTCAGGCCGGCCCACACCAGAACCATGTGGAACCGCTCAGGCAAATCTGGCGCGTCGTCGTCAGCAGCCAGTTCAGTCGGCTCCTTCCAGTATTCGGCGCGAATTTTGTACGCCAGGGCTGGCTTTGGCCCCAACACCATGCGCTGCTCTTCGTCGCTTGCCCAATTGACAGGCGTTGACGATGCCGTCGTGTTTCGGTACACCCATTGGTTGCGCAGCGAGTCGAGATTCCACTCGCTTGCGTACCACAGGGTATTCGGAGAACCATCGAGGTATAGCTGCACGCTGTAAGTGCTGTCCTCCGGCCGCCACCTGCCGAAGTTCACGGCGCCCAGCTCTGCCCCGGTGTAAATCTGCTGGCCGACCGTAAGGGCTGCGTCGGTAGTTCCGCGCATCCACTTCCAATCCCGCTCGCCCTGCAAGTCGCGCCAGGCATCTGCAATGCGGTTGAACAGCCGCATGTGCCGCTCATTCGCCCCCGTCACAGACGTTGGCGAAGCCGTGCTGCGAAGCGTTTCGCTGTGCAGGCGTTGGGCCAGTTGCAGGAAGTTCACGGCTTAGGACTCGCGCATCACCTTGGCGAGCCAGGCCGGACCCTTGGGGTTGGCGTCCTTGACCACTGTGAACGGGTATCGTGCCGACTGGTGCCGACGAATGCTGTTTTCCACATGGGCATCCATGCCCATGTGCTCGTTCTTGTTGACGTGCGTTTCAACCTCGTAGGGCTGGCTTCGCGCGATAACTTCAAGGTAGGCTCGCGGGATGGTCGCCGGGGTATCAACGATGATCCACATTGCTTTGCCGTTGACGTAGAAGTCGTAAATGTTTGGGGCGTGCCGCTCGCGGCCACGGTGCAGAAGGATCGTGACCGGCTCGCTCATGAAGGCCAGTTCATCAAGGTATTCCTTGGCCTGCAATTCAGCCTCGCCTGCAACGACGATATTTGCGCGGTCCGCAAGATCATCGCCAATGTCTTCAGGCTGCGTGATCGGCAAATCAGCCGAGTGCAGTTCGGGGCCACCAAAAGATACCGGGGCAGTGCGTGCCATATGTGTAGTCCTAAAGAAAAGCGGGCACTGCACATACTTGCTGTGCCCGCAAATGCTGCTTTCACAGCTTCAGGGAGACGAGGTTGGGCGACAGGTTAGGAAACCTGCGGGCGGCCCGGCAGCGTCATGATATCAACAAACGTATGCGTAACGCCTGTCGGGGGGCCGGCCAAGTTACTGGTGCCAAAGGTCCACGCGGCGCCGGTACTGCGAACTTTGGTAACCAAGTAGGCAAATGGGCACAGCGTATCCGGGATTGCCGGAAACTGCGGCGCAGTAACGAAACTGCCACCGGCATCAAGCGCTTGCTGGCCACCTTGCACCACCTTGATGGCAGTTGCCGCCGTAGCGCTGGTGCCGTCGTAGCACAGGACGAAAGTGCAGCCGTAGCCGACAGCCACCGGGACGAATGCAGCGCCAGTAGCGGCATCAGTCGTCGGCGTCGCAGCGTTGGCAGCGGCCGAAGTGCTGAAGGCCTTGCCATTGATGCTGTACAGCGTGGCGCCGGTCGTGCTGAAGGTGGTGGTAGTGCCAGCAGCCGCAGTGGCTTTGCTGGTGCACATGGTCAGGGGGACTTGTTGGAGAGCGTCCATGGTTGGACTCCTTTACGAGTAGAGAATGGTTGGGTTGCACGCGCCGATGGGGCTGACGTACACAGCGTTCGGGACCACGGTGCCATCACTGAGGGCGGTAGTGCCGCCGACAAAGTTGCCCGTGCCGGTCGGGTGGATGATGACGAAGCCAATCAGCGCCTGATCAAGCGGCAGATCAGGGAAAATCACCGAGCCCAGCGCCGAACCTTCGGTGCCCATGGCTGACGAGACGGTGCCCGAGCCATTGACGTAGAAAGCAAAGACGTTGAACTTGGCGTTCGTCACCGTGCCGACCAATACAGGCATGTCAGTGGCGGCAGCAATCGACAGCAGCCGGCCACGAACCATGGCGTAAAACACGGCGGCGCCGGTCTTTACCTTGGTCGTGGTCGCGCTGATGGCAAGGCCTGCCGTTGACAGGGCGCACGTTGATAGCGCGCCCCCAACGTGCTGGAGAATGTCTTGCAGGGCCTTCTTGGCGTTTCCTGATCCGACAATCGAAAGGCTCTGCGCGATGGTGTTGCGCATGTAGCGGGTTCCTTCAGGTTTGCTGGGCCGAAGCCCATTGGTGATTCACCACGCTTACAGCGCCTTCGCACCGACGTGGCCAACAGCCACCCACCCGTTGTTCTCGACCATGATGGCCTTCCACCAAGTGGTGCCGGCGTAGCCGCGTTGGCCGTGCGGGTCGCTCTTCGCCTTCTGCGACGGGGGCAGGAAGGTCGGGTCCAGCGTGTCAGTGCCGCGCACCGCAATCTGGCTGTAGGCATCGGCGGCCAGCACGATGAACTGATACACGTCGATTGACGTGCCCAGATTCGACGCCAGGCCGGTGGAACCGACCGCAGCGCCGCCGTCATAGATGGACACGAACTCGGGCGAGGTGATGAAGCGGAACCGCTCAACCTTGCCAAGCTCGTTGGCCATCGGGCTGCCGCTCGAGTACTTCTCGGACGGGACGAAGTTAGGCAGGTCACGAATGTCCGGCTCCAGATCGGTGTGGCAATACACCAGATAGCCGCCGGCCACAGCATCGGTGCCGTACAGCGCCGAAGGCTTCAGCACGGACGTGACCATCCTGCCGTGGTTGGCCATCAGGCTCTTGGCCATCTTGCGGATCAGCGGCAGGGTCAGGCCACCGTTCACCGTCGAACGACTGGTGCCGGTGCCGCCGTAGAAGACGTTCGTGGAGCCCTTCAGCGCGCCAAAGTTGATCAGCTCATTCACCAGCGTCACGCGCTCGCCGATCTGCTCGACCATGGCCGCAGGGATATCGTCCTCGTACATCTCGTAGGTCTTGTCGGTGAAACCGTACAAGCACGAGTACTGCTGCATGACGACAGAAACGTCTTGCGGCACGATGCTGTCAGGCGGCGGGGTGATGCCTTCGGCCGTCTGGTGGGCCTGCACGATCAGGTTGCCGCGGTCCACCGCGGTGGTGGTGCCGAAGAAGGTGTTCGGGGCGGCAGCAGTGGCGCCGTAGGGAATCCAGCGGCGGGCCACGTAGGTGTCGCTGGAGTTCTTGGGGAACTTCACCTGGCGGCCGGCGCGCGACAGGCATTCCTGCGGCACGGCATGGGACAGGATTTGGCCCTTGAACTTGTTCAGGCGGCCTGCGGAAAGCGAAAACGTCTGCATCGTCATGATGTTTGTCCTTGGTTATCCCCGCTGGTAGTTGAAGCCAGATAGGAATTCGTCTGTTTGGTCTGGCGCGGGTTGCGCGCCGCTTGCTCGCGGTGTCGCAGCCGCAGCCATGCGGGCTCGTCGTTGGGAGGCCGGGGCAGGCTTTGGCTTTTCCGCTTCGGCGGCTTTTGCCTTCAGGCTGGCCTTGAACGCATTGAGTTGGCGGTTGATGAATCCCGAGTTCCATGAGTTATCCAACATGTGCTGATCCGTTTCAGGCAGCGTTGACTTCCATGCGGCGAATTCCGGCGTCGGCACAATTTCGCGCCAATCCGGGTGATCCGCCTCAACGAGGTCCATGTGAATTTCTTTCTTGGCCCGAAGCTTCACTTCCTCCATGTCCGGCGCCTCGGCGCTGACCGGGATCGCTCGCAGAGACTTGACCTTCTCCAGCGCCTTGGCCAGCGGCTCAAAGCCGTCGGACCGCAGCGAGTCGATATCTGCCTGGTCAATATCTACCTGCGCACCATCTGTCAGCGCCTTAATCTGCCGTTCAATCCCGCCGATCTTCCCAAATGCCGTGCCGAAACTGCGTTCTGCGGTTGCCCGCAAAGCCCGCAATTCGTCGGCTTCAGCCTTGGTCAGTTGGACATACTCAACAGCTTGCTCAACAACTTGTTCGGCACTTTGCTGCTCTGGCTGCTTCTCATCACTGGCCGGCGTTTCCGTGGGCACTTGTGGTGAGTTTGCAAACCCCGCTTCAAAGTCGGCGTCCTGCTCGTCGTCGGCTACTGTTTCGATGTCTGAATCGGCCATATGCGTTGGCACTCCACTATGAAAACCCTGCATGTGCAGGCTGGCTTTTCCACCGGCGCAATAAGCGTGGGCGGGTCTGTGCCGTGGCCCACGAATGGGCGGCGGCGGGTTCTGTTATTCAGGCTGCAATAGGCCTGTCTTCTGCAAGGCCCAAAAAAGCCTTGCATTCAAATATCTGGCCGCGCAGTCGCTCTGTTTTCTCCGGCGTCTGCGTGGCGTCGTTCTGTGCCCTCAGGCTTTGCAATCGCATCTGATAGTGGGCCTCCAGCGCTCGCCACAGCGGCGAGTCTTTGTCAGCCCGGCTCAGTTCAACGCTCATTGCGCGAATGCCTGCCCAGGTTCTGCGCGGCCCGCCGGCTCAGTTGGCGGGGTGGCGACTGGCGCGGGATTCCTGTGCTTGTGCAAATCAGCCGCAGTGTCAGCCGCCGACAGTTCGCGCTGCACCTGCAACC
>JACCDZ010621913.1_pt1 | contig 12780 bp, 11 predicted proteins | sample 7449551 | NCBI WGS metagenome assembly JACCDZ01 (sample SAMN15323452, study PRJNA562643) | freshwater metagenome | isolation source: river surface water | place: USA:Blue River Watershed | collected 2017-08-18
CGTGCGACGGCGGTAGCGTCTGATGGCTGTCCGGGCACGCACGTGCGCAACCCAAAGACGGGTCGGTGCGTGCTGCGGACTGGGAGGCTGGGGAAGGAGATCATGCGGAAGTAGGGGCAATCCGCGTACGTCCGGCGCGCCGCTTTCGGACTCCACACAAAATGGGCGCGTCCTACGCGCGCTGGCCTTAGATGCTGTGGTTTACACAACGGTGGCAATGTCACAAACGGCGTCCATTCACGTGCGTGCGGGCGTAGCACGCATTGGCCCAGTGGCCGGCTCGGCCACACCGAAAACACCGGGTGGTGGTCGCTATACGCTCATCCTCGTCATCATCGTCGTGCCACCGTACCCGTGGGCATCGGGACGCGTAGTGCCCCACCCCGCCACATGCGGTGCATCGGTCATCGGCGTGACGCAGCATGCGAGTCAGCGTCTGGGTGTGTTCCTGCGGCAGCTCCATTTGACTGAACGTCCCGCCGCGCACGCGGTTCATGCCATGTCGGCGCATCAGCTCAATCACTCTGTTGTCCTCGTCGAGTGCGGCGCGCATTGGCTCGACACTGATGATGCGCTCGGGGCGGTACATCCGCGTAAATGCAGCGCCCTGACCTCGGACGTGCTCGTCCACCCGGGCGTCCAGTCGCTGCTCCGAACACCGCCCGACGTAAAAGCGCCCGCCATCGCACAGCAGCGTGTACACGACGTCTCGAACTCGACAGAGCGGCGGCCGATACGCCAGGTCAGGAACATCGCGTGTGGAACCCCACTGTTGCGAACGCAAAAGCTGGGTGTCGCCGCGCGACCGTGGACGTCCCGCTCGAGATCTCGACCTTGGACGCGTGGTACCGCCGCCCTGCATGGGGCCGTCGGCTGATGGGGCCGCACACATCGCGAGCTGGTGGCGAGATACCGCATCCTGATGTGGCTCGCACCTCGCCGCGATGAAGTCGCCGAAACGGAGCATGTACCGCGCGCCGCTGTGGTTGCATGGGCGGCGGCCGACAAGCCATGCCAGGTGGGGTGGCGCGGCTGATGGGGCCGCGCGTTTTATGCTCTTGGTGCGTGGTTTCGGAGCGGTTCGCGTTCCTCCTGCGCTGCCTGCGCCGCCGCGTTCCGCTCGTGCGCCATCCACGCCTGGAGCATGTGGATTTGACGCTCCGTGAACACGAGGTCACTGCCGCCGCCGCTATTATCGCGCTCTTCTCCTGCACTCGCTGCCGCCGCTGCCGCCGCTGCCGCCGCTTCCATGGTGTCGGAGGAATGGCAAGCAAGGTGTGTCGCGAGACCGGGGGCGCGCGCCGCGGCTTAAGCATGCTCGGTCACACCAACAGCACCGGTCACACACGATGGCGACCATGGCGCCGCCAGGACAAGCAGGACACGGCGCGGACGCGCAGGCCAAGGGCGTCGATAAGGCCCTGACGCTGAGCGACGCCCAGGCCAAGGGCGTCGACTGGATGGTCGCGCAGGAGACGTCGCGCGGCGAAGGCTGCGGCGGCGTGCTGGCGGACGAGGCGGGCAGCGGCAAGACGGCCATGGTGGTGGGCCTGCTGCGCCGCGCGCCGCGCTGGCCGGTGCTGGTGTGCGCGCCGTCGTCGACCCTGCACCAATGGGTATCTGCGCTGCGGGCGTGGATGGGCGGCGGCGACGACGACGATGACGACGTGGACGTCCGACTCCTCCTCGCCCACCAGAGCGCGCGCGTGACGGACACGGCGCTGCTGCGCGACCTCCTCGGCGCCTCCTCGGCACCTCCTCGGCGCCGCAAGACGATCGTCGTCGCCCCGCACGCCATCCTGGCGCGGCCGATCTCCGAGCTGCCGACGCCGCTGTCGCGCACGGCGTGGGGCCGCGTGATCGTCGACGAGGCGCACGTCCTCAAGTCGCCCAAGACCCTGACGCACCGCGCGGCGTGCTCGCTGGACGCGGCCGCCAAGTGGGCGGTGACCGCGACCCCCATCCAGAACCGCGAGGCCGACCTGATGGCGCTCGCCAAGTTTGTGGGCGTGTGCGCCGATCGCGCGCAGGACGTGCGCGACCTGTGCGTCCTGTCCCGCCTGATGGACGCCCCCGTCGCGCCCAGTCTGGACGTCCGCACCGTCCGCGTCGTGCTGAGTCCCGCCGAACGCGAGCTGTACGATGCCGTGACCGGCGCGGCGGCAGCAGCCTCGCCGTCGGCGTCCATCGACGCGGCCTCGGCCGACGAGGAGGAGGCGGCGCGCCGCCCCTCGGAAGATGAGGATGCGCGCGTGGCGCTGCACGTGGGCGTCGACGCCGATGGCCGCGCGCGCGTGCGGTTCTACGTGCGGGTGTACGTCCGTGCCTGCGATCCGCGAAGCGGATCGTCGGAGCGGCGGCAGGACGCTGCGAAGCCCGAGGGCGACCAGGGCGACGCGTGGATGACGCCGTTGCAGCTGGAGGCGCACCTCCGCGCCGCGCAGGCGGCAACACACGCCGCGCTGGTGTACGACAGCCTCCTGCGCGCGCGCCGCACGCCCGTCGCCGATAAGGCGAGGTGGGCGACCCTGGCCGCCCGCGCGACGGCCGCGCCGTTCTCGCCAGAGTTCGCGTCCGCCAAGCTGGCGTGGCTGGCGCAGGACGTGCGCGCCGGCCTCGCCGACGCCCCGGACGAGCGCAGCGTCGTGTTCTCCGAGTGGCACGCCGAGATGGCGCTGGTCGGGCGGGCGCTGCGCGAGCTGGGGGGCGCGCCCCCCGATGCCGTCCTAGCCTTCGACGGCTCGCTGTCCCTCGCGGAGCGGGAGGACGCGCTCCGGCGGTTCCGCGACCCGCGCGACCCAGCGCGCGTGCTGCTCATGCAGATCCGCAGCGGCGGGTGCGGGCTCAACCTCCAGGCCGCGTCCCGCGTCTACTTTTTGCGCCCCCCCCTCAACCCGACGTGGGAGTACCAGGCCATCGCCCGCGCGTACCGCCGAGGCCAGACGCGCCCCGTGCGCGTCGTCCGCCTCCTGGCCGCCGACACCGCCGACGAGCGCGCGCTCCGCGTCCAGGCGTCCAAGCGCGAGTGCATCCAGACCGTGCTGGGCGAGCTGGCGCCCGCGCTGCGGGAGGGGGATTGACTGCTCCGCTCCGAAACCAAGCGAGCTGCATACGGCGGCGCACCGCTCCGCACCTCGCACACAAATGTTGCCGCCGTTGCCGCCGTTGCCGCCGTTGCCGCCGCCACTGATGACTTACGTCATCTACGTGTTGGACTGTGCCGACGGGCGATTTTACGTGGGACGGTGTCCCGCCGAGCGGCTGCGCGCGCGCGTGCACGAGCACATGCATGGGCGCGGCGCCGAGTTCACGCGGCGCTTTCCGGCGTCGCGCCTGTGGGGGCCGGCGCGACGCTCTGACGACCCGTTGGAGGAGGACCTGGAGGTGCTGCGCATGATGCGCGTGCACGGCGTCGACCGCGTGCGTGGTGGCTCGTGGAGCGGCGTGCATCTGCCATCCTATGAGGTCGTGCACATTCAGCGCCGCCTGGACCACGCGGCAGGACGGTGCTTGCGGTGCGGCGACCTGGGGCACGCCGCGGGGGGCTGTCGGTGCCACCGCGCGTCATGATGAGCCGGGCGAGGGTTTTGGAGCCGGGCGAGGGTTTTGGAGCCGGACCCCCTATGATCCCATATAAAGCCCTTTGGACCACCCTCGAGCCCACCCGATACAGATCTGGCGCCCCCCCCCCTGCAAGACACATACTCCGTAGCGGCGGGGACACTCGCGGTACCGGCGGCAGCAAAAAAGGCAACGGCGGAAACGGCAGAAACAACGGCGGCAAAGGCGGCGGCGGCGGTAGACGACATGCCACGCCACCGGACCAAGCGGGCGCGAGGCCGCGTGCCGGAGGCCGCGGCCGGCCGGCGTCGGGAGCACGCGCGGCGCGCGGCCTCGCCGCCACTTTTTCTGCCGCGCGGCTCGCGCTTGCGCGTGCGCGTCGTGGATGACGAGATCGTCGTTGAGCCCGTCCACCCAGTCGTCCGCCCGACCCGGGACGCCAGCGCCATCGAGTCCGACGTCCCCGACTGCCTCCCCGGGTCGGAGCGCGTGCGGCACATCGTGTCGGCGGCCGGGTGGAGCGTGGACGTGCGTCGCGTGATGACGTGCGGCGCCACAGCGTCGAGCGACGCGGTGGAGGACGAGGTCCGCCACCTCGAGCAACTCGGGTTCGACGTCCGCAAGCGCGAGCGCGGCCGGTGGTACCACGCGTGCAGCGCGTGCGGCCACGTGCGCCGCGACCCCGAAACGTGGCGATGGACGCGGTGCTGCGACGCGTGGAAGCCGGATCAGTACGACCGTGCTGACTGGATGGTGATGAATGCGCGCGTCATGTAGAGTTGTGTGCGCCGCCGACGTGGCAGCGACCATGTAAAGTACGTAGCCGTGTAAAGCAGACTCACCCAGCTCTCACGATGTGCACCGCTGCGACACCGTGCTGCGCCTCGTCTTGCGCCGAGTAGAACGCGCGGTATACCGCGACGCCGTCCTCGAGCGTCTTGACCCCCGGCAGCGTGCGCGCCAGGCCCTCCTGGCTCAGGTACTCGGCAAACGACGCGTAGCGCACGACGCGCGTGACCACGGCGACGAACGGCCGAGGCGCGCGAGACGAGGGCGCTCGTGCCGACGGTGGTCCGGACCGCGCGATCACCAGCACCGTCCCCGGGCGCAGCGCCGCAAACTTGCCCTTGTGCAGCCGTCCCTCGACCGTCTTGACGCCGTCGCGCAGCGCGCGAAACCACGGCTCGCTGACGTTGAGCTCGACCACGCCGCTCTGGGCGCCGTCACCGCTGCCGCCGCGCCGGCTCGTCATCTTCTGTGCTCCACGTCCTGTCTGTAATTCTTGTCCGTACGAAAAGATTGCGGCCGCGCGGAGCTTCGGTGGCCCGCTCGCGTCAGGTCGCCAAACAAAAATCGGAGGGTTTGGCAGACCGACGATCATGGACCTTTTCACAACCACCATACAGCCGGACGAGCTCGTGCTGTACAAGGGCACACGGAGTCCGGTTGACGTGACCAGAGAAGGCATCACATGGTTCGGCCTCGACGAGCCCTCGGCGGCTCGGTACGGGCCGAGGATCACGCGGCTGAGGATCGGCAGGCCGCTGCGATTGCTGAACATCTCTTCGTGGTTGTTTCAGTACCATTTTATGGACCAGCTGAACCTAAAGTATCCAGACGACACCGATCTGCGATCAAAGGACCTGGCGGTGCTGCCGCTGGGCATCCCAAACTATGGGTTCCAGAAGTTCTTGTTCGATAAGCACAACACGTACAAGCCAGACCCATTTCAATTCACCAACCAGGCTCACTCGATGCATGTTGTGCACGCGAACGCGTATCTCATGGGACACCGTTTCAGTGAACAGACCCTGGATCACCACATGGTGACTCAGATGCGCGGGATATACGGCAGCACCTTTGATGGCTATATCCAACGGACGCCGGTGTCGTCGCTGTGGCTGGACCGATTCCAGCCTGAGGTATGCTTGTTCGAACCGCAGACGTGTCAGCTGAGCGTGGTGGACGTCGCGGTCAATGGCGGCGGTCGCGCTCGGAAGGTGCGTACTGCGAGCCGTCAATCAACCAAGGTCGAAATACGAGGCGGCGGACGCGTCCCGAACCCGGACGGGGATCCCAGGGACGAGACGCCTGAAGACATGGTGCGAACCAACGCGGAGCTGCGCTCTGAGCTGCTGCGCGCCGGGTACACCGACGACGAGATCCGTCTGGACCAGTGGGGGCGCGTCATCTCGCCGTCGTTCTCGGATCGCCTGACTCACGCGCAGAGGGCGGGGCTACTGTACGCGCCGCCGCGCGAGTTCCCGTCGGATCCTCCGAGCAGCGCGGCCGCCGGCGGCGGCAGCGAGAATAAGAAGGCGTCTCGACGCCGCCGTACGGTCAAACCGAAAGCGTAGCGAAAGCTTCCGTGGTGGTGTGCCGGATTGCCGTGTTTTGAGCGTTGGGGTACGATCAGTGACAGGTCCGGTCCACGCGACCGGTGTGTCACGCCGTACCAAAACCGTGGGTGGGACCGTGGCGGACAGCATGTGCGATCAGGCCGTCGCGCCGATCGCGGATGTCGCGCCCGAGCTTCGGTGGCCGTCGCCGCGAATCCATCGCGTCTCTGGTAAGGGTCCACGAACGGATCCACATCATCCATCCCGCGCTGCGAATGGACGCGCCCGCCGCCGCCACGGGCGCCGCGGTGACCGCCGTGCTCGTCTTGACGTGCGTGCTCGCGGCGCGACGCCTGCGCCGAGGGCGCGCCGTGTCCACCGCGACCCAGACCATGCCGGAGATCGTGCTGGCCGACCCCGAAGACCTGGCGGAGCTCGCGGCGCGGTCACATCATCCTCCTCCTCGCCCGCCCACGCCGGTGCCCCCGCACCACGCGGCGACCGCCGCGCACACGCACCAGCTGGTGCAGCAGCTGCAACAGATGGCGGTCGACGACCTGCACAGCATGGCTGCGCGTGCGGACACGCGACATACCTGATCTCAGACCGCGACCCAGCCACGGGGATGCTGGTCGAATGTCTGCACGCGCGTCCACGTCCTGCTGCCGTCGCCGTACGCCTTGGTGCACCTCACGAATCCTGTGTAGAGCAGCGTCCCGTTTGTGTCGACATGCACCTCCTTGTCGTACGTCTCAACGGACTGCAGTATTGGTGCTCTGCCGGTGCGCTGCCGGGTCCAACGGCGGACGGACAGCCGGACGGGCAGGTCGTGCTCGTGCATGTGGTACGCCACCTCGACGTCCAGACGGAGGCCTGGAAAACACGACGCGTGGAACGCCAGGGTCGTCTGGACGGCGTGGGCGTGCCCCGCGTCCTGTGGCGAGTCGGCGTTCCACGTGGACGACGCGGTCGGCATCATGCGTCCCCAGAGCGCGTCGTAGATCAGGCGCTCGATCGCGCACGTGTCGACCCGCGCCTTCGTCGCGCGCCTCGCGTCCCGCGACATGCCAGGACCACACTCGAGCGCGTCGGCGCCCCCCGAGCCGCACGACGCGAGGCGGTGGTAGATGGGGTGGCCCTGCCATCGAGGCGTCGCGTCCAGCGGCTGGTCCGAGAAGAACGTGACCCCGCGGATGAAGGCCGTGAAGATCGACGTCACGCTCGCGCCCGCTCGGCGGGACGCGCCGTCGGGCAGGACGCGGTACAGACGGTCGTACGAGGATCGCAGCGCAGGGATGGGGTGGCGCTTCAGGATGTCGCGCACGGCCTCGCGCGTCTGCTGGAGGGGCATCGCGTTCTCCTCCGCAAACGCATGCAGCGCCTCCCACGGCAGCGCCTGAACGCGTGTCAGCAGCGCGCGTGTCGCCGTCGCGATGCGGTCCAGCGCGCGCGTCGTGGCGTCCGCGTCACCACCGCTGCCGCGCGCGGTCTGACCCATCCGCATCTGAAACTGGCGCCACGCCAGTCCCAGGTCAAGCAGCGCGCGCTGCGCGGTCATGCTGCGAACATTGCCTCTCTGACGTGGCGCGGTAGTTTTGTGTGTGCGCGAGCACGCGCGGGGCCCCTGACCGCCCCGCAAAGAGAAAACATCACAGCACGGCGTCGCCGAAGCGCGACGCGCTGGCCGCGACGGCCGCGAGGGGCGACGCGGACAGCAGCGGCGGCGCCGCGATCAGCGAGGGGGGCCCGGGCGCGTCCGCCAAGACGCGCCGCCAGGTGTCACGGACCCAGGCGCTGTCGGGGCGCAACACTTCGGCGTACGTCGGCTTGTCATCGAAGAGCGCCGCCACAAACGCGCCGAAGCGGCGCAGCTGCGATGGCACGACGCCCTCGTGCCGCTCGCACGACGCGACGCGCACGACGCGGCACTCGGGATGGAAGCCACCGCCGGGGTGCTGCGTGGCTGGCTCGTCGCCCAGGCCGTCCACGCGGACGGCCTCGTTGCTGGCGCCCACCGGCGCGCCGCCCGCGCTGCACATCCCGACGACCAGGATGAGCGTGCCGCGGAAATTCACGAGGGTGCGCATCAGCCACCGTTCGTCCAGGCGCTCGGTGCCGCCGAGCATCAGCGTGCCCATGCCGCCGTTCGCCTCCAGAGTGCCGGCTGCGCCGTGGCCCAGCAGGGCCAGCGCGAGCACGCGGGTCGTGTGCGCGTGAGTGCGCAGCACGCGGGACAGGCCGTGCAGGCGCGCGTCGGCGTTCTTGTACGTGATGTTCGGCGGCATGGCCCGGCGGATCATGTCCGCCACGTCAGGACGCGGATCATCCTTGAAGGGCGCGGGGAGCAGGCCGCACGCGACCAGGTAGTCGTGGGTGGGGCGGTACAGGCGCTCGTGGTCCTCAAGGGTCTTGACGCGCCGCTGCCCGTCCGGGCCCGTGATGTGCTCGTGCAGGCGGTGCCCGACGGACACCAGTTTGCCGTAGTCGGGCTGGACGACGATCAGGACGGGGTCGACGGGGTCGGCGCTCAGGTCGGCTTCGGGGTCCATCCAGTGCAGCATGCCGTGGTCGTTCATGATGCGGGCGCGGTTCAGGGCGGTCAATACGCTCGAGCGAGCATCGTCTCCATCAGCGTGCGATAAACGTTGCTGGTCCAGGAACGCGAGCGTCCGCTGGCGGGGGGCTCGGAGGTCCTGCCCCTCCTGATGGAGTGACCGCACCGCTCGGAGAATCTGAGCGTCGTCGGCGGAGGGAGCGCCTGCGCGGGGGGCGTCTGCCATCTCTGCAGTGGTGGAGTCTGGGCGCGAGCCAGCGTGCGGGGCTGACTTTTGGTGGTGTTGGCATACGGTTCGGCATCACCTCGCTCTTGGGAGTCGTATATACTTTTACGTCTTGGACGATCCCAGCCTCGCCAAGTCGCCCTCCGCATCCGCCGTGCTCGCGCCATCGACCCCCCCGCGCGCGTGCCCGTCGCCCAAGACGCACTTGCGCAATCCCACGTCCGATCGCTGCGTCAAGCGCGACGGCGAGATCGGCAAGCACCTGCCGTTCGTCAAGGTCAAGGCGGCGACCAAGGTCGCGCGCAAGCGCGACTCCGCGCGGAACGATAGAGGGAAGACGGCTGTGGCCACAGCGGCAGCGGCTGAGTGTCCCAATATATATATAGGGTTTATGACCAACGCCATGATCCCGCTACAACAGCCACGATGCGTCCCCCGCTGCCCGGTTGGGTGTACATCGCGCAGCTGAGCGAGCACATACGTCTGAATGAGTCAGTGTTCAAAACCGGGCGGTCGTGCGACTTGATGATTCGCATGGGTTCGTACCCCAACGGCAGCGCGCTTGCGTTTGCGGCCCAGGTGCCAGACTGCATCGCGGCCGAGGCTGCCCTACTGGCCGCCTTCCGCGCAAGATTCGTGCATCGCCGCGACATCGGCGCCGAGTACTTTGAAGGGCCCGGGGAGCATGTCTGGGAAATCGCATTCACTGCCTTGGCGGGGCTCAACGTCGCCCCCGGCCGGCAGCCATGGAAGGCGCGGCGAGTGAGGCCAATGCGCGACGCCACCCCCCCTACCACCCCATCGACACCGGACCCAACACCGACGTCGCTCTCGTCGACTCGCCCCACCCAGCAGCGGTCTTGTGCGGATGTGGTGGGAGCGCTGCTCGCGGTGCGAGGCTCTGCGTACGCAGGGCATGACGTCCACGCGGCGCAGGTCACTGCGGAAGCCACCGCACTTGCGCAGTCATTGGGATGGACGTGTGGCGTGTTGACCATCAACAACGTCATCAGCAAGGTGACACTCCTGACGGGTGTCAAGCCGCGAATGCTCGACAAAGGGCGTGTACTGCGCTTCCCGCCGCTGAAGACGGAGGGCTGGCAGCGCGGAGTCGATGAGATGGAGCCGGACAGGCTGGCCGCGTTCCTGAAGGAGTGCTGCGTGATGGAGGATGGCGCGGTGCAGCCTACTGCGGCCCTTCTTCACGCGTACAACGCATGGGCAGGGCGAGACAATACCATGAGCGATAAGGCGTTCCCTGCCGCGATGCGGGCGAAGGGGGTCCAGAAACAGCGTGCTTCCCCCCTAGACGGCGTGCGCACCATGTGCTTCATGGGAATCCGGCTAAACGACGCGGTGGGGTGCTCCATCCCGCAGCACTCCTTCAGGAACGCGCCGAGCTTGTCTTGTTTCTCGAAGTAGCGCCGGCTGTACTCCTTGACTTGTAGGGTTGACTTGTAGGGTTGTCACCCTACAACCTACATCAGCGGCTTCCCGCCGGGCCCCTTGCCGCCCAGCGCGGCCGCGACCCTGCCGGGCTGCGCGAGGCGCAGGCGGAGCTGGGCCTCGTAGAGGTCGGGGGTCGCGAAGCGGTCGGGGTCCAGGCCGGCTTCGTCCGTCACCCACGACCGCGTGACGCGCGACGCGGAGGCGGACGGCAGGCGGGTGCCGTCCTGCAGGCCGACGAAGACGAGGCCCGGCCCGAAATCGTCATCCAGGTCGCTGGTGTCGAGCGCGCGGGACGCGCGGATGCCCCAGAACGTGGTGTACGCCCCGGCGTGGAGGCCGCGGTCGCCTCGGCCGCCGCTGTTCCACGCGCGCCGGCCCTCGCCCAGGTCGAGGTTGGTCCACAGGATGTGGTGGTTCTGCGCGCGGTGGTGGTCCATGTTGACGTCCGCGCCCTTGCCGCGGCTCCACACGATGCCCTGCGAGTGCTTGTTCACCGCCAGGTCGTGGATGTACCGCGCGGACCGCACGTCAAAGTCGCGCCACAGGATGTCGACCGCGTCGGGCGCGGTCAGGCCGTGGTGGCCGGTGAAGCCGGTGCGGGCCATGCGGCGCCCGTCGGTCGCGTCCAGCGTGACGTTGGTGACGGTCACGAACGCGCTGCGCGTCACGACGATGCCAAAGTCGGCGTCCACGACGCGCACGTCGCGCACCCAAGAGTTGGCCACGCCCGTGAGCTCCAGCGCGTCGTACCCGGTCTCCTGGAAGTGGCCGCGGTAGCGGGCGGACTGCATGACGAACGACATGCCGTGGATGCCGACGCCCTGGAGGCGGGGGCGCCATGCGTGGAACTCCTTGGGGCCGTGGGCGTCGAACAGGTCCCAGGGCAGGGGGCGCTCCAGCACGACCTCGCCGCCGCCGCGCACCTCTGCGACGCGCGAGATGTGGACGAACGCGCGGGGGTTGCGGTTGCAGAAGCCGGCGTCCTCGCACCCGGGGTCGAGGCCGAGGTTCATGTCGCGGAAGCGCGCGCCGCCCGCGGGTGGCGGGCCCATGGTCAGGCCGTACCACTCGCCGGCGCGCACGCCGGACGTGCTGGCGAGGCGGATGACGTTGGTGCCGCGCTTGGCGCCCGTGTCGCGGACGGTGGTCAGGCGGGTGGCGTCGCTGAACAGGGCGCCGCCGCGCACGGTCATCGCCGCGCCGCGGGGCACGTTGAGCGTGACGCGCCCGGACCCGGCGCCCAGGATGACGACGCGCTTGGTGATCTCGACCTGGCGGCGGACGGTGTACGTGCCGGCGGGCACGCGGAGGACGTCGCCGTCATTCATGTCGGCGAGCGCGGCGTCCATGGCGCGCGAGAAGTCGTGATCTCCCGGATCGCCGCCGGAGGCGGCGTCGCCGCCGCGCAGGTAGCGGGCGAGGTCGTGGGTGGGGCGCAGGTCGGAGGCGGCGGGGATGGCGGCCTCACCGGCCATGTAGCCGGCGTACGACCAGTCGGTGAGCGCGCCGCCGACGCGGAAGCGCTCGCCGCGCGTGCCCCAGAGCGCGGACGTCGCGCCGCCCGGGCGAGCCGGGTCTGCCTGCTGCGGCGGGGAGGAGGGTTGGGAGGGAGAGCGAGGCGGCGACGGGGAGGGTGCGGGCGAGGGTGAGGAGGCGGGCGAGGGGCATGCGCAGGATGGCGCCGGCGCCTGCTCCAGGGGTCGCGCGAACGAGGTGGGGATGTGGGGGGGGACGATCAGGAGCGAGAGCAGGGCGGCGCAGAGCAGGGCGGAACGGGAGCGTGTGGAAAAACGGCCGGGCATCAATCGTGGGGTGAAACGTGTAGGGTGTGGTGAATCCGGGGGTGTTGTGAAACCGCGCGTGGGGTGAAGCTCGGGCGGGGGCGAGAAACCTGGTTGAAGAACGGGCGGTGCCGTACCATGGCGCCGCACGAAAGTGGGGCGCGGCTCTGAAGTCCGAGGCCGCCGTCATCGCCGCCCCGTGCGCCGGCGCGTGCGTCTGAAAAAAACCTGCTGAATGGGTACACGCGGTCGACCCGCGCCCCCTCATCACGCCAGCACCCGAGCCTGCAGCATCATCATGCCTGAGCCAATGAAGGATAACGAGCGGTCGTTCACGGTCGTCTCTTCGTCGGTAGGAATCACGGGAGGCCGTTACATCGCGGAGGAGCCCCTCATCGCGGCGCACCACGCGGGTCGGCAGCTCCTCCGTCAAGCCAACGCAAACGCAACGCACTTCAAGCTGGCCGAGACAACGCGGCAGGCGGGGGGCGCGTCCAACAAGGTGTTCTTCTACCACGCGACGCGCAAGCTCAAGGCCAAGGCCGAGACCAAGACGTTCACCAAGCCGGACGGCTCCAAGGTCGTCTTCAAGGCGCTGTACGATTACGACGTGCGCAGCGAGGCCGACGACGCCGTCAGCGCCGTCAAGCCGTCGAGCCGCAAGGCTCCCGCGTCCCCGAAGAAGACCGCCGCGCCCAAGCCGGCATCCAAGCGCGCGTCGTCCAAGGCGCGCACTTCGACTGCGTCACCGTCCAAGCGCGCGTCGCCATCCAAGCGCGCGTCGTCCAAGGCGCGCACTTCGACTGCGTCACCGTCCAAGCGCGCGTCGCCATCCAAGCGCGCGTCGTCCAAGGCGCCCGCGCCATTCCC
>JACCDZ010665924.1_pt1 | contig 12779 bp, 10 predicted proteins | sample 7449551 | NCBI WGS metagenome assembly JACCDZ01 (sample SAMN15323452, study PRJNA562643) | freshwater metagenome | isolation source: river surface water | place: USA:Blue River Watershed | collected 2017-08-18
CTACGCCGATTTCCGTCCCACCTACCCTGCCGCACTTTTCGACTGGCTGGCAGGTCAATGCAGCACCCATGCGCTGGTGTGGGACTGCGGCTGCGGCAATGGGCAAGCTTCGGTCGCACTGGCCGCGTATTTCCGGCATGTGCATGCCACCGACGCAAGTGCCGGCCAGATCGAACATGCAACGACGCATCCAAACGTCAGCTATGCGGTGGCTCCGGCCAGCGCCAGCGGTCTGCCGAATGCATCAGTCGACCTCGTTACCGTCGCCCAGGCCCTGCACTGGTTCGCCGACGACAGCTTCTATGACGAAGCCAAACGCGTGCTGAAGCCCGACGGCCTGCTGGCCGCGTGGAGCTACGGCATGATCGTGGTTGATGGCGATGCGGTGAATGACGCGATCCAGCACTTCTACCATCAGGTAATCGGTCCCTACTGGCCGCCCGAGCGGCGTCATGTGGAGACGGGTTACCGCGAACTGCCCTTCCCGTTTGCGCGCATCGCCACGCCGCCGCTGGCCATGCAGGTGGCATGGCCGCTCGCGCAATTGCTCGGGTATCTGGGTTCGTGGTCGGCGTCTGCGCGCTATCGGGAGGCTACCGGGCAGGATGCGGTCGAAGCGCTGGGCGTGGTACTACGCGATTGCTGGGGGGATCCGGCGCAGGCGCGCACCGTGTCGTGGCCGCTGGCGATACTTGCAGGGCGCGTCTGACTGGCCACAGCCGGCGCGCCCCCGTGCAGTCGCCGCTCAGGCCGCAATGCCGATGATGACGCTGGACGGCTCGAAACCCGCGACCACTGCATCGCCCTGCTTCAGGCTCAACGCATCGACGGCCGCATTCGGCAAGGTGCCCACCAGTTCCATGCCGCCATCGAGCATCACTGCAACTTCCGAGGTGTGCTCGCCGCGTATCACCGTATGCGCAACGCCCGCGAACGCGTTCTTCGTTGTCGCGCGCGCAGCCTGCTGTGCAGGCAAATCGATACTGACCGAAGAAGCCTTGACCAGCGCGAACACCTTCGCGCCGATATCGAGCTGCAGCTCGCGACAGCTGCCGTGCGTGATCGATGCGGTGAGCAGCTGACTGCCATTGACCATGATGCCCAGCTCGTCATTGACCGGCCCCGACACGATGGACACGATGATGCCGGGGAACTGGTTGCGCGCACTGGTCTTCATCGCGATCTCGTTGGCCAGCGCATAGTCATTCGACAGCCCCTGCGCGAGCTTGTTGAGGCGGCCAATGAAGCGCTGGTGTTCATCCTGAATCAGCGTGAAGTTGCGCAGCAGCTGGCGGCCGCGCTCGGTCAGCGTCGTGCCGCCACCGCCCTTGCCGCCCGCATGGCGCTCGATCAGCGTGCCGCCCGACAGTGCGGCCATCTGGTCGATCGCATCCCACGCCCCCTTGTAGCTGTAGCCGGCCAGCTTGGCGGCGCGGGTGAGGTTGCCCAGCTTGTCGATCTGGCGCAGCAGCGCGATGCGCTTGGGATTGGCGAGCGTCGCGTCTCCGACCCGTATGGTCAGCTCCGCATGCAGCGCGAAATCGCGATCGGACATGGCCTCACTCCGTATTTATTGCCTGACAACATCATAGTCGGTTTGACATGCAAAATAAAGCCGGGTAAATTTCGCATGAAAATATAGACAGGTTTATTTTGATTCAACCGCCTTTTCGCCGATCGAACGGCGTTTTTTGCGCCATCAACATATATCCAAGCATATTTAAAAGCCGCGTATTCAAGCACCCTGTATTGAGGAGATTCGCCGTGAGCACCCGCTTCCCCGCCCCCGCCCGTCTTGCCGCCCTGCTGGCAGCCGCGCTGTGCACAAACCTGATGCCGGCGCACGCCGGCGATGACGTGAAGGTACTGCTGGAGCTGCTGCTCGAGAAAGGCATCATCACCCAGGCCGAGTACGACGCCAAGATCAGGAAGGCGCAGGAGATCGAAGAGATACGGGCGTTCAACGAGGCGCAAGACGTGCGCCGCCTTGCGAAGGAAGCCGAGGCGCGCGCCGAGACCGAGCGCAAGTTCAAGACCCAGATCTACGGGCAGGTGTCGGCCGGCTGGTATCAGGCATCGAACATGACTTCGTCGAACCTGGACGCCAACGGCATGAGCGACCAGCCCAAGAGCAACAATCGTGTCGGCCTGAAGGTGACCCGCGAGCTCGACGGCGACGTATCAGCCATGATCACGCTGGAATCAAACTTCTCGGCACGCACCGGCGCCGTCGGCCGCGACGCCGCTGGTTATGGCGTCGCCAACTCAGGAGCCACCACTGCCGCATTCCTGGACCGCGAAGCGAATGTTCGCCTGATCTCGAAAACCTACGGTACCGCCATCCTTGGCCGTGGCCCGACTCTACAGAACGACCTCAGCAGTGCGTTTGATGCACGCGATAACTGGAACTTTGGCGGCCTCAAGCCCATCGGCCGCTATGTGGGCTTTCAAAGCGCGTCCGGCGTCAACCGCTCGGACAAGATGTTCCGCTACATTTCGCCGGCTTTCAATGGCTTCAACCTCGACGTCGCAGTCGGTTTCGGCGGTGTGCCCGGCAATGATGAAATCGGTGGCAGTTCGCATATCGGCGGCCGCTACAAGAACGGCAATTTCGAAGCAGGCTACAACCATGCGGAAGTGAAGATCGCCACCAGCAGCACGCCCAACTCCCAGGCGCGCGTGAACAACCGGGTCGACTTCTTCGCCGCAAAGTACAAGTTCGACAAGCTGACCCTCAATGGCGGTTACGTCCAGACCCGCAACCCGTCGCTGGCGTCCGGCGGCAGCTTCGATACCACCAGGACCGGCGGCAAGGTCAGTGCCGATACCTGGTTCACGGGCGCGGTCTACCAGTTGACGCCGATACTGAGCTGGAACCTCGGCTATTACGAGGTCAGCGACAAGACAGCGCAGACGGCGCAAAACCAGAACAACGGACTCAGCATGTGGGCGACGGGCGTCATGTACGCGCCGTACAAGGATTGGACATTCTTTGCAGATTACGTGACTGCCTCTCGTCAGGCAGGCGCTACGGGCGCTTTCACGATCTATGACAAATGGATTCCCGACACCACCAACACCAGCGGCTATGCCGAGAGCAAGACCAGCCAGGCTGGCCTCTCTGTTGGCGCACAATTCAAGTTCTGACCGAGCGCACCACGAAGGAAAGTACCGCATGAAATTCCACCAGCCACTGAGCATCCTCGCATCACTGCTGTTTGCCACCTCGCTGCAGGCTGCTGAAGTCAAGGTCGCAGTCGCGGCCAACTTCGCGCAGCCCATGAAAGACATCGCGATCGAATTTGAAAAGGACACCGGGCACAAGCTCACCTTGACACAAGGCGCCACCGGAAAGTTTTACGCACAGATCAGCAATGGCGCACCCTTCGAAGTTTTGCTGTCCGCCGATGATGAGACGCCAACCAAATTGATCAAGGAAGGCAAGGCAGTCGGCCATTCGCAATTCACGTATGCGATCGGACGACTGGTGCTGTGGTCACCGGACGATAAACTTGTCGACGAGGGCGGCAGCGTGCTCAAGGGCGACAGGTTCAAGTTCATCGCGATCGCCAATGCGCGCGTCGCGCCCTATGGCCGTGCCGCCGTGCAGACCATGCAGAAACTGGGCGTGCTGGGCCAGATCGAACCGCGGGTGGTCCAGGGCGAAAGCATTGCGCAAACTTTCCAGTTCGTCACCACTGGGAATGCGCAACTGGGCTTCGTGGCGATGTCGCAGGTGTTTGAACAAGGGAAGATGAAGCACGGCTCTGCGTGGGTCGTGCCCGAGTCCATGCACGAACAGATCAGGCAGGACGCGGTACTGCTGAACGCGGGCAAAGATTCGGCGGCTGCCGCGAGCCTGCTCGCTTACCTGAAGTCGGACAAGGCCAGGAAGACGATAGAAAGCTACGGCTACAAAGTGAAGTAAACTCTGGCCCGGCGCTGCTACCCGCAACCGGCATGAGACAACCGGTGCAATATCCTGCGGCGGTGGACCCGATTCATCGCGCAGGTTCGCCATCGAGGCTCACAACAACAAGGTACATGTCGCTCGATCCTGAAGCCCTGCAAGCGATTGCCGTCACGGTCAAGCTGTCAGCCGTGGTGACCCTGATCCTGCTGCTGGTCGGCACGCCGATCGCGTGGTGGCTCGCGCGCACGTCCAGCGTCCTGAAAGCGCCGGTCAGCGCCATCGTGGCGCTGCCCATCGTGCTGCCGCCAACCGTGCTGGGCTTTTACCTGCTGCTGGCCATGGGGCCCAATGGACTTGTCGGCAAACTCACCGCCTGGCTCGGCCTTGGCCAGTTGCCCTTTACTTTCTGGGGTCTGGTGATCGCCTCGGTCTTTTACTCGCTGCCTTTCATGGTGCAGCCACTGCAGAATGCTTTCGAGGCGATCGGCCGCCGGCCGCTGGAAGTCGCCGCCACGCTGGGCGCGTCGCCCCTCGATGCGTTCTTTACCGTCGCCGTGCCGATGGCGCTGCCCGGCTTCCTGACGGCCTGCGTGATGAGCTTTGCGCATACGGTGGGCGAGTTCGGCGTGGTGCTGATGATAGGCGGGAACCTGCCCGGCCAGACCCGCGTCGCGTCCGTGCAGATCTATGACTATGTCGAAGGCATGCAATATGAACAGGCGCACCAGCTGGCGCTGGTGATGATCGCCTTTGCCTTCGTGGTGCTGCTGGCACTGCACCTGTGGCGTCCGCGCGCGCCCAAGGGCGCCTGAGATGGTGATGGATCCCTACGGTATTCGTGCGCGTCTTGCGCTTCAACGCCCCGGCTTTGCGCTCGACGTCGACCTGCAACTGCCGGGCCGTGGCGTGACGGCTTTGTTCGGCCCTTCGGGCTGCGGCAAGACCACGCTGCTGCGCTGCCTCGCGGGCCTCGAGCGTGCAGCCGGTGAGCTGCGCGTCAATGGCGAGACCTGGCAGGATGCTCAGCAATGGCTGCCCACGCACTGCCGCCCGATTGGTTATGTATTCCAGGAGGCCAGCCTGTTTCCGCATCTGTCCGTGCTGGGTAACCTGCAGTACGGACAGCGCCGCTCGTCGGGCGCGAAACGCATCGACCTCGATCAGGCCATCGCCCTGCTCGGCATCGAGCCGCTACTGGATCGCAAGCCCGACCTGTTGTCCGGCGGCGAGCGGCAGCGCGTGGGCATTGCGCGCGCGCTGGCCACGCATCCGCGGCTGCTGCTGATGGACGAACCGCTGGCGGCGCTCGACTACGCACGCAAGCAGGAGATCCTGCCCTACCTCGATCGCTTGCAGCAGGAGCTGGCGATCCCGGTCATCTATGTCACGCACTCGCCGGATGAAGTGGCGCGATTGGCCAGCCATCTGGTCTTGCTGGACCAGGGCAAGGCGGTCGCCAGCGGTCCGCTGGCCGAGACGCTGGCCCGACTGGACTTGCCGGTACGGCTGGGCGAAGACGCTGGCGTGGTCATTGATGCACGCGTCGGTTACATCGATACGCAATGGCACCTGGCGCGCATGGATTTCGACGGCGGCCATCTGTGGACGCGCGACCCGCAACTACCTGCGAGCACAACGGCCCGCGTACGCATCCTCGCGCGGGACGTGAGTCTCGCGCGCGATGAGCCGGGCCGCAGCAGCATACAAAACGTGCTGCAGGGCCGGATCGACGGCATCGCTGACGATGAGTCACCGGGCCTGACGCTGGTGAGGATAAATGTTGGCACAGCGGCGATCCTCGCGCGCGTGACGCGACGCTCGCTGGCCGAACTGGGACTGCAAGTCGGGGACGCTACATGGGTGCAGGTAAAATCCGTGGCGCTTGCCCGTTGATGCCTGTCCCGTTGTTGCCTGTGCCGCGCAGGCGTGTGCCGGGCCGGACGCGCACCGAAACGGTGTCGGACGCGATGCAAGGCAAGCGCCCGGACATCTCCGGATACCTGACCACCTGACGGATCACGACACGATGCCAGCAGCCCTGACCTCGCCGCTGAACTTGATGAAGTTGCTGCAGTCATTGATGACGCCACCGCCCCGGCAATCTGCGCCGGCAGGTCGGCTGAGTCGCATGGCGTCGCTGCTGGCCGCTGGCCTGCTGGCATGGGCACTGTCACCGGTGGCGCAGGCCGATACCCTGCATTTCAATTGCCGCGGCTGGATGCCGATCTACCTCGGCAGCTGGGTCCCGATCAATCCGGACCCGAGCGACTTCGACATGCTCCGCATTGAAGTCAACGAGCAAACCAAAATGACCAGCTTCGTGCTGACCATGATCGGCCGTGCCAGCTTCGCCACCAAGATCAGCGAATCGCATGTGAAAGGCGCCATCGCCTACAAGCAGCTGATGGTCGATGACTTCGTCGAGTACATCGATTTCATGCTCAACCGCGGTACCGGCGAAATCATCATTACCGCGCTTGAAAAGGCTTATCGCCGCCCGCATACCCTGTACAAGGGCCGATGCACTGAGGTGAAGTCCCCGTTCTCGAAGTCGAAGTTCTGAGCCAGTGCCAAGCCAGTGCCAAATCAGCGCCACACCAGCACCGGGCCGGCACGAAGCCGGCCGCACGCACTGGCCGCACGTACTGGCTAGCTGCGCTTGCCAAGCTTACGGAGCCTACTGACGACGGCCGACGCTGACGGCGTAGACGACCGGGCGATACAGCAGCACCGGATCATTCGAAGGCTTGATCCCGTCAGGCAGGATTAGCGGGTTGTAAGCCAGCTTCTTCTCGATGTCTTTGGCATCGGGTACCACGCGGTTGATGATCAAAGTGCCCAGCTCGACGCGCTTGCGGTCGGCAGGCCAGACCACGGTAGGGTCGTTGATCACGTCATCCTTGTCCGCGATCTGCAGCAGCACTTTGTACTTCACCGGCTTGCTGGCCACGCGTTGTGCCAGCTCTTCCATCAGGTAATTTGGCGCGAGCTGTGCCGCCTGTTCGTCCGGCAGTGATTGATCGCCGTCCACCGGCACGATCTGATAACGGCCAAACACGCTCTTTCCCTGCTTGTTCGTGAATTCGAACGCGTTCACCCCATAGAAGGACTGCGTGGCAAAACTGGCCGGCATGGGCTTTGGGGCCTGCACGAAAGCGAGCGCGGCCGGGTGGGCGCCGAGGAATTCCTCGATCGGCGACGGCTTGGCGTCAGACTTGCGGCTCTGCGCGACGGCCGACAGCAGGCCAAGGAAATCTTCCGGGTTCGATACCGGGAAGCCGTTGTAGCTGATACCAACCAAATCGGTATAGCTACCGCCAGGCAGTGCAAAGCGGATTGCCATGCCGAACGGGCGGCTGTTCGGATTCGTATCAGGAATGGTCGGCACGCCGGTGCCCGTCGAATAACGCACCGTAACACCCACTGCGCGCTGGAAATGCAGTGCCTTGCTGATGGTCGCCGCTTGCGGAGAAGGCGTAAAAATGCCACCGGCAATCAACCCCTTCGCATGGTTGGCGCGGAATCCGGCATGGGGACCGGCTGACAGCTGGTCCAGCGTATCGACCGTTTGCTGCGCTACCGACGCCTGCTGGGCGACGGCGATGGCAGCAACACCCGCCAGCGCAACGGCCAGCAGCGTCTTTGCGACCTGGTTGTGAAGGGGTTGAGGGGTCATGGCGTCTCCTGTTGTCTGGTTGTTGGCATAAGTGATCACAATCGCACGGCACCACTGAAATTCACCTAGTACAAAATTTAATTGTGCATAATGAATTTCATGAAAGGAAATCTATTCTCGCAGGTTTGGTCGCCCCTCCCCCCCTGGCGGTCGACACTGCGGGTCGCAATGGTCAGTCCGGAACGTTTTTTGTGTTTCACTGCTCTCTATCATGGCCTTGCTCCCGCGCAGACTGTCGCCCCGGCTTGACGGGCATCAAAACCAGTTCTGTTCATCGATTTCATTGCCACCTATCGGCAATACATTAGAGCTTGCCAACTAGAAACTCTGATAATTCGTCCTCTTTTTCCCACGATGGTCGGAACCCTGACGCCTGCCGGTCAGGCAGAACGTGATGACTTGCGCGCCGAACTCAGCTCGGCAAGGGAGGAGCTCGCCCGCGTGCGCGAGCAGCTGCATGAGCAAGAACAGCGGCTACAGTCGACCTTCGAACTGCCTTCGGTGGGCATGGCCCACGTCGACCTTGATGGCAAATGGCTGGCCGTCAGTGACACGCTGTGTGGCATCGTCGGCTATTCGCGCGAAGAGCTGCTTGGCCTGACTTTCCAGGACATCACCCACCCGGCTGATCTGGACGAAGACCTGGCCCTGGTGCAAAAGCTGCTGACCGGAGAACTGACCAACTACTCAATCGAGAAGCGCTACCTGCACAAGAGCGGAGAACAAATCTGGATACGGCTGACTGCCAAGCTCACGCGCAACAGCGAGGGCAAGCCCTGGTTTTTCGTCGCGGTCATTGAAAATATCCACGATCGCAAGCTGGCCGAACAAGAGAGGCTGGCGGCCAAGCAGGCGCTGCAAGCCAGTGAATCGCGCTTTCGCGTTGCGTTCGACAATATTCCGGACGTCGTCGTCATCTATGACCGCGAATTGCGCATCCAGTACATCAATCCGGCCACGCTCAGGACGACCGGCATGTCACCCGAGGCCTTTCTGGGTAAGCGCGAATCGGAGATCTTCCCTGCCGATCTGATCGCCCCGTGGCAGCCGGCGCTGCAGGCAGCGCTGCATGAGGGCAAGGTGCAATCGGTGGAAGTCGATGTGCCGCTCGATCCGGGGGTGCGCAACCTGTTGATTACCTGCGTGCCGCTGCGCGACGAAATGGGCATCGTAAAGGAAGTGATGGGCATCACCCACGACTTCACCGACCGCAAGCGCGCCGAGGAAGCGACGGTGAAGGCCGCGCTGCATGACAAACTGACCGGCCTGCCGAACCGGGCGCTGCTGTTCGAATATTCATCGCATGTGTTCGACCAGGCGGCGCGCAACCAGCATGAAGGCGGCATGCTCTTCATCGACCTGGACCGATTCAAGCCCATCAACGATATTCACGGCCACCGGGTCGGCGACGAGGTGCTGAAGCTGGTGGCACAACGCATACAAAGGCAGGTACGCAAGGCCGACCTGGTATTCCGGCTGGGTGGCGATGAATTCCTGGTGCTGCTGCCGCAACTATCCAACAGCACTGAGGCCGCGCAGATCGCGCAGCGCGTGCTGAAGTCACTCGCCGAACCGATGCTGATCGAAGGCATCGAGGTACAGATCTCGGGCTCGATCGGCATCAGCATTTTCCCGCGCGACGGCATGGACATGCAGTCGCTGGTCAATGCTGCCGATAATGCGATGTATCACGCCAAGCAATCAGGCAAGAACAACTGGCAATTCTATTCAGCCGAATTGTCGGGCCGTGTGCATGCGCAGATCAGCCTGCAGGACAAGGTGCGGCGCGCACTCAAGTCACGGGAATTCAAGCTGGTCTACCAGCCCATCATCGACATCGGCAGCGGCCGCGTGCTGGGCGCCGAGGCGCTGCTGCGCTGGCCGCAAAGCGGCGTTGGCCCGGACCAGTTCATTCCCGCCGCCGAAGCGGTCGGCCAGATCATCCCGATCGGCGACTGGGTGATGCAGGAAGCCTGCCGCGCGCACAAGCGCTGGCTCAGCCATGGCTTGCCGGCCATCCCGATCTCGGTGAATGTGTCGGCCCTGCAGATGCGACAGAAGGATTTCCGCTTCAAAGTACTATCGGTGCTGCGGCAGCAAAAACTGTCAGCCGATGCGCTGCAGATCGAACTGACCGAATCGACGCTGCTGGAAGATATGGATTATGCGATCTACCTGCTGAATAACCTGCAAAAAGATGGCATAAAGATTTCGCTGGATGATTTTGGCACCGGCTTTTCCAGCCTTTCCTATTTATCGCGCCTGCCGATCAACAAGATCAAGATCGATAAATCCTTCGTCAGGCACCTGACCACCGACACGGCCTCACGCGCGGTAACAGAGGCCATCATCATGCTCGGGCGCCGGCTGACGCTGGACATCATTGCCGAAGGCATCGAAACCGCGACCATGCTGGACGAAGTGCGGCATCTCGGGTGCCATCAGGCGCAGGGGCATTACCTGAGCCAGCCTGTCGATGCCGACGCGTTCGAAGCCTGGTATTCGGAACAGGTGCGCACGCCGCACTGAGTTCCGCGCTGAACGCCCTACTGAGCACGGCACTGAATGCGGGGCTAATCGCTGCACTGAACGCCGACCTCGTGCCGGCGTGGCTGCACAGGATCAGCCGCCGCTGTCGTCGGACTGCACGTCCGGGCCCGGCGTGGCCGGCGCTTTGCTGACCGTTACGACTGGCAGACTGATGGTGAACGTGGTGCCAAAACCTTCTTCCGACTGGCAGTCGATGGTGCCATTGTGCGCGTTGACCAACATCTTCGTGATGGCCAGCCCGAGACCGGTGCCGCCCGCCTTGCGCGCCATACCTGAACGCGATTGCGAGAAGCGGTCGAAGATGAAGGGCCGTAAGGACTCCTGAATACCTACGCCGTAGTCGACCACGCGGATCACCGCCCGCCCGAATTCCGCACGTATGCTGACCATGACCTCACCGCGCGGCAGCGAGAACTTGGCCGCATTCGACAGCAGATTGACCATGATCTGGATGAAGCGATCGGCGTCTACGCTGACCCGCAACTGTTCATCCGAAGGATTGAGTCGGAAGGTGACTGCATACTGGTCGGCGAAGGGCTGGGTCTGTGCGATCGCCGCTTCAGCCAATCGCAGAGGCGACTCGACGGTGCAGTCGAGCGTCATCTGGTCGCGCGACAGTTTGTCGATATCGAGGATGTTGGCCACGATGCGCACCAACTTGTCACAGTTGTCGGTCGCGATGCTCAGCAGCCGAAGTTGCGACAAGGCGAGCGCATCGCCGATCGCAGCCTGGTGCAGCGACAGCGCACCACGGATGGCGGTCAACGGAGCGCGCAATTCATGCGAGACCACGGACACGAAGTCGGCCTTGATGCGTTCCATCTGCTTTAGTTCGCTCAGGTCGTTGAAGATGGTGACGAAACCCTGCGAGCGTCCACTGCCCTGCTTGAGCACGGCGACGTCGATCGACACCCAGACCGTACTGCCATCCTTGCGGATGAACTGCCACTCACGCCCCGGGTGCGCACGCAGGTGGTTCACCATCAGCTGGTAAGGCAAGTCGCCGGGACGGATGCGATGCAACGCGACGCGTATGTCTTCGGTGCGATGAAAGACGAGCGGGCTCATCTTGCCCACCACCTCATCGATCGGAAAACCGAGAATACGGCTGCCGGCGCGGTTCATGAACAGGATGGCACCACCGGTGTCGGTGGCGACGATGCCGCAGGAGCTGCTGTTAAGGACGGCTTGCTGGAAGTTGGCCGAATCCTGCAGCGCCTCATTCAATGCCTGCTCGCGTTGTGCGGCGCGATTCGCCGCCAGCAGCAAGGCCGTCATTCGCGCCTTGTTGCGCGACTCGCGCATCAGCAGCCGGTACACGACAAAACCCGAACCCGTCTGCACGCCCCCGGCGGCCAACAGGACGGAGACCCAGGTCAACGCACCCGTGCCGGCCTCGTACAGGGCGAGCCCCACTCCGCCGAGCACGGCCAGCGTCCCCGCCATCCACGCCGTGAAGAAGCGTTGCGGATGCCGCCTGGACCAGCCCAGTGCCCTCGGAAGTATGCTCATGAATTATCGCGTGACATGGCGGAGCCAGGAGGCCGGACGGGACCATGCGCAGTTTATTGTTCGGGGACGCCAGCATCGCTTGCCACGGCGCTGCGTGGATGGATGAACAAGGACTGTTTTCAGGCGCTGTTTGCGCTGCCGCGATGATGTTGACCATGCATCCCGTTTGCTTACGGCATCGCGGCTTTTAGCCCGGCCCGCCCAGCAGAGACTGTTCCATTTTCCCCACAGCCGGCAAAGCTTTGACTGCTCCTGCCATCGCGGTGTCGTCCGCCGCCACCGCCCCGTCCCGCTGGGCTTTGCGCTCCCTCACCCTCGTTGGCCTTGACGCCTCGGGACGTGCGTCAAAGGGTGGACATTGGCCACAGGTTGTCACTTGACAACCAATCATTAACCCCTTTAGGCTGGAGCCTTCCGATGGCCAGGACACCCCATCCTGACAAGGACATTGAAAAAGCTTTACGCCTCGTCGAGGAACAGGGCTGGCGCATCGTGCGCGGTGGCAGCCATGCATGGGGCAAGATCTACTGTCCCTATAACGATGCCGATTGTCGCTGCGGTGAATTTTGCATAACGAGCATCTGGAGTACGCCTCGCAACCCGGGCAATCACGCACGCGCGCTGTTGCGTGTCGTGACGAACTGCCAGAGGCGAGCGGCCGAGTCCATCAGCAACGCAAAAGCGGAGACATGACATGGAATACGTGTTCACAATGAAGTACCACATCGGGACGCTCGACCCTGATGCCGCGATCGAACGGCTTGGCGAAGCCGGATGCGATGACGCGCTGGCCGGTATCGGCCAGGCGGGAAGACTGGCGCTTGAATTCACGCGCGAATCCAGCAATGCCAGAACAGCGATGTTGAGTGCGCTTGCGGATGTCAAACGCGCCTTGCCTGAAGCACGCTTGATCGAGGCTGCACCCGACCTGGTCGGACTGACGGATGTCGCCAACCTGATCGGCGTCAGCCGACAGAACATGCGCAAGCTGGTGCTGGGCCACGGCGCGACCTTTCCGGCGCCGCTGCATGAAGGCAGCGCGAGCGTTTGGCATCTCGCCGATATCCTGGCATGGTTGAAAGCCAAAGGCAGCTATGCAATCGATAACAAACTGACAGAACTCGCCGA
>JACCDZ010989035.1_pt1 | contig 12779 bp, 12 predicted proteins | sample 7449551 | NCBI WGS metagenome assembly JACCDZ01 (sample SAMN15323452, study PRJNA562643) | freshwater metagenome | isolation source: river surface water | place: USA:Blue River Watershed | collected 2017-08-18
ATGCTGCATGAAGAACGACTTGAAGTCCGGGATATCGGCAATCACGATGGCCACCGACTGGCGATGGCGATTGGCAAAAGCCAGATCCTTGGTAAGCTGCTCAATGAACGACTGCTGGTTGTTGAAGCCGGTCAGCGCATCCACCGTGATCTGCTTTTTCAGGGCCAGTGATTCGCGCTGATAGTTGCAGTGCGCCCGGGCACGCGCCTGCAGATCAATGGAGTTGAACGGCTTTTGCAGGAAGTCGGTTGCTCCTTTCTTCAGGGCTTCTTCGCGCAGTTCGTCAGAGTTGTCGGCACCGGTCACCATGATCACCGGCAGGTTCTGCATGCCGGGATCGTCCGAGGCACGTATACGTTCGAGCAGGCCGAGGCCATCAAGCACCGGCATCATGAGATCGGTAAAGACGACGTGGATGCTGTGGTCGGCCAGCAGCATTTTCCAGCCTTCCTCACCATCGCCGGCAACAACAACGTCAAAATCCTTGCCCAGGATCTTGTTTGCCGCCATGCGAATCACTTTTGAGTCATCGACCATCAGGACGCGGGGTTTGCTGTCTGTTGCCTGCTCCGACATGCTTCGCTCCGGCTCTGGTGGAATGGCGTTGAATGACACGGGATCATCCATCGTATGTGGTGGGTGGAATGCTGTCCAGCAAGGCAACACCTATCCGGGATGGCAGGCATGCTCTGCCGGACGGCCTGCCTGAAAACGGGCTTCAGTGGCATGATGAGGCTGCTTCATGCCTTGTCCACGAATACCGGGAAATCCCATGTCAGATGACTGTTGCTCCGACCATTGCACTCCCGGCGTGCCGCCGACTGATCGCTACCGGCGCGTATTGATCATTGCGCTGGCCCTGAATGCTTTGATGTTCGGGGTGGAGCTGGCAGCCAGCTGGTGGTCCGGCTCGGTCTCGCTGCTGGCCGACTCGATTGATTTCTTCGGGGATGCGGTCAATTACGGCATCAGCCTGGTGGTCCTTTCGATGGGCTTGGTCTGGCGGGCAGGTGCGGCCATGGCCAAGGGCATCGTCATGTTTTTCTTTGGCGTGTTTGTGCTGGCGCGTGCCGGCTGGGGGTTTCTGGACGGCACAACGCCAGAGCCCTTCACCATGGGCGCAACTGCTGTACTTGCTTTTGCCGTGAATCTTGGCGTGGCCTGGATGCTGTACGCCTGGCGCGAAGGGGATGCCAACATGCGTTCGGTGTGGCTGTGCAGTCGCAACGATGCCATTAGCAATATTTCCGTGTTTGTGGCGGCCCTCGCCGTGATGGCTACTGGCACGCGCTGGCCGGATCTGGTGGTGGCACTGGTGATGGGGTTGCTGGCGCTGACGGCGGGTGCGAGCGTAGTGCGGCAGGCGCGGGCCGAGTTGCGGGAGGGGCGGGGGTGATGGCTCGCCGGTGACGGCCCGGCCTGGTTTTTGAAGGGAAAATTCATGCATCAACGTCACGCCGTCCGGCGGCGTGACGTTGATGTCCGGGTCTAGCGGGCTGGCGGCGCTTCCGCTGTTTTTTCGGTCGCCGCTTCGTTTGCCGGTGCCGGTTCCGCCGTGCCCGGGTAGACGCCACCCAGAGCCAGATGCAGGTTCACGCGCTGTATCAGTCGCTCGTTCCGGATGCGCAACAGGCTCAGCTCACTGGAAGTCAGGGCCAGTTGCTGTTGCTGCAGCTGATAGCGATCTCCCCTGCCGATTTTCAGTTGTGCCTGCTGCAGCTCGACAAGTTTATGCTGGTCGGCCAGTTGCGCATTCAGCAACTTGTATCGTTCAGCCAGTATCTGGTCTGCATAGAGGCTGCCTTCAATTTCGTTGAGGGCATTCAGCATGGTTCTGGCATAAGCCACCGCCGCTTCTTCCTGTTGCGATGTGCGGATCTCGATCTGCGATGAAATGCCGCCATTGGTAAACAGCGGCAGCAGCAGGCTGCCGGTCGCACCGGATACCGGATTATCCAGATTCTCCTTCAGGGCCAGCAGGCTTTCGTCGACATAGCCAATGCCGGCCTGCAGGGAAATAGACGGCAACCGTGCTTTTCTGGCAACCGCCACGTTGTAGAACGCTGCACGGAAGCGGTTTTCGGCAGCCTTCAGATCAGGGCGGCGCTCTGCCAGATCGGACGGCAGGCCGGCGGGAAGGGGGGTAGGCTCATCCGGCAGGCTGCTGGCGACCGCCACTTCGGCCGCCGGGTAGCGGCCGACCAGGACTTCAAGGGCACGCCGGCTGCTGTTGAGCGCCTGCTCGCTTTGCATCAGCTGGTTCTGGTAGTTCTTCAGCGTGATCTGGTTGATCACGACATCATGCTGCGTGTTGCGTCCTACCTTCTGGCCAAACCGGATAAGCTCCAGCTGTTTTTCTGCCAGCGCCACCATGTCTTTCATCAGCTGTGTCTGACGTCCGGCTTCGGCAGCAGTAAGCCAGGCTTTGACAACGGCGGCGGCGATGGATTGCCGTGCATACAGGCGATCCAGTTCTGCGGATTGCGTCATTTCCAGGCTGGCAGCCTTGGCGCTGCGCGTTTTGGCCCAGATATCAATTTCCCAGTTGGCAATCAGGCCGGCACCGTTCAGCTTGAGGGTGGAGCTGGGTACAACGGATTCGTTGACCTGCCCGCCAATCGCGAGTGTTGGCAACAAGGATGCGCCAGCGGCCTTGGCGGCACTGCGTGACTGCGCAACGCGCTGGGCAGCAATGCGCAAGTCGGGGTTGTTGGCCTGAGCCTCGCGAATCAGCGCCTCCAGCTCGGCCGGCAGGCTGAAGCCCAGTGCAGCGGCATCAAATTCGCCCGCCGTTCTGGCGAACGTCCAGGTGGCCGGCAGCGTGACTTCCGCCATCGCCTGTCTGGTCAGGGTCTGCTGGTCAGGCGGCGTCGGGGTGACGCAGCCGGTCAGTGCGTACAGCACTGTCAGGCCGAGACACCCGCGCCATGCATGACGCAATTTGAGTGGCGAGTTTGCGTTCATCATCAGTGCAGCTTCAGCACAAGGTAGTTCAGCTTGGACTGCAGGCGAATCATCACCATGCGCAACAGGTGCAACGGAACCACCTTGTCGGTATACAGCGCTGCACCACCGCGTGCCCCCATGGGAACGAACAGGGCGGCTTCACCTTTTGTGTGGTTGAGGGTCAGTTTTACCGCATATTTTTGTGCCAGCGGGGCGTGCACGGTTTCGAACGGCGCATTCGGCACGGCACCGCCCTGCATGAGCTGGCCCTGGCTGCTGGCCCAGACAATCGAGTCCACCGTGGCGTGCACGATGGCGCCCGGCAGGCTCTTGAAGGCGATTTCTGCCTTGTTGCCGGGTTTTACATAGCGCAGCTCGTTTTGCTCAAGAAACGCCACAATGCGCTGCTCGTGCTCTACAAAGCTCATGGCGGGACGGAAGGGCATTGCCACCAGGAAATTGCCGGGACGAACGGAAACATTCACGGCATAGCCGTCGGAAGGTGCACGAATCACGGTGGAGGCCAGATCATACTTTGCCTGCTCCAGTTGTGCCTTGATCTGGGCAACGGCAGCAATGTCGGCACCCACTACGGCATCAATTCTTGTTTGTGCCTTGCTTTCGGCAGTTCGGGCGCTGGAGACAGCCGCTTCGGCTTTCTGTACTTCCGTGGCAAAGTTTTCCACATCAAACTGGTTGCCGGCACCGGCGTTGGCCAGGGCCTGAGATTCGACAAGGCGTTTTTTCATCAGGTCGAGGTGTGCCTGCTGTGCGCGCGTATTGGACTGCGCGCTGTCCAGATCCTGCCACAGCGTTTTCGCCGAGCCGGTGGCATCGGCCAGTTTGGCTTCGAGCTCTTTGACCTTCAGGCGATAGGGAGTGCTGTCGATTTCCAGCAGCACCTCGCCTTTTTTCACCAGCTGGTTGCCTTCAACCGCAACGCGGGTGACGGTGCCTTGCACGCGCGGCACAATTTCAACGACATAGTTGATCACGCGGACATCACTGGACGAAGGTGCGACGACGTTGATGGTGAAAATCAGTGTTGCGGCCAGCCCGATTGCACCAGCAACGGCGCCGACCTGGGTCTGGATGTTCCAGGGGATGACTTTCAGCTTGATGCACAGCAACCAGACCAGAAAGGCGTAACCGCCAAGGATGAGTTCAAGCATGACCACCCACCTCTTCTTCAATTTTTGCTGCAGGCTGCGGAAGTTTTGACATGATCAGTTCGCGCTTCTTTTTAAGGCCGTCCATTTTTTCTTCAAGCAGCATCATCTCGTCGTCCACAATCGCCAGATCCATGGGTTTGTCTGCATGCTTCCCGTCCGGATCAAGAAAGTAGTCATCGTGCTTGTCGGTGCCATACGCCGCCTTGTAGGCGGTGGGCTTGGTGAACGCCCACAGCCAGGCGATCGGCCACAGCAGGCCTCCGAAGGCCAGCGAGAGCAGACACAGCACCTGGATGGCATGCTTTTGCGGATGATTGTTTTTTTCGGCGAAGACTTCCGGCAGTACGTGGACTTTCCAGAAGAGATACAGCGCACCCACAGGAACGACCAGAATGACAACCCAGACTGCGACGTCGGCGATGGCCTCTTCCATGCCGGCCATTGCCCACGCCGAGGCAGGTAGCAGGCTGGCAATCGTGGCGGAAAGACCTGGCACTATGTTTTTTTGCCATGAGGTGGTGTGGGGTCGTTCCATGATGACGCTGCTCCTGATCCGGATATGGGCCGATATTATCATGCCCCTTTCATCGCCCCTAGACCGCCGCCCATTGGGTCTCCGGGTGCGATCGGGCTTCGTTCATGTGACATCGGGAGGTCTGGAATGATATATCCCGGGCAGTGGCCAGGGGCCTTGCCTTTTGTTTCCCGGGGATGAAAAAAATGAGTCTGCGTGCACTTTTACTTTCGCTGCTGCTTTTCCCAGCCGTTACGGTGCAGGCGCAGGCGATCTACAAGGTTGTCGGCCCGGATGGCAAGGTGGTTTTTTCCGACAAGCCCCCGGCCGATGCCGGTGGTGATGTCAGCGTCATTGAGGGCGGGTTTGAACGCAAGCAGTCGGCCACCGAGCCAACAGCTGACGTGGTGGCGCCTCCAGTGCCGCGGGTGACCAAGCAGGCCGCCGTGGCGCAGCCGAAGCCACAGGCGCCTGCACAGATGGTCATTGATCCTGCACTGGTTGGTGCGGTGTTCGGGGTTATGGGATTCGAGGATCTGGTGCTGCAAACGGAGCGTATCTGCACCCAGACGCTGCCCACGTCGATGAAGCGCTACAGCGGAGCCACCCAGGTGTGGCGGCAGCGCAATGCCTCCGTGCTGGCCCGCTATCAGCAGGTTCTGGCAAAGGCCATTACACCGGTCCATCGCAAGCAGCTTGAGGCAGAGGTGAAAGCACGAAACGAGAAAAGCCTGTCGCCGGTCGTGAAGGCGCCAGCCGCAAGCCGCATCAGTTGGTGTGACAAGTCGGGCGACCTGATTGGCAAGGGCGACATGGATGTACACAACAAGCCTGCCCTTGCCGGGCCATTGATGAGCTACCGCTGACGAAGTGAGGCGGCAGGGCGCCGAGTGGTCGTCCGGCCGGCGTGGCTGGCATGAGCAGGCCCGGCATTGTCTGCTAATCTTTTCAGGATGACTCATGCCCACGCTGTCATGGCGATTATCCGGGAGTGCCGGATGGTCAGGCTGTTTTCTTGCAGGGGGCTTTTCGTCCCCTGACCTGTTGCCCGTAGATCAAGAAGTCTTTTATGAATCCAGCCATGGACGCCAAGGAGTTCTCTCGCCGGCTTAGCGCATTGGCACAGGACATCATTGATGCGCATGTTCACTACAAGCTCTGGCGCGAACTGCAGAAGCAGCAAAAGGACAATCCGGCCAGCATGGCGCAGTCACCGGCATTCTGGCGGCTGACGATGAGGGCGCACCTCAATTCCTGTCTTTATCACCTGTCGCGGGTTTACGTCGCCGAGCGGTTCTCCATGAGTATCAGCATGCTGCTGGCCGCCATCAAGGAAAGCGAGAAGCAGTTTGGCCGCAAGGGCGGTGGCACGGGGGCGGGACCGCTGGTTGAGTGCCTGGTAAAGAACAGCAAGCCTCTTGATGGCACCCTGCTCAACGAAGACATGAAGTTGTGTGCGGTCAGTGATGTTCTGGTCAGAAAGCTGATTGCTACCCGTGCCAAGGGGTTTTCAAAGGTCGGGACCAAGGTGGGAGTGAGTCCGAAGCGGGATGAAGAAGCTTTGCTGCTGGGATTTCGGGACATGGAAATGCTGCTTGTGCGTGCCTTGATGGTGTTCCGGCATTACAGCAGCCAGTTTGAGGTGACAAGCCAGTCCGGCAAGGTCATTGCCAATGATGACTACAAGCATCTCTTCCGGAGCGGTGCCGATGCCATGGGTGTTGCATAGGCGGACTGTACGGATTTCCTGCCGGTTTAATTCCCGCTCATGAGCGGAACAGCCCCGGATTGCTCTCGACAAACTTCCGTATCCATGCTTCCAGGAATGGATTTTAATTTTTCTGGCGAAAATATAGCGTGCATTATGCTGATGGGTTCTATTTCATTGCTGTTATTAGCTACGCATACGCATTGTGAATTATTTTTAGTTGGTCGCTTGGCATCGAGGGTAAAACCCGTATTGCTGGCTCGTCAGGCGTTGGCAGGAATAACTGGCAGTGAAAAATGAAAATGGCAACTTTGCTAAACAGCAATCTGGCAAGACGACTGGTGCTCTGGGTGGCTGGCGTGGCAGCCCTGATTTTTGCTATCGGAATCTTTCTGGATTATCGGTTTTCGCGTGATTACATCATACACAACAGCGAGTTGAAGGCGGCGGAGACTGTTCGTTCCTCTGTCTCCGATCTAAGTGTCGTGCTTCAGGGTGTTCAGCGTTCGACTGAGCTTTTTGCGGGTGTGCTATCCAGTAAAAATATTTCGTCAGATGAAATGGGCGATATGCTCAGGGGTGCTGTGGCGGGGAGTCATGGTCTGTATGGAGCAGCGATTGCCATAGATCCAGGAATTTCCGGTCATGCTAGCGGCTTTGCTCCTTATTACTATCATTCTGGAGATGCAATCGGTTTTTCTGATCTGGGACTCGCTTATCCACGTGGCTACGAGCAGGAGCCCTGGTTCAGTCGTCCTAAGCGCGAGTTACGGCCGCTCTGGAGCGAGCCGTACTTTGATGCGGGTGGTGGTAATGCCCTGATGACAACCTATAGTGTGCCAATTATGCGAGATCGAGATGGCAGACCTTCGTTTTTCGGTGTGGTGACTGCTGACATTTCACTGAAGGTCATACAAGCCTATCTGGACCGGATTCGCTTGGGTGATAGTGGCTTTGCTTTTTTGCTTAGCGAGCAGGGGAGTCTTATCAGTTACCCGGAAGAAAGATATTTGCTGCAAACTCTTCACTCAGTGTTTCCGCTACTTGGTAATGAAGTTGGCTGGAAAAATGCAATATTTCGTGCGCTGGATGGAGGGAGTGATACTGTCCGTGTCCCTTGTCCGCATCAGAAGGGGCAATGTTTTTTGGCGTATTCGCCTTTTGCGGATACTGGTTGGGCGCTGATGGTGGTTTATCCAGAAAATGATATCCTGGCGGAGTTGAAAAAATATATTTATAAAACTTTGGTTATGGCATTTTCTTGTATTTTTGTTTTGTTAATAAGTGTTGTTTTGATTGCTCGAAATATCACGTGGCCATTGGTGGCATTGGCGGATGCTGCAGATAAACTGGGAGATGGAAGTTTGGATGTGGAGCTGCCTGAAAGTAAAAATGATGATGAGGTTGCACATCTTGTTTCTGCTTTCAGTCGCATGCAGTTGCGGTTGAGAGCCTATATAGCGCGCGTTGAAATGGAGGTTGCCTCGCGCAACCGCATTCAGGGTGAGCTGGATGCGGCGCGCCAGATACAGATGGAGATGCTACCGCAGGCTGGTGATGCTTATGTGCATATGCCTGCGTATGATATTCATGCGAGACTTATACCCGCCAAGGCGGTAGGAGGAGATCTCTATACCTGGTTTAGGCCCGACGAAACACATATTTATCTCGTTATTGGTGATGTTTCTGATAAGGGCGTACCGGCTGCCTTGTTTATGGCGCGTGTGGTGACCTTGTTGCAGCAGCATCTGGTGCAAAATATCGCACCGAAAGATGTGCTGGCTTTGCTCAATGAAAAATTGGTGGAGCGTAATGATGCCTGCATGTTTGCTACGCTGAGTTGTGCGCATATTGACCTTGAAAGCGGCGTCATGACTTGGGCCAGTGCTGGTCATAATGCACCATTGCTTCGGCGAGATGGTGTTGTGATGGTTCTGGAACAGGAAAACGGTCCGGCATTGGGTTTGATGGAGCAGCAGGATTTTCCGGGTAATGATGTTGTACTCCATCCGGGAGATATCGTGCTTATGTGTACTGATGGAGTAGACGAGGCAATGAATCCTGCACATGAGATTTTTGGTATGGATCGCTTGCAAAAGGCTGTGTTGGGATGCCAAGTGAATACGGTTGGAGGCATTGGTCGTTGTGTTCTGGATCAGGTGCGTGAGCATGCCGATAGCGAGCCGCAATCTGATGACATTGCGTTGCTGGTTTTTTTATGGACGGGTTGTGACATATGTTGATCCAGCGAAACTGGACGCATTGTTCTGCAAGATATTTCCCGGCCAGGATTTCCGCCTTGGCAGAAATTCTTGTTTGGCTTGCTGACTGGTCTCGTGAAAATTCCATGCCGGATGAGGTGCTGAAAGATCTAAGGCTGGTAGCTGAGGAACTTTTCGTGAATGTTGTGTATTACAGCGGCTTACCCCACGGTGCTTATTTGGGCATTAAGCTGGCTTGCGGCGGACATTCAGTCGGCATGGAGTTTGTCGATGCCGGAAAACCTTGGAATCCGCTGGAAGACAGCGCAGTTCCACAGCTTGGTGCCGAAACCGAAGATGTGCTTGTGGGTGGTCTTGGTGTGTTTCTGGTTCGTGAGCTGACTCAAGAGCAGGCGTACCGTCGTGAATATTTCAATAACCGATTTTGTGTTGTTAAGGATATTTGATCAAAAACCTATAAATCAAGGAGATGCGTGATGGCGCTGCAATGCAGTCTGATTGACCAGCATGGTGGGAAAATTTTACGGATGGACATTAAAGGAGAGCTGGATACCCTGACCGCACCTGATTGCGAGCGTGAGATTTTCTCGGCATTCAGGCCTGGTATGGAGGTGCTTGTTCTGGATATGAAGGAGCTTTCTTATATTAGCTCGGCAGGGTTGCGGGTGCTATTCAAAGTGGCCAAGCAAGTCAAGGCTGCTGGGGCACGTTTTGCCTTGGCTAATTGCCAGCCTCAGATCGTCAAAGTGTTTGATATAGTCAAGGCGCTGCCGGACATCAATATTTTTCGTGATGACATTGAGATGGATGGTTATCTCTCGGTCATGCAGGAGAAAATATTACGCGGCGAGCACTGATATCAAAGGTATATAGACGTTGTAATTTTCGTTTGGTATTGCTGCCGCAGTAAGGTCTTCTTGTGCTGAATAATGCCGACCAGAATGAACACGGTGGCACGATGAATGCGCTCTGCGGTCCAGGGGTTCGTGCGTTTCATTGGCGTTTATTTGCGGTGCAGGAAGATGGACAGCAACAATACCGTATCCTCGTGCGCCAGCACGCTGTGCGGCTCGCTGTCGCGCAGGAACATCAGGTGGCCAGGCTCCATGCGTTGACTGTTGCCGTGTGCCTCGACATCAATGGCGCCCTTGAGGACCTGCATGATCATGGCGCCGGAGGCCATGTGTTGCTTCAGGTGCTTGCCTGCCTCCAGCACCATTTGCACGATCTCCATGTGATCGTCACGGACAAGGGTTTCCGAACGATGCGCCGTGTGCGGGGACAAGGTAATGATTTCGCCGGATCTGGCGTGCGGCAGAGCCATGATGTCTCTCCATGATCATGTTGATGACAAGCGCTGGCTGGTCATGCGGTTGATGGCTCGGCCGCATGACCAGTGTTGTCATTCTATCGCGGCTCAGCCCAGCAGGCTGCGCAGCATCCATGCCGTTTTTTCGTGTACCTGCATGCGTTGTGTGAGCAGGTCGGCTGTCGGTTCGTCATGCGCGTCATCCACAACCGGAAAGATTGAACGGGCGGTGCGCACAATGGATTCCTGGCCTTCGACCAGCTGCCGGATCATCTCTTCTGCCGTGGGGCTGCCTGTGGCTTCGGGAATGGTCGACAGCTTGAGGAACTCGCGGTAGCTGCCGGGGGCTGGAAAGCCGAGGGCGCGAATGCGTTCGGCAATCAGGTCGACGGCAAGCGCCAGTTCGTTGTACTGCGCCTCGAACATCAGGTGCAGCGTATTGAACATCGGGCCGGTGACGTTCCAGTGAAAGTTGTGTGTCTTCAGGTAGAGCGTGTAGCTGTCGGCGAGCAAGTGACAAAGCCCCTTGGCAATCTCCTTGCGCTGCGTATCGGTCATGCCGATATTCATGACGGGAACGGCGGCGGTTTTTTTCTTGGTCATGATGATCTCCCAGATTCCATGTGCTGATTGATTGTGTGTTGGTCCTGATGGTGTGGCTCTTTACGGTTTGCCATCCAGAATTGCGTTCACGTTGCTCCCGTATGCCAGTTGTTCACAGATGCAGCCCGGCATCCGTTGTACATATGTTCGGGGCCTTACCCCAGGCTGATATCCAGTGCCATCATGACGACAAATCCAAAGAGTAGACCACTGGTGGCGGATGATTCATGGCCGTCACGGTGCGACTCCGGGATCACTTCATGGCTGACGGCGTAGAGCATGGCACCTGCCGCCATGCCAAGACCGAGCGGCAGCCACATCGGCGAGCTCACCACCAGGCCGGCACCGAGCAGGCCGCCGACCGGTTCGATCAGTCCGGTGGCAAAAGCGACCAGCGTGGCCTGACCCGTGCGGTAACCCAGACTGACCAGCGCCAGTGCCACCACCAGGCCTTCCGGAATGTTCTGGATGCCGATGCCGACAGCCACCGGCAGCGCCGTCGCCGGATTGGAGCCATAGCTCACGCCCACGGCCAGACCTTCGGGCAGGTTGTGCAAGGCGATGGCAATCACGAACATCCAGAGGCCGCGTACGCGCCGGGCAAGGGCGGCGGCCCCGGCGTGCGTCACCACGGGGCCGCTGGTGAAATGGCTGTGGGGCAGCAGGCGGTCCATCAGCATGAGGCCGATACCGCCAGCCAGCACCGACAGGCCGATGGCCATGACCGGGATGACGTTGCCGTCCCAGATGCCACGTGCGGCGGCAACGCCCGGCACGATGAGGGAGAATGCCGTGGCAGCAAGCATTACGCCCGCACCAAAACCAAGCATCATGGCATTGGTGCGGGCCGTCACCTGTCCCATCACCATGACCGGCAGGGCCCCCACGCCGGTGGCAATGGCGGTGCCCAGCGTGGCCATGAGTGCCGCGCTCAGGGCCGGGCTGGCGCCAATGGCCTGCAGGCCGTTGATCAAGAGAATGACGAGGCCGGAGGCCGTGATGCCAAGGCCGATCAGGCGACGCATCCCGGTCGGGCCGTGAATGTGCTTGCGCAGCGTGAGAAGGGCGGTGCTCATGGCGTACTTCCTGCAAGGTTCCTGTCTGTAAGGGAAGTATGGTCAGGGTTTTTGCATAGGTTAAATTGATTATAGAAATGTCTTTGATATAAAAAGGCTATTAATGCGGGGGCAATCCACGCCACGCCTAGCTGGACCGGGAGACACTATTGGAGCACGCCACCTTTCTGCAGGATCTGGCCATCATCATGCTGGTCGCCGGGGTCATCACCGTCATCTTCCATCGCCTCAGGCAGCCGGTGGTGCTGGGCTATATCCTGGCCGGCATCATCCTGGGGCCGCACACGCCGCCCAATATCCTGATTGGCGACAAGCACACGGTCGAGGTGCTGGCCGAGCTGGGCATGATTTTCCTGCTGTTTGCCCTGGGGCTGGAGTTCAACCTCAAGAAGCTGCAGAAGGTCGGTTCCACCGCCTTTGTCGCGGCCACGACCGAAATCCTGCTCATGCTGTGGGTGGGTTACGAGATCGGGCGTGCCTTTGACTGGAGCACCATGGACTCCCTTTTCCTGGGCTCCATGCTGGCCATGTCCTCGTCCACCATCATCATCAAGGCGGTGGGTGATCTGGGCATGAAGCGCGAGAAGTTCACGCAGCTCATGTTCGGCATCCTCATCGTCGAAGACATCCTGGCGATTGCCATCATGGCCCTGCTCTCCGGTATTGCGCTTACCGGCAGTCTGGCGGTGGGCAATGTCACGGCAACACTGGGCAAGCTTGGCATCTTCCTGGTGGTGGCCTTGTTGCTGGGACTGCTCATCGTGCCGCGCCTGCTCTCCTACATCGCCCGCTTCAAGAGCAGGGAAACCCTGCTGGTGGCCGTGCTCGGCATTTTCTTCGGCTTCTGCCTGCTGGTGACCAAGCTGGGTTACAGCATGGCGCTGGGGGCGTTTGTGATTGGTGCCATCATGGCCGAGGCGCGCGAGGTCAGGCTGATCGAGCGTCTGATCGAGCCGCTGCGCGACATGTTCAGTGCGGTTTTCTTTGTCGCCATCGGCATGCTGGTGGACCCGGTCGTGATCGTGGAATACGCCCTGCCGATTGCCGTGATCACGGTGGCGGTGGTGTTCTTCAAGGTGATCAGCTGTGCGGCAGGTACCTTTGCCACCGGGCACGATGCGCGAACCTCGATGAAGACGGGCATGGGGCTGGCACAGATCGGCGAATTTTCTTTCATTATCGCGAGCCTTGGTCTCAGCCTGAAGGTGACCAGTGATTTTCTCTATCCG